>Ga0182008_10000047_pt1 | contig 108181 bp, 98 predicted proteins | sample Sormic07211129_1_FD_120482 | JGI IMG/M metagenome (GOLD analysis project Ga0182008, IMG submission 120482) | Rhizosphere microbial communities from Sorghum bicolor, Mead, Nebraska, USA - 072115-129_1 metaG | ecosystem: Host-associated > Plants > Roots > Rhizosphere | place: USA: Nebraska... | reverse complement strand
TTTATTTAAATCTATAATGTGGATACCATTGCGCTCCATGAAAATGTAAGGCGCCATTTTTGGGTTCCATTTACGGGTAAGGTGACCAAAGTGTACACCTGCATCCAATAAGTCTTGATATGTAGTTCTTGCCATTGTTTTGTCTCCTTAAGATTAACGTTTACTGAATTGGAATTTCTTACGTGCTTTTTTACGTCCTGGTTTCTTACGTTCAACCATACGCATATCACGGGTCATTAACCCTTTAGCACGTAATGCTGGTTTTTTCTCAGCATCTAATTCAACAATAGCTTTAGCGATAGCTAAACGAACTGCTTCTGCTTGACCTTTAACACCTCCACCAGCTACATTTACATTAACATCATACTGACCAACTAGTTCAGAAACTTCGAACGATTGGTTAACGATGTATTGTAATGGTAACGTTGGGAAATATACTTTATGGTCTTTACCATTTACGGTAATAGTGCCGTTGCCTTCTTTTAAATAGATACGTGCAACAGCTGTTTTTCTTCTTCCTGAAGTGTTTGTAACTGACATTTCTTCTTTAATTAAAGTTTAATGGTTTTTGGTGATTGTGCCTCGTGCGGATGCTCTGAACCTGCGTAAACATATAAGTTGGTGTATAATTTAGCACCAAGTTTAGTTTTAGGTAACATACCACGAACAGCTTTCTCGATAACACGTTTTGGGTGTTTAGCCATTAACTCTTTTGGAGAAATGAAGCGTTGACCACCTGGGTATCCAGTGTAAGAAGTATAAATTTTCTCTGAAAATTTATTTCCTGTCAACTTAACCTTGTCTGCATTAATAACGATAACGTTATCACCGCAGTCTACGTGTGGGGTATACTCAGGCTTGTTTTTACCACGGATGATCATTGCGATCTTCGATGACAAGCGCCCCAAAATCTCGCCTTGTGCGTCAACAACAACCCACTGTTTGTTAACAGTTTTTGCATTGGCAGAGACAGTTTTGTAACTTAACGTATTCACTTGCTTGTATTTAATTTGTTTAACAATTATTTATTCCCCCTAAATTTTAGGGACTGCAAAGATAGTGTAATATATTTAATTGTCAAACAGTTGAAGAAATATTATTCCAATAATAAAAACACACCCTTAACATCAAAAAGTATTAATGTTTAATTTCCTTGCTATCTTAACGCTCTATAACCAAGTTCGGCACCTCCACTTACAGGCAAAATTGTACCGGTAATGAACCTGGCTTTTTCCGAAAGCAGAAAAACACAGGCATCAGCAATCACATCCCCTTCAGGACAATAACCCAATGGATGAATGTCGTCTAAATATTGCTCTATTGATGCTGGATTAGGCTGTTCTTTACTCCACTGGCGCAACATCGGCGTCCAAACTCCTGCTGGCAACACCGCATTTACCCTTATTTTATATTGCGCATAATCCAGTGCCATCGACTTAGTCAACGCGTTCATCCCACCCTTAGTTGCAGTGTAGGCAGCATGATTTTCCTGACCTATTTCTCCAACAAGACTACTTGTATTTAAAATACATCCTTTAGATTTTTTTAATGCCTCAAATCCAAATCGTGTAGTATACATCACACTTTTCAAATTCACATTCATTAAATACTCCCACTCCTCATCGCTTGTTTCATGCAAAGGTTTAGATGGCGATGCCACACCTGCATTATTGTGTATTGCATCTATTTTCCCATAATGCGCTATGGTTTGGTTAATTGCCGTTTCAACCTCAATCGCTTTAGAGACATCACATACAATCCCAAGATGCGTAGAACCTAATTGCTCTACTGCTTCTTCAACTGACTTAGGTGAGGAAGCTGCAACAACAACACTAGCTCCGGCCTCAGCATAAGCCTTTGCACATTCCAAACCAATCCCTGCTGAACCTCCCGTGAGGAAAATAACTTTACCGGATAATAATTGCATATTCAATATTTTTCTATAAATCTTTATTGTTCACTATTTAAAGGGCGCTCCCTTTAATCTGTATGAAAAACCTCTTCCATATTTGTCCAGATCTGCTTTTTAGCAGCTGTTTCAGGTAAAGGTTGCTGGCATGGATCGGTTTCCTTCCACCATTTCTGAGTATCAGGGTCTTCAGCCATCTTTTTCATATCCGCATCAAAATTGGTTCCCGCATATTCAAAATAGCTGAACAAATAATAGGCGTCACCTATCTTTTGCAAATAGATTGAGTAATTTCTGATGTTACATTCTTTTATTTTTTTCAGCACAGAAGGCCAGGCATTCGCGTGCAATTTTTTATAATAATCCAGCTTTTCTGGCTTTAGCCCCGTTACAGAACCAAATCGTTTAACATCAACTGACGCCGCTTTTTCTTTGCAACCGGCAAGAAAAATACCCGCAATAAACACAATGAGAATATATCTTTTCATTTTATCTGAATATATAGTACAATACACCTGTAACCAATAAAAGTAATCCCGACAACACCTTATAATTCCCCAAACCCTTCCATGCAGGCCCCTGTAAAGGCTCTAATGGCGATTTCCAATAAAGCTGAGCACTCTCTTCTGTGTGTTGAACCGGATAGATGTAAGAAAAGCTAACCTGAATTATCACACAGGTGCAAAAAAGGTAAAATGCCATCATCATAAATGGTATGTGACCAATCAGCGTCTCAGGAAATAACTTGTTAATAGCGAATACCACAACCCCTAGAACAGAACCTATCCATAGGGTTAATTTCGCAGATTGAGCAGATGCTCCTTTCCAAAACACCCCCAACAAAAAAACACAAGTTATTGGTGGCGCAATGTGAGCAATAATGTCATTGATACCACTAAATATACTTTCGTACTGATTCAGCAAAGGCAGTAGCCCTAATGAAAACACCAAAGCAATCCCCGCAGATATTTTCCCTATTCGGATTAATTGCTTATCCGACGCTTCAGGGCGATAACGTTGATACATATCATAACTCACCAATGTTGAAATAGAATTTAATGCCCCCGAAACCTGGCTCATTAAGCCAGACAAAAGCGCCGCCACTAAGACCCCAATCAATCCGGAAGGCAATAATTGAGTAATCATCAAGGTATAAATACCCTTTGAATTTACATTCCCCTTATCATCAAGGCCAAGACTACTTACATCCAGGTGGCCCGACTGCATTAAGGTATAGGCAAACAAACCAGGCAATACAAAAATAAAGACCGGTAAAATTTTTATAAATCCACAAAATAAAGGGCCTACTCTTGCGTGGTTTTCATCTTTAGCACCAAGCACACGCTGCACAATAGTCTGATCTGCGCACCAGTACCAGATGCCCAAAATAGGATAACCCAAAAACACAGTATACCAAGGCATACCACTACTATCGCCATGCGGGCGTAACATAGAAAGCTTATCCATTTCACCTTTGCTTTTTAACACATCGGTCATCGACTCCCATCCTCCCATTTTGTTAAAGGCAGCGTAGCTGATAATAAACGCTCCTGTAAGCAAAACCACTGTTTGAATAGATTCAGTTACAACTACCGCTTTTAGTCCACCAATTATGGTATAAATAGCAGTGATCACGCAAATTACAATTACACTCACATACATATTAAGCCCAAACAGCGTTTTCAATACAATACCCCCTGCCAACATTGAGAATGCGATATGGATAATTATTGCGGACACCACCGAAATCACTGCCAGCCAATCTCGACTAGAGCGATCATAGCGTTTCTCCAGAAAATCTGGTAGTGTTGCTACTCCTGACTTAATATAAAATGGAACAAAAAACAATGACAGTAGGATAAGCGTAAAGGCGGCCATCCATTCGAAATTACCGTTAAGCAGGCCGCTATCAAAGCCACTTTGCGCTAAGCTAACCAAATGAACTGTAGAAATATTTGTAGCAAAAAGAGCCAGGCCAATTGCAGGCCATTTTAAAGTTTTACCAGCTAAAAAATACTCTCCGGCAGCGTTTGCTTTACTTTTACGTCGGTGACTAATCCCCGCCCATAAACCTATGGCTAAAATACCCAAGATGTACAGAATAGTAATACTTAAGTCTAATGATTTTAACATTGCTTATGATGTTTCAAGTTTAATTTAAAGGTTTCAAATCGCAACTACTGCCAGGTTCCATTGGTGTTTTATAAACCCCGCCCTCTATAATTACCGGATGTACGAAATGCTTTTGTAAATGAGGAATATGCTCTAAAAATAAAGCTTCATGCCCCATTGAAATATGATTAAATAGCACCAAATGTTGATGAAGCTGCCCCATATCACCTACATGCGGCACCACTGGAATTCCATATTTACGACAAAGTAAACTTATGGTGATAAATTCACTTACACCACCAACCCTCACTGCATCAACCTGCATAAAACCAGCAGAGCCTGTTTGCAAATAATTCTTAAAGATAATCCGGTTGGGGACATGCTCTCCTAATGCAAGCTTTGTTGGGGCTATAGCATCAGCCAGCGTTTTATGAGCAAGTATATCATCCGGATGAGTCGGCTCTTCTATCCAATAAGGATTCATTTGCTGTAACTCTTTGCATATTTTTAGGGCCTGTGGCAGTGTCCATTGTTGATTAGCATCCAACATCACTTTTACGTCATCTCCTGCTACCTCACGAACAATGTGCGACCTGCGGATATCTCTTTCTGAATCTGGACTCCCTACCTTTAGCTTCATCGCGGTAAAGCCTTCGGCAATAGCTTTTTTACAATTTTCCCGGACCTTTTCATCCGAATAATTAAACCAGCCTATTGATGTATCATATCCGGGATAGCCCTGCGTAATAATTTGTTTACGAGTCTCTTTACCAACTTGATTCTCTTTTAACAATTGTAAAGCCTGACCAGCCGTAAGCTCATCTTCCAAATAAGACAAATCAAGCGTATTCACGATTTCCTGAGGAGACAAATCGCTTAACAATTTCCAAAGAGGAACCCCTCTCTTTTTAGCCCAAAGATCATAGCAGGCATTAGTAACTGAGGCAAGAGCCAAATGCACTATACCTTTATGTGGACCAAGCCACCTAAACTGTTGCTCATTGGACAGGCGATTAAATACACTTCCAAAATCAGACATTAGTTCTTCAATATCTCTTCCTTTTAGCTGCTCTGCATAAAACTGTGCAGCTTTACATACCAAATCATTTCCCTCGCCAAGAGTAAATGCAAAACCTGTCCCCATCAAACTGCTGTCATCAACCAGATTGGTTACTGCATAAGAATATATTGGATCTCGATGAATGGCATCACTGCCCGCACCCTTAGCTAGCGGAAACCTTGCATCCTGTATATTTATACTTTTAATCATAAATCTAAATTAGCGTCTTAAATTCCTTCAAACAATGAATTATGCTTCTGTTTTAATGAATTATTCTATTACATCAAATAATTTTCAATTCTACTGTTTATAACAAGTCTAAATAAGCTATATTTGCCACGACTCACTAACAGCTAGGGCATTGTCAGATAAAAGAAATACAGATTACTGCACCAATCCTCTCCGGATCGACGAACAAGCGTTCGAAACCGTATATAATCTGTATTGGGAAAAAGTCTATGCTGTATGCTACAACAATATCAGAGAAATAGAACCGGCTAAAGAGATGGTTCAAGACATCTTTAAATCACTCTGGGAACGCCGAGATGAGCTTGAACTCGAAAAAGTAAGTAACTACTTAATCAGGTCGGCTAAATTTAAAACATTCGAATACATTAGAAATAAAGTGAGCAGACAGAAGCATGTAACGATCAAAATGCAATACTCCTGTACATCGAGTAACTGTACTGAAGAGGATATTTTGTTTAACAACCTTAAAGAGAAAGTGAATATTCTGGTTGATACATTGCCCTGCCAATGTAAAAGAGTCTACAAAATGAGTCGGGAGCAAGGGCTTAGTAATAAAGAAATTGCCTCTGCTCTTCTAATAACGGAACGTGCAGTCGAATATCACATTACCAAAGCGATGAGCGTACTCAAAATTAAGCTTGCTCCTTACAATAATTAATTTTCAACAAGGCTTACGGGAATTGCGGCGTTATGCTACTTACATTTATAAGTTTATATTACTTTTACCAAAAAGACCTATAATTTAGGCTCAAGTAAAGCCATTATGAATATCAATCAAGAACTCATAGAGAGATACCATAGAGATGAGTGCACCAGAGAGGAACGCAAGGCCGTAGAGGATTGGCTATTTGCAGATGATTCTGTAGAAGAACTTGATCTTCCAATTGGTGAAAATAAGGCTGAACACAAGGCCTCTATTTGGAATGAAATAACACCTGTACTACCTAAACAAGATACTATAATTAAAAGCTATTCCTTTGAGTTCTGGAAAGGCGCAATTGCAGCCTCACTGATCTTAGGGTTAATAGGCTTTGCCTTTTATCAATTTACATTGAAAACAAGAAATGAGTCGCCTCAATTTGTATCTATTGATAATACTTCAGCAATAAATGTCAGGCATCTTGATTCTAAAGGCTACAATATTTCCGTTGGTCCAAATACAATTGCTAAAATAAATTACGCAACAGGCTCCGTTGATCTATCGGGGAGTATGCTGATTTCTCCTAAAAAGGATGTTGAACTTAAATTTAAAGGAACTGACAAAAAGATATCTTTAAAAATGGGACAAACTTACATTATCCTTAATGGCAAAACTGACATAGATAAAATCATTGTAGTTAGTGAAAGAAACCTAATGGACTTACCTCCCGTATTACAAAAACAAATTATAAATCAGTTCAGCATCTAATAAAAACCCTATTCATCCTTGCAAGAAAAAACAATATATACATCTTTTAAAAAGGTGGTCCTCTTCTTAACATCAGCTATTTTATCGCTATGCCTATATTCCTGCTCTCAAAAATCAGAAAACAGCAATATTATAGCGGGCAAGAATTATAGCATGTATATTCTTGGAAAAGATGGCAAAGAATACATTATTGAAACTAACTCCTTAGATAGCGGAAAAATATTACCTGAAAAACAAGGAGCAATATTAGATGCGAAAGCAATGGACAGAGACATCATTGTTAAAAATGGCAGCTATTACCATTTGAATAGAAAGAAGGCCGAATTATCTAAATACGATGTCCATAACGATTCATTGCATGCTATTGCCTCTATCCCGCTAAAAGATTTTTCGATAGAAAATTATTTCTGGGTAGGCGAAGATTCTCTATTATTAACAGGGTTAGATATTAAAGCTTTCAAGCAAACAAAATATGTTCTCATTGAAACAGGGAAAATGAATCTGCTCTCTTCTGGCAACCTCCCTATCCCCCAACCCTTTGAAAGATTCACTTCTATGTCAATTGGCTTTGTTGAACTACGCAAAAACCATCTCTTCATTGGCTATACTTATCACCAGCAATTAAGCTCTTCTAATTATACAACAAGTGATACCACTTACATTGCTGAATTGAATTATCCGAAAATGAATCTTTTAAAGGTTGAAAAGGATACCCGTTCAACCTACCCTGGAGGTATAAACACAGTCCAATCTTATTCCTTTAACGATGAACAGAACAATTATTACTTCATGTCATGCCCCGGAATAGCACTTGGCAATCGCCCGGACCTACCGACTGGAATATTTAGAATCAAAGCTGGAGAGGAAAGCCTGGACAAAGATTACTTTATCAATATATCTTCTTCATTAATAAATAACCATGCTTATGGCATATGGTATCTTGGTAACAACAAGGCCATTATCAGAAGTGAGAGAAAAGACCTCTTTAAAGGGCTGGGCGATCATTACAGTGCCGCCCATTTCGAATTCTACATCATCGATCTAGCCGCAGCAAAAGTTCTTAAAAAACTAACCCTTCCACTTGATAAAGGAACAAGAAGAGAATGCGTTACTGTAAAAGACAATGTAGCCTACATTGCTGTAAACTCAAGTACCCAAGGCAATTTTATATGGATCTACGATATCCAAACAGGCCGTTTAAAAAAAGGCCTTGAACTGGCCGGCAACACCGATTTTATTATGCGCATCGATAATCTAAATCCTTAGGATTAAATTATTTTAATATTTTTTGTTCTCCACCTTCGGGAAACTTGTGCTTATGCTACTTACAGTATAAATACACAATATTAAAATAATGTCATATCGTAAAACTCTACTTTCAATACTCTTTGTCTCTCTTACATCTTATGTTTTCGCACAAAGTGCTTCAATTTCTGGATTTGTAAAAGACGGCGCTGAACCGATTTCCGGAGCCTCGGTTATATTAAAGAATACCAAAACCGGAATCACAACTGATTCAAAAGGCTATTTTGAATTGACTAACCTCCTAAAAGGAGCTTATACAGTACAGATAACCTACCTCGGCTATATAACGGAATTGAAGCGCATAACGCTAAAGGAAAACGAAAAACTTGATGTTAATTTCTCCTTAAAAAAAGACCTCCGATTACTGGATGATGTCGCGATTGCGGGTAAGACCAAAACCCGGGAGGCCAAAGAATCCGGATTTTCAGTAAATGCGATTGAAACAAAAAAGTTTGCAAATACCACTGCCGACCTAAATCAGATCCTGAATAGGAGTACCGGCGTTAGGATTCGTGAGCAAGGCGGACTAGGGTCAGATTTCAAATTCTCAATTAACGGTTTATCAGGAAAGCAAGTAAAATTCTTTATTGATGGCATTCCAATGGATGTAATGGGAAGCGCAATGTCACTAAATAACATTCCTGTTAACCTTGCCGAACGTTTGGAGGTTTATAAAGGAGTTGTGCCTGTTCAATTGGGAGCTGATGCAATGGGCGGAGCAGTAAATGTGATCACCAATCAGAAGGTAAGCAACTATCTTGATCTAAGCCATAGCTACGGTTCATTTAGCACCAACCGATCAGCATTAACAGGGCAATATGTTCATGAGAAAACAGGTATTATCATAAAGGGAAGTGGCTTTTTCAACTCATCGGCCAACAACTACAAAATGAAAGATGTTGATGTTGTTGTTGGCGGTATAAGGGATGGCAATTATATTTCAGATATTACCGACGCAGAGTATGTTAAGGCGGATGTTAATCGTTTTCATGATAATTATTTATCCGCACTTGGCCAGGTAGAGGTAGGCATCACCAATAAAAAATGGGCGGATGTACTTTTTATTGGTGCGGGATACAATGAAGGACATCAGGACTTGCAAACTGGCTTTGACCAGAATACTGTTTACGGAAAAGTCAGAAGAACCAATTATGCAAAAAGCGGAACCTTAAGGTATAAAAAGGACAACCTATTTACCGAAGGGTTGAATTTAAGTGCATTTGCTGCAAGGTCAAGAGATACATATAAAACCGCAGACACTCTTTTCCGTAATTATAATTGGGATGGGACCTGGTATGACAAAGGTTACACGGAAATGGGTAGTGGAATTAAAACCATAGCCAATATCATAAGACCCAGGACTTATGCTATGGGTAATTTGAGCTATGTAATTAATAGTCAGCATTCACTAAACCTTAACTACACACTTGACCATTTAAAAAACGAAAATTTCAATCAGCTACAGGTAGAACGCGACAGCCTTCCTGGCTCGATAAACAAACAAATCGTAGGGTTTGCTTATCAGCAAAACTTATTAGAAAATCGTTTGGTGAACACTTTATTTGGAAAATACTACCACCTTGGGTTAGAAAGGGCTAAATATATTAATGGGGCTTATGCATTATTGGATACTACCTTTGGGAATTTCGGATATGGAATAGCTTCAAGATATAAATTAACACAAGGCTTGGGTATCAAAGCGTCTTATGAGCATACCTACAGACTACAAGAAGCAGAAGAAATGTTTGGGGATGGGTTAAACTTACAAGGCAATCCAGACTTAAAGCCTGAACGTAGTGACAACATCAATTTTGGAGCATACTATGGCTTCCAGGTTAATAACAGTTCATTTTTTATTGAAGCTTCCGGGTTTTATCGCAATGCGAAAGACTTTATTTTCCCTGTACCTGATGTACGCTCTAAATTGTTAAAAAATGAGAACCAGTCGAGCGTTCGCATTACCGGATTTGAATCTGAAGTGAGGTATAACTATGCTCAACTTCTTTCTCTAACATTAAATCTCACCTACCAAAACGCGATAAATACAACAAAATTTGGGCAGACAGAATCATACTATGTTGAAGGAACCTACAACAATAAAATCCCTAATCAACCCTGGTTATTCGGAAATGCGGACTTTACCATTGGAAAAGACAACTTACTTGGAAAAGATACCCGTTTACAATTTAACTGGTTTACCCAATATGTAAACTGGTTCTACCTGACTTGGGAAAGCAAGGGAAATCCTAACGGAAAATCAGACATTCCTACGCAATTTATCCATAATGCATCTTTAAGCTACTCACTTCAAAAAGGCAAATACAATATCTCTGCTGAATGCAGGAATTTAACGGACCATCTTGCATACGACAACTTTAAACTGCAAAAACCTGGAAGATCATTCTCCGTTAAACTAAGATATTTCATTCAATAAATTTATAAACAAGACCCAATAATTCATAAACATATACCATAAAGCAACATGAATAAATTATTTCATTACACATCAAAACTGTTAATGATCGCATTAATACTCATTTCAGTTAGCGGATGTGAGAAAAGAGACATTGGCAACGTAGAACAAGGGAGCAAATACTCCGCAATTCTATGTGTAGGCAGTTGGCCAAATACAGCCTACTATATCACAAGTATCCCTTCATTAACCAGCGGAACAATTAGTCTTAAAGGCAACGGAGCAGAAATGACAGGAAAAGTATATGCACAGGATGTAGTTCAGAAAGATGGCTTCTATTATCATGCAAATGCCAATAGCGGGCGTCTTGGGAAATACCATGTAGAAAATGGATCGTTGCTGATCGACAAAGAAATTCCTTTTGCCTGGCTAAACTGGAGCTCATATACTTGGGCAGATAACAACACGCTCGTTATTTTCGGAGAAGGAAAAGGCGAAGCACGTTATGCGGTAATCAAGGTAGATAAAATGACCATTAAAACCGGCACCTTAAATCTTGAAGCTATTCCTTCCGGATTTCAGGTATACAACATTGGCTTTGCAGAATACAGATCAAACAAACTGTATTTAGGATATGGTTTCGGATCTAATGACTGGTCTCAGTATCCTAATATGCCTGTTTATCAGAAATCTCTTGTTGCTGTTATAGATTACTCGACTATGACTGTTGAGAAATCACTGGTTGATACTCGTACTACCGGGCTTGGCGGACCAAATGTTTACGCACCATCATCTTTTGTTGATGAGAACAATGACCTTTATTTCATTAGCGATCCAGTGAATGTGTATGATTACAAATCACCTGCAGTAATGTACCGGATTAAAAACGGGCAAACTGAGATAGACCCTAACTATTTCTTTAATTTCTCTGCTGCTACCAATAATGAAATGGCTCCAGCAATGTGGTACATCGGAAACGGAAAAGCTATCATAAGATCACGCATTGCCGGACAGTCTATTGATGCCGACCACTACTTCTGTATTGTAGATGCCAAAAACGGCTCCTTTATTAAAAAATTAGATCTACCCGCAGATAAAGGCGAACGAATGGTAAATGGAGTAATTGTTGAAGACGGGAAAGCCTTTATAGCAGTTAATGCTGCCGACAGAGATTACATCTGGGAGTATGATCCTGCCACCGAGAAACTAACGAAAGGAGTTGAGTTTATAGGTGGCATTGACTACATCCTTCGTCTGGAAAAACTAAAATAAAAATATAACTTTTGACTTTATAAATGGTTTTCAAAAAAATCAATGCCTGGTTTCATTTATGGTTAGGATTAGCTTCTGGAATTATAGTATTAATCCTAAGCATTACCGGTTGTGTCCTGGTCTTTAAACAAGAAATAAAAAGCATTAGCTCTCCTTGGCTACATGCCAAAAAAGCTACCGATGGTGATAAATTCTTACCACCTTCGGTACTTTACAAGTCTGTTCAAAAAACTTTACCCGGTAAAGAAATTGAATCTATATGGTATTATGGAGAAAACCGGACAGCACAACTTACCATCCATGAATCAGATTCCATTGTTTATGTAAACCCATATACCGCAAATGTAGTTGCTCTGGTTGATCATGAGGATATCTTTCATTTTTTTGAGGACGGGCATTATTATTTTTGGCTACCAGAAAAGATAGGACATCAGGTTGTTGGCTGGGGTACTTTCATTTTCTTTTTTCTCCTTATCAGTGGTCTTATATTATGGTGGCCAAAAAAATGGACTAAAAAAACACGCGAGCAGAGTTTTAAAATAAAATGGCGTGCAAAATTTAAACGGGTAAACTATGACCTCCATAATGTACTCGGTTTTTATTCCATCATTATAGCAATCATTATGGCATTTACTGCATTAATGATGAGTTTTACCTGGTTTAACAAAAGTGTATACTGGATTGCCGGTGGAGAAAATAAGCCCCGAATACAGGCAATCTCTGACACGACAAGCAACCCGCAATCAAATATGCTGGTACAGGTTGACAAAGCATGGCATAAAGGTATAAACGAAATTGCGGAGTTTAACCGTCATGAGATCCTGATGCATTTTCCAGAGAAAACCTCCGATCCGATCTACGTTTGTACTGATATGTATAGAGGAACATGGCGGGATGTTTATCTGGATCAACATACACTTGCAGAATTGCCTGCATCAAATAAAAGATTAAGGGATGAAGACCTTGCATCCTGGATTCGTCGCTCTAACTATGGCTTACATGTCGGGGCATTTGCGGGCCTTACAACTAAGATCATTTATTTCTTTGCCAGCCTGATATGTGCCAGCTTACCTGTTACTGGTTTCTATGTCTGGTGGGGTAAAAGAAAAAAAGCCGCTAGAAAAAATAAACTACTCACACTCCCTTCTTAAACATATCCTATGAAAACATGCCACGATAAAGCAAGCCTAAAGCTTGCTACGGGAATTTTATTACCTGTTATTTTACTTATTGTCTTAATCACTTTCCAAATACCTTGTTATGCACAAACCAACGGCAATATATCAGGAAAGGTAGTTGACACGGAGGGTACACCCATTGAATATATTTCTGTAGGCTTGCTCTATGAGGACGGGAAAATGGCAAAAGCGGCATTGAGCGACTCAACAGGAAAGTTCACATTTTCAGCTATCCCCGATGGGAAATATCTTGTAAAGATCAGCGGAGTAAGCTATCATCCGTTCACTACCCAAACATTTATTATCTCCGTAGAAAACAGAAAACTTGACCTGGGTCTTTTAAAATTAAAAGAAGATAGCAAACTACTAAACGCCGTAGTCATCTCGGCACAGAAAAAGCTAATAGAGCAAACTATAGACAAGACCGTAATTAATGTAGAAAACAGCATCTTGTCTGAAGGCAATACAGCATTAGAACTCCTTGAAAAAGCTCCTGGCGTTAAAGTTGGTGAAGACGGGCAGATTTCATTAAAAGGACGTTCTGGTGTACTGGTTACGATTAATGGAAAATCCACCTACCTCTCACCAAAAGAGTTAAGCACATTACTAAAAGGAACCAATTCTTCTTCCATTTCAAAAATAGAGATTATGAATAACCCATCTGCAAAATATGATGCCGCCGGAAATGGAGGTATCATCAATATACAGATGAAGAAAAACATGAAAACAGGTTTAAATGGATCTGTATCATTAAACGGTGGGGCAAGTAGAAATGCACGTTATGGCAGCGCGTTAAGCTTGAACTATAGGAGTAACAAAGTCAACGTTTATGGCAGCTATGATTACGGTTACCGTGGAGAAACAGAATATCTGGATTTTGTGAGGCGCTTTTATGATAGTGGCAATTCTGGGTTTACTCCAAACCGAACCTCCTATCAGGATACTAAAACCGACGAACCTTTACACACAAACAACTTCAGAATAGGTCTGGATTATGACCTGGATAGCTCCAATACAATCGGCTTTCTTATAAATGGAAATGTCGGAAAATATACGCATGACAGCAAGACAGGAAATAGACTAATTGCAGCTGACGGAACAATGATTAGTCACATGGCTACGACTAACTACGATCAACAGAACTGGAAAAATTTAACTTACAATGCAAATTACCTTCATAAATTTAAAAAGGAAGGAAGAACATTCTCTGCCGATGCGGATTTTGCAAGTAACAGTTTTACTTCAAATTTAAACCTAAAAACAACTACACTACAGTCCACCGATGGGCAAGCCGGAGCAATAACAAGCAGACGCGGATATGTACCTGCAATAACGGATGTTTATTTGGCTAAAGTAGATTACACAGACCCCCTAAGCAAAACCATCAAATTAGAAAGCGGACTAAAAAGTAGTATTATTCATTCTGACAATAACCTTCGTTATGATATTTTAAACAATGGAAATTGGGAGTATGATAACAATGGAAGTAACCATTTCAAGTATAAAGAACAGATACATGCAGGTTACATCAACATTAATAAAGAGTTTAAGGGTTTTAGTGTCCAGGCAGGTTTAAGAGGAGAATACACCAGAACGCAAGGCCATCAAATAACAACAGACTCTTTATTAACCCGCAGCTATTTCCAACTGTTTCCAAGTGTTTTCATTAATAAACCCATTGGTGCTAATCACCAAATTCAAGCGGCGTACAGCAGAAGAATTGAAAGACCAGATTATGGCGACCTCAATCCGTTCAGAGTCTTTAGAGATCCTTTACTTTTCTATCAAGGTAACCCATTTTTAAAACCAGAACTGATCAATACATTTCAGTTGAGCCACAGCTTTAAGGGAAAATATACTACCGCAATAAACTTCAATCAAACTACCGATGTGATCACCTGGCTAAGCGGCCAGATAGATTCATTAAATACCACTTTTGAGTCCCCTCAAAACTTAAGCAGGTTAATTAACTACGGTATTAGCTTCACCGCATCTACCACATTTTTCAATTGGTGGAATGGAACGCATTTCGCCAACGTTTTTCGTAACGAGTATAAAGGAAATGTGCAAAACAAGACCTTCAACAACAATACAACAAGCTTTAGCTTCAACTCTCAAAACTCATTTAAAGCTGGCAAGGGTTATACAATGGAATTAAGCGGTTTTTATTACTCTGGCTCAGTTTATGGCATCTCAACCTACAAAGGGAGCTATGCAATATCAACAGGTGTACAAAAGACAATATTTAAAGAAAAAGGGAACATTAAGCTAATGGTAAATGATATTTTCCAATCTGATAGGTATAGAGAGCAAACAAAGTATCAGAATATAGATATGTATACCAACAAAAGGCCTGATAGTCGCCGGGTAATGCTATCTGTTTCTTATCGGTTTGGCAATCAAAACCAAGACAATAAAGACAGAAGAACCGGAAGTGAAGATATTCAGAACAGGGTTAAGGGCGGCGGATAAGTCAAGAAAAAATATTAAAACAACAGAACCATTCTGCGTTATTTTTGTTTAACTTTCATAAAACATCATCATTATGAAGAAAGAAACTAAAATAATTGCAGGTATATTAGCAGGAGTAGCTCTTGGCACAGCAATAGCAATAGTATTATCATCCGACAAAGACGGCGAGATGAAAGGCAAAGTAACCGATTGGTTCTGCGATTTATTAGATTCATCTAAAGACAAGCTTGCAAATGTTTCGGATAAAGTGAAAGACACCATTGCAAAAGTAAGAGCATAATATATACTTAATGAAGATTGCTTTTCATGGCGCAGCACGTGCTGTTACTGGTAGTAAACATCTTATTACCCTTAACAACAACATTCAAATTTTATTAGATTGCGGCCTTTTTCAAGGCATGGGGGATATCACTGAAGGCCTAAATGAAAGCTTTGGATTTGATCCTGCAAAGGTTACTTACATGATTTTATCTCATGCACATATAGACCATTGTGGATTGTTACCCAAATTGGTTTCTGAGGGCTTTAACGGCCCTATATATTGTACTCCTGCAACCAGAGATTTGGCTAGAATTTTATTATTGGATTCAGCAAAAATACAAATGCAGGATGCTGAATATGCAAATAAGAAAATTAAACAGGTTGAAGATCAGGAAATGCCTCTATATACCGACAAAGATGTTAACCAAACACTTAGTCAGTTTAAAACCGTTCCCTACGATCAGGATTTTTCCATTGACCCCAACATAAGCCTCCGCTTTACAGATGCAGGTCACATTGTCGGCAGTGCAGCAGTTCACCTTAAAATAACTGAGGACGGCAAAGTAACTCACATTACATTTAGCGGAGATGTTGGCCGATATGGCGATTTGCTTTTAAAAAGCCCACAAACATTTCCTCAAGCCGATTATATCATCATGGAATCTACCTATGGCGATTCCCTGCATGCAGATTTGGAGCCCATAGAAAATATGTTGTTGCAGATTATTAAGAATACCTGCGAGGTTAAGAAAGGGAAAGTGATTATCCCGGCCTTTAGTGTAGGGCGTACTCAGGAATTACTTTATGCATTAAATGGTCTTGAATTGAAAAACCAATTACCAGATGTTCGTTATTATGTAGACAGTCCTCTTTCTCTTCAAGCAACTCAGGTGCTAAAAGATCATCCGGATGTATATAACAATGGTGTTAAAGAAGTTTTTAAAATAGATCATGACATCTTTGATTTCAAAGGCTTAAAATTTATAGAAAGCGTTGAGGAATCAAAATCATTAAACAGTGATGATCGTCCTTGCGTAATTATATCTTCATCAGGAATGGCCGAGGGAGGAAGGGTAAGACACCACATTAGAAACAACATTAGCGATCGAAAAAACACTATTTTAATGGTAGGCTACGCAACTTCAAATTCTTTGGCAGGCAGGTTAATTGCCGGACAAAAAAGGATTTGGCTATTTGGTCAGGAGTATGATGTACATGCTGAAATCCGCTCGATAAAATCAATGAGCGCACATGGTGATTATGAGGATCTATTGCAATTTCTATCAGTTCAAGACCCCACAAAAGTTAGGCAACTATTTCTTGTTCATGGAGAGTATGAAGTGCAGCAAAAATTTGCGCAGCGTATAATTAACACCGGTTTTAATAATGTAGATATTCCCGAATATCATCAGGAGTTTCAATTATAACTAACAAAGGTTTTTATCTTTGCCCTCATGGATGTTTTCGGTGAAGCTTTAAAAGACCAATTTACAAAACCACCTGCTGAAACCTTATGGGTACATAACTCTTATGATGAACCTGAAGAAATGCCGGTTGATATTTACTTCAGAGGTGAGGATGAAATGCCAGAGCTAGAGCTTAAAGCTTTAGAATTGTGCAATGGAAAAGTACTTGATGTGGGTGCTGGCGTAGGTAGCCATGCACTCATTTTACAAAAACGCGGACTCAATGTTACCGGCATGGATATCTCTGCCCCTGCTGTTACCATTATGAAACAACGTGGCTTAAAACAAGCCATTGAAGGAAACATCCTTACTTACAAAGAGGACGCCTACGATACGCTGCTGTTTATGATGAATGGCATTGGACTGACAGGATCAATAGCAGGACTGAAAGCTTTTTTAAAACATGTTAAGAGCCTGGTAAACCCTGGAGGACAATTGGTGTTTGATAGTTCAGACCTATCTTACTTATACCAGGAAATTCCTTTTCCCCTTAACGGCTATTACGGAGAAGTGAGTTTTAGGTACGAATATAAAAGCATTAAAGGCAATTGGTTTAAATGGGTTTATGTAGATCAGAAAACCCTCAAAGAAATTGCCCAGCAATCAGGTTGGGATGCTGAAATAATGTTTGAGGACGATCACGACCAATATTTAGCACGGTTAACATTAAGCAAATAAACAATTATGCTTGAACTTATTAAACAACCCTGGCCTTGGTATACATCGGGTCTGGCCATCAGTTTTATCATGGTAATTCTGATCTTTTTTGGCAAATCTTTTGGTTTTTCGTCAAACCTGCGAACCATGTGCAGTATGCTGGGAGCAGGAAAATGGGTAAGCTTTTTTAATTTCGACTGGAAGGCACAGCGTTGGAATTTACTTTTCCTAGTTGGAGCTGTAATTGGTGGTTTTATCTCTGCGAATTGGCTTCAATCAGATACTCCATTAAATTTATCGCAAGCTACTATTGATGACCTCCGAAAACTTAATATTCCGTTTGACGGGAACATCGTCCCTTCCGCATTATTTAATTGGGATTTTCTGGCTACAGGAAAAGGATTGTTGATTTTTCTTGGAGGAGGTTTCTTAATTGGATTTGGAACCCGCTATGCAGGGGGTTGTACATCTGGCCATGCAATCAGTGGTTTGTCAAACCTACAAATCCCTTCACTAATTGCCGTGATCGGCTTTTTTATGGGCGGACTGGTTATGACCCACTTAATTTTCCCATTAATCTTTTAATCAGTACCTCATAATGAAATCAGTTAAATATACTCTTGCTGGCATACTGTTTGGCATTATTATGAGTAAATCAGAGGCCATATCCTGGTATCGTATCCAGGAAATGTTCAGATTTCAATCGTTCCATATGTTTGGCATCATCGGTACCGCTGTAATTACAGGAGTAATTGCGGTTTGGTTAATGAAAAAAATGAAATCTCGTGATGTCGAAGGCAATCCAATTTCATTTACAGACAAACAAAAAGCATGGCGCCGATATTTATTTGGCGGCACCATTTTTGGATTGGGATGGGCACTCACAGGCGCTTGTCCGGGCCCAGTTTTTGTACTGCTCGGACAAGGCTACCTGGTTATGATAATAGTAATAATTGGCTCGCTATTGGGCACATTTGTTTACGGATTATTGAAAAACCGTTTACCTCATTAGCCTAAGCTTTTTCTTCCCAAATGGAAGCAATATTTATGATGGTTTGAACTGCTTTTTCCATGTCCTGTACTGATGCCCATTCTTGCTTACCATGAAACGCATGTTCACCGGCAAAAATATTAGGACAAGGTAAGCCCATAAATGAAAGGCGAGAACCATCAGTACCCCCTCTAATACTTTGTTTTTTAGGCACAATTCCAGCTCGTTTAATCGCTTCAACACCATATTCAATTACCTGTGGGTATTGATCTAATACCTGCTTCATATTACGGTACTGCTCCGTTATCTTCAGCTCATAAGTAGAGTTTGGAAAATCCTCAATAATATTCTGAACCGTTGCATCCAATAATTCGCCATACGAGCTCAATTGCTCATCATTAAAAGCACGAAGAATAAAACGAGCCTCAGCTTGCTCAACGCTCCCTCCAATAGTTACCGGATGGATAAACCCTTCTTTAAGCTCTGTCGACTCAGGAGAAAGACAATCTACCGGCAGTGCACTAATTACGTCCGATAAAATCTTTATTGCACTTTCCATTTTTCCCTTTGCAAAACCTGGATGCGTGCTTACGCCGTTTATTGTTAATACAGCTCCATCAGCAGAAAATGTCTCATCCTCTATTGAGCCTAAGGTTTCTCCATCAATTGTATACCCAAAATCTGCACCAAGCTTTTTCAAGTCCGCTTTATCTACTCCGCGTCCAATCTCTTCATCAGGGGTAAATAGAATTCTAATTTTTCCGTGCTTAATTTCAGGATGCGCGATTAAAAAAGAAGCCGCTTCCATGATTTCCGCAAGTCCCGCTTTGTTATCTGCACCAAGAAGTGTTGTTCCGCTTGCGGTAATAATATCATTCCCTATCTGATCCTTTAAATCCGGATGTTCTGCCATTTTTAAGATGATAGATTTATCATCAGGAAGTACCAAATCCTGTCCCTGGTAATTATCATGGATAATAGGCTTGACGTCCTTTCCACTACAATCAGGAGAAGTATCCATGTGCGAACAGAAACAAATTACAGGGACCTCTTTTTTTGTGGTAGAAGGTATAGTCGCATACACATAACCAAATTCATCAAGATGTGCATCTGTAATTCCCATTTCCAAAAGTTCTGCTACAAGCACCTTTCCAAGGTCCTTTTGCTTAGCTGTTGAAGGAGTGGTTTCAGATAATGGATCTGATTGAGTATCAATTTGAACGTACTTTGTGAACCTACCTTGAAGTGTTTTGTTATTATTTTGATATTTTAGCATATTCTTATAGAAAGAACAAAGTTATATATAAGATTATTAAATAGGTTCGAAACTTAAAGAAGAAACTTTGAAAACAACAGTTACCTCATTCCTGTCCCTTTTACTTTGTTTAACCGCTACTGCGCAATCTAATTTTTACAAACTTAGTCTTGGAGGTGGTGCCGGACTTACCCAATCATTTACAGACTACGAAAAGAGCAACTTTGGAAAATCCCTTTATGGCGTTGGCGAATTCTTTTTCACTCCTTTTATTAGTCTTGGTGGCGAAGGCCAGATTGGTCGGATTAAAGGTGAGACTCGTGATGTTAACCTTAAACCCACTCAATTTTTTAACTCCTACAAATCACTCACAATTAATAGTAAGCTATATTTAGGAGCATTAATTGATTATAAAAGAAATGGTTTTTCTAATACAATTAAAGGTCTTTACCTGGGAGCAGGATTAGGTGGAGTATTAAATAATGTTAGCGGGGCAGAACATCCAAAAACCAAAGACATCATTGTTCCACTTAATCTTGGCTACACCTATTATTTCCCAAACAGATCGGGATATTACAGATATGGAATTAATGCCAATTACCAAAACACCATTAGTCTTGACGGAGGAATAGACGGAAAAGAAACAACTTCTCATACGGATGTCTACTCCTATTTTTCTATAGGCCTCAGGTACCAGTTTGGTCTAATGGGGCTTTCCAGAAAAACGCTATACTAGCATACCTTTCTCTACAGCAATCATAAATGAAGTGCTATCTCATCATCTTACTTTTATTAATAGCAATGGAAACATCAGCACAATTAACACCATATGAGTTGAGCGGAAAAAAAGAAACCGCAACTTATTATGAAGCCATTAAGCATTATGAACTTCTAGATAAAACATATGAACAGGCAAAGCTGCTAACTTACGGCAATACCGATTTTGGCAAACCCTTACATTTATTGATTTTATCAAAAGACAAACTATTTGATCCCATTGCAATAAGAAAAAACAGCAAGCGCATTTTACTAATAAACAATGGCATACACCCTGGAGAGCCGGAGGGCATAGACGCCAGCATGATGCTTGCGAGAGACCTATTAAAAAGTAACCTGTTACCGAAAGACGTAGTAATCTGTATTATTCCGGTATACAACATAGATGGCAGCTTTAATAGGACAGGAACTTCGAGGGCAAACCAGAATGGCCCTGTTGCGTACGGCTTTAGAGGAAACAGCAAAAATTACGACCTCAACAGAGATTTCATAAAAACAGATTCCAAGAACGCTCATTCTTTTCAGGAAATCTTTAACATCTGGCAACCTGAGATATTTGTAGATACACACACCAGCAATGGCGCCGACTATCAATATGTGATGACACTTATCCCTACTCATAAGGACAAGCTAAATCCTATATTATCTGGTTATATGACCCAAACCATGTTACCTTCTCTATATACAGAAATGAGGAAAGCCGGGTATGAGATGATCCCTTATGTAAATTCAGTTGAGGAAACTCCAGATGCGGGGATTACAGGCTTTTTAGAATCAGCGAGATATTCTACAGGCTACACCACCCTGCACAATACAATTGGCTTTATGCCCGAAACCCATATGCTCAAAGACTATGACAAAAGAGTTGATGCAACCTATCATCTTTTGCAGATCTATATAGACATTGTAGTTCGTGATGCAAAAATAATTGGAGAGAATAAACAAAGGGCAGATAAAGAAACTGCAAAGCAAGTTGAGTTTCCAATAGAATGGACCCTCAATAAAAATATTGCAGATGACCTGGAGTTTAAGGGATACACAGCAAAGCAAAAACCAAGTGAAGTAAGCGGACTAGATCGTCTGTATTATGACAGGAATGAGCCATATACTAAGACCATAAAATATTGGAATACCTATCAGCCTTCCGTTACCATTACAAAACCAGTTGCTTATATCATTCCAAAAGCATGGGACAAAATAATTGACCTGCTAAAGCTTAACAATGTAAAAGTACAGCAACTGCAAAAGGACACTCAAATTGATGTCGAGTCGTATTACATCACCGATTACAAAACAGTAAGCACCCCATTTGAGGGACATTACCTACATTCATCAGTAAAAGTCAAGCCTGTAAAACAGGCGTTGCGATTTTATGAAGGTGATTATGTAGTTTATACAAACCAACCTGTTAACAGGTATATTATAGAAACGCTTGAACCCCAGGCTACGGATTCCTTTTTCAATTGGAATTTCTTTGATGCAATACTTGGGATGAAAGAACATTTTAGTGCTTATGTTTTTGAAGATACTGCTGCGGAACTATTAAAGAAAAATCCAGAGCTAAAGAAAAAACTTGATGCCCAAAAGGCCAAAGACAGCAGTTTAAGTAAAAATGCTGAGGCACAGCTTGACTTTATCTATAAAAATTCTGATTATTACGAAAAAACGCACTCCCGATACCCCGTAGCCCGTCTATTAAACGACACAAAATTAATCCTTAACTAACAATGGAATACCTTCAGCATACACCAGTAGCCTCAATAATCTTTGTCTTCACAATTATTACGAGTATATACGCCTTTAACGACCCCAATTTGTTTGGAAAATTTATGCTACATCCGTATAGCGTATCGCGTAGATTTAAAGTTTATACACTGATAACAAGCGGATTGATTCATGCAGACTGGATGCACTTGATTTTTAACATGGTAACATTCTTTTCTTTTGCATTTGCTCTTGAGAGCAGAATTGGCTCTTTAAATTTTGGGATTCTTTATTTCGTAAGTTTAATAGCAAGTGATATTCCCTCTGTAATTAAGCATAAAAATGACATGTGGTACAACAGCCTTGGCGCATCTGGTGCGATTAGTGCTGTTCTATTTAGCTATATTTTGTTCGTCCCTTTTTCAAAATTGTATATTTTCCCAATCCCATTTGGGATATGGTCTATTGTTTTTGGACCGCTATATCTTACGTATTGTGTTTATGCATCCAGACAATCAAGGGACAACATTAATCATGACGCCCATTTCTTTGGAGCCATTGCAGGTATAATTCTTACTATACTTCTAGTACCGGGAGTAATCCCAAACTTTTTGGCCATTATTATGGCAAAAATAGGCTAGGTAGTCGCCGGTAAACTAGATGGGGTAAAATAACTGATTGGATTTGTTGGATCCTTAATGATTTCGAAAAGGGTATGGTCCCATGGTTTCCAGAAATCCTGTAACACCTGAGCATAAGTTTTATGCTGCCAATGATCGAAAAGAGCCTTATTCAAAGTGCCTCTTAATGGCATTGCATCAATATAAATTGAGCCTTCAACAGGCAATATTGCATATTCCGGCAGCCTGTTGAACAAATAGGCTGAGTAGAAAAAACGTGCACAAAGCTCTTCAAACTGCTGCGGTGAAACCGCAGAATTACCAATTTGATCTAACAACTCCTGATGGTATTTTTTATTTGTTCCATTGTCCTGCAAGCAGGCAATAATACCAAAGTCTTTTAATTTTAAGGAGAAAGTCATGGTATTGATTTCATCTCTAAAGCTAAAAGCCGTATCCTGTTGTTCCAATGGAACAACAACTATTGACCAAGGTGTAAAATCTTCAAATACTACATCAGTATAAATACCTTGGATCATAGTATGCAGGTTTCCAAACTTATGCATCAATCCTTGCGACATGTTTACTCCATCAGCACTTAATTGCTGCTGACGAACGGCCGCATTCATTTCTACATAAATAAGGCTATACATGAATTTACCAATCCATCTGAACAGCTCAACCTCTTCAAGTTTAGAAACTTCTTCATAGCCTTTTGAAAAAGCATTGGAAATCTTCTCCTCTAAAGGCTCAATAAAATTAGTGAGCACCTCAGTACTGCATGGCACTTTTAAGCTATTGTATGAACGTACACTTTCATCCAGTAATTTAATTTGCTCCTCTCCGCTAAAGTTGGCTACTTTTAAAAGCCATTCAGGCAAGATACCGATCTCTGTTATTGGCGCAGAAAATGTATCTCCACTAAGAAAGCAGTTTTTATACTTAAAATCGAAGTTTTTAAACGGTTGATATATTGTGCTATTCATACTAGGCGCAATATTAGGCATATTATTTTTACATTAGCGGCAGCACCCATTTTTTTAACTTTGATATTACTTAAAGCTTTTTTAGCTCATGCAGGTAAACGCCAAACCCTATCAACTGGAATTAAAACATCCATTTTCTATTGCAAAATTTACCAGAACAAGTACCCCTCTTATGCTGATAAGGCTCACCTACGAAGGGGTTGATGGGTATGGCGAAGCATCAATGGTTCCTTACATGGGAGAAAACATAGAAAGTGCCGCAGCCTTTCTAAATAAGATAGATTGGGAGAGATTCACCTACCCTTTTAATTTCAAGGAAGTAATAGCATACCTTGATGAAATTGAAAGTGGTCACCCTGCTATAAAAGCGGCGATAGATATTGCATTGAACGACATAAACGGCAAGATTTTAAACAAGCCATGCTATGAAATTTACGGCGCCAATCCGCTAAAAATGCCCGTAACATCTTTTACTATAGGCATTGACACCCTTGAAGTCATAAGGGAAAAGGTAGCCGATGCCAAAGGCTTTAAGGTGCTAAAAATAAAACTCGGAAGAGACAACGACAAAGAACTTATTGATGCTATAAGAAGCGTAAGTAATTTGCCTCTATATATTGATGCGAATCAGGGTTGGAAAGACAAAGCTCAGGCTATCGACATGATTTATTGGTTACACGATAAGGGCGCGTTGCTGATAGAACAGCCAATGGATAAAACCAACCTGGATGGAAATGCCTGGCTAACCGGTAGAAGTCCAATTCCGATTATAGCTGACGAAGCAGTGCAGCGCTTATCAGATATCAACGCACTACAAGGTGCCTACCATGGAATTAATGTAAAACTGATGAAAAGCGCAGGTATGTATGAGGCTCACCAAATGATCCTAAAAGCACGTTCATTTGGAATGAAAATTCTAATTGGCTGCATGAGCGAAACTTCTTGCGCAACACAGGCCGGAATCGCCTTAGCTCCTTTGTGTGACTGGGCAGATTTGGATGGCCCATCATTGACCAAAAACAACCCGTTTAAAGCACCAGAAATGGTGGATGGTAAATATTTGTTAAAATACCTTCCCGGTCTTGGCCTGGAAGGTATTCCTAAAGATCTTTTTACTTGTTCTTAAGCGTACTCCGCATCTCTTTTACGAGTTGAAGCTTTTGATATAGGAAGAACCCTGCAGTAACCACAAAAAGTGCTACTATTGGGTATTTTCCATTATTAAAAGCCCAAAATATTCCATACCCCGACAAGATAACTCCCAGGTTGTAAAAAACATTTAAAGCTACTTTCTTAAACATACCTTAGTAAACCTGCATATCAGGATCAAAAGCTTCCTGCCAAGCCAGAATGCCTCCTTTAAGATTATACAAATTGGTTAAACCAAGCTGTTGCTCCAATTGCATTACAGCCATAGCACTTCTTTTGCCACTTCTGCACTGCATAATTACCGGTTTATCGGTAGCAATTCTATCCGCTTCAATTAAAATACCACCCAAAGGGATATTCTCTCCGTTAAGGTTTGATGTTTCGTATTCAAATGGCTCTCTAACATCGATCAACTGAAAATCTTCTTTATTATCAATCTTTGCTTTAAGCTCCTCAACTGTTATTTCCTTAATCATATCATTTTGATTTTTTCAAACTTAGATAAAGTTACGCAAGTATCCACAAGAGTAAAAGGAAACATTACAAAAAAGTGAATAACTGTAACAACTAAGTATGTCGGGCGTTTAATAGTAAGTCTTTGCTAACTTTGGTCTTAACATCATGAATTCAGTATCACGTTTCTTTTGGTTCTGCTCAGGAGTACACATTTCTACACTTGAAAAACACCCTACAGAACATAATAAATACATTGGCATCGGCGCCACCATCTTCTTTACCGGATTGTTTGCGGCTCTTTCAGGTGGCTATGCTATGTATTTCGTTTTCAAGGGAGATTCTACGGCGCTTCCGTTTGCTTTCCTTTTTGGATTAATATGGGGCCTTGCCATTTTTAACATGGATCGTTACATCGTCTCCAGCATTAATAAAAGTGCCTCTACTAGTAAACAGTTATTACAAGCAACCCCACGTATCTTACTTGCTATAATGATCGGGATTGTTATCTCTCGTCCGCTTGAATTAAAAATATTCGACAAGGAGATTAAGGAACGCTTAAAGGTTACTTATTTAAACAATCAACGCTCAAAAATTGACACACTTAATGCGGCTTTTGGCAATAAATACAAAATTGAGCTTGCTAAACTTAAAGATGCAAAAGCTCAGCGAGACTCCATGGAGAGTGCAATAAAGACCGACAGACAGAAACTAAACTTTGAAATTTTCGGAAACAAAACAACTGAAACTTCAGGGATTATGGGCTATGGTCCATATGCCAAAAGAAAGGAAGCAGAACTGAAACAACGGGAACAAAACCTCGACACCATATCAGCAGGCGTGCGAAAACTGGAGGATTTTGTTGATGGCCGAAAACAGTTTGACGGTTTAATGAGCGAGAAATTATATACCAGCAAACAACTTGATAGTCTAACTAGCCTTGCAGGTTTTGCCGACAGGAATTCTGCACTCGGTCAATTAAGTATTCGTCCCGATGGTAAAAAAGATGTAAATACTTCACTTGCGGTAACGTTTATTGGCTTGTTATTTATTTTCTTTGAATGCTTACCTGTTTTTGTTAAATTGATGAGCAGCAGAGGACCATACGACAGATCTGTAGAAAATATAGAAACTGCCCAGATGTACGAATCTGATAAAGATAAAGATTATGAAATAACTGTTATTGATGGCGTTCACGACACACGTGTTTCGACGGAGATAAACAGAAGAAAAAACGCATTAAATTCTAATTAACATATATGAGAAAGGTCCTATACTTCTTTTTTGTGCTTCTACTTGCACAACAGGCAAATGCACAAGACATCAATAAAATAATCACAAAAGATTACGTCGACAGACTGATCAAAACCCTAAGCAGCGACGATATGCAGGGCAGAGGGACTTTTACTCCCGGTATTGATAAAGCCGCAACTTTTATTGAATCTGAGTTCAAAAACATTGGTTTAAAACCTCTTGAAGGACAAACAGGTTATCGTCAATCCTTTTTCAAATATCAGCTAAAACCTGAAGTTACATCTGTTTCAATTGATGGCATCTCTATTAATCCGACAAACATAATGGTGTTTGGCAATACCTCAGAAAACTTATCTTTTGACAACACAAACAGCGATGGCTGGATAAAACTTGATCCATCTAAGCCTTTCATGGATCAGTTCCGACCAATCAGCAGAAGCGGAAAGAAACAGCTGATATTAGTTGATGCTAAATTTGCCGATGCCTTTAACAGAATCAAAGGATATCTTGAGAAGGGTAGCATATTGGATGAAAAAGATTTAAATGCCAAGGCCACCGCACTTGTTTTTGTACTCGATAAGGATACTGTTGCGAGCAATTTCAAAGTAGAGCTTAAAAACTCATTTGCAAAAATGCCTTTGTTCAATGTTGCGGGTATGATTCCAGGTAAATCAAAAGCCAAAGAACTGGTAATATTTTCTGGTCATTACGATCACCTTGGTATTATTAAAGCTGATGGACAAGATAGTATTGCAAATGGGGCCGATGATGATGCATCAGGTACAACAGCTATGATCGCTTTGGCAAAGTACTACAAGAAATTAAACAACAATGAGCGCACCTTAATATTCGTTGCTTTTACAGCAGAAGAGATTGGAGGGTTTGGTGCCAGACATTTTTCAGAGAAACTAAACCCTGATGATGTTGTAGCCATGTTTAACATAGAAATGATTGGTAAGGAAAGTAAGTTTGGTAAAAATACTGCCTTTATAACCGGTTATGATAAATCGGATTTCGGTCAGATTTTACAGAAAAACCTTAAAGGAACGGAGTTCACTTTTCACCCAGACCCATATCCACAGCAAAACCTATTCTATAGGAGTGACAATGCAACTTTGGCCGCACTTGGTGTTCCTGCACACACCATTAGTACAGACCAAATAGATATTGATAAGTTTTATCACACTGTAAAAGACGAATACAGCACCTTAGATTCAGATAATATACTCGCAACCATAAAAGGGATTGCAAAGAGTGCAATAAGTATTGTAAAAGGGATTGATACACCGACAAGAATTCCTAAACTGGAAAACAACTAAAATTTATAGGATGGTCTTTTCCATCACATAATCATCCATTACGAAACCGTTACCGATATCAAGGATAACGGTTTCTTTTATTATAAACCCGGCCCTTTCATAAAAGTCCTTAGCCTTATTATTCTTGTTAACATTTAGTTGAAGTGATTTCGCTCCTACCTTCTTCACCAAATTAAAAACTTCGTTTATTAATAGTTTACCAACGCCTTTACCATGAGCTTGAGGTAAAACATATAGCTTATGCAATTTAAAGGAATGATTTTCAGGCTCAAAAATAGAAAAACTAGCAAAACCCAAATCCACATCATCTTCCTCAGCAATCAAAAAGGCATATCCTTTTTGTAACTGCGAAAGTAACTCTCCACGATTATACATTTTCTCCAACATATAATCGATTTGTTCTGTAGAAAGATACTCAGCGTAAGTAATCCGCCAGGTTTTATCTGCCAAATCCTGAATAGTAGCAATATCCTCTTCCTTAGCTTTTCTTAAAATTATCATATAGAAGTTTCTTTTTCCAATTACAAGGCTTCACCGATAAATAAATACGGCACATTGAATGTAAACTCAACAAAGCCATCATTTATTACCTCAAAATTGTTATTTTCTGTTTGCTTTAAATTACTCGTTTCAAAATAAGACACCACATCAATATTAAAGATACTACCTTTAGGCTTCCAGACACTAAATCCGGATTTAATGGCATATGATTTTTCCGTTTCAGTAAATACTACAATATTTATTGCTTCAATATAACTTCCTAGTTCTCTTAAGTTACTTTTTGAATCAATAATGTTTACCGCAGGATATTTTTCTGCAATCAAGTAATCTAAAACAGCATCTAACTCCTCTGATTTGGCATGAATAACCTTAGTATTTTCCTGAAAATCCTGATCATTTGAGTTAACCACAACATCCACTTTTAAACCAAGACTAATTACCTTTTCATAAACCGCAGCACTAACGATTAAAGTTGGACTCCACTCTAACAGCTGGCCCAGATATTCTTCATTAAAAGCTCCTAAATGGTGGATATATAGTGCTGGCTCTTGTTTCTCGCGAATGATATGATGTGACGACATAAGGCAAATATATCCTAATATTTTTTCTTATTTAAGTTTCAAATCAGAGAGATGCTTTTCATCCAGAAAATGCACCGTCCAAACCATTCATCAAAAGATGGGGCAGTTAAAAAGCCATGCTCGCCTTTAGCATAAATATGCAGCTCTCCTGAAACCTTGTTTTCTTTAAGGGCTCTGTAGAATTCCATGCTATTAGCGACCGGAACAACCTGATCGGCATCAGAATGGATCAAAATTGCTGGAGGAGTTTCAGCAGTGACCTGCAACTCATTAGAGTAGAGCTTTATCTTTTCTTCCGTTGGTGAAGGCCCAAGAAGATTATCTCTTGAGCCAATATGACCAATCTTATTAGTAAAGGAAATGACAGGATTTATGAGTAACATAAAATCAGGCCTAAGACTGATCCCTTTCTCATTCTCAACAACGGGGTTTTTAAAATGTGTTCCGGCAGTTGAAGCAAGATGCCCACCTGCAGAAAAGCCCAGAATACCTATTTTATTTGGATCAACGTTCCATTCTTTAGCATTCTGCCTCACAATTTTAATTGCCTGCTGCGCGTCTTGCAATGGCCCAATAGATTTATCTAACATTGTCTTATCACTCGGCAATCGATATTTTAACACGAAAGCCGTTACGCCCATTTTAGCAAATGCCCTGGCTGCATCACTGCCTTCTCTTTTTGTAAGCAAAACATGATACCCGCCACCAGGACAAATAATAACCGCAGTTCCATTCGCCAGACCTTTTGGAGGCAAGAAAACAGAAAGCGTAGGAACCGAGACGTTAGAAGTTAAACTATCTACGTCTCCATTCGCAGTCCTTTGTTCCTCATTCGTTACAGCCCTCGAATTCGGTATTTTATCTGGATATAATGGAATCACCTGTTGAGCCTTACAGTATGGAACCATAAGCACTAGTGATAAAAACACAAAGCTGAATAACTTATTCAAAATTGATCCAATCTATGCTTATTAAATCCCTATTTGGTTGGGTATTCTTTACAAACACAAAATAAAGATCATGTTTACCTCCAGGGTTTTTTATAGCAGTGCTTAATTCCGTATACTTCTCCCAATTTCCCGTCTTAGTAAAATCAACCGTACTAATGATCTCTCCCTTTGGCGAATCAATATGAACCTCAATAGTTCCATTATGATTTGCTGAGGCATAGTAATAAGTAAGCTTATCAATATTTCTCAGGTCAATATTTTTTAGCACGAAATAAGACTTATTGTGGATGCTACCGGCATGCGTATCACTTTTATCTACATTGTGAAACACGTCAGCATCCTCTGCCTGTACTTTTGCCGGACGCAATACAATCGTTTCCTTTTTTGTTAACGGGGTTATTGCTCCACCTTTATCGGTATAAGAAGCAGAGAAAATATACCTACCCTGATCCTTATTACCCAAATGCTGTTTTAATGCCACAGATCCTTGTTGTGGTAGTGCAACATTGGCCTTTTTAGCATTTAAACTTAAAATATACTTAACAATTTCAATTGCATCATCATTAGAAATCTGAGGGTGCGCACTCATTGCATGCTCTCCCCAAACACCACCACCACCGACAATGATCTTTTTAGCCAAACGACTTACAGCTTCTTTATTGCCAGTATATCGTTGCGCAACCTGCATAAATGATGGACCAACTGATTTGCCATTTATCTGGTGACAAGCTTTACAATCACTTTTAGCAACTAATGATTTACCGAAATTATATGTTGGCGAAATCTCCTGATGCCCTATCAGCGCCTGATTACTTTCTACTTTGGCAATAAAGTCAAGGTTCACTTTTACTTTCTTTGCATCTATAACCTTATCCTCATTATCCTTCACATCAACTTTATAATTAAAGTTAGTAGCCTTAGGGAAAAAGAAGGAACTGTTGCTGATAGTATTTATCGCTACCTGAGGCATAGTATTACCTACTTTAATCACAACGGTGTCTAATCCACTTTTACCTGCTAAATCTGTTACTTTTAAAATGGCTTTATAAATGCCGTTCTTTTTGAATGTATAAGTAACATTTTGGTCTGTTGATGCTACCTTATCTCCTTCAAAACGCCATTCGTACGACAATTTATCATCGTCATCATTATCAAAACTTTTTGAATTAAAGGCAACCTTATATGGCGAAAGGCCAATAGTATCTTTAGTCTCAATTTTAGCAACAGGGGCGCGATTTCCTCCGTTGTAATCAATACGAACCAAACGCGCATCAACATTGTCGATACCGTAAACAGATCCATATTCCAACATATAAAATGATCCTTCCGGGCCAACCTCTATGTCAATAGGACGTCTGAAATCCCCATTAGTTTCCATGAAAGGTTCCATACGTACATAATTTTGGTTTTCATCCAGGCGTACAGCAAACACCCAGTTTCTCATCCAATCGTACATAAACAGAGCCTTATCATAATACTCAGGGAATTTTGTATCAGATTTAAGCGCCGCATTATAATGATAAACAGGACCACCCATAGCACATCTGCCTCCCTGCCCTAAAGCAGGAAACTCTTCAGACCTATTGTACGGATACCATACCATAGCTTTGGTTGGTGGGGGAAGGACTTTCGCTCCTGTATTATATGGTGAATTGTTAGTTGCCCCATTGAAATCAAAAAGAGGACCTACCTTCAAGGTTGCTCCTTTCGCTCTTGTCGCAAAGTCTACTTCTTTGTAAGGTTTACTATCTCCTACAAAATATGGCCAGCCAAAATTTCCTGCTTTTTTTGCCTGGTTAAACTCATCATAACCACGTGGGCCTTGTGGACCATCCTCTCCAGAATCCGGTCCAACTTCTCCCCAGTAAACAATCCCCGTTTCTGCATCAACAGACATCCTATAAGGATTACGGCAACCCATCACATAAATTTCAGGGCGAGTTTTCGGCGTTCCTTTCGCAAATAAGTTTCCTTCAGGAATAGTATAACTTCCATCTGCTTCAGGATGAATACGCAAAATCTTACCTCGCAGGTCGTTTGTATTTCCGGCAGAACGCTCTGCGCTATATACTAACCTGTTGTCCATTCGATCAATCGGAGCAAAACCATCCGATTCAAAAGGAACAGTATTATCTCCTGTTGATATATATAGGTTTTTATGTTTATCCCAAGCTAAAGAACCACCAGTATGCGCACTTACTTCAAGATCAATTGGAATCTCTATTATAACCTGCTCCGATTTAAGGTCAAGTTCGTTTTCCTTATTGATTTTAAAGCGAGAGATATGTTGTTTGTATTTATCACCAGTAGAGGCAGTATAGAAGAAATACAAGTAGTTATTGGTTGCAAAATCTGGGTCGATGGTGATTCCCAACAAACCATTAAGGTATTTATCCACCGCCTTAACGGGGAATTTGTAAACCAACGTTGTTTTCTTATCTACAGGATTATACACATAAAAATTACCTGCACGCTCTATGAAAAACACTCTTCCATCAGGAGCCACAGATAATTCCATAGGCTCATTTAAATCATTAGACAATACAGTTTTAGTAAAACGATTATCTTCCGGCTTTTTAACTGCGTATGCTTTTGAATAATCTAATGTTATATTGTTACCAATTGCGTACTCAATACCACCCAGGAGGTGTTTTAAAAATAATGGTTCACTAAAACTCTCATCTGTATGTCCGCCACCAGTGTAGAAAGCGCGACCACCATCAAATTCGTGATACCATGCAATAGGATGGTTATCTCCATTTTCTCCACCCTCATAAGTACTTTCATCAAGTTTTGCAACAACCTTTAGGTCTCCCTGTATACTTTTATAATTATACCATTCATCCGTACGCTCCCATCTTTTAGGCAATCCTTTAGTGGATAAATGTGTTGTATCAATAACATCTATAGTTGCCTTACGCACATTTGAATTACTTGGATGACTCATAAAATAGGCCCCAACAAGCTTATTGTACCATGGCCAATCGTATTCCGTATCAGCTGCAGCATGAATTCCGGCATAGCCACCTCCAGATTGAATATATCTTTCAAAAGCTACTTGTTCATCAGAATTTAACACATTCATGGTTGTGCTTAAGAAAATTACAGCACTATAGTTTTTTAAACTATCCTGAACAAAGTAAGCTGCATTTTTAGTTGTATCTACAATAAAATTATTCTCTTTACCAAGCTTTTGAATGGCAGCAATACCTGCCGGAATGGAAGAATGATAAAAGCCTTTAGTTTTTGAAAACACTAGAATTCGTGCCGGCTTTACTGGCGTAGCAATGGCAGAAATAGGAGTAGCGGGCGTTTTAGGCACTACAGTTTTACAAGCATAAAATACAACAGAAGCACAAACTGTTGAAAATACAGCAAGAGAAATTTTAAAGTATTTAGTTTTAATCATAAAAAAATTAGGTTAATGTGGCTCCCAGCCAAAAGGATTTTGAGGAAAACTCGTGAATTAATGAGCGTTTTAATTACTAAAGGAATTTTGGTTAACTACTCACAATCACTAGGTTTAGGTTATCAATACAGGTCATTTAGAAGTAAACTTAACAATTATATTGAAAAAGATTTCAACTAATCTGAGATAGTTTATCTCTTTGCCCTGATTACAGAGATTGGCAAATCTTTAAGCAAGGCAAACTGTCTAGTTCATAAACGCTTCTTAATTGATCTCTATATTTAACCTGCGTTATAAACATAGAACTTCTTATCTCTTATGGGCTGTCCTTTGATCTCTAAATACTGTCCTTTTTTGTCTCTTGTGCTTTTTATCACGAACGGCTCATCACTGGCTTTACACGCCTCATAAGCTAGTTTTAGTCGATCGATATGCGTATCAGCACCAACTTTCCATTTTTTACCCGAATACCAGAAATAAGCAGAAAAATTTCTTGTGCTCCCTAGCATTTTTCCATCAAGCCTAATATGAGTTGGATTTAATTCTTTGTGTGGAAGAACTCCTTTAACATAAAACTCACTAAAATCCTTATATTCCGGAATAACGTTTATTGTACTCATAATTAATTTTTGTGCAATTTACATCAAATCCTATTCTGGTAATAATTTTAGAGATAATATTGTTTTGATTCCTAAACTACAGAACGAGAAACCTATGCAATAAATACTTATATTGAACTATTAACCATTCTCAATATGAAACCCTATTTAACCCTCTTAATCACGCTAACGGCAATAAGTTGTGGCTTTTCACAACAACTGCAGGTTACCAAAAACAAAACTTTTGAAATTACTAGCCGCACTATCGATACTTTAGTTGGCAAATCTGACGAATCATTTACTTATGCATTTCGCTCATTAGGCAAAAACTCGGAAGGCAACAATGTATTTGAATGTAAAATTGTAAAAGCATTCATCAAAAGTAACAAAAAGGTATTGCTGAATACCGACTCACTAAAGAAGACTAATTTTATGTCTACAGGCGTACTCTTTCCTATTGCCATGCTCAACAAACCTTTTACACTAACTTTAAATAATAGGGGAAAGATCATTAGCATAAACCAACTGCAGGAACAATTGAAGTCTGCTATTAACGCTTGGAACCTAAACCCAGAGATTGAACAGCAAATAATAAACAATGCAGGTGATGGTTTTACGGTCCAGATGCAAGGCTTATTCTACCAATTTCCCGACAAAGCACTAACAACTCAAACTACCTGGGAAAATAAAGACACAGGTACTAAGTTCAAGATTGTAGCAAATAAGGCGGGAGTACTGAAGTTGAACACTTCAGAAACACGCAAAGATGGGTCAACAAACAATTCAAAATACTCGTTTGATTCAAAAACAGGTTTAATGCTCAGTGAATTCTCCAAAACCAATTTTGCTTCAAAAGTTACGGACTTGTCATCAGGCAAAGAAAGAACAGAGCAGGGTGAAGTCATTACGATGAAAAAACTCAGTAATACAACAACCATTGCTAAACCAGATTCCAGTTGGATGAATATGGCGGTTAAGTTGAGCTACTGGAGCAATGAATTGAAAACCAAAGGAGAGTATGATTCTTTAAAAGTCAAAAAAGCCATAGAAACTTTAACCCCTAAGTTCAAAAACGACCCTTACTATGCCGTTAGTAAACTTCGTTTAATCCAACAAACGCGAAACGACCACAATTACCAGGTATATTCGGATGCCCTAATGGAAATTCCAAACGAGTACCTTAAAGACCAACACAGTCACCTGTTCAACAAGATAGGAACCGCATTGGATAAGGGAGGTGCAGCAGATGCTTATGCAGTAAGTAAATACTTCTACAATACATCTTCATTCGCACAGTGGGTTCAACAGTCCTTTTCCCAAAATTTCATTGGTGAGTACGACTATCCAGGGCGTAAAGAAACGGATCGCAAAAGTGCAGAGCTGATTCAGATGTTTGTATCAGATAAAAACCCGGTTTACCGCCAAAAAACAAGGCCATTAAATTTATGGGTTAAAGCCAAAGCTGATTCAAAAAATGCTGAGTTACAACTAGCAACAGCAATGGCTTTCAACAAAATGGGTGACGCCGAAATGAAGGAGGGCAATGGTGGTAGATACGCATTACTAATGTACAACTTGTTGCTTGATGTAAACAAAAAAGATGCGGCAGATTCACTATTAAGCACCGCGATTATAAAACTTCAAAAATACACTACCGATAGCCTTAATAAAGAACGCTATGCAAGTCAGAACATGCTGGCCCACGCTTACTACTTAAAGTTTCTTTCGGTAGTAAAAACAGATTCAACCAAGGCGATTGGTTATCTAGCTAAAGCAGCCGAATACTCACCCAAGAACAATAAAGAGAAAGCTTATGCCAGCTTTTACGATCGTGTTTTCTTAAAATCCAGAGAAAGCTATCGTGATGACTATATTGACCAACTCCTCAGTTCGGGCAATGAGCAGGAAGCATTGAAGTTATTGGCTATCCAAGTCAATTCGAGTCCTGAAACTCTTAGCGATATGCAGAAACGTTTTGAAACAAAGTTCCCCAACCGTAGTTTTAAGACCTTCTTTATGGACAGCATTATCTCCACATGGCAGAATGCACCCGAATTTAAGGTAAAGAATATCAATGGCAAAGAACATTTGCTCTCAGATTTCAAAGACAAATGGCTGGTACTCGATTTTTGGGGTACCTGGTGTGGACCTTGCAAGGAAGAACTTCCAGACGTGAATAAATTCTATACGGAATTGGCAGAGGGCAAACATGGGGATTCAAATTTTCTAAGTGTTGCCTGTTATGATACAGAAGAAAAAGTAAAAGGCTTTTTGGAATTAAATAAGTATACGATTCCAGTAGCAATGTCTGACAATAAAATTGAAAAGGATTATAAAATTAGCGGATACCCTTCAAAGATCATTATCTCGCCAGATGGTCGTATGCTCAATGTACAATTTGGTAAAGACTGGAAAGGGATTTTGAAGAAGTTTAATGAAATATATGCAAGTCAATAATAGACAGATTATGTTCTATCAGGATTTATTAAGTAAGCTATATACAAACTTAGCTGGCCTTAAAGTAATACAGAAAATGAGCTAACCTTAAAATAGGATTAGGATTACTACCGAGGCTTGTGATCGATCACGTTATCCCATAAACCTTTAAAAGCCAGTACGCGTTTTGTGGACTTTTTTATTCCCTGCCAACTCTTGCGTGAACCGATAGAGCCGTTAATTAGCCTTCTAAAATGGCGATCAGATCTCCGTTAATATAAAAGACTTCTTTTCCTTCTTTTACAGCCTGCAGAATACCTGCATCAACAAGCTCGGCAAAATATTTAGTAAGGGTTGTCCTTGAGATAATCCCCAGCAAATCACCAATAAGTTTTTTATGTATCGTCTCTTTATCACTACTGGACTTATGTTTGTGATCGCTGGGACATTTACACTTTTAGGCAATTTTAATAGAGCATTGCACTGTTTACTTACCAGTTAAGCTAAGCGCCACTTCCAATTGCACATCTTTATTTTGCGCGAGCTGAAAAACATCAGGCATTACCGGATAGTCTGGTATGATCCCCCTGTCAGGATACTTCGTTTTCTTCACCGCATTAAAATAGCTGTATTTAGGGATCATCACCTTAATTTTGGTATTGGGCAGCTCCAACTTTGTAGTCTGGCCCGAAGTGTTGCCATGGTATCCACCGCCCGTTTCCTCGCCGACAAATGTTGCCCTGCCAGCACTTTTGATCAGGGCGCAAAAATCGGCAGAAGTCGAAAACGAGAGTCCGTTAATGAGGATCAGCAGCTTTCCTTTGAAAGGATTGGCTTGTGGCTGTTGTGGCTTCATAAGGGAATTTTCGGCTGCAGGGACTTTCCTGTCGGCGGTCTGTATGGCAGCAAAATAAGTAAAGGCTTTGTCAGTAAGATAGGAATACAATAAAGGTCCGTAGCTATCTTGCCCTCCGGCATTGCCGCGCAGGTCTACAATTAAATTGCCTGTTTTCCTGGCATTTAGTTCGGCAAAAACCTGCTTTATGAATGTTGTGAAATTGAGATGGTTTCTGATCAGTCGCTGCTCGTCAAAAGTTTTGATGGTAAGCAAGGCTGTATTGGGCTGGGGATAACTCAGGTCCAGATCTTTTGTGCCGGAACCCGCCTGCAGCTGTTCACATTCGAAATCGCTGGCCAGTTGTGCTTCAATTCTTGTGGTAAGGGTTTTTCCCTGGAGGTTTTTATAGCTGATGCTAAGGGAATCTCCATGATCGTAAATCCATTTATAAAGTACAGGGAATGCCCCGTTATTTAATGTCTGGTACTTTTTGGTAGTGATGCTGCCATCTGAGGGCAGGTAGTTGCACAGCTGGCTGGTGATGACATTTATTTTCTCGCCATTGATGGTCAGAATCTCGGCCCCGGTCTGAAGTGTTTCCAGTTTGCTGCAGCGTAAAAAAGCCCTGTTTCCTGTGAAATAAAGTGTAAGTGGAAAAAGTCTGGTGTTTTCAAGATAGTTTTTCACCAACAGGCCCGAGATGTTGGTTCCGGTATGACCATCCCTGATCTTACTGGTGATGAAAAGGATTTTTTTTCCGAATTCAAGGGCTGTCATGGGTTTATCAATGCTAAGTAAACAACTGTCCATTAAATGGTTTAATATTTTTTCGGATTGATAGCGGTATAATCCTCCGTGTTCTGTTAATAATGCATTTCGAAAAGCCACAAAATCCATTGCCAGCAATTCCGGATTAAGTGGCAATGCGGCATCACCCGCTGCCTTAAGGGGTAAACCGGCTGTTGAAATCTGCGTAAGGCAAGTATCCTTGTTGTGGAGTAAAACGTTAAAGCTGTAGGTATTTCCAGGGCTAACCTGGAAGGCGATAGAATCGATATCGGTATAAAAGGTGACTGTTTTCTGGTTGGGTGATGCTAGAGCCTGGTAGACATCGGGCTTAACATCGGGCGATAAATTCCATATTCCTTCTCTGATGATATAACCATCTTTGATGGTCACTGCGGTTGACCCGGCCTTGATCAGTGGTAATTTTTGCTGCGCAAAACAGGTGCTCAGGCTTAAAATTAAGGCAATACAGTTCCATGCCCAGAACGGGCTCATTTTTTTATACTTCATAATGTGGTTTATTTACGGATTGAGGTTATTGCGATTTGGCTGATCTGATAAAGAAAAAATACCCGAGAAAGGCGGCAGCGATACAAAAGGACAATATGGCCAGGGAGTGGATGCCCAGCGGAAGTGTGTAATGGACAATTGTAAGGCCAATGCCCAGGCCGGTTAAGACGGCAAACCATTTGATGTTGGCCTGCTGATCTTCGTCGGGATTTTGTCTGAGCACAGATGCTGCCAGTGCTTCGGGAATTCCTTTTTCTATGATTTTGTTTTTGAGCTTGTGGGCCAGTATCTTTTTAATGACAGATAGTATAAAGATCATGACCAGGGCAACGACAAAAATGGTTGCGCAGATGTTGAAAACATCTTCGTTGAGTTCGGGCACTATGGTGACAATTGTTTTCATTTTCTTTCTTTTAATGGATGAGACAGGTGAATGATTTTAATGTTGCAGATTGGCTTGGTTAAGGGTGTGCATCTTTTTCTTATGGCTTGTAAACTGATCTGCCAGCAATCCGGCAGCGAGCATTCCGAATGTAATGATGATCAGCCAGTTGAGCAGTGAGGAGATTTCGGCAGATAAATAGGCGGTAAGGCCGGCAGCCAGTGCAACGAATGCCAGCACCGAGAAGATGAGGTAAAGGCTGAATACGGGCTGTGTTTTGGGAGCGGGCAGCTGGCTCAGCACCTGGTCTGCGAGGTCAAAGTCAAAGGCGGGAGCGGCCTGTTGTTTAAGGTCCTCAAACAGCAACTGGTAGTCCAGGCCAGCAGTACGGCATTGCGGGCATTGTTCCATGTGCAGGATGCTTTGCGCGCTACGGCTGTGCTCAGCTAGTGCATATCGTTGGATTTCGTCTTCTGAAAGGTGGGTGGTTTTCATAGGTCTTCTTTTTTGTAGTGCAGCAAAATTTCATCTTTTAAGCTTTTCCTGGCCCTGAAAAGGTAATTTTTGACGGTGCCGTCGGGTAGTCCGGTAATTTGAGCAATTTCTTCATAGCTCAGTTCTTGGTAATGAAACAGGGTGATCAGTATCTGATAAACGGCAGGCAGCTTATTGACGGCCAGCTTAAGTAATTCTGAGCGTTGGGAGCTGAAAATGTTTTTTAACGTTTCATTGTCGTTCAGATCTGCGGATTGATCTGCCAGATCTTCCAGCGTACTTTGCCGGGCTTCATTTTCCCGATGCTCATTTTCGGGGAAAACCAGCTTCTTTTTTTCCAGGTGATTGAGGCAGGTGTTGTAGGCAATTTGCGCAATCCAGGTACTGAGTTTAGATTTAAATTTGAACAGGGGGATGTTTTTATAAGCTTTCAGGTACACATCCTGGGCTATGTCCCGCCGGTCTTCAGCATTGCCGATCATTTTAAACACAATTTGGGCAACGAGTCGTTCGGTATTGCGAATCAATACGGTAAATGCATGGTGATCGCCATTGCGGATCCGGTTAACCAGTTCTTTATCTTCCAATTGCTTATAGCTATGTTCCCAGGATTAGACCGGTGAGCCCGAAGAATGTTGCACCAGATCCAAATTCTGCCTCATATTTGTTGTTGACTTTTTTGGTGGTAATGCTTTTACCTGCGTTATCCACCAATTTCATTAGTTTCCGGGGTAAAACAAATGTTGCAGATGCTATTTTTGTCATCCCTGTCGTTTTAGGAAAACAATTTTAACTTCTAATGCACAATAAATTCATGGTCCCGGTGGAACTTCAGAAAGCTATTGTTGAAATAGGCAGGCACTATCCGCAGCTAAAACTGAAATGGACCTTCATACTGGTAATAAATGCTATAGTGGTATAAGCCGTTCTGAGTGTTAACGGTGTACTGAGCAACGGCTTCATCTTCGTCAATAAAAACAACCAGTCCGTTGGTTGCCGATTGATAGACTTGCGGGTCTACCTTACGGAAAGGATAGCCATTGCTCCCCGAATTGCCGTATAGCATATTCAGATCGCTGCCATCTTCTCCTGCAATAACGATCAAGGATTTGCTGGAGGCGGGCTCTTCCCAGCGTGTATTGACCAGGCTGCCGGGTGTCTTTTCGGCAGCTTTAGTCATGGTTCCGAAATAAAAATTCCCCGGAACAGGGCCAATGATATTTTTCAATTTATTCCCTTCTATAGTGGCGCTCCATCTGTTCTTTGCCCCCGAACTGAATTGGAAGTCAACTTTACTACCTTCTTTAGACCAAGTGCCCTCCAAACTATTCTGTACATCATACCAGGTAAATGTACCCCCAGGTCGTATCCGGATGGCTACTAATTTAATATCTGTATCTTCCAGTTTGCCTTTATCGTAAAAAGATCCATACCAAAGGGATGTTCCAAAGGGATCTTCAATTGCCTGGCCTTTGTCTTTTTTACACGAAAGGATTGTAAAAACAATGGCTATAAGCCATATTCGGGTCTTTACTTGATGGGTTTGTATGTTCATTTTCCGGTTCTCTATACTGCACAGCTACTTGCATTGCAATGTAAACGAAAGATAAAGAAAGGAAACAGTACCACGCCACCCCAATACGTGAACCAGTAGATTGGCTGCGTGAAACAACTATTTTATTGAGGGAAGAAACTTTGAGATCTCAAATCAAACACTGGGTTTTCCTCTTCATGTTCCTTTTTAGGTGCTAAAGTAAGAAAAACATTAACAAAAAAGCCTTCAGATTTTCATCTAAAGGCTTTTAAATAATTTCCTCATGTTATTCCCAAGGTGGGAAAATTTTGTGGTCCCGACGAGAATCGAACTCATATCTAAAGTTTAGGAAACTTCTATTCTATCCGTTGAACTACGGGACCAATAATAAGGATTTCAATTCGGGCAAATATAGGAATAAAATAATTGCACTATAATGCTTTTTAAAACAATTTTGACTCATTTATTGGCGAACCGTATAACCATTTAACGAACAAAAGATTTACTTAAAGATATACCAATCTGCCCATTTCTTTATCCAGCTTACCCGTTCTTTAATGAAACGTGGGTGGTAAAAGAAGTTAGACCAATCTTCAAAGTTATCATGATGAAAACCAAAATAGAAGATCCACCATGCGAAGCCAAAATAAGGTATCGCATTTAGCTCCTCATCCGAAACAGGCCTAACACTCCTATACGCTACTATGAAAACACCAAAAGCTTTATCGGCCTCCTCCTGACTCATTTTATTTGATAGAACTTGTAAAAAGAAATGCGCATAAAACGAGGCCAAATCATTAACCAAATATCCTTTCCCTGCAAAGTCAAAATCAAAGAAAGTTACCGAGCCATCATCTTTGAAATGAAAGTTTTTAGGGAGAAAATCATAGTGACAATACCCATAACTAAAGTTACTCAGATCGAAAGATTCAATCTTTTTCATAACCTGACCACAAGCTTGCACCAAATAACGATACTCCTCATCCATCTCTTTAAAATCAGATTTAATGCGCTCCAATGGATCAACGATCATAGAATTTAAATCGTACTTCTTTCTTGGCCACGAAAGCTCCACAGAAGAACTGATATTATGAATCAGCGCCATTTCCTTGCCAACAGTTTCAAGATCTTGGACGCTCAAATCCTGGTGTACGCTTCCATGAGCATAGGCAAATAAAACACCATGCCTTATCCCCTCAGCAGCGTTAAACGATTGTATAAATGAGCCTGATAAATCAACAAGTGGTCGTGCTACCTTAGCTCCTCCTTCATATAAAGCATTTAGTAATTCTATTTCGGCCTTAATTTCATCTAGGCTACGATGGGCATCGCGATAAATCTTAAAAACATAGTTATCAATTTCATTGCGAAGAATATAGGTGTCGCCAACATTATGTATCAGAAAACGGCAATCTGTTTTAGCAAATCCATATTGTTGCTCAATAAAATCTCCAATTGCCGAAGCAACGAGTACAGAGTATTGCGTTGGGAAGATTTGCATGCATCAAATTTAATATTCTTAGGCAGAATAGAAGCCTCCTTATAAGCCCTACTAATAAACTATTTCCCCACAGGCCTCTGCCAAAAATACGCGGGGTTACTAACGCCAGTACTTTTGCGATCAGCGCCATTCTTTTTCCACGCTTTTATGGTATTGAACTTACCTGGAAATAAATTTATATACTCCACGGGAGGGGCATTTTCCCTATAAGTCTCCACACCCCAGGTGCTGTTTACGGCACACTGAATCCAATAAAGATTCTTAGACATATAATACCCAAGATAGTATTCTTTGGTCTGTTTATTTTGGTTGTTCCAATTTGCATCCTCGTTCAAAACCAAATCCGAATCGTTTATCAATCTTTCTCTAACCTCTTCAATGCTTAGCAGATTTCCCTTTTTATCACTCACATACGCATTAAAAGTAGGATCCATCCACAACCATTTATCAAAAGTATTCGACCAAACCACTGTAATTGCATGGCTGTCATTATCAGTTGTATCCTTTGGATTACAGGAAACTACTCTCGACTTAAACCCTTCTGCCTGATAAGCATCCCGCAAAATCGTCGCCATCATTCGGCAATTTACCCCTCTATTCTCCTTCTTACATACCGCAATCAAATCACTAGCATTTCTTGAAGGTGGATTAGAAGCTCCGCCATCATGACGAACTGAATTATGCGCCCATAACAAAAGGTTCTTTATTCTACTGGTCTCATCACCTTTGCCTGCCACAGAATCCAGGTTAAATTCTTTCCTTAACCTAACCAGTTCCGGCGCATCAGGCGACTGATAAGTAAATACCGGAAACCCAACTATCTTTTCATTGCGATATGGCTCGGATTTCTTCAGTATGTAATTCATGTCCCACTTTTTTCTCATCAATTGCATCATCCTCTTGAAACGCTTGTCCCCATGCAGATTCGCAAAATCGGGATCCCTTATTGTGCCAGAATAATTAGAGTATCCTAATTCTATCGATTTTTCAAGAGTGCCCAATGCAACCTCCTTTTTGCCGACCAAATTCTGATAACAGGCCAGATTGTAATACATACCCGAATGGTAGCCTTTACCAGAGGTCTTGATATCAGACGACCCGTGCTCGTATTTATTTAACCATTCCGTAACTAGCCTGATCGCCTCAGGGTAATCCTTTTTGTCGGTAGCCATACCTCGTTGATTCTCTAAAGCTTTAGTGTAGGACTTAAAATCCTCGGCCTCTTTAGAAAGTTTTTGCTGAGCAACCGAACAAATCACAAGGATAAAACAACTAAGAGTTGTCAATATAGTTTTCTTCATAACATTTGGCTTTTACAATTAGACACGCTATGAATTAATATGTTGCATTTGTACTTTTAAATTATTTAATAACACTGTAAGTCACAAAGAAGGAATATAATCACTCTTATAATTCCCAACTTGTATATTTTTTCACCACTGTTTTAGAATCATCACTAAAAGGAATGAGCAGATATCAATAGGTATTTCATGAGCGTTAATTTTGTTTAGATAAAGATAATGTAGAAGCCAGGCAAAAAATATATTTTTGCTCCATGAAAAACTTAAGCATATTACTATCTACCGCCGTTGTACTGTTACTTTCATCTTGCGGGGTGAGCAACAATGGTGCACAAAACAGTACTGACACAGTGAATTCTTCGGCTCCTGTAGTTGTCGACAGCACAGCTGAAAAAGGTTTATTTGCAAAGATGTCAGTGAAAGACACCGTTAAGGCCAGCGAATTAATAGAACTGAAATTTACAGTGTACAACAATACCGACAGTGCACAACATTTTTGCAAATGGCACACTCCTTTTGAGCCATTCATAAGTAAATACCTGGATGTAAAATCAGAGTCTGGTGAAGAAGTGAACTACAAAGGCGCCATGGCAAAACGTGTGATGCCACCACCGGCTAGCAGCTATATGACCGTAAATTCTAAAGACAGTATTTCTTCTACCATTGATCTTTTAAAAGGATATGACATCACCAAACCTGCTAAATACACCATTACTTACGTAGGGCAGAACATGAGCGGACTTATCGTTAAAGACAGTATCTCTTTCATTTACACCAAATAAGAAAAACTTAACCCCTCCGCTGAACAGTTGAGGGGATTAATCTATCTCAAATACCGCTTGTATTTCAACTGAAGAATTCATTGGCAAGGAAGATGCCCCAACCGTAGCCCGCGTATGCATCCCTGCTTCTCCAAATATCTCTACCAGCAAGTTTGACGCTTCGTTCATCAGCGCTGCATGTTTGGTATACCCTGCAGGTGTATAAAAGAATCCGGTCAGCTGCACAGCTTGTTTTACACGATCCAGATCACCGCCAGTGGCCTGCTTCAATATCGCCAGCACATTTAACAAAGTTTGACGGGTAGCCAGCTTAGCCTGTTCTTCAGTAACTTCCTTTTCAATCATTCCGGGATGCTCTAACTTCCCAGCCTTCAAAGCAATCTGGTTGATGAATACCTGGTTTCCTACAATTTTGAACGGCTTATAATTTCCTACAGGTGCCGGAGCATCCGGCAAAGTAATGTTTAGTGCTTTTAAACGTGTTTCAATTACATTTACTCTCATAGCTGTATTTTCAGATTTTTGATCCACTCCCAATGCCATCCGCATCATTTTCTGCCCTTTGGCCGCTTTAGCTAAAGCATAACCCTGTAGTGCGGCGATGTGCTTTTCCCCTTCGGATGGACGAGCAGAGCCCGGAGCACTAGCTAAAGACGAAGCTCCAAAAGCCGTATTACCCTGCGCAATGCTCTTGTCGATATCTGCGGTCCCCATAATTCCAGTTGGTACTATCAACATTCCGTGAATAGCGAGTGTATTCCAAAATGACAGTATAGCAGCCTCCCTTCCGGCGCCACTACCAGCCGACATAAATACCGTAACTGGTATGCCTTCCAGTTTACGGGCAGTCCAAATCCCTACCGATTGATCTAAAAAGTAACGCATGTCGGCGCTCATATTCCCAAAATGCACTGCAGATCCAAATGCGATTCCATCGTAATCCAACAATTCATCTATACTTGCGTAAGGTATGGCCGCAAACGCTTTTTCCTTTTCTTTATCCAACGCCTTAATTCTTGGCACCTGTTTCAACACTGCTTTTGCACCTTGTAAGCGACCCACACCAAGAGCAATTTCCTGCGCCATTTTATAAGTACCGCCACTTTCAGTATTAAAAAGAACCAATATTTTTAAAGTTTCGTCTGCTGTTTCCATATTTGTCTGAGCTTTTAGTGCAGCGCCGCTAAACAAGAACAATAAGCTGAGCAAGCTTGTTTTTAAACGCATAAAATTGATCATATTCATGTAAGTATTGTTTATATAGATTTACAGCTACAAAGGTCTGTAAAACAATTTGTCGCTAAATATCTATATTTGCCAATCACATGTTATAATACGACAAATGGAACGTGCCCGATTTTGCCATTTAACTGTAGATTTGGTTAAAAAACAAGCTTATGTATGGCATGAGGCCGATTGGAAGTTCTCCGATGAGTGGCATTCGCATCATATGGGACAATTAATCTTTGTAGAAAAGGGCGTACAGTACTTACATACTTCCGAGCGAACCTATTTACTACCCACACACCATTGTGCCTGGATTCCTCCGGGTTTAATGCACCGTACTTCCAGTCCTGTTAATCCTGTTTACCTGCGTTGTATTTTTGTAAGCCAAACGCCTAATGATACCTTTTTTAAGGAGGTCAATATTTTTCATACTCCAAAAGTTTTAAGGGAAATGATCTTGTTTACCGAGCAATGGTCCAGGTTGGAAGAAGAAGACCCATTGGAACTTGATTTCCTAAAAGCCCTGATTGGAATATTACCAATCACATTTCAATCTGCACTGCCTCTGGTATTACCGGTTCCACAAAACCCGAGAATTGCCCGCATGATTGACTACCTGACTGAAAACATTGCGAATGACATCAAAATCCCTGAACTGGCGTTAAACTTCAACCTCTCTGCCCGAACCATGGAGCGGTTATTTAAGCAAGACATTGGCATTACCGTAGCGGGTTACATCAAGCTTTACAAAATTATTAAGGCGGTTGAACTGCTTTCTGTTACGGGAGAAACAGTGAAAAGTGTAGCTCGTCAGGTTGGTTATGACAGCGTATCTACTTTTAGTAATACGTTTTACAATGTCCTGGGTTTACGTCCACAGGAAATGATTTTTGGGGGAATACCAAATTAACGTTAAAAGGTCTCTCTCTATTAGTAAGATGAGTCTGCCATATTTCTCAAAATACGGCATTAAATCCGACGAAAATTATTGAATTTTAGAGCTGAATGAGCATCCTATTTTTTGCTTTTTTTATATTCAGCCTGAGCAATCTCTGCGTCAGAAGGCCCTGGTGACCATTCTGTTTTTATATGCAACTCCTGAAGATTTACTTTTAATAGCTTGGCAAGTTTATATAGGTTCTCCCTTGTTGGTTGTACCTTATTGTTTCTCCATCTGGAAATAGTTTCCTCATCGGTTTCCATCAATTTAGCAATGACTTTGTTCCTAATCTTCTTTTCAGTTAATACAACATCTATTCTATAAATAGCGTTAAAAACTTCTTGTTCATCGATATTCGTTTGCTCAGCCATTGATTAGTAAAGTGAATTACAAAGCTAGAACAAATTGCAACTAATTGACAATCAATATTATAAATAATCTAATGAATCATTTTAATAATTCATTAGATTATTTATTTGATTTATCAACTCAATATACATAGATTAGTATAATGACTTATAAAGTCACTAAAACAACTTAATACACCTTAAAAATGATTTAACAGATCAAAGAATATTTAAGAAGTCTCTCGTTTCGAAAACTGCCGGTTTACCCGCGAGAGGACTGCAAGTTCGCCCATATTCTGATGATTTTGTATCTTAGATGATATATTAAATTCAGTAGGGCACGCATGTCAGTCTTTTGGGGAAACTTAAGCGCACATTTGTGCACAAGGAGGTTCCTGGCGGTACCGCGAACAAAAGCATTCGAAGCTCGCCCTATTAACAGTCAATAGGATGTTTCTTAGATTTCGAGACTCAGTAAAGTAATTAACTTCAATGAGATATGAAACTGAAACAACAACGAAACAGCACCAACCTCCTAAGCCTCATTATCTGTCCTCCACACTAGTTGTGAAAGTAATCTCCAATAAGCGCCGTTCTGCTTAATTTTCGAATCGATTAACCTGCCTGCATGCCAGGCGTATATATAACAATTCTCATACTCTGGCATGTTGGCAAAAAACCAACAGACCAAATATGTTTAAAACGATACAAACAATCGTTCTGGCTATGCTTTGCGCAATTTTGAGCCTCAAAGCACAAGAGCCAATAAGTAATAAATCATCACAAAAGCAACTTATAAAAGGTAAAGTGATATCCTCATCAAATAGTGAAGCACTTGCTGGTGCCATAATAAAAAACATCTCCACTAGCCAAAGCGTAACTAGTGATAACAATGGAGAATTCACCTTAACCCTTCCAGATGGCAACTACACTTTATCCATCAACTACCTTGGCTACAAACCACTAAACATTAATATTCAAATTCCTTTAAAAGAACCATTGATTATAGCCCTCGAAGCCAATGAGCAAAGCCTCAAAGAAGTAGAAATAGTAAGCACAGGTTATCAGAACATTCCAAAAGAACGAGCCGCAGGAAGCTTTGAGCAAATGAACCAGAAATTATTGAACAGACGGATTTCTTCCAATATTTTGGATAAACTAGAAACTGTGGCAAGCGGATTTTACAAAAGTCAGGTCGAACTAAGTTCAGAAACCTATTCAATCCGTGGAAGAAGCACCATTTTTGCTGATGCCACCCCTTTAGTCGTATTAAACAACTTTCCCTACGAGGGAAATATTGATCAGATTAATCCGAACGACATAGAAAGCATCACCATCCTTAAGGATGCCGCAGCAGCATCTATATGGGGCGCTAGAGCTGGAAATGGAGTAATTGTTATTACAACAAAAAAGGGAACAGATGACCAACCTAAAATCCAGATATCATCAAGCATAACTCATCTAGGCAAACCCAACCTTGATAAATTCCCTGTCATTTCAAGCAGTGAATTTATTGACCTAGAAAAAAAGCTTTTTGATTTAGGCTTTTATCAAAGCTATGAAGATCTAAATAATGCCGGCTTCCTCTTCCCTCCCTTTACACCGGTAGTAGAACTGTTAAGAGCAAAACGGGATAAAACAATCTCAGAATTTGAAGCGGATAAACAAATAGAAGCACTAAAGGGCAACAATGTCATGAATGATCTAAGCCAATATTTTTATCAGAATTCTGTTGACCAACGACATGCCTTAAGTTTAAGTGGAAATACAAAGTTTATCAATTATTACATTTCCTCTGGTTATGATAATGCTACACCATCTCTTGTTGGTCAAAACAAAAACAGGATTACCATGCGGTCCCAAAATACCATTAACGTTAATGAAAAGCTGCAAATAGAAACATCAATAAACTATGTTCAGTCAACAAGTAAAACAGGGAGAAATGCAGGATACAACATGGCCAGCACCAATAGTCATCGCCTTTATCCTTACGCTGAATTAGCCGACGACAATGGAAATGCCTTGCCTATAAATTGGGATTATACAAAGGCATTTACTCAATCTGCTCAAAATAAAGGATTGCTTAACTGGGAAGACAAACCCCTGGAAGAGATAAACCGACGAAAGCTAACTCAGATTAATCGTGAATTGATGCTCAATACAGGAATAAATTATCAACTATTTCCCTATCTGGTACTTTCCTTAAAATACCAGCATTTAAACGCAACATCCATCTCTAATGATCTCAGAAATGCCGATTCATATTATACGAGAAATCTGGTTAACAACTTTACCCAGGTAAGCGATGAGGGTTTAACAAGACCAATCCCTCTGGGCAATATCCTGGATAAGGAGGTTACTGAAACTGGTTCCCATCAGGGAAGGACTCAAGTCAGTTTCAACAAAAGCTGGATGAACAAACATACCCTGACAACTATTGCAGGATGGGAAATTCGCAGTTTGGAAACAAACGGATTTGGCACAAACTATTATGGATATGACGCTAACGGAAGCATTGTATCTGCTAATTTAGATTTCTCAAACAGGTGGCAACAGTATTATTTTGGCAGACGCTCCAATAAGAAAACCATTCCAAACTCAGCATTTATTTCCGGGTTAAAAGATCGATATATATCAAATTACGCAAACCTATCTTACCAATATAACAATCTATATACAATTTCTGCCAGTGCCCGTACAGACGCATCCAATTTATTTGGTGTAAAAACCAATCAGCAGGAAGTTCCGTTATGGTCAGCAGGACTGGCTTGGCAACTCTCCAGAGAATCATTTTACAAAATTTCATGGTTGCCCTATTTGAATTTAAGAGCTACTTACGGTTCTCAGGGCAATGTTTCTAAACAAGCCTCTGCTTACACGACCGGAATGTACATCGGCTATTCTGATCACACAGGATTGCCATTTATGCAAATTCAAACCCCGCCCAACAGCACATTAAAATGGGAAACGGTAAAGCAGCTAAATATCGGCCTGGATTTTAACCTGATCGGAAACTCTGTTACAGGAAGTATTGAATATTATAGAAAAAAGGGAGATGATCTGCTTGGAAGTGCCCCTATTGACCCTACAACCGGAGTTGCAATAAATGATGGCCCTTCCACTTACTTTGGCAATCTGGCAAGTATAAAAGGATACGGTTTTGATGTAAAGCTAGCTGCGAACATCCTTAACCGTAGCTTTAAATGGAGAACTGATGCACTTTATAGCTATACAAAAACAACCGTTACCAAATACACTCAAACAAATTCTCTATATGGCAAAGCATACCTATCAGGATTCCTGGTGAACCCTGTATTAGGAAGATCTGTATACTCAATTTACGCATACCCCTGGGCTGGATTAGACCCCCTCAATGGCGACCCCAGAGGATATATTAATGGCGTACCAAGTAATGACTACAATACCATCAGAAACGAGACTTTACTTGGCAAGATGAAGCATTACTCCGCACAACCTACATCATTCGGGTCACTGAGAAATACTTTTAGCTTCGGAATGCTGGAGCTGTCGATCAATATCAGCTACCAATTGGGGTATTACTTCAGAAATAATTCTGTTAATTATACACTACTGGCCAACACATGGACTGGACATGGTGATTATTCAAAACGATGGCAAAAGCCGGGAGATGAATTGAAGACGAATGTCCCGTCTTTTACTTATCCTTTCAACGATCAGCGGGATACCTTCTATGCCTATTCTGAAGCCTTAATTGAAAAGGCCGACAATATTCGTCTGCAGGACATTACTCTTGGCTACACCTTAGAAAAGCAAAAGAACAAAGGCCTGCCCTTTTCAAAGCTGACCTGCTCCGCTTACATTACCAACCTTGGAACCATATGGACAGCAAATAAATTAAATATCGACCCGAACTACGTTTACAGTCCACAATTAGCAAAAAGTATCTCATTTGGTTTAACAGCCACATTCTAACTAACTATTCGAAACATGAACACATATAAAAAAATATTACTTGCAAGCTGTATCCTATCCATAGTTTGTAGTTGCAAAAAGCAATTCCTTAATGCCAAACCAGATAATTCACTTGTCGTGCCAAGCGCTCTTCCCGAGTTACAGGCATTATTAGATAATGACTTAATTATAAGTGGAGGATACACCGCCGGCTCAGATCCTCATATCGGTGCTTTGAGTACAGATGATTATTACATTACAGATGCTGATTATTTAAATACAGACGACTACCATCGTGCAGCATATACATGGGCAAAAAAGATTCCATTTCAACCAGGGACAAAAAATTGGGTTGGCCCATATCGTGTTATCTTCTATGCAAACATCGTTCTGGATGCTTTAAATAAACTTTCCAAAGACAAAACAGACCAACTATCCTATAACAACATAAAGGGCAGTGCCTTATTCTATCGCGCTTTCCAATTTTATAATCTCGCGCAGGTATTTGCTCCGCAATACAAAAGTAATAGTGCTTCCTCAGAACCGGGTATCCCGGTACGTTTAACCGCTGATATAGCTGAATTAACAACCCGATCAACTGTGAAAGAAACATATGAACGAATTATTACCGACCTAAACGAAGCAATAGCATTACTGCCAAACAACCCCTTAGTGCAAACCAGACCAGGTAAAGCTGCCGCATTTGCATTACTTGCCCGCACTTACCTTACCATGCAAAATTATAGCATGGCGTCACAGTTCGCCTCCTCTAGTCTGGAATTAAACAATCAGCTTATGGATTATAATGAAATCAATCCTGACGCATCCGAAACCTTTACTTTATTCAATAAAGAGGTACTTTTTCACTCAGGTATAAGCTACGACTATCCTAGTTTAATACCTGAGTATGCGAAGATTGATAACGATCTGTATAATTCATATGAGGTCAACGACCTTAGAAAAACCAGATTTTTCTCTCTTCAAGAATCCTATGTCATTTTTAAAGGAAGTTATCGTGGCACCATAATCCCATTTACCGGATTGGCAACAGATGAAGTTTATTTAATGCAGGCAGAATGTTATGCAAGATTGGGCGACCATGTCAAAGCCTTAAAAAGTCTAAATGAACTGATGATAAATCGCTTTGATAAAGCTTCATTTAAACCATTTATTGCAAATGATTCCGATGAGGCACTAGCCATTATTCTAGCTGAAAGAAGAAAAGAGCTGGTTATGCGGAACATGAGATGGACAGATCTGAGAAGGTTAAACCTTGACCCACGTTTCGCAATAACACTGACTCGGAAAGCTAATAGTCAAACCTATACACTTCCACCAAATGATCCAAGATACACACTCCCCATTCCTGAAGAAATTATTGGTTTAACAGGAATCGCTCAAAACCAACGATAATGAAAACACTTAAATGCATTATACTCGCAGTTATAGCTTTTTTATCACTTTCTACTTCCGGTCAGCAGCAAAGACGATCAAAATTAAAGGTTGGTGATGTTGTTCCTGACATAGACTTTAATATGATATTAAATAGTCCATACAGAAACTTGAAACTCTCAGATTTCAGAGGAAAAATAGTAATCCTTGATTACTGGAACAAGTGGTGTGGTTCTTGCCTGGAGGCTTTTCCTAAACTCCAGATATTACAGAAAAAATATAAAGATCAAGTTGTAATAATACCGGTATCATTTCTACACAAACAGCAGGTTGTAAAGGATTTTTTATTGACTAGAAAAAAATTAGGACTGGAAATAAAGCTCCCTTTTGTAGTGTTCGAAAACACTCAGAATAAGCTGTTTGAATTACTTCCAACAGTAGGATATCCGCATTGCATTTGGATAAACAAGACAGGGAAGGTTCTTAGCATATCCTCAACGGAATATATAAATGATGACAACATTCAAAGATCACTCAGTGGAGATAAACTTGTCATGCCAGAGCGAGATTTTCAGGTAGATTTTAATAATTCCAAACCCCTTCTAACTGATGGCAGCGGCGGGCCTGATACCGCATTCGTCTATCGGTCGTTGCTAACCAAATTCAACAACAGCATTAATTACACGATTAATAAGGAGTTCGACAGTAATAGAAAAAGAGTATACGCCCTTAACCAATCCGCTCTTGAATTAATTAAGTACAGCCTGTACAAGGGAGTTTCAAAGGATCCCTTTAACCAACACATTGTATTTGATCAAATAAACGCTAATGATTATATATTTAATGGGAACAAAAACGAGAGGTATAAATGGGAGCAACAAAATCAGCACTGTTATGATCTGATACTTCCTTCGGAGTTTACAAATGATGAGGTGTTTAATATTATGCATGAAGACCTCGATCGCTTTTTTAAAATCAAGAGCTTTTGCGAAATGCGTTCAGTAAACTGTTTGGTATTGCGAAGGATAGATTCAATAGATCATATTAAATCAAAAACAGGAAATTTTGATTTGAGCTATTCCGCCAATAACGCGAATATATCAATGAAGGGGATAACTATACCAACTCTTATCAGCTTTATAACCATGGAGGACTCCCCCATTATAATAGATGATACTAAATACACCAACTTAATTGACATTAAAATAAACATTTCTAAACCATTTGACCTTGAAGTTCTAAATGTTCAACTAATCAAAAGTGGGTTTAAGCTATTTAATGAGAAAAGAGAAATTAATATGATAGTAATCACAAACAAGTAAAAAATAAGGGGAGCTGTATACTCCCCTCATTTTTGTTATGGTTTCTTAGCCGGTGCCCCTGAATTGAAAGCAATATTAGGTTGTCTATATAATCCAACAACATGTGTTTGTGCTAGGGTAAATCCTCTGGCACAGTAAGCTGCGCTCGCTCCTGAACACGGTTGTGAAATCGGACTATCACCACTTAAATATTGATTGGGATTGGTCTGGGTATCCCCAATCGGATTACTGTCAAACCAATATAGATCTACCAATTTACCTTCTTTCTCGGCATTTTTAAATGCCTGAGTTCCTACCGCCAAGCCAACTACCAGAAGGCTCAAAGCGATTTTTTTAATATTTAAACTTAAGTTTTTCATGTTATTGTTTTTTGATTTTTTGTTGCTCTACCGAGCCACAGAGCAAATATGGAAAGAGCAATAAAGCCCAGGTTAAACCATATATGCCCTTCCCAACTCAACTTTTCGATGATCAGATTACAATGGCAAGGCAGATGTTCTGCCCATAACATCATCCCTACAATATATCCGGTAAAAACAGCCATCAGGGCTATAAAGCAATACAACCCCAATCGCTGAGTTCCCGGCACAACCAATAAAGCAACAACCAATAGTTCAGCAAATGGAACAAGCCAGGCAAGGTATACGGCAGCTCCCTTTATAAAAGAGACTCTTGATAAACCTGCAGCAAAGGTTTCATGATCTGCGAGCTTCCCATAGGCGGCAGAAGCAAATAAAGCGAGACACAGTATACAGATGCCATATTCAATCCAATTAATTATCTTTTCCATTGTTGTAATACTTTACTAACCATCGTTTAATTTTTTTTACCTTTTAGGTAGGCACCCCATTGAAATAAACCCGATACCTTGTCCGTGTTATCTCCATTATATATCATTTGGCGTCACCCGTAAATAGCGCATGTTTGCGGTTATGCACGTTCCTTGGAGCAAAGCCCTTAACCGCCTTCCTTTCCGTAGCCTGTAATAATCCTTCGGCCATACCGGTTAAAAAATCAAACAGAACAGTAACCAAAGCCTCCATCCGTACTAAAACTCTAAAGAGCATACCACTCAGATACCCCAGCGCGCAATACAGGCAATCAAGCAGAAAGAGGGCCGACGAAATTACCTGGGCAAACGCCCGGGCATGGAACGATATGTTTGCTTTTGTTTCCATTGTGTTACGTTACAAAAGCAAATGAGTAGAAATAAAATTGAACTGAAGGGTACTATCCGGCATACCTTGGCAGGGGTTGAAAGCGCCATGGGGTATAGTTTTTTAGAAAGATCAGAAACTCTGATTCTAAACAAAATCGTTTTTACGTGTATAAAAACGGCATTTATTAGTCTGAGAAAAATTAAAGGGGGTACGAAATTCAATCATACCCCCTTTTTGAAAATAGTTGCGATTAATATATAATTTCACCAGCTCTTGAAGTTACTTAAACTACACCATAGGATTTAAAAACAAAGCCTTTTGAACATTAGCCGCATCAAAAACAACGCACAAAACCCTAATAACCAATACTTTAATTTAAACAAACAAATAAGATCAAAGCTTTGATCTTATTTGTTATACTATTTTTTAGATGAAGCTTTTCTGCTAAAGATCGAAGTCCTCTGCAAGCTTTTTCTGAATGCGACCCATTCGCTGATAAAGTTTAACAGCAGCACTCCGATTCATTCTATCAAAATTCAGAAACGACTTTACCGAAGTTTCAGTGGTTCCCATACTTTGATTATAACTACAGAATACTTCGGCCGCGGCTTTTTTGGTTTTGTAGTCGTAAACCTGCTCTCCATGATTATAGTGAAACGCTAAGGCCATCTCATCAACACTTAGATTGTGCTTCAATTTTTTATCATTCTCTGCGCCAATAATCAGCCTTTGTTCATTTAAATGCTCCTTTAAAAGCATAATATGCTTCATCAAAAGTGCCTTTAAGCTCATGGATTCCCGGTTATAGCCGATCTCTGGAAACACCTGCACTTGCTCAAGCCACATTGTTTGTTCGTAAAGCAACTGATGCTGCATCTTATAACTTTTAATTGAAGCAACCTGCTTTTCAAGTTCCCTTTCAAGAACTTTATAAATACCCATATGGTTAAAGTTATGCTTGATCAGCAGTAGCCTCAACCGAAGGTTCCAGTTTTTATCCCTTTGGTCGTGCGCCAATAAAGAAAGCAGCAGCAGGAAATCATTAATATACTTCCGGTCAACACAATTTATAACGGCATGTTTACTAAGGTTAAAAAAATCCTGAAAAGCCTTTACAATCTGCTTATTTAAAGGTTCTGTTACTTGTTTTAACGTCATCAACCCGCTTATCTCTCCAATCTGAGTTGAAACGTAGTTTTTTAACACAAAGAGTTCAAAAGCTGTTAATGCATGGTTCTTATCCAAAAAGTTACCATATTGAACCCTAATAAAATCCATTAAAGACACCACCATCAGCAATGCGGATCTGGCGATAGGATTGTGTTCTCTTGCTCTTTCCCATAAAAGATCTGCCAATGCAATCAGATGCAAGTAGTTACTATTTAAATATTCTGTTACCTGAAATCTATTCTGAGCCTGATTAAAGGAAAAAAGTAATCCTTCCTTTAGTCGCTCAATTTCAATTGCTACTGACTTTAATACCTCTGTATTATTATATATAGGTCTGCTCATCATGAGGTTGCCTATATATGAAGTCAGAATATAAAATTCATTATTCATAATAAATATGATGGAAGTGACGCCCCATAATATGGACGTACACCGCTTTTTACGTCAAAAAAGGTGTTGATTAGTCGGTCCTGCTCGCTGGTTAGGCGGCGTTTGTTTCCTGTAAATAGGACCGGGAAACGCTGCAGCCGATTAGGATATGAGCCCCTAGTTGCAGCTTCAAAAGTTAAGTTACAGAAAAATATTCCATAAAACAATGACTAATAGCGAATTAGAACAACATCTCATGAAAATGGTGACAAGTGGATATAAGACATCTATTGAGACTATAACTTGTCAGACTCAACTCAGACTCTCCTCAGACTCAACTCAGACTCTGTCAGACTAAAGCCCTAGTCAACTCTTTTTTAACTTTAAGAACAGTCTGGTATTAATCTTTTCCCGAAACTCGTTTCTCCAAACAACTATTTTATGGATTTGCAGACCAAGTGTGATTCGATTATCGAACCACACTCCCGTTGCTATGCTTTTGAACTGGCGATATGAAAGCTAGTTTGCCATCAGAATCCTCCGACATTAAGATCATTCCCTGAGACAGGATTCCCTTAATTTCACGAGGAGCAAGGTTTACAACTAAACTAACTTGTTGCCCAATTATATCTTCAGGTTTATAGAATTCGGCGATGCCTGAAACGACAGTCCGTTGATCTATACCTGTATCTAGTGTCAGTTTTAACAGTTTCTTAGTTTTTTCAACCTTTTCTGCTGCTACAATTGTAGCTACCCTAATGTCAATCGTAGTAAACTGTTCAAATTGGATATTCTCTTTAGCAGGCTCCACAACAGCAGCCGAAGCTACGTTATCAGCTTTGCTCTTGTTAAGCTTATCTATTTGTGCCTGTACGGTTTCGTCTTCAATTTTATCAAATAACAATACCGGTTCGTTAATCTGGTGTCCACGTTTTAAGAGACCCATTTTACCTGCATCTTCCCATAAATGACCACCGTAGTTCAGCATTTTCTGCAGCTTATCGGCAGTAAATGGCAAGAACGGCTCAATTAGTATTTCTATGGTAGCAGCTATTTGCAAGCTGATATTTAAGATGGTACGCACACGATCTTCGTCGGTTTTAATTACTTTCCAAGGTTCCGTATCGGCAAGGTATTTATTACCCAAACGCGCAACATTCATAACCTCCGATAATGCTTCTCTGAAACGATAGTTCTCTATAGAAGCGCTCACTTTTGCAGGGAATGCCGCCAGATCATCAATTACTAGCTGATCTTCTGGGGTAATAACCATACATGTTGGCACTTTACCATCAAAATATTTATGGGTTAAAACTACTACCCTGTTAATGAAGTTACCTAAAATGGCAACCAGTTCATTGTTATTTCTTGCCTGAAAATCTTTCCAGGTAAAGTCGTTGTCTTTTGTTTCTGGTGCTGTGGCGGTTAAAACGTAGCGTAAAACGTCTTGTTTATCTTTAAACTCTACAAGATATTCATCAAGCCAAACAGCCCAGTTTTTAGAGGTCGATATTTTTTGACCTTCCAGGTTTAGGAACTCATTTGCAGGTACATTATCTGCCAATATATAATCGCCATGCGCCATTAACATTGCAGGGAAAATAATGCAGTGGAATACAATATTATCCTTACCTATAAAGTGAACTAATTTGGTCTCGTCGTCTTTCCAATATTCTTCCCAATTGCCATTTTCAACTTCGTTTTGGTTGATGTAATATTCTTCGGCTTTAGGGTTCCAAATGCCTAACCGAGCATATTCGAAAAGTTCTTTTGTTGCTGAGATGTAACCAATAGGCGCATCAAACCATACATATAGGACTTTACCATCAGCACCTTTAACCGGAACTTTAATTCCCCAGTCAAGGTCTCTGGTCATGGCACGAGGCTGTAAACCTGCGTTTAACCAACTTTGGCACTGTCCATAAACATTTGGTCTCCACTCTTTGTGGCTTTCAATATATGTTCTTAATTGATCTTCGTATTTATCAAGTGGTAAAAACCAGTTTTTAGTTTCTTTCCTTACCGGTTTTTCGCCAGATAAGGTAGATTTAGGATTGATAAGATCCGTTGCATTTAAAGTACTACCACAGTTTTCGCACTGATCGCCGTATGCATTCTCGTTACCACACTTAGGGCAAGTCCCGGTAATGTATCTATCAGCTAAGAAAGTTTGTGCTTTTTCATCGTAATATTGCTCAGTTACTTCTTCTGTAAAAACACCTTTATTATAAAGTGTTTCAAAAAAGTCTGACGCAGTTTGGTGATGCATCAATGAAGATGTACGGTGATAAATATCAAAAGAAACGCCTAATTCTTTAAAAGAATCTCCAATAATTTTATGGTATTTATCTACTATCGCCTGCGGTGTAGTTCCTTCTTTTTTGGCCTTCAGGGTAATGGGAACTCCATTTTCATCAGATCCACAAATAAATTTTACATCTCTTTTATTAGAGCGCAAGTACCTTACATAGGTATCGGCAGGCAAATAAACGCCAGCCAGGTGCCCAATGTGTACCGGTCCGTTAGTATATGGCAATGCAGCCGTAACTGTATATCTCTTTATTTTACTGTTATCCAAAACTATTTTTATTATTTTGTCAAAGATAAGTGTTTTACTAATGATTAAACAGCCAGCATATTTAAAAAAAGGTGACAAAATTGCAATAGTTTGTCCGGCCAAGAAATTACCCCGCAGCATTGCTTATGCAATCAGTGTTTTTGAGGCTTGGGGGCTGGAAGTGGTAATTGGTAAAACGGTTCATGCCGCTCATCATCAATTTGCTGGCGACGATACTTTAAGGGCTCAGGATTTGCAAACTTTTTTAGATGATCTGGAGATTAAAGCGATTATAGCTGGCAGGGGCGGCTATGGAACAATCCGAATTATTGATAATCTGGACTTTACCACGTTTAAGGCTCATCCGAAGTGGATTATTGGCTTTAGCGACATTACTATTCTGCTTTCTCATTTGTTTGCACAGTTTAATATACAGAGCATCCATGCGCAAATGCCTTATACTTTTGACACTGCCACTCCGGAATCTCTGGAGTCGTTAAGGCGGGCTTTATTTGGCGAAGGCTTCAATTACGAGTGTCCTTCTGGTGGTTTTCCAAATAGACCTGGCAATGCCGAAGGAGTGCTAATTGGCGGTAATTTAACGCTTTTGGTAATGACTCAGGGTTCGGTATCAGAAATGGACTACACCGATAAAATCTTGTTCTTGGAGGATGTTGGAGAACACGAGTATTCTATCGACCGGATGATGCGCATGCTTAAACGCAGTGGCAAACTGGCTAAATTGAAAGGATTAATTATAGGTGCTTTTAACGAGGTTGAAGCAGAGGCTATTCCATTTGGATCTAGTCCCGAAGAGGCGATTTGGGATATTGTAAAGGAATATGATTATCCGGTTTGCTTTAACTTCCCTACTGGCCATATTGATGACAATAGGGCAATGGTAGTGGGAATGACCATTAGACTATCAGTTGGTAATCAGAAAACAGAGTTTATATTATCTTAATCTTTAACAAATTCCTATAACAGGCCTTTTAAAGCAAGAAATTCTTCCACAGAAAACTTTTTATAAAAAAAGAGGTTGTCCACTTTTATAAGTGATCCAACCTCTTTTTTCTATTTAAAATTTGATTTTATTTTTTATCCCACCAAACTGGTATTTGCATTGCATTTACTGTATTAATAGGGATATCAGAAGGAATATTTTCTTTGTTATATGACCTTTCAGAAGAAGGATAAGGAAGTCTTAACGGAATAATACCCATTTCAGGTTTATTTACAAGATCTACATCCGGTGCGTAGACCTCATCATTGATCGGCAATACAGGATAGCCGGTTCTTCTAAAGTCATTATAAGCTTCAAACTGAAGGTAATTCGCGATGTATTTTTGCTGCATTATCCTTCTGTAGGCATCTGTCGAGCTGGTAGCTAAGTTAATCACATGATCTGGATAGGCGAGATATGCTTTTGTTTCTGCAGAACTTGTTGAGGGATTCACATCGATACCATAAAACGTCATAGATGCAGCAACTCCTTCATTATACGCTGCAACAACGGCAGCATTAACGGACTTATTTGCTTTCAGGAACTCAGCTTCTGCTCTGATAAAAGGAACTTCCGCATAAACCAACAGATTTAACTTAGCGTTCCTTGCGCTGTAAAAGGATCCGATCGGAGAATAATTAGCTATATTCAGTGGAGGCCCATCATTAGTAACTCCAACGTATTTGCCAGCATTTACTCCTGGATTAGCTGGATCTGAACCTTTCGGCACTACACTAACCTGGAACGGTAAACGAGGATCTAAAGTTCCTGGAATCTCATCATCTCCAAGCAATAGGTTTACGTAATACTGTGAGGGTTTCGTTGAAAAATTCCATTTACCACCAATAGCAAACTGATACCATGGATTCTCAGCATTAGCAACTGAAAAATAAGTTGCCGTAGGAGCATCTTTATCTGTTATTGCACCTGCATCTAATGCTTTCAGTGCTAAGTCAGCCTGAGTTGCGGCGTTATAGCCTGGGGCATTTGACAACCTCAAATAAAATCTTGCTTTCAATGTATTTGCTAAATGTACCCAACTCTGCATTACTCCGCCATAGATGAAATCATCAACTCCAGGTTTGAGCCCTGTACCTTTACCAGCATCAACAATCGACTGATCTAACAATTTTTGAATCTCCTTATAAATATCCTCCTGCGTGTCATACTTTGGTTTTATAACTCCTTGTTCTGCTTTGAATGCATCTGAATAAGGAATTGATCCGTAACACTCTGTTAAATATGACAAATTCCAAGCTAGGATGATTCTACCAATCGCAGCATAAGAAGGATTACCATTCTTCTCTGCTTTTGCAATCATTTCGACAGCAGTTCCCATAACCGAGTTATAAGAAGAGAATCTCCAGAAATTATCTACATCATTTTCAGTTAGGTAGTAACTACCAGAATGTCTATCTGCTCCGGCATATGCAAGGTGTTTGGTCCAAAGAGTAGCTGTCCTTGTTGGATAACCACCTGCTACCTCATAAGAAAATGTCCCTATGATTGCCGGCAGCATTAACTTTTCTGTTACATCTGCAGGCAGATTGGGATCTCTATTGATATCAAGATACTTCTTGCAGCTGGACAATGTCGTTAGCAGCAACACGAAGGTTAAAGGGAATAAAATATATTTTCTTTTCATGATTAATTTCTTTAAAATTTAACATTAAGGCCAAACGTTACGCCTTTAGTTCCTGGTGTCACCGCGTGATAGAATCCCTGAGCATTTCCATTCCCCAATAAACTTCCTTCAGGATCACCAAAGCTAAAGTTTGATTTGATCCATAAGTTACGTCCTGTTACTGAAAACCCAACAGATTGAAATGGAGTTTTAGCAAGAAGAGATTGCGGCAGGTTATAACTTAAGGTAACCTCTCTAAGTTTGGCAAAACCACCATCCTCAACCAATGCTTCATAAGCTCTAGTATAATCATTTTGGAAATACGACTGATTCTGCATTACAGGTGTTTTATTTTCTGTACCATCAGATTTTCTTATTCCATTCCAAGTTGTAGGTGTATTTCTTTGCTCAGTTACCTTTGCAGTCCCATAAAAGGTAGTGTAGTATAAGTCAAAGTTTAAGATGTCTCCACCATGTCTGATATCTAACAATCCTGACAATGACAGTCCTTTATAATTAAAGGTACTTCTGATACCACCAGTCCAGTCCGGAGTAACGTTACCTATCGGCCCAAGGTCATCAGCAACAAGAGGAAGTCCATCGTCATCGATCAGTATTCTTCCCTGCTCATTTCTTTCGTAACGGGTTCCCCAGATTACACCATATCCAAAATCTTTATCAACCCTGATCTGAGGACTATCAAATCCGGCAAGAAAGATATTATCAACTCCGTCGGCAATGGATTTTAGCTTATACTTATTTTTGGCAAAATTGATTGTTACATCCCAACTAAAATCAGCTGTGCGTAAAGGGGTTCCAGTAACAGTTAACTCTAAACCTTTGTTTGAGATCTTTCCCGCATTGATCACACGATCAACATACCCCGAAGCGCCTGAGATTTCCTGAGGAAGGATCTGCATATTACTCACTTTATCATAGTAAGAAGCATCAATTGCCAACCGGTTTTTGAAGAACTTCAAATCTAACCCGATCTCTTTCTCTACTACTTTCTCTGGTTTCAACAGATTATTATATAAACGTGAATTCTTTCTAAAAGCTCCGACTCCATTATAAGGGAAGATAATATTCCCCCTTTGGCCATCTCCCGGATTTGCACCCAGATAAGACTGATAAGTAGAATAAGGATCTGCATCATTACCCGCCTGTGCATATGACAAGCGTAATTTTCCGTAATTGAAATAATTATTATTATTTAAATCCATTAACTCAGTAAACACAAAGCCTGCGGATACCGAAGGGTAGAAGAAAGAGTTCCCGTCAATAGGTAAAGTTGATGACCAGTCATTTCTAGCTGTTGCATTCAAATAAAGATAATTCTTGTATTCAAAGGTCGCAGAAGCATATAAACCAATAAGTCTCCTTTTTTCATCAAGTTGAAGCGCTTCTTGCGTTCCTACGCCTTTAATGTCATAAAATCCTGGAGCACTTAAATCAGTACCTCTCAATGTTCTTCTAATAAAGTTCCTCTGATTGATGTTCTGTCCAATCAATCCTGAAATTTTCATGTCCTCGTTGATTTTGCTTTCTGCAGATAAGATCAGGTCATTATTAATCTGGGCTTGTTTGATCAGAGATTCGTACATTCTACCGGCTGGAACACTAAGGGTTCCGATGTTTACATGTTCCTGCTGTGAATCAGTATAAGTATCCAAACCTACACGGTTGGTTAATTTTAACCATGGAAGTATTTGAAGATTGGACTCGTTAGAAATAATAAACCTGTCAACCGCACTTGGCATCTCAACATTATTTACCAACCAGTACGGGTTGTTAAATCCAGAACCGGCAGCAGTCCATGCTCTGTTTTGGCCAGCCGCTTGGTATGCAGCCTTACTGTCAAAACTGATTGGGGCAAAATTCAAAGAATATAAATAAGACCTTGCTGTATTACCTTCAGGTAGTCTTAGATTTTTTGAGTTTATATAACTCACAGAAGTACTGCTGGTAAAATCCTTGCTTAGCTGGGAAGTAAAATTACCCGAAAAGCTGTTCCTCTTAAATGAATTGTTTGGAACAACTCCCTGCTGATTAAGATTAGAATAGGTTATGATATAGGAAGATGCTTCTCCACCACCACTTATTGAAACTGAATTGTTCCATACTTTACCTGTTCTGTAAAACTGTTCTCTTGGATCTATAACGGTTGGTCTTCCTACCGCATCAATAACAGCCTGGCTTACACTGTCCTTATGTGGGCCCCAGCTTGCACTGGTTTGTGTGGCTCCATTAGCAACCTCAGAATAACCACCTTGGCCTACCGGCAAACCATTTTTATATTTCCCTAATGATCCTTGTAAATAAGAGGTCTGGTAACCTTTGGTATAAGCATCATCTAAAGCAAGGCTTGAGGAAAGGGTTACTTTCGGGAATTTACGGTTGAGGTCTTTTTTCCCTCTTTTGGTTGTAATCACAATTACACCCATCGCTCCTCTGGAACCATATAGAGCTGACGCTGCCGCACCTTTTAATACAGTAACATTTTCTATCGTGTTCGGATCAATATCAATAGCCCTGTTTCCACCGGATCCGCTAAACAATGCGCTCTCATCATTTTCAGAGATACCCCTGTTTGTCGAGTTATCCATAGGAATACCATCAATAATAAATAGCGGCTGGTTATCTCCTATCAATGAGGTTGTTCCCCTGATAATGATTCTTGAGGACGAACCAGCTTGACCGCCAGAATTATTGATCTGAACACCTGCAACTTTACCTGCTAATGTATTTACAATATTCGATTCCCTAGAATTCACGATATCTTCTGACTTAATCGTTTGGGCAGAGTAACCAAGGGTTCTTTTTTCTTTGGAAACACCCAAAGCGGTTACTACTACCTCAGTTAATGCTTTAGAATCTGACTCTAAACTTACGTTTACAGTATTTCCTGATGCTGATTTTGTTTGTGATAAGTATCCCAAATAAGAAAAGATCAATTCGCTTGAGCTTGATGGGACAGATAGTGTATACTTACCATCTCCACCTGTTTGAGTTCCAATTTTGGAACCTTTAACTAAAACAGTTACTCCTGGAAGTGGCTTGCCATCTTCTTTCCCTGTAACTGTCCCAGTAATTGTTCGATCTTGCGCCATTGCAGAGCCTGCAACGAACAGCAATATGAACAAACTTTGTAGAAGTTTTTTCATAAAAAATTAAAATTTAGGTTAGTTAATAATGGTCTAATATATAGCGATTTTAATATGCCCGCATACTTTTATTGTCTCATTAAAAAACAAATGACAGTAAAATGACGACAATAATCATTGCTAAAAACTTAAAAACACATCTTATTAAGGAACTAAATTTCGAATAACATCATAAAAAATTGATTTTATTTTGAATTCTTCAAAAAAATCAGACTTTAAACAAACAATAAGCTGTTACAAATATTTCAAGGACTTTAAAGAAGATATTCTAAATTATTTTGGCTCACTTTATGATATGTTTGATTTCAGAGCACATTGAGAAGGAGAATTTCTTAATACTCAAGAAATATGGAGAAGCTTGATGAGGCTGAATATAAACAAACTGCAAGTCTATATTACATAAAAAAACCAGCCCTTTTGAGGCTGGTTTTTTATTAGTATTGTATTGATTAGTGATCGTCTCCAGAGAATTTGGTTCTGCGATAACCTTTAAAGTGACGAACCATATTCGGAAAATCATCATCGTCTAGAATAATAGTAAAAGAAATTGAATCAGTAACAGCCTTTGAAACAGGACCAATAGCTGCTCCCACCAAAATCTTACCATCTATAACGCTAAACTTACTATCATAATAAGTGTTTTGAATATCTTCACCTGAAAAAGTTTTATTTGCTAGATTAACATTAACTTTCCCTTTGATAGCCCAAAAGTTCTGAAGATCATCAAACCACATTTGTGTATTTGAATTATCTGCTGTGTTATAGGTAGAAAAACCAACGTACGCTTCGTCACTATAGGGAGTTTCCACAACACCGTCAATAACAATTTCTTGTTGCAACCACCATTCCCCAGACACATCCTGAACGGCCGTACCTCCAACTAGTTCATCCTTTTTACACCCAGATAGCGTGATAAAGAGGAGGGTAAGTATATATATATGTTTTTTCATGTTCTTTAATTTAAGTTATTGTTTAACAAATGTCCTTAGCTGCTTTCCATAAGTTGCATTTTCTACCGCCCAAGAATACTGGCTTCCATCGCTTTTGTAACTTTCACTGTTAGCGCCCCATGAACCTGTTTCTGTTTTCTGATCCGGCATTGAAATAGTAAAGCCCGTTGGATTAATTACGGCGACTTCTATTCCTCCAGCTCCAGCTGCGCCCCCTGGATTTGAGACCACGTAAACACCAGGCGCTATCTTTGTCCATTCAGAAATCTCACCAGTGGCCTCTCTCAGATATGAACCAGAAAAATCATTCCCCATGGCATCCGCCTTGGTATCATAAACCACAACAGTCCTCAGCAATGTTGCTGAAAACCCATCAGAATTTGTGGCCGTATAGGTAAGCAAATAGACACCAGCAGCGGCTGTATTCACTGAACCTCCAATCTTAACTTCTACAGGGGCGTCAGCAATAGTTGCATCTGCACCAGCTTCAGTATAAGTTGCTCCGACCGGAACAGCCACAAATCTATCTGACTTTAAAGTCAATATTGGGTACACCGTAATCTTCGAAGACCCCACAGTACCCTCGGGATAATTAAAGGATTCCTTTTTGCATGAAAATAAAGTCATGCACAAAATCCCTATCGCAATTATATTTAAATATTTTTTCATGATTTCATTTTAATTTTTTAATCAAATCTCTTATTTACCCCACCAAACTTTAGTATAAATCGGAACTTCTGCAGGTGTGTTTTTATTTCTATCTCTAGATGAGGCAGGAAACACTAACCGTTTAGGGAACCGATTTGCAGTAACCCCATTTTTAGCATAGACCCATTCACCTGGAATATAAGCATCAGAAGTTGAATATACCGCACTAGTTTTTGGATAGCCAGTTCTCTCCTGCTCAAAAAAGGCTTCTATTGTATGCCCTGAAGCAGGTAATGAAGCCCATTTTTGAACGATGATCTGCTCTAGTTTCGCTTCAAATGATCCGCCGGTTTTATATTCATAGGCTCCTCCTGCAGCAATGAATTCTGCTCCATCCTGAGCCGCATCAGCAAAAGCAGCAGTTACTCCAGCATCATATTTGGCTTTTGCTCCTGCACCGCCAAAATAGCGTTCTAATGCCTCAGCCTGCATAAAATAAGATTCAGATTCAGATATAAACCACACCGGATCCGTTGCTTTTTGAAGAGCCACAGTTGCATTTGCGTAAGTTGGTTGATCCTGAGCCGTTGCAGCAAAATCACCTTGGTGCATTGCCACTGGACTCTCTTCGTCAAAGTAAGTCTCGGTTCTTGGATCTTCATTTTCTTCCAGCCAGGTAGTTAGCGTCTTACTGGCCCTGATATTAGTCGTTGTATTTAAACGCCTAATGTTATACTCATAGAAAGGATTACTATTGTCTGGCGTTCCCTCAAACTCCTCAATGCCAGCACTGGCAGTTAAGAAGTTGGCACCGTCGGCATACAACTTCGCAATTCCTGCCTGCGCCTCCGCCGATTTTGTGTTCACCATCCTCAAATACATCTTTAATTTTAATGTATTTGCAAATTGAACCCAAAGATCCATATCTCCATTGAAAACAAAGTCACCCTTAGCCTGGTCTGCAGTTAACGGACTTGTAAAATCCTTTGCTAAGGCTGCATCAATTTCTGCAAGCAAGCCGACATAGATTGAGTACCCATCATCGAATTTCGGTTGCAGATTTGCCGCACCATTAAAAGCTTCTGTATACGGAACCTGATCATAAAGATCGACGAGTACCTGATACGTGTAAGCTTTCATAACTGTTCCCATTAAATTATATCTCCAATCACTCTTAGCCTGAGCCAACTTTATAGTCAAGTTGTAATCAGCAAGTGCGCCAGCAAACAAATTGTCATACGGCCCATTAAAATCTACCCGGGTTAAGTTATAAGTATCTATCGTTTTATACTGATTGGAGGCATTTGACTGAGTCCAGTACTGAGACCAGATACCTCCCAGTATTGTTAGCTCCCCTCCCACGCTACCGGCAGTACCCATTACAGCCGAAGGGAATAAAACTTCTGGAGAGGCCTGCTCAATTGGTGGATTATTAGGATCATTATTTATATCTAACGTTTTCTTACATCCAAACGTTAAGAAAAACAAAGCTGAAAGTATCAGCGGTTTATATTCTATATTAATTTTTTTCATCGCTCAAATATTAAAATGTAACTCTTAAGGATGCTCCAAAAAACCTCACTGGGGGAGCCGTTCTAAATTCACCAAACTCACTTGCCAAGTCAACACCTTGATTAGAAACCTCCGGATCAATGGTTCTGTTTGATTCAGGTAGCCAGGTAAGTAGGTTTCTGCCAAAAACAGTAAGTACAGCTCTATTTGCAGCAATTTTGTTAGCAATAGATTTTGGCAGGGTATAGCTCAGTGAGGCTTCTCTTAATTTCAGGAATGTTTTATCCAGAATTCGATTACTATATACCATTGCTTTATTAGTTGTTGGATAATAGTAATCATCAACTAAACCTTCGGTAATTTGAGTTGTGTTTTCTTCGTATCTTATGAAGTTTCCATTGGCATCAGTGATTTTTTGTACTGAGTTAGGAACTATAAAAGGGCGACGATCATTAAACGTTGATTTAACATCTGCTCCAACGAAATTTAACAAATCTGCGGTTCCTGAATAGAATACACCACCTTTTTGATAATCAAGGGTAAAACCTAAGCTGAACGATTTGTAGGTGAACATATTGGTTAATCCCATAGAGAAATCTCTTTGAATATTACCATAATTTTGATTGGTTGGAGCTACCACCGGGAACCCTGTTGCATCTACTACAATCTTTCCATCAGGAGAATATTCAGGTCCCGGAGCTTGAAAAACACCTAGAGGTTGTCCTTTAATTGCAACCAAATCTGCATCATATGCGTTATTGATAATAACCTTATCTAGCCCTGCCGGCAATTCCATAACCATATTACGTTGTCTGCTAAAGGTGTAAGTCAGATCCCAATTAAAATCAGTTGTTTTTACCGGCTTAACATTTAATGCAGCCTCAATACCTCTAACTCTTACTTTACCAAAGTTCAAGATTTGGAATAAATAACCAGACGCCGGATCAATTGGAACAGGTAAAATTTGATCAACCCTCAATCGGTTGAAGTAAGCCACATCTAAGCCAATTCTATCTGATAAAAACCTGATATCACCACCAAACTCATACTCTTTGACACGCTCAGGTCTAAGATCTTTATTGTTCAGTGTATTTGCAATAGAATAACCAGCTACACCAGCCACAGGGAATCTAATATTACCAAAACCCAATGCAACGTTTGTTGCATTTAATACGTCAAAGATTCTATACGGATCAGTATCACTACCTGTTTCTCCATAACTTGCTCTTAGTTTAAAAAAGCTTATTGGTGTACTCTTCATATCAAACGCTTCAGAAACGACATAGGCTAAACTGGCTGCTGGATAAAAGTAACTATTGTTGCCCGTTGCTAATGTCGAAGACCAGTCATTCCTTCCTGCTACTGTTAAGAACAGGTTATTCTTATATCCTAATGTTGCGGAAGCATAGGCACCAAACAAACGTCTATGTCTTTCTGTCTCCGTACTTGTTGGTTTATTTGCAGAGTTGCCCAAGCTAAAGAATCCTGGGATTGCCAAATCTTCAACTTGTGTGGTAAGAAACCGAGATCCCCTATCATTATAGTTAACCCCAACTACTCCATCCAGATCAAAGTCTGAGAATGTTTTTTTGAATATTGCATTAAGTTTCGAATCGTATTCAAACGTTTTGATTGATTCTTCAACAACCCGACCAACATCCGCAGCTCGTTTTGAGCCTTCAACATTTCCACCATCGTTATAACTACCTAAACTAGGTGCATTTTTATTATGCCATTGCTTATCTCCGGCGTTATCAACATCAGCACCTTGCTGGAATTGCAATTTCAACCAATCATTTACTGTATATCCAAAATTCACATTACCATAGATACGATCACTTCTATATCGGCTACCGTTTTCATATATAGAATAATATGGATTTTCTGCATATGGGGTGAAATAGTTGTCGACATTAAAGAATTGATTTTTATAATCTCTTAGGTCTTTAATGGGAATATCCTGCGGAATTTGAATAATATCTTCATAGAAGGAAGAACCGATTCCTGATATACTTTGTCCTTGAGCCACAAATCTTTGCGTTTTAGAAACATAGTTAACCGATCCATCAATGTTAAAGTCGCCTATTGTAGTTGCAGCCTTAACAGTAAAGTTATTTCTCTTGTAAGAATCATTGTCAGAAGGTAAATAACCATCACTAAAAACATTTCCATAAGAAAAGTAGTAGGTAGTTTTTTCACTCCCACCACTAAGGGAAATGTTATTATTGAACTCTGTTCCATTTGTTAAAGCATTTCTTACATTATCTTTTATAAAAGAGTAAGGCTTAATTAACTGAGAGTTGTCGATTACAGCTCCCCAAGGCCTCATTTGCCCATCGTACTTGGGCCCCCAGTTACCGTTTTCAGATTCAATGAATGTACCGTCCCAACCCTGACCAAATGTAGATTGTGGCTTAAATACAGACGCCACTTGAGTAATTGTGGTAGCATGTGAAAAATCGACTACCATTTTACCTGCGGTTCCTTTTTTGGTTGTAATTAAAATTACACCGTTTGATCCCCTTGATCCATACAATGCTGTAGCGGCAGACCCTTTAAGAATACTCATACTCTCTATGGAATTCGGGTTGATGTCGTTAGAATTATTACCAAAGTCATAACTCTCGTCGGATCCAATGTTCGAATTATCCAAAGGAACACCATCAATGACATATAGCGGTTGGTTACCTCCGCTAATTGAGGTATAGCCTCTTAAGATAATTTTAGTTGAACCACCCGGAGAACCTGAAGTATTAGATATGGTTACACCTGCAACCTTACCTTGCAAACCGCCTAGCATACTTACCGGAGCCGATTTGTTAATGTCTTCAGACTTAACTGTAGTTTCAGAATAACCAATAGTTTTCTTGGTTTTACTAATCCCTAAAGCCGTTACAACAACTTCCGTTAAAGATTTGGAGTCTGATTGTAGAATTACATTAACCGAGTTTCCGGATGCGGGTACTGTTTGAGAAACATAGCCCAGATAAGAGAAGATAAGTTCAGCGGAGCCAGAAGGTACATTTAATGCATATTTACCATCTCCTCCTGTTTGAGTACCATTTTTAGTACCCTTAACAACAACAGTTACCCCAGGGAGCGGTTTGCCGTCTTCCTTATCTGTAACCGTACCAGTAATTGTTCGATTTTGAGCCATTGCAGAGCCTGCAAGGAACACCAAAATGAACAAACTTTGTAAAAGTTTTTTCATAAAAAATTAAAATTTAGGTTAGTTAATAATACTTAAATATACGCATTTGATATGCAAGCATAAGTAATTTAGAATCTCACAAATTTAAATGACACAAATATGACACAAAACAAAAGGATTCAATTCTGCAAAAACAAGATTATACAGAATTTAATATCGAACTTTAACCATAAAGCATCATAAACCTTTAAAAAACAAAGTGCAAATGGTCCGTGTCAAAATATTTAACATTATTTAACACTTTACAGCACAATAATTAACTAATAGCTTTAATAATTTCAATGCTAATTAACCAAGAAGACTGCATTGGTAAACATCTGCTTTCCGTTTTCCCAAAACGATCTGAACAGCACATCACTACCAAGATAGATTACAGTCCCTTTGGAAACAGACTGAATCCCAAACAGCAAACCACTATTCAACTTCCTCAAAACGCCCGCCCCAACAACACCTGCCATATAACTATTTGGCTTTAAAACACCTACACTCCAATCTTTATTTAAAAGTTCATAAATTTTATCGTCTGTTTTTAGCGCGTAGTAATACGTTCCCAACCCAGCCGTAATAGGATGACTCCTATCTAAATCAACCTTAAAAATTGCGCCCGGTATGGCTTCCGATAAATCATCAAGATTGCGTTCCCCATACTTCCTTAAGTCATTAACCTTTGATTCATTTTTTGCACTTTCCCTTAACTTAATGTTAAAAGGCTTTTTGCCTGCAGCACTAGAAATTGCATCTTCAAACAGAATTACTTTCCCTCCATTCTCTATCCAACTTTCCAATTTCTCATTAATGTCTTCTCCATAATTTCCATCAGTCATAATCAAGGTGTTAATTTTGTTGATATCCAGATTATCAATGTTATGTGGAGCAATCATTGTTACAGGGTAATTCAGTTCTTGTTCAAAGAAATGCCACACCTCTCCAACCCCTTGAGTAGAAATACCTGTACCCGCCACAATCGCTACCTTAGGCACACTTAATATTGGATAAACAGACGATCCAAAATCCTTTCCTTTATCCACATAACCACTCGCGGAAGTGTAAACTACGGTATTTAGATCCTTCTGTATACGCGCAATTCTGGCTGCAAGGTTTCTAACCTGACGCTCATTCTCCGTTCTGTATACCAATAACGACCCTGCGGGGAAAACTTTATTTCCAATAGTAAACTCTTGCTCAGCCGAGCGCACCTTAATACCTGCCTTTTGCAGGGCGATAAGAACCTGAGCATCTTCAATCGAATTCCACCTAAAAATCCATGCATAAGGTTTCTCCACCATATCCGATTGTTCTTTACTTTCTTCCATAGCCGGATAAATTCCCTTTACAGATTCTTTAGTTGCATACGATTTTAAACCATAGGCAAAAGGCAGCGCCCAAGCGGTAATATCATAAGTATTAGAATCGCTAACAGCTGTTTGAGGCTCAAACAACACATTGGCTAAAACAGCTTTGGGTTGCAGCAGGTTTACAATTAAATCGTTCCTATCTACTTTAAATCCTTCTACCTTTTTTGTTTCATAATTATACCCGCGCAAATTTTTATCTGAGCCAAAGCCGTATTCAATCCCATTCTTCTTTAGGAGATTGGCAAGCTTTCTAATTCTACTTAAGTTCTCTGCCTTTACTATATATGATTTATAAATACCTGGAGGGTTTGTTACCGCCTTTTCAAAATAGAGCTTAAACTCATGAACAAGCTTTTCCGCATTCTTTGAGACAGTTTCAATTGTAGCCATACTGGTAGTATAGTGATGGCTTATTCTATCTTTAAGCGTCAAAGTATCTCCGTCCAAGGTGACTACTGCTAATCCGGCACCGATCCCCCCTTGCTCATAGGTCATCCCCACAGCGCCATTATATAAAGGATAAGTATCGCCATAAGATGGATATAATAAGTCGAACCGTTCTTTAGTGAAGTACTGCCATCCATTTTCATCAAAATACTTTGCATTATTTTTACCTACAGTAACCTGGAACTCTCGTTGCCAAGCGGTAATATCCTGGTGAATTGGCTCTGCTGCCGGAGCAAAATAATACGGTTCGTTATAGCTTTGCTCATGAAAATCTACATGGACTTCAGGCATCCACTCGTGATATAGCTTTAATCGTTGCTGTGTCTCTACCTGTGTCTGCCATGCCCAATCTCTATTTAAATCAAAATAATAATGGTTAGACCTGCCTCCTGGCCAAGGCTCAGAATGCTCCCTTGCCATCGGATTAGGGTTTGGCTTATGGCCACTCACCGAATTAAAATAATTCACATACCTTTCTCTACCATCCGGATTAAGACATGGATCTATAATGATAACCGTATTTTTTAGCCAATCCTGAATTTCATTAGTTTTAGCCTCAGCCAACGTAAATATGGTTTTCATTGCAGTTTCTGTAGAGCTAGCCTCATTTCCATGCACATTATAGCTTAGCCACAGTATTGCTGGTTGCTTCCTTTTTGCCTCGTTTGAGGACTGAGCTTTACTCAGACTCAGGTTATACTTCCTGATTTGCTCCAAGTCATCGATATTCTCTTTTGCGGATACTACAGCAACCAATAGTTCTCTTCCTTCGTAAGTTTTGCCATAGCTTACAAGTTTTATGTTCTTTTCCTTTCCGGCGATGTATTTAAAGTAGTCGACCACCTTATCATGGGCCGTAAATTTGCTCCCAAGAGCATACCCTAAAAATTCATCCGGAGATTTTGTTTGCGCATCAACAACGCTCAAACCAGCTAGTAAAAATAAAAAAGGAAGTAGAAAGTATTTCATATCGACGAATTAAGACTCCAAAATACTAATTTTACCATATTAATTATTCAATATATCTATGACAGCTATCGAATCCCTTTACCAGCACTACTTAAAACATCCTGTTATATGCACAGATACGAGGAATATAACTCCCGGATGCTTGTTTTTCGCCTTAAGGGGAGATAATTTCGATGCGAACACTTTTGCGGAAAAAGCGCTGACTAATGGAGCCGCTTATGCTATAATAGATAACCTGGCTTACAAAACCAGTAAGCAATGCATTTTGGTGCCTGATGCATTGAGCACATTACAGGACTTAGCCAAACATCACCGTGTGCAGTTAAACATACCCGTTATAGGTTTAACCGGAAGCAACGGAAAAACAACCACCAAAGAACTAATAAAAGCCGTTCTTTCGGAAAAGTACAAAACCTTTGCTACCAAAGGCAATTTAAACAACCATATTGGTGTGCCCCTGTCTATCTTATCATTAACAAATGATACCGAGATTGCAGTAATAGAGATGGGTGCCAATCATCAAAAAGAAATAGAGTTTTTGTGTACTATTGCCAAGCCTACTCATGGCCTGATTACAAATATTGGCATGGCACATCTTGATGGTTTCGGTGGATTTGAAGGGGTTAAAAAAGGGAAAGCTGAGCTTTATGCGTATCTAAAGAAAAACCATGGTGTTGCCTTTATAAATAGGAACAATCCTTACCTACTAGAAATGAGTGCTGCCGCAGACTTAGATAAGGTAGTTTATTATGGCACAGAAGCCTCTGATACCATATCGGGGAGACTGGTCAAAACAGACCCATTAATTGAAATCTCCTGGTCAGATAAATCAGCTAGTTATGAAACATCTGTTAATTTAACAGGATCATATAATTTCGAAAACATACTAGCGGCTATATGTATCGGGTCGTTTTTCGATGTTACCCCTGCACAAATAAACAAGGGACTTTCTGGATATTTCCCTAACAACAACCGCTCACAGATCACAAAAACTGAGAACAATACTGTAATTTGTGATTTTTATAACGCTAACCCTAGTAGCATGACTGCTGCATTAAACAATATCTCATTACTATCTGCTTCGCAGAAAACAGTGATAATAGGTGATATGTTTGAACTGGGTGATGAATCTGCTGAACAGCATAATCTTATTGCCCAACAAGCGGAACAGCTCAACGTACAAACACTGATCTTTATTGGGAAATACTTTTACGCACTAAAGGATAAGTATAAAGGAAACTTCTTTAGCACACCTTCAGAAGCGCATGAGTTTTTAAAAGAAAACCCCATAAAGGACAATATGGTACTTTTAAAAGGTTCCAGAGGTATGGCACTAGAGCAATTATTACCATTGTTATAGTAAGTACTAATTATTACTTCTTACTTCTACCTTTATCCCAGCATCACTAACCTCTGCAAGCGGATTATCACGCATATTCTGCTCTATCTCCAGGAGATACTTCCCTGCAGCAGGGAATTTATAATTGGTAAGCAAAGGCAAATTATAGGTAAACAGATTACCTGATCCGGCACCATTCCACTGCCCATCAGGCTGTGCCAGCCTATATTCATAACGCCTGGTATGCTTTTTTTGCCCTCCTCCACTAATATGGAATAAGACAAAGATATTAGAGTATCTATAATCGGCCGTGTGGCGCAGTTTAAAATAGATATTATAAGGTTTACTGCTATCCGTAATTTCAACCAGGGTTTTAACCTTATTAGGGTAACTCCAATTACGATCAGGCATCGACATATTGCTGTCCACAAGCGTGTTGGTATCACATCCACTAAAAAAGAGAACGATCAAAACAGAGGACAGCAGTAAAACTTTAAAATTATTCATCCTTAGGCTTTTCCTTTTGTTTTTTCCTACGGTTATTATTTCTGTTCTTATTCTTGTTTGCCGATGGCTGACCAGCCACAGCGTTAGGTTGCACAGGAGCACCCTCAGTAGACTGAGTTACTTCAGGATTACCTTCCTTTTTATTCAGATCAGGCTTATTATTTACCTTAGGCTGCTGACCTTGTTTAGGGTTTTGAGCGGGCTTCGCTCCCTGTCCTTGCTTTGCTCCTTGAGGAGATTTTACGCCTTGCGGTGCCGGTTTAGCATTTTGAACAGCAGCAGGTTTTGCACCTTGAACAGGCCTGTTCGCATTCTGAGCTGGCTTAGGGCCTTTCTCTGGTCTATTTCCACGATCTCTATTCTCGTTACCTCTATTCGCGTTGTTCTTATTGTTTTTATTGCCTTTGTTTCTAGGCTTATCATCTAAACGAGTTAAACTATCTTGCCCAACAACATTCTCGTAATCAGGAATTTTCTCAACTAGAGTTACCGGAGTTAATTCAATTGCCTCTTCTTTAAGGTTAACTGGTTTTTGTCCACGTTTATTCATGGCCATAATCTCTTTAACACGATCTACCTTTAGCGGAATCCAATCCTCAGTATTAGGATAGCTGAACCACATTATCTTTTTAAAGATGTCTGTTTTTTGATGACGGGCAACGCCTATTTCGGTTTGAAGGCTTTCAATACGATCAGGGATGTCCTTTAACGCATCCAAATAGGTGTCAAGCTCATAATTTAAACAACATTTTAGCTTACCGCATTGTCCGGCTAGCTTTAATGTATTTAAAGAAAGATTCTGATACCTTGCCGCAGCTGTCGATACCGTTTTAAAATTCGTTAACCAGGTAGAGCAGCATAATTCGCGACCGCAAGATCCAATTCCACCTAATCTTCCAGCTTCCTGACGCATCCCAATCTGGCGCATTTCAATCCGGATTCTAAACGTTTCAGCCATTTTTTTAATCAGCTCTCTAAAGTCAACGCGACCTTCTGCCGTATAAAAAAACGTGGCTTTAGTTTTATCTCCCTGATAATCAACATCACTGATTTTCATAGATAAACGCAAGTCTAAAGCAAGGGTACGTGCTTTATGCATCGTTTCCCATTCTAAACCTTTAGCTATTTTCCATTTCTCTACATCAGCTTCAGTAGCTTTTCTGTAAACTTTTCTTGTTACCTGATCCATAGTAGCTTTACGGCGCTTCATTTGCATACGCACCAGTTCTCCTGTTAAGGAAACATGGCCGATATCATATCCACCCGTAGGGCCTTCAACAGCGATTAACTCCCCTATTTCGAGGTATATATTCTCGCTATTCAAGAAAAACTCTTTCCTTGCGCCCTTAAATTTAACTTCTATTACTTGAAAAGGTATATAATTTGAAGGCATGTCAAGATTAGACAGCCAGTCGTAAACTTCCATTTTTCCGCATCCTCCAGTAAGGCAAGAGCCATTACTTTTGCAACCCGAGGGGGCACATCCGCCACCTGTAGAACAACTTCCACATCCCATAATTAACCGTATATATATTGAGTCCCTTTCGGGAGCGTTTTAAACTTAATTATTTTTACTAACTGTAAAGATACATCTAAAAACAGAATTTTAGGATTTGCATTTCTCTCGATATGATAATGCGCCTTTTCCAATTCTGATATAATGGCATCCGCCATACTAAGATTAAGTACATGGGTTGATAACCGTTTCGCTGTTTCCATAGCCGAAATCGGCAGCTTAACCAGGTCTTCGGCACCGCTTAACAACAGACTGCATTCTCTTAAGAAGCTAATCCCGTACTTTAAAAAATTCTTTTGGTTTTCTCTTCCCCAACTGGCAATCTGCTCTACAAATACGATTAAATCCAGAACCTTGTTGCCGTATCCCATCCGCAACCACTCTGCAAATTTATCGGCGTTTTCGTTCTGTGTATTGGCTACCAATTGCTTGCCTTCTATCAAATTCCCATCAGCCAAAAAGCTATATTCCGTAGCCTGATTTTCTGACAAGCCAAATTCATCCATCAAATAAGTTTCGACAGTTGCATGAGGCAATTTAGGGATCTTAACAATTTGTGTCCGCGACAACAGTGTAGAAAGAATCTGCTCCTGGTTGTTCGCAACTAAAATGAATAAGGTATTTTGAGGTGGTTCTTCAATAATTTTTAACAGCGAGTTTCCCTCTTTATCCAGGTATTCTGGCAGCCACATGATCAGAACTTTTGTCTCTGCTTCAAAGGCTTTATAACTTAATTTTTTGATGATATCATGACACTCGGCGATGTTAATATTTGCCTGTTTATTCTCCGCACTTAGCTTAGAACGCCAAATATCCATATCAAAATAAGGGTCAGCAAGCAACATACTTCTCCACTCATCTAAAACATCTACAGCCGTTTTTACATCTTTAGAAGCAAAAAATGGATAAGAAAAATGCAAATCCGGATGAATATATCTTTCGTACTTACGGCATGAAGAACATTCGCCACAGCTATCATCAACCTGTTTATCAAGGCAGTTAATATATTGGGCATAGGCGATGGCTAAAGGCAAAGCTCCACTTCCTTCTGATGAAAGAAACAACTGCGCATGACTTATTCTATTCTCAGCAACTGTTTGTATCAATTGCTGTTTTATGCTCTCCTGTCCTATGATATTCTTAAACTGCATTTGGTGCAAAATAGGAAAATTTTAAGACTTGCCATTATTTGCCATTAAAGTTAACCGCCACGCGACAAATAATGACTTGGTTCGGTTTTTCTTTAGCCTTGGATTTGGGTCTGTTCAGATCAGTCCCGCGTCAGCCAAAGTCCGGGTACCCGCCAGAATTTATTATCTTTGCCAATATGCCCAGAATATTAGCTTTTGATTATGGAACCAAGCGTATCGGATTAGCCGTTACGGACCCGTTGCAAATTATTGCAACCGGATTGGACACCGTACATCCTAAAGATGCGATAGAATATTTAAAGAAATACTTTCTAACGGAACAGGTAGAGGCCTTTGTTTTTGGTGATCCAAAGCAAATGGATGGAACACCTTCCGATTCTGCTCAGCATGTAAAAGGCTTTGCAAAAACATTAAGAAGAACCTTCCCCGATATACCGCAACATTGGATTGATGAGCGTTTTACCTCTAAGCTTGCGCATCAAACAATTATGCAAAGCGGATTAAAAAAAAACGACAGACAAAATAAAGAACGTGTTGATACTATTGCAGCCACCATTATTTTGCAATATTTTATGGAACAGCACCGTTTATAGTTTGCATTTATAGAAATTATATGAGCCTTATCAGCGATGACATGCAGCAGCTTTTGCTTAATTACTGCGAACCGGAAAGCGAACTGCTACAAAAAATAGACAGAGAAACCAATCTAAAAGTGCTAATGCCACGTATGCTTTCTGGCCACTACCAGGGCCGGATGCTTAGTTTTCTAAGTAAAATGGTAAGCCCAAAGCGCATTTTGGAAATCGGCACGTTTACAGGCTATGCCACCCTTTGCCTTGCTGAGGGCCTAACCGAAGAAGGGATTCTGTATACTTTAGATATAAATGAGGAACTTGAAGAAATGGTTCGCCGAAACTTTGCGCAGTCTGACTATAATAGCAAAATAAAATATATTCTTGGCGATGCCACTCAAACAGTGAACACACTTGAAGAAACTTTTGACCTTGTGTTTATTGATGCCGATAAGAAAAACAATGGAACTTATTATGACCTTGTTTTCAACAGAATCAGGCCTGGCGGGCTCATTATAGTGGACAATGTGCTATGGAGTGGAAAAGTACTGAACACCAATCAGGATAAAGACACTAAAAATATCACTACATTTAATGACAAAATTGCGGCAGATGACCGTGTAGAAAAACTCATTCTGCCTGTTAGAGATGGGCTATTTATCATCAGAAAAAAATAAGTATGATCAGATCATTACTGTTAGTTTGGTTTTGCGTTATCACCTTAACTGTTAGCACTAAGGCACAAACCACAGCCGAATATATTGCAGAAAATGTAGAGTACGCACAAACGCTAATGCGGGAACATAAAATTCCTGCCAGTGTTATTCTTGCTGTTGCAATACACGAGTCGGCAGCCGGAACAAGTAAAATTGCCAGATACTTGAACAATCACTTCGGGATTAAAGGCCCGAACAGCAATACCGAAATCCGTTCGTCATATAGAGACTACCCATCACCCAAAGAATCTTATGATAGTTTTTTGGAGTTTTTAAAGACCCGTTCTTCTCTTAGTCCGCTTTTTGAGAAGTATAGCCAGTTTGACTATAGAAGTTGGGCCAGAGGGATTCAACGTGGTGGTTATGCAAGAAGCAGAACCTGGGCATCCCAGATCATTGGCATCATCAAAAGAAACAATCTTTCGCAATATGATGAAAGGCCTGATGATTATGTGGAACCACCTGCACCGATTGTTCCTGTAACACACGGATCAGCAAAGAAATCAAGATCAACATATACTGTTAAAAAAGGCGACAGCCTTAACAAAATAGCAAAATCGAGGGGAACAACCGCTGCCTCGTTAATGAAAAAAAACGGATTAAAAGGCGTCGCACTTAAACCCGGACAAAAACTTAAATTATAATGAACAAAAGATTAATCATCCTGGCAGTAGCCATTCTATTTTTCTCTGCTTGTAAATCAAGAAAATTCAGCCGCAACAATAAAGAAATTGAAAAAGCAGCTAATAAAGCGAATCCTGATTATAAGTCGCGCACTACAGTAACCTATATTGATGAGTTTAAAGGGGTGGCAATTGAAGAGATGAATAAGTATGGTATTCCTGCAAGTATTACTCTTGCACAGGGCATCATTGAGTCGGGAAGTGGAAACAGCGATCTTGCAAAATATGCGAACAACCACTTTGGCATCAAATGTACTTCTGAATGGAAAGGAAAAGGATATTATAAAGAGGATGATAAGGCTGATGATTGTTTTAGAGTTTATAAAGATGCCCGCGAATCTTATAAAGACCACTCTGAGTTTCTAAAAAGAAAGCGTTACAGCGCCCTTTTTGAGTTGGACAAAAACGATTATAAAAACTGGGCTATTGGGTTAAAACAAGCAGGTTATGCTACAAACCCTAAATATCCTGATCTGTTAATCAACATCATTGAAAAATACCAGTTGTATTTTTATGACATGCCTGAATCCGAAAATGAGAAATTAAAACGTGAGGATCGTGTATTCTCGGAAATTAACGCAAACATCCCTCAGGAAAAGAAAAAGTTCACACCAGTGGCTACTCCACCTTCAAAACAGGTTGTTAAAGCCCCTGATACTTTAAAAATAAGCACACCAGCTGTAAATGACAGCACGCTTTATACAAAACCGGCACCTAAAGAGAATCCATATACGGTGAAACAAGGAGACACGCTTTATAACATTTCTAAACGCTTTAACATCTCTGTTGATGATATAAAAGCGATAAATAACCTTGCTGACACAGGCATTAAAATTGGCCAAAAGCTTGTGTTAGTTAAATAATGTTAATGTTTATTAAGGGCAGATGGTTATCTTGTAGTTTTGTACCTCAATGAGATTTTTTAGTCTGTTAGTAATCCTTTATTGCGCTACTTTAACCGCGATGGCTCAAACCGCCACGGTTAAAGGGTTTGTTGTTGACAAAGATTCGAAGCTTCGCCTGGCTAAGGTTTATATTTACAACGCAAGCAAGGATGAGGGAATATACAACACCCCAAAGGGTGAATTTGCCATAAATGCTTCTGTAGGAGATACGCTATTTGCCGTACTGCAAGGTTATGCTGTTGATACACTTATACATAGTGGTCAAAAAGCGGTGTACTTTCAGCTAAAATCTCTTGGCATTAATTTACGTGAAGTATCTATTACAGGAAGAAAATATACTCCAAAAGAATCGCACGCAAAAACTTTAAAAGAATACAAGTATGCGTTGGACAAGGGCAAAGCTAAAGACCTGTTAAATCTTGGATTGGGAGGTGCAGGCTTAGGTATTGATGCCATTTACAATTTGCTAAGTCGCGACGGTAAAAATGCACGACATCTTCAGAAAATATTAGAGCGGGATTATCATGAGGCCATCATAGATTATAGATTTACACCCGAGTATGTAAAAAAGGTGTTGCAAATAGGCGACTACGAAATTGAGGATTTCATGCAGCAATACCGACCTACTTATCAATTCGTTTTAACAGCTTCAGACTATGCTTTTATCGTATATTTAAGGAACAGTTATGCCAGTTATAAACGGAATCCGGCGGCCTTCAGATTACAGCCTCTACCAAAAATAACTGTAGAAGAATTTTGAGACCATTCTTTCTCATATCATCTAAACTACCGGCCAATGCAATGGCTATTTTCCCTTTTATTATTTTAAAGAACAAGGCTCTAAAGCTCGATAAGGTTATAATTAACCATGAGCGTATACACTTTAGGCAGCAGCTTGAACTGCTAATTATACCATTCTATTTTTTGTATTTATTGAATTACCTGATCAATCTTATCAGGTACAAGAATCATTACCTGGCTTATTTTAATATCCTCTTCGAAAAAGAAGCCTATTGCTTTGACGACGACCTTTCCTATTTAACTCATAGAAAGGCCTTTGCATGGATTAGATTTGTTAAGAAAAACGCTTAAATAAATCTCCGTTTTATAATTAGTTTGTTAATAAACTTTTAATAAGTCACATTTTTGTTTTTCTTTGTAGTAATGAAGAGTTTTAATATCTGCCTCTTGTTATTGTTTATCACCTCATCAAGCCTGATCGCTCAGGAGATTGATACTGTGCCTATTGAAACCAAAGGACTGGAGATAAAATTAAAACGTAGCCCATTGCCGTCAAGGACCGGGATACTAAACTATACACCGGTGAAAATCCCTCCGGTGGTGATAGCTGAAAAAATCAATTACTGGAAAACCAGGACTAACGTTGGGATTAATATTAATCAGGGAACCTTTTCAAATAACTGGAAAGCAGGAGGAGTAAATTCATTCGCGCTTGGTGGAGCGATCGATTACCGGGCTGAGTATAGAAAAGAGGGCTATGGTTATATCAGTCAGGTTATGCTTGAATATGGTAAGATCAAAAATAAAGATCAGCTGCAAAAGAAAACAAGGGATAGGATTTTTTGGGACAACAAGGCCGACTTACGCTTATCCAAAAGCTGGTATTTCTTTGGATCTGTAACCTTTGAATCTCAATTTGACAATGGGTATGCTTATTTCCGAAACAGCAAGAATGAAGAAAGAGATACACTGGTATCTAAGTTCATGTCTCCAGGCTATTTAACAGAATCAATTGGTTTTGAGTATAAGCCAGTGGGTTATTTTTCGACTAGGATTGGTACCGGTACTGCAAGACAAACGTTTAAACTAGACACTACTTTCAACCAACAATTTAATGGGGGGAACTTCGGTGTAGAGCGCGGCAAAAAATTCAAAAATGAGCTCGCTTTTCAGATCGTAAGTAATTTTGACAAACAGATATTTAAGAATGTAAACCTAATGGCAAGGTATCAAATGTTCATCCCTTATGACAGAAAGTTAGAACATATTGATCATCGCCTTGATGTGGAGCTAAGGTCTCAGATAAACAGGTTAATGAATGTAACACTTCGGGGAGTAGGTCTGTTTGATAAAGATTCTGACAAGGAAATACAGGCCAGTCAATCTCTGGCAATTGGCATCGCATTTACGTTCCCTCGTTAATATTCTACATAAAGATTACCGATATTGTTATCTGTATCCCGCAAAATTAATAACTTTGCAATTCACAAAAAATTGAACACTAAGCATTAAAGAAAATGTTTGAAAATTTACAGGATAAGTTAGACCGTGCGTTTAAGGTTTTAAAAGGACAAGGAAGTATTACAGAGATCAACGTGGCCGAGACCATGAAAGAAATCCGTAAGGCTTTATTAGACGCCGACGTAAATTATAAAACAGCTAAAAGCTTTACCGATGAGGTTAAAGAGAAAGCATTAGGCTTAAATGTTCTTACAGCGGTTTCTCCCGGTCAGTTACTTACCAAAGTAATGAACGATGAGCTTACCGCTTTAATGGGTGGTGAGGTTACAGAGTTAGATTTAAAAAACAATCCTACCATTATCCTTATTGCCGGATTAAACGGTGCTGGTAAAACGACATTTACCGGTAAACTGGCAAACTTCCTTAAAAGTAAGGGCAAAAAACCTTTATTGGTTGCCGGTGACGTATATCGCCCTGCAGCAGTAGATCAGTTACAGATTTTAGGTGAACAAATTGGAGTGCCTGTTTATTCGAACATCGCCTCTAAAGATCCCGTTGGTATTGCCTTAGAAGGAATTGCTGAAGGTAAAAAACAAAATAATAATGTAATCATTATAGATACGGCCGGTCGTTTAGCGATAGATGAGCAGATGATGGATGAGATCGCTGCCGTAAAAGCCAGTACTAAACCGCACGAAATCCTGTTTGTTGTTGATGCCATGACCGGACAGGATGCGGTTAACACGGCAAAAGCATTTAACGATAGATTAGACTTTACCGGCGTTGTATTAACAAAATTAGATGGTGATACACGTGGTGGTGCTGCTTTATCAATCAAGTCTGTAGTAAATAAACCAATTAAGTTTATTGGTACAGGTGAGAAAATGGAAGCGCTTGATGTGTTCTATCCTGAAAGGATGGCCTCAAGGATTCTAGGGATGGGTGACGTTGTTTCCCTTGTTGAGCGTGCACAACAGCAGTTTGACGAAAAGGAAGCAGCTGAACTTCAAAAGAAAATCCGCAAAAACAAATTTGATTTTAACGACTTCTACAATCAGATCCAACAGATCAAGAAAATGGGTAACATGAAAGATCTTATGGGTATGATACCTGGCGTTGGAAAAATGATGAAGAACGTTGAGATTGAAGATGATGCGTTCAAAAGTGTTGAAGCTGTAATTCAGTCGATGACTAAGTTTGAGCGCGAAAACCCTGATAGTATCCAACAAAGCAGACGTTTACGTATTGCTAAAGGTTCGGGTACAAAAATTGAAGAGGTTACCAAACTCATCAAACAATTTGAAGATATGCGTAAGGTGATGAAGCAATTCTCTAATCCTGCTGCTGCTGCAAAAATGATGAAGAACATGCCAAAGATGCCACAAGGCAGAATGTAATTTTCAATAAATCTTACAAATTCCAACCACTTAAAGTCTAAATCAGCATAGTTTAGTAGTACACTTATGTATTATTCATAAACTATGCTCATCAAAACTTTTGGAAGTGCAGTATTCGGAGTAAACGCTTTAACCATTACCATCGAGGTAAGTATTGGAGGGGGAAACAGATATCATATCGTTGGCCTCCCTGATAATGCTATTAAAGAAAGCTTAAGAAGAGTTGAAAGCGCTATTCAATCGGCAGGGCTAAAAATGCCAAGGCAAAAGATTGTCATCAATCTTGCTCCTGCAGACATCCGTAAAGAAGGGTCATCTTATGATCTTCCAATTGCAGTCGGCATACTTGCCGCATCTGGTCAAATAGAAATCCCTGAAATAAGCCAATACTTCATCATGGGAGAGCTTTCTCTCGATGGCAGCCTCCAATCTATAAAAGGCGCATTACCTATCTCTATACAAGCTAAAAAGGCCGGATTTAAAGGTTTTATCCTACCCAAAGATAATTCAAGAGAAGCAGCGATAGTAAGCGACCTATTCGTGTACGGAATGAAAAACCTGGCTGAGGTTGTGGCATTTTTTAACGGCTCAGAAAGCCATGAACCCGTGGTTGTAAATACAAGAAACGAGTTTTTTAATAATGTAAGCCGCTATCCTCATGATTTCTCTGACGTAAAAGGGCAGGAAAACATAAAACGCGCATTAGAGATTGCCGCAGCTGGTGGGCATAACCTGATTTTAATTGGACCGCCCGGCGCAGGAAAAACCATGCTGGCAAAGCGCCTTCCAACCATCTTACCCCCCTTAAATTTACAGGAAGCCCTGGAAACTACAAAAATACATTCTGTTGCTGGCAAACTAAGTGCAGCAGATACCTTGATGACAGAAAGGCCTTACCGCAGCCCGCATCATACGATTTCAGATATTGCCTTAGTTGGTGGTGGGGCAAGTCCACAACCCGGAGAAATCTCTCTGGCTCATAACGGAGTGTTATTTTTAGATGAGCTGCCGGAATTTAAAAGAAGCGTATTGGAAGTAATGCGCCAACCTCTTGAAGACAGACAGGTTACAGTGTCACGCTCAAAATTAAGTGTTGAGTACCCCGCCAGCTTTATGCTTATTGCCTCAATGAATCCCTGCCCCTGTGGCTTTTATAACCACCCGGAGAAAGAATGTACCTGTGGTCCAGGCATCGTTCAGAAGTACCTTAGCAAAATCTCAGGTCCTCTTTTAGACCGTATAGATTTACATGTGGAAGTTACTCCGGTAAATTTTAACGAGCTCACCTCAGCTTTTGAAGCGGAGAAGAGTGAAAAGATACGGGAAAGGGTTATTAAGGCCCGAGCTATTCAGGATGAGCGCTTTGTTGCCATCAATACCTTGCATTACAATGCACAAATGAGTCCTAATATGGTTCGCACCATTTGTAAGATCAATGATTCTGGACAGGTATTGATAAAACAAGCTATGGAAAAACTAGGTCTCTCTGCCAGAGCTTACGACCGTATCTTAAAAGTATCGAGAACTATTGCAGACCTTGATGGAAGTACTGATATTGAATTAGAGCATCTGGCTGAGGCCATACATTACCGCAGTCTTGATCGTGACAGCTGGGCTGGTTAATCCAGATCCTCTTCTAAATCATCCTCGTCTTCCTCTTCAGGAACATAAGCCATGATCTCTCTGCCAATGCTGTTGATTTCTTCATCTATTTCAAAAACAGGAATAGCTGTCTCAGGATCAAGCTTTAACCATTGTAAATCTGTGTCCTTTTGTATATGAGCATATTCCTTACCATCTTTAAAGATCACATAAGTATCATTTCCTTCTGGAAATACGGCGTAATCAATATTTCCAATTGTAATGTCGAAGGGTTGTTGCATAATTTTATTCTTTTATATCGGGAGACTTTATTAACGCAAGGTTGAATAATTATAAAACTGCATTTTTCCTGTTCCCGTGATGTTTATTGTTTTTGTTTCATTATTGCCATTAGCCCCGGTCAAATTAAGCGTAATGGTATTCTCTCCTTTTTGCAAAGGGATTCTTGCATATCGAATCTCGCTCGGCAAAGTTTGCCAGTTTCGGGTATCTGCCTTTTCAGAAAGTAAGCTGTACAGTTGCATTCCGAAGCCCAATCCTTCAAGCAAGGTATTGTCTTTCCCATCCTTTCCATTTCCCTTTGCACTGGCTTTAAGCACATATTCGGCACTTTTCTTTACCGCCAAACGGGTAAGTATTTTACCCATCTCTTTAGCAAAGCGCTGGTCAAGCGTTTTAAAAGCAAGCTCGTTAATATCCTCCGCCTTTTCAAAACTTATGGTAGACTGGCCATTGGCAATTGTAGCGCCGGAAAAATAAGGTGGCTGAGCGACGTATTTTGGATAAGTAGCCCTTAAGCTGTTCACCGAGTTTAAATCGATGTCGCCGCTTCCGTACTCAGAGTTATAAGGAATAAACAAGGTCCCTGCTACATTGGTAAACACTAAGTCTCCATTTGAGCCCCTAATAAGAGAGAAAATAAACTCCTCCTGCTGTTTAACAGGCGCCAATCCATTTTCCCAAAAAAGAATAAGTGTTCCGCCCTCAGTGGCTTTCTCTGGTTGATACTTTAAATTAAATAGCTGCTCAAAGCGAACTAGCTCCTCCTTAAAACCATTTGAGTCTGCCATTCTCAGCACGTCCAACTCCAGGTTCTTTGGTAAGGTTGTTCCGTAATAAGTTTTGTTTGGGCTGCTTAGATAAACTTCTGCGGCGTTTCTATATGCTATAAAAGCATTATTTACATCCCCATCACTTTCATAAATAAGCCCCTGCAGCATCAAAGAGAATGCATCTTTGGAATACCTGTTTTCCTTATTGTTAAACTTGTCACCTTGTTCTTGTGATTGTAAACTAATCCGTCGGGCTTCAACTATTGCATCTTCAGTTTTATGCAGATATAAATAATTGAGCGCTTTATAATAATGGATCATAAACTTTTCAAAGTCTTCTCCCTTATAAGCTTGAGTCATAGGATTTACAAGAGTTCCCACAACGGCATCCAGCGCTCCGCCAATTCCATTCTCCAATAGCTGATCAGCCTCATTAAAATAACGATTGCTATTTTCATAGTCGCCAATTAAGTGGCTCGCTTTTCCCTTCTCCATCAAAAACAACAACTTATTGCGTGGCTTCTGAAGCAAGCGATTCTTATCAAGCTCCTTAACTGCTTCATTATAATTCCCTGTTGCTATTTGTTTGTAATACCCAGCAATTTTCTCATTATAAGAGGCACAGCTAAAAAGAAAAAGCATCAATCCTAAAAGAACTGATGCCTTAAGCTTATTCTTACTATTATTTGTCATACTGTTATTTTAGCAGGATCAGTATCCTACTAGTTCTTAACGTATTTAGCAATTTTCTTGTCACCAATCCAAACAACTTCATTGGTTTGAATATCTGTAAGCTCCAGGTTCACCTGATGATAAACTACTTTTTTGCGCTTATGAGAATCAACGATAGAATTGATTGAACCTTGCAAAATATAGTCGGCACCATTCTCCAAACCAAACTTTTTCATGGTAGAAACTGAAGCATTATCTTGCTGATCTGCTTTCTCTGCACGCAGTTCTTCTCTTTTCTTTCCACCTTGAACTAAACGTACACGCTCACTTTGAACAAATGCTTGCTCAACGTCTTTAACAAATGTTTCAGCATCAATGTGTTCATGACTTTTGTTTTGAACAAGTCCAACCACAACAACCGGTTTTTTACCTGCTTTAGATTCAAGGTGTGTAGATAACCATTTTGCACCTAAAACACTTTGGGTCATTTCCTGAGCAACCATTCTTGAGTCTGAATTGTTCCAGTTTCCACTGACATCAACTGTATCAGTTGTGTTAATTCTTGTTACTTGTCTGGAGCATGACGAGATCACTAGACCAGAAACCGCTATTGCAGCAAGGGTTAATATTTTTTTAAACTGCATTTTATTAAATATGATTTTATGTAAATGTTGTATTTTCTCTATCGATTATCTACCAGCCGAAACCGCCTCCGTAATATCCCCAGCGGTTGTTATGGCGATGCCCCCATCCGAAATTTAATGAAGGATAATAGTAGGAGTTGCCATAATATGGATAGCTATATAAACTACGTTCATAATTGCGTTCACGACGAAGTTTGCGACGTTCTTCTCTCGCTTCATACCAATCATACGCTTTGTAAGTATTTTGAACGGTAGTGCCCTGATCGCGAGTTAAAGAATCGGACATGTTCATGTATTTAGCTTTTGCTATTTCATATCTTGGGTTTTGGTCCTCAACCAAACTAGCTTGTTGTGCATAGCTATTTGCTGCAAATGCAACCCCGGCAATTAAGCCTGCAATAATCATCAAAGTCCTTTTCATAGTATAAAGGTTTAACTAGGAGCAAAATTAATTAATATTTTTATTGATTTGTCTATAGATTTACAATCCGAGTGTCAATAATCAGGTTAAAAAATGTTAAATCCTAAGGCTTTTCAGTTGCTCAATAAATTCTATAAATTTTGAGCTTGCATAATTAGCGGCTCCTGACTCGTTATAAGAAAGTCTGCCTTGCTTATCAAAAACAATAGTTGTTGGCAATGTCCCTTTAAAAAGGGTTTCAGGAATATTGCTGGCTACAGAATAAACCGGCATCTTATAGCTTCTGCCATCCATATATTTCTGCGACTTCACCAAATCACTATCTGCATCTACCATAATAAATACGACATCCTTATCATCTTTATACTGCTCGTAAAGTTTATTAATGGAAGGCATCTCTGCCAGGCAAGGAGGACACCAGGTGGCCCAGAAATTAATAAATATCACCTTACCTTTTAATGCGCCAAGATCTATAACCTTTCCGGTTTTATCTTCAAATTTAATCCCTGATAAATCAGCGGAAGGTGTTCCGGCAGCTATAGGCTCTGTTTTTGGCTTAAATAAACCAATCTCCATTAGCCCCTGTATCAAAAATGCTTTAGCTGAAGGAACAAATAAAATCACAAGGAACAATGCGATAAAAATAGCATTAACAATATTTTTTTTAGTCATCATATTTTTCATAGCCAGGCAAAGTTACGCCTTTAAATATAAAGGCTAAAAATCAAGCTTTAACCTTAATCCAGTGCCGATTAGCCTGAGATTCTCTTTAGAAACCTCTTTCATTGGAACTTTCATAAATGGCTCTATTGACACGGATTTACCTTTTGATATTTTTTGCTTATACCCAAATGAAAAATTATAAAAGCCTATATATCTTCCATCTTTTATTTCAGATTCAGACTCAGATGCTTGCTCCACCACCCTTTCATTAACGGCAAATGATTTTAGCTGATCCAGACCAGTATCAGAATTTACAGCGCGTTCAACTACTTTTTCCTGAATATAACTGTTACTTTGTTTCTGATTGATCACTGCAAATGCCGAGACCCCAACATTGGCATAAAGATTCTTACTTACACGATATTTAATCTCAAGCGGAATATCTATCCCTGAAACTTTTGCCTCAATCGATTCCAGATTTTTACTACCACTTGCGATGAAACTGTTGCTAACCGTAGCAGGTAAGTTTTTTGTGGCAGCCATCTCGCTATAAGATACCCCCGAGTTTAAGGAAATCTTATCCGTTAAAGCATATCCCATGCTTATTCCATACCCCATATTAAGCTTTTTGGTATTACCAAAAGAAGGTGAAACAACCAGTCCCATCTCCCACTTATCTTCATGTTGGCTGGTTGAAACTTTTGCTAATGCTTCACCTTGATTTTTCTTCGTTTCATTATTAAGGAAATCCTGAATAGCAGAAGATTTATTCTCTATAGGTGTTGGATTGGTTTGTACTTTTGCGACATCCGTTTTAGGCTCAACTATTTTAGTGTCGACAGCTGGAGCAGAAGTCACAATGGTACTTTCTTTAGCAATAAAAGTTTCATCTGAGGCTACTGCTAATATATTTGATGCCTTCTGAACACGGGCTATATTAGCTTCCGCATTCTTAAACTGCTTAGTTTCTATTGGAGCAGGCATTTCTTTTACAGTTTCTATTTCTTTTTTATACTGTACATTTTGCACCGGCACTTGATCAGTTGCTTTCTGATTAAATAATATAATCCCTGCACCGACAACCAATAATACAGCGGCTGCGCTACTTAAGCGCCATAACCATATTACGGGCACAGTTTTTTTGCCCTCATTTTTATTAAAGTTTTCCCATGCCCCTGGAACATACTCTTCCTCATGGCCTGTCAGGCTTTCCCTTATATGAGCAATTAACTCATCTTCAGATTCTTTCATATGATCAGTTGGTTGCATATGAATTAATTAATGTTTTTGAATACAGTTCCCTCAACTTATTCTTGGCTCTCGTTAGATATACTCTGCTTGAGCTTTCTGGAATGTTCAGCATCTTCGATATCTCATCGTGCGAAAACCCTTCTATTTCGTACATATTAAAAATAAGCCGGTGTGTTTCCGGCAATTGACTAAGAAGCTTTAAAATATCTTGTACGTTCAATTGCGTAACAGCATTTACCTGTGTTAATGGTTGCTGATCCTCGCCGATGTCATCCACATACAAGTGGGTCTTCTTTGTTCTTAAAAAATCTATCGCAGTGCGCGATGAAATCCTGGCTATCCAGCCTTTAAAGGCTTTTTGTGTTTCAGTATTATCTTTTGGTAAACTAAATTGGCTTATCCCTTTAAAAATCTTTATAAAGCTGTCATTTACAAGCTCTTCTGAGTCATTTCTATCATTTACATAACGTAAAATAACCCCCATAAGATAGCCGTAAAATGATTTATAGATCATTTCTTTACTCTTGTTGTCATTCTTCAAACACCCCGCTATGATATCATCAAACCCGAGCATTCTGATTCTGCGCAATTAAGAATTCTTCTTATAATCATATTTTATAGTATCCCGGCAATTCAAATAAATCTTTTTAAGCCGACCTAAAAAATAGAGGCCGGCTTATTATAAATTAATATTGGTGACTATAAATAACAGCTCCAACTTTCATCTCATCTGTTGTAGCTGATTTAAGCCCTTTTACCCAAATTGTATATATCTTTCCTTGCTCAATTTTTTGATCAACTAATGATGCAACTTCAACACCTTCATTGTTTTTAACTTTAAATGTTACTTTATCACCAGCATCAATGCTTTCAAAGTTACTATATTCTTTAAACAACTTATTGGTAACAACAGGTGCATCTTTTCCAACTATACCAAGATTTAATGCCGGAGCATCAGGGCTAAGGTTGATGAAACGTAGTTTAGCTTTACCTGCGCCAGCCGCAGTTACAGAATCTTTAACTAACAAGAACTTCGCTTTATCAAACTTATCAATAATAAAAAGCGAATATGCCATTTGATCAACAAGCTTTATTTTTTCCGTTAAAACAGTGGCAGTAGATCCTTTTTTAGTGATTTTAACATCTCTATCTCCTGAATAAATCTGCAAATAATTGATTTTATTTGTATAAGCAAAATCATCTCTGTTTGCTTTAGTCTCTCCAACATAAAAATCCAATTTTTCTGTAGTCGGAGAGGCATGGATCACGCCCATAATTGATATAGGCTGTGGTGTATAGTCTATTCTATCTTTAGAACAAGAAACCAACACGGCAGATACCGTAACAGCAGCAAAAAGTGTCTTTAATTTGTTTGAAATTTTCATAATAATTTGTCTTTTTACTACAAAACGACTCCCATCATCAAAACGCTACACCTGCATTAAAAAAAATCCCACCAAGAAAGAATTCATGGCGGGATCTAATAAAATAATAATCTGAAATTCTAGATCAACTCAACGCTTCTCGTTACAAAAGCAGTTAATTCTGACCCTGTTAACATTCCCTGAGCAAGTAAAGCAAGATCTACCGCTTGTTTAGCAAGTAAACTCTGTTCTTCCTCATTATCTGTTTTTAAGATCTTTCCAATCAGTTTGTGGTTTCCATTAATCGCCACTTTATAGCTATCAGGCATATTACCATAAAAACCCATTCCGCCACCCATTTGAGCCATGTCCTTCATACGGCGCATAAACTCGTCCATGGTTACTGTAACAGGCAACTCATCAGGATTTAAGCCAACCACTTCTACATGCATACCTGGCTTAGTGATTGCCTTTTCAAAGATACCTGCAACTTTTTTACTCTGCTCTTCAGTAAGGACAGACGCTATCGCGTCATCCTTTTCAATTAGCTTATCTGCTACGCTTGAATCTACTCGCTTTAAAGCTGTTTTTTCCAGCTTTTGCTCTAAGTGGCTAACAAAGTGACTATCAATTGGAGAATTCATCAGTAAAACATCGTAATCCTTTTTGTTAGCAGATTGGATAAAGCTATCTTGTTTTGAAGGATCATTTGAATAGATATAAACTACCTGGCCATTTTTATCCGTCTGGAAATCTTTAACTTTTTCACGATACTCATCAAAAGTGAAGCTTTCATTCTTGGTATTAGTTAGCAACGCAAAGTCTTTTGCTTTTTCGCCAAATTTCTCTTCGCTAACCATTCCGTATTTTACGAATAAGCCAATATCTCCCCACTTTTCTTCATATCCTTTACGGTCTTTATTAAACAACTCCTGAAGTTTATCTGCAACCTTTTTAGTGATATAGCTGTTGATCTTTTTAACATTGCTGTCTGCCTGTAAAAAGCTTCTTGAAACGTTTAATGGAATATCCGGTGAGTCGATAACGCCATGCAATAACATTAAAAACTCTGGTACAATATCTTTTACCTCATCGGTAATAAATACCTGACGTGAAAACAATTTGATCTTGTTGCGTTGCATGTCAAAATCATTTTTCACTTTAGGGAAGTACAATACCCCTGTTAAGTTGAAAGGATAATCTACATTCAGGTGAATCCAGAATAAAGGATCTTCAGAGAAAGGATATAGTTGCTTGTAAAATGCAAGGTAATCCTCGTCTGACAAATCTGCAGGTGCCTTAGTCCAGATCGGATTGGTTGTATTGATGATATTGTCAACCTCAACGCCTATTGTTTTCGGTTTTCCTTCTTCATCCTCACCATCTGGTTCCTGAACCGTTTTTGTTCCAAACTTGATTGGTACCGGTAAAAATTTACCGTATTTATCAAGAATCTCTTCTATCTTATGATTATCTAAAAACTCTTCAGACTCTGCATTAATATGAAGCGTGATTTCAGTACCACGTGTTGTTCTACTGCCTGCGCTAATTTCAAACTCAGTACTACCATCGCAAACCCATTTGGCCGGCTCTGCACCTTCCTGATAGGATAAGGTTTGAATCTCTACCAAATCAGCCACCATAAAGGCAGAATAAAAGCCTAAACCAAATTTACCAATGATTTCATTAGCATCTTTGGCGTCTTTAAATTTCTCTACAAACTCGCTTGCTCCAGAAAACGCTACCTGATTAATATATTTTTTGATTTCTTCAGCAGTCATCCCCAAACCATTATCAGTAATTGTAATGGTTTTCTTTTCTTTGTCGACAGCAACCTCTACTAAAGGGCTTCCTAGCTCTCCACTGTACTGACCAAGAGCTGCTAAACGCTTAATTTTTTGTACCGCATCAACGGCATTTGAAACAAGCTCTCTTAAAAAGATCTCGTTATCGGAATACAGGAATTTCTTGATGATTGGGAAAATGTTCTCCGTGTGAATGGATATGGTTCCTTTTTCTTCTATGCTCATATGTTAACTCATTTTTAAGTACATAGACACACTATCAAGGGATGTTCCAAAACACTTTTGTTGTCAAATTGACAGGAAATACCAGCTACACGACATCTTTTTTGTATACTTGAGCTATCCTTTGATTAACATCTCTTTACAATGAACATAGACCTTTTCAAAAAACTATTTGAAGAAGATTGCATTTCCGAAGAATCCTTCGAGAAAATAAAAAACACTTCTCATCAGCCATTATTCTCATTGCATTGGGAATTAAAAACTTTACTTTACCTCGGAGTAGTGCTCCTAAGTACCGGGTTGGGTATTCTAATCTATAAAAACATAGACACTATCGGTCATCAAGTCATTTTACTTATCATTGCAGCCATTAGTGCCGGTTGCTTTTTTTACTGCTTTAAACACAAAAAGCCATTTAGTAAAGAACTAATAAAATCGCCGAATTCCTTTTTTGATTATATCCTGTTGTTGGCATGTCTTAGCTTTTTATCTTTCGTTGGCTATTTACAGTTCCAGTATGCTGTGTTTGGAACCAACTACGGTATGGCAACCTTCATTCCAATGCTTGTCTTGTTTTATATCGCTTATGAATTTGATCATTTGGGTATTTTAGCAATGGGCATCACCAATCTGGCCATTTGGATGGGTGTATCTGTAACCCCTAAACAATTGCTTTTAAACACTGATTTTAATAGTCAGACGGTTATTTTTACTTACATCTTTTTAGGACTACTGCTCCTGCTAGCCGCGTACTTAAGTACGCATTTTAGTTTTAAAAGGCACTTTAGATTTACCTATCAACACTTTGGTGTACATCTTTCCTTCATCTCGTTATTAGCCGGGTACTTCTTTTATTTTGATTCAGGTGTTTCATTTTTGTTCATGCTAACGCTCTTTGCTTTAGCCTACTACATTTATACGGACTCATTTAAGCATAACTCCTTTTACTTTTTACTATTGGTTGTTCTTTATACATACATCGCAATTAGTAGCCTGGTATTAAGAGCCCTTTTCTCAATTAAAGATGACGCATCAATCACGCTTTCGTTTATGTATTTTATTGCCTCAGCAATAGGAATTATCTTTCTGTTAATTAACCTCAACAAAAAAATTAAAACGGCATGATCATTTATAACAACGTTTGGCTTGCTAATTTATTAATTAGAGAAGAAGCAGAAAGAGCTCGCAAAGCAGATGCGATAAGTACCGATGAGCAAAAGAAAATAGCTGAAAAATACCCGGTAGGCTTTTATACTCCTAACATATTTATCAGGGTAGGACTATTTATTCTCACCTGCATAATTGTATTATTTTCTGGCGGATTAATAACCCTTATGGCGAGCGATATGCATATTATTGATACCTGGGGTTATTATTTATTTCTTGGAATCATTACTTACATCAGCCTGGAAGCCATGGTAAAAAGCAATAATCACTATAAATCAGGCGTCGATGATGCCTTAATGTGGATTTCAGGAGGCTTATTTGTCGCTGCATTTATAATAATACAATTCAAAACAACCAACGACATTTCCTATTCCCGAATTTCCTTTTTTATGTTTTTGTTAGCCCTGTATTACGCAATGCGCTTTACAGATATGCTAATGACCGCGGTAAGCTTACTTGCGCTTATTGTAACGATATTCTTGGTCTGGAAAGACCTTTCTTCATGGGGAATGTCAACGATGCCCTTTTTATTAATGATAGTTTGTTCATGCTTCTATCTTTTATCGAAAGGGGTTATCGGGAAAAAGAATGCAATTCATTACACCAATTGTTTAAGTATCATACAAATCATAAGTCTACTGATATTATATTTCGCTGGAAATTACCTTATTGTTCAATCCCTTAGTACCACAGAAGCTTATGGAGGCACTTATGGCTGGGGAGACACTAAGGCAGCAAAAGTCCCCTTTGCTGCTTTTTTCTGGATCTGGACAATCTCACTTCCCTTTGTGTACATTTATTTAGGGCTCAGAAAGAAGGATGTAATCCTCCTTAGGTCCGGATTATTACTAGTCGCCATCGCGGTATTTACCTTTAGAGCTTATTACCATGTTATGCCAGTAGAAGGCGCGCTTTGCATTATTGGAGCTATACTTTTAGGCCTTTCTTATGGCGTAATCAAATACTTAAAAATTCCCAAACATGGGTTTACTTATGAAGACCTTAATGAAGACAATTTAATGGATAAACTAAAAGTTGAATCACTCATTATTTCAGAAACATTCTCGGGCACTCAGGCCCAAAACGACCAGACCAGATTTGGTGGGGGCGATTTTGGTGGCGGTGGCGCCAGTGGTAATTTTTAAAAGAAATCATTATCTTGAGTTAACTTAATCTCTTAAAGATGAACTCTTCCAAATTAAAAACAATGCAGACCCTACATCTTGCATTTTGTTTGGCTATAATTGCAATGGCCGCAACATCGTATTTAACAGTTAAAGATCGTCTTTATCTCGACACAAGTCTAAATCAGGCAGAGGTATTCTTCCCCCTATTTCCAATAATTGGAATCGTTTCCCTGATAGCTGGACAATTCCTGTACAAACAACAAATATCAAATCTTCAGGACTTATCTGCAGAAGATAAAATCAACAAGTACCAAGTCGCGTTTATAATTCGCACAGCGCTTTTTGAGCTACCTTCACTATTAAACATCGTAGGTTTTCTGGTAAGTGGCAATATTATTTTCCTCATTGCAAGTCTTATATTCTTTGTTTTTCTATTGGCAACAAGGCCAAAAAAACAGACTATCATTGATGAGTTGAACTTGACGTATCCTGATACAGAAAAATTATAATCGCATGATATATTTCTCTGTATCTTTGCAAGATTAATGGAATACAACGTTCACACCTTGCCTAATGGCATCCGCATACTTCATGTACCATCAGCGTCTGCAATATCTCATGCCTGCATTATTATAAATAGTGGATCAAGAGATGAGAGCGACCAAAAAGCAGGGCTGGCTCACTTCATTGAGCACCTTATCTTTAAACGTACAGAGAAGCGCAGTACAAATCAGATTTTAAATCGGCTTGAAAGTGTTGGTGCAGACCTAAATGCTTATACTACTAAAGAATACACCTGCATCCATGCCTCGTTTTTAAATCCCTATTTAGACAGAACTCTGGAGCTTTTTAACGATATCGTTTTTCACTCTACATTTCCTGAGGATGAAATGGATAAAGAAAAGAGCGTGGTATTGGATGAGATCGCGTCATATCTTGATCAACCTGAAGAAGCTATTTATGATGATTTTGAGGATTTGGTATTCACAGGACATCCTCTTGGCCGCAATATACTTGGAACAACAGACAGCGTAAGCAAGATCACTCAAAAAGACATTCATCAATTTATAAAAGAAAACTATCACACAGATAAAATGGTGATTGCCGTATTGGGCAATTATTCTTTAAATAAAGTGGTGAAGATTGGAGCAAAACACTATTCAGATATTCCCGAAAACCTATATAGAACAACCAGAGAAGCTCCTTTGAAAGCTCCTGTGGTTACTAAAACATTCAACAAGCCTATTCAGCAGGCTCACGCAATGCTGGGTAGACAGGCGTACTCTTTACACCATCCCTATAAAACAGGGCTGTTATTGCTAAATAATCTGCTAGGTGGCAACGGAATGAGTTCTATATTAAACCTTCAGATTAGAGAGAAGTATGGAATAGCTTATACCATTGAATCTGGCTACAGCCCTTTAAGCGATACGGGTATTTTTACACTCTATTTTGGCACTGATAAGGAAAAAGTAAACAAAGCGAGTTCTCTTATTTTTAAAGAGCTTAAAAAGCTTCGTGACAACCCATTCAGCGAAGTGCAACTCCAAAAAGCTAAAAATAAATTCATCGGACAGATCGCCCTTGGCGAAGAAAACCGAATCGGATTAATTATTTCAATGGCAAAAAGCCTTATCGATTATGATAAAATAGATGACCTGCAGACTGTTTTCAATAAAATACAGGCCGTTTCAACAACAGATATTGGTAATATTACCAACGAAATATTAGATGAAAGTAATCTTAGTGCCCTAACTTTTTATCCTTTAGGGTAATATTTGTATTTTTGTAGCATGAAGTTACCCATTGTAGCATACGGAGATCCGGTTTTGAAAAAAGTATGCGCTCCAATTGACGAGACATACCCGGATCTGGCACAGCTAATCACCAATATGTTCGACACCATGTATAATGCAAGCGGTGTTGGCTTGGCAGCCCCTCAAATCGGACTACCCATACGTTTGTTTATTGTTGATACAGGCGCTGATGAAAAAGACAAAAACCGCTTTAAAAAGGTGTTCATCAACGCTGAAATCCTTGAAGAAACAGGTGAAGCCTGGGCTTTTAATGAAGGGTGCTTAAGTATCCCAGACATTAGAGAAGATGTAATGCGTAAACCGAATGTCCTTATCGAATATTATGATGAGAACTGGAAACTTCATACCGAAGAGTTTACAGGTATGCCTGCTCGTGTTATTCAACATGAATATGATCACATAGAAGGTACTTTATTTACCGATAAATTAGGATTGTTGCGCAAAAGAATGCTTCAAAGCAAACTGGATGCAATTTCTAAGGGTAATATAAAGGCTGATTATAAAATGCGTTTCCCGCACCTGAATAAAAACAAAAAGCGTTAGTTATCAGAGCTTCGGCTCTTATCCCCCTTAAAGATAGATTGCATTAGTTTACCCCATGCAAATGGATTAAGCAGGGGATTAGTTTGAACCATATTCTTATTTAAAGACCTGTCGTGATTTGTTCTGAAATTCGAACTTTGGATTTCGCCGCCATCCCTTGGAAGGGTTTGCATTAATCCCGACAGGTTTTCTTGTGATAGGTTCTTATAGGCTATAGCATAATCATCATCTGCTATTTTCATTGACATAAAGTCTCTGGTGAATTCCTCCACAGTTGCCCAGGGATAAACCCGAACAGTAGGAAGGTTAATGATCTCAGCCTTTAATTTAATCATTGCTGTATACTTCGTATCATTAATTACAGTAGGAACAGGTAATAATAAATCTCTGTAACCCACTGCAGTATATAAAATCGTATCTCCAGGGTGGGCTATAAAAGAGAAGAATCCCTTGTAGTTGGCCGCATATCGCTGCTCTTTGTCTGATAAGTTTGTAACAGTAACATAAGGCACGACAGTATTGCTATCCACATCCGTTATAATTCCGGAAAATTGGATCAGTTTCTTATCCGCAGTAGTTTGCTGTGCAAATACCGAAGAAACAAAAAGAAGCAAGATTAAGGTGAACGAATACTTCATGTTACAAAATTAGCTGTATTTAGTAAAACGGCTAGTTAAATAGTGTTAAATCGTTTATACTGGCTCAGCTAAGTTTATTGCTACCACTGAGGTAATTTCCGGTACTGCCTTCATAATTGCTTGCTCAATGCCTGCTTTCATAGTCATGAAGCTCATTTTACAGGATCCGCAGTTACCTAATAATTTTAATTTAACTACATTCTCCTGCGTAATCTCTTCAATAGCAACATCTCCCCCATCCGCTATTAAATACGGACGAATGGTCTCTAATGCCTGCTCTACTCGTTCTGTTAAATTCATTGGTTATATTTTATTAAAGTATAAAAATAGTAAATTTTTAGCAATTAACAGTTTGCGCATTGCTTATAGCTATTTGCTGCGCAACCTTTCCTGCTATTTCAGCAAAAGCACCGGAAAGCTTACTTTCGGTATTTAAGGCTATAGGCGCTCCATTATCTCCTGCTTCTGAAATGCTTTGTACAATTGGAATTTCGCCCAAAAAAGGGACATCAAAAGATTGAGCTAATCCTTTCCCGCCATCTTTTCCGAAAATATAATACTTATTTTCAGGTAATTCATCAGGCGTAAAATAAGCCATATTTTCGATAACTCCTAAAACAGGAATATTAATTCCCGGCATTTTAAACATCGCCAAACCTTTACGTGTGTCTGCCAAAGCCACCTGTTGAGGTGTTGTAACAATAACAGCTCCGGTAATTGGGAAACTCTGAGTAATGGTGATATGAATATCCCCGGTACCCGGAGGAAGGTCCACAATCAGATAATCAAGTTCCCCCCAATCTGCATCATTAAATAATTGCTTAACTGCATTTGAAGCCATTGGTCCGCGCCACGGCACAGGCTGATCAGGGTCAGCAAAGAAACCTAATGACAATAATTTTATGCCATATTTTTCAATCGGTAAAATGAGTGTCTTGCCATCTTCTGTTTCTCTTGCGCTAGGCTTTGCCCCAACCAAATCAAACATAGTGGGTACAGACGGCCCATATATATCTGCGTCTATTAAGCCAACCTTTGCTCCATCAGCAGCTAAAGATACCGCAAGATTACTTGCAACCGTTGATTTTCCAACGCCACCTTTACCAGACGAAACCAGAATTATATTTCGGATATCTTTTAACTGAGTAGTATCCATAGGCTTGGTTACTCTCGAAGTAATATTGATACTCACCTCCGCTTCCTGACTGACAAAATGCTTTACTGCGTTCAGGCAAGCGTTTTTAAGCATGTCCTTCATAGGGCATGCAGGAGTAGTCAACTCTAAAGTAAAACTTACGTTTTTATCTTCTATTTTTAAATCTTTGATCATGTTCAAAGTCACCAGATCTTTTTTAAGATCAGGATCCTCAACATTTCTCAAGGCTGCTAGGACTTGTTCTGGGCTAATAATCATTGTTACAAATTTAACTAAAACTCCCCAAGCATTCATGACCCTTCTTTACATTATTGCAAATGGGTGAATATTTTTAGCCCATTCTATTCAATATTGGGTTTTTAGTGTAATTTTAACACGAAATAAACATTAGTATTTAACGTTTAGCAATAAATATTTTATTCTACAGCATGCATCTTCCAAAAATTAATATCCCTAAAAAATACATAAAGATAGGCGCGTGGGTTTTAGGTAGTTTTCTTGTAATTTTTGTTACGCTTGGAATCATCGCTTACAACAAAAGAGAAGCTTTATTACAGAAAATAATGGCCAAGGCAATAGCCAAAGCTGATAAGGACTTTAACCTGGATATTAAAATAGGATCGGCAGGTTTTAGTGGGCTAAGTACTGTTCACATGACCAACATCTCTGTTGTACCAAAAGACAGAGACACATTAACCACCATCAATGATCTAACTGTAGGCGTAAAGCTATTCCCGCTAATTGTTGGTGATGTTAAATTATCAGAGGTTAACCTTAATACAGGCAAAATAAATATTGTTTTTAAAGATTCGTTAAGCAATCTTGATTTCATTTTAAAACGCAAAAAGAAAGACACTACAGAGAAAAAATCTAAGGTAGATTTAGGTGATTTAGCCCACAATCTTTTGAATCAATTTCTTTATAAGATTCCGGATAATATGGAGGTTAAAAACCTGGTGTTAGCTGTTAATGACAATGATACTGCACGTCTAACCTTTTTAACTGCCACTGCAACAATAGACGATGGCGACTTAACATCGACCGTGCTTGTAAATAACAAAGATGCAACCTGGCATATAAATGGAAAGCTTAAACCCGGCAAAAAACAGCTGGATGTAATGCTTTTCGCAGAAAACGGCCCAGTTCAACTTCAATATCTTAACAAGAAATTACAAGCAAAATTCAGTTTTGACACGGTTAGAACCGAAATGAAAAATGCAGAATATAGTGGTGATGATTTCAAAATTGAAGGTTCATGGTCGGTGAAGAACTTACTCCTCAATCATCCAAAAATTGCTTCAAATGATATCATTGTCCCTGATGCTAAGATTGACGCCAATATGCTTATCGGGCCAAACTATGTTACATTAGACAGCTCATCAACCGTATTTCTAAAAAATGCCTCAATACACCCCTACCTAAAATATACACTTTCTCCCAACAAAATTTATGAGGTGAAAGTTCGTGCTCCTGAACAGGAGGCACAAGACCTCTTCAATTCTTTTCCTCAGGGATTATTCGAATCACTGGAAGGCTTAAAAGTTAGCGGAAAACTTAAATACGACCTGGATTTTTACCTTGATACCTCATTGCCTGATAGTGTTAAGTTTTCATCAGGCTTAACCCCTTCAAACTTTAAGATTCTAAAGTGGGGTAAAACCAACCTTCAAAAAATCAATAAAGACTTTGTATACACGCCATACGAGAATGGAAAACCTATGCGGGATATCCTTATAGGGCCTGCCAATCCAAATTTCACTCCGCTTTCGGAGGTGTCAAGTAACTTTAAAAATGCAATATTAACCTCCGAAGATCCTTCTTTCTTTACCCACAAAGGTTTTGTTCAGGAATCTATTCGTAAATCATTTGCCATAAACTTTAAAGAGAAAAAATTTGTTCGCGGAGGAAGTACTATTTCAATGCAGCTGGTTAAAAATGTCTTTTTAAGTCGACAAAAAACCCTTGCCCGTAAAGCAGAGGAAATATTGATTGTATGGCTGTTAGAAAACAATCACCTTACTACCAAGAACAGAATGCTTGAAGTTTATTTTAACATCATCGAAATGGGGAAAAACGTTTATGGTATTGGTGAAGCAACAAGACATTACTTTGGTAAAAAACCATCGGATTTGAATATTGGAGAAGGCATATTTCTGGCAAACATAGTTCCTCGCCCTAAAATAGCGCTCTACAAATTTAGAGGAGATGGCGGACTTAAAGACTATATGTACCCTTACTTCAAATACATCGGTAACATTATGGCCAAAAGAGGCCTTACGCCTCCTGATACTAGCGGGTATGGCTTTTACAACGTACGTCTTAGAGAGGGATTAAGACAATATCTATTGCCTGATACCGCTACCATTGATACGAATGCTTTTGACAGCGACGACCCGCTGCCTGCTATCGAAACTCATGATGAATCTAAAAACCTCTTTGACCGTTTATTTGGTGGGGAAGCGAAGAAAGATTCTACTTCAAAACCTGCTATCCCAGTTGATACAGTTAAAAAAAGCAGAAAAGAACTAAGGGAAGAAAAAAGAGAGCAGCGCAGAAAAGAAAAGGAACTTGAAAAAGAACTTGAAAAACAGAAAAAAGAAAACCAATAGCCTATCCCCTTCTTGATTAATCTCATAAATATGAATAAAATTCAGATAGAAGATAAAGAGTTTGAAATCCTAATTCAAAATGACAATATTGCTAAACGTACCCGCTTAATTGGCATACAAATAAATGTAGATTACGAAGATCGCTGCCCAATATTTATAGGCGTATTAAACGGCAGCTTCCTATTTATGGCGGATCTATTAAAGGAGATTAGCATATCCTGCGAAATCGGGTTCATCAAAGTATCTTCTTATCAAGGCACAGAAAGCAGTGGAAACATCCGGGAAACCTTTGGATTGCCTAATGATCTAAAGGATAGGGATGTTATTCTAGTCGAAGACATCGTGGATACCGGATTTACCTTAAGCTATATCCTTGCGGAAGTATACAAACAAACCCCTGCCTCCGTTAAAGTTTGCTCCCTATTGTTAAAACCAACAGCATTAAAAACACCAATAGAGGAGCTGGAATATGTAGGTTTTGAAATCGCTAATGAATTTGTTGTTGGCTACGGATTAGACTATAATGGCTTGGGAAGAAACCTAAATGATATTTACAGAGCCAAATCTGTTGCCCCTCTTTTACCGTAATCCGATATTTTTTTCCCAATTTTGCACTACACATATCACTAAACAGAATGACCATACACAAAGAAGGATATACCACTATAGCAGTATCATTGCTCTTCATATTTATTATTAATGCCGTTGTTGACTATAAATTTGCAGACATTACCTGGTTAAGGTGGTTAATATATATATTCTCTTTTGCACTATTTGTTATAGTACTACAGTTCTTCAGAAACCCAAGCCGCACGTTTACTAAAGGCGATAACTTGGTAATTTGCCCTGCTGACGGAAAAGTTGTTGTTATAGAAGAAACTCAGGAAGGCGAGTACTTTAAAGATAAAAGATTACAGGTATCTATATTTATGTCACCTGTAAACGTACACATCAATAGAAACCCAATCTCTGGAGTCGTTAAGTTCTTCAAATATCATCCTGGTAAGTATCTGGCTGCATGGAATCCAAAATCCTCAACAGAAAACGAGCGTACAACCGTTGTGGTTGAACATAAAAATGGCACCCCGGTATTGTTCAGACAAATTGCAGGAGCGCTTGCAAGACGTATTGTATGGTACGTTAAAGAAGGCGATAATGTTGCTCAAACCGAGCAATTTGGCTTTATTAAATTTGGATCAAGAGTAGATATCTTTTTACCAATCGGCACTAAGGTTAACCTTGAACTTAATCAGGTTGTAAAAGGAGGGGTTACCGTTCTAGCAGAACTTTCTTAGAAGACTTTCTCTATATAACAAAGCGGCCTGATCATCAAATGATGATCAGGCCGCTTTGTTATATAGGTCTCTCACCGGAGGGAACGTCGCTAACGGATCTTTGCGTTGGATAAGCAAACTCAGATTTGTACATCTCTACAATTTCAATAAGCTTAAAATTAATATCTTCCTTTACCTTAACATACTTGCTGTGCTCCATGTTTATTACCAGGTAAACAACCTGCACATGCAATGCAAAATCGCCAAAATTATCGAAGGTGGCATAACCATCTCTGGTATTCTTATTATTCTTTAAATATTCATTAATAGCTTCTACTATTTTCTTTACATCCTCACTCTTTGTTTCATAGGTTAACCCTATCTGAAAGTTTACTCTTCTGTAGTCCCTCAAAGTAACATTTTCAAGCACACCATCTATCATTGCCCGGTTCGGGATAACAATAGTCGTCTTGTCCGGACTAATTAGCCAGGTGCTTCTAAAGCCAACCTTTTGAATGGTTCCTTCAATCCCATCAACCTTAACCACGTCACCAACAGTAAATGGCTTGTCTAAAAATATAGTAAAAGACCCAATTAAGTTTTCTAAACTTTCTTTAGCTGCCAGTGCAATAGCTATACCTCCAATCCCTAAACCGGTGATTAGCGTCAACACATTAACCTCAAAAACAAAACCAAGCAACACAAAGAATCCTAAAAAACAGATTAAAGTTTTCGTTAATTCTTTTAAAAATGGGATTAATTGATCATCAGCCTTATTATTAGTTAATGACGCCTTATACTTTAAGACGTGAGCTATAAAGTCAATAATCCTTAAAATGATCCAGAATATTGAAAGGATGATAAGGAATAAAAAAATCTTATCTACACAGTCGCCTATACTCACCTCAAGCTTAGATTTCGACCTATGCCACATAATAACATCAAGAGGATATTTTAATTGATTTACGGCAAGATAAAGCGTACAAAAGGTAATAAAAGATTCGATCGGTTTTAAAAGTAAAGCCACAAAGGTGTTGTCTTTAACATCTTCTGCAAATTTTTTAAATGCAGTAAAAATCAAAAGACTAAACAAGCGAGACACAAGTCTTTTAAAAATGAGGCCCAACAATATAAACCCTACAAAAAGGCAATACTGCTTTATTGTATTACCCCAAAATACCTGATCGAAAAAATTAATATCCATAGATTACACCAATTGTTTTAATGCGATTTCAAATGCCGTTTCAGACAAGCCTGTACTAGCCGTAGATTGTCTGTAAATATCATTCATAGCTTTATATATTACATCAGATGCATCCGTAAAAATAGCATCATCACTCATTTCAACATTTCTTTGCATTAAATATGCAAATACTCTCGCCATACCGCAATTAGAAATAAAGTCAGGGATTACCGCAACATGGTTATCCGCATGTTCCATAATGCTGCCAAAGAAAATTTCTTTATCCGCAAAAGGAACATTTGCACCACATGCAATAACTTCAAGTCCTCCAATAATCAGCTGGTCTACCTCGGCCTGCTGTACCAAACGAGATGCGGCAGCAGGAACAAATATTTCAGCTCCAATACTCCAAATCTCCTTATTTGCCTCTTCAAAAGACATCATTGAAGGTGATACCAATGTATTCCCAACCCTATTATTAAACAAGTCTACAATTTCCTGTTTAGAAAAGCCATTCGTATTTATCAATCCACCAACACGATCAATTATGCCAACAATTTTTACTCCGTTTTGCGCAAGATAATATCCTGCTGATGCTGCAACATTTCCCCAACCTTGGATAATTGCCTTTTTATCGGTTAAATTACCTCCCCAGATCTTATAAAAATGCCGGATTGATTCTGCTACCCCGTAGCCCGTAATCATATCAGCGACCTTATACTTTCTTTTGATATCAGGAGTGTAATTCAAATCTTCAAGAACCTTTGAAACACCGTAACGCAACTGCCCTATTTGATGAATGCGCTCATTCTCCCTTGCCTGATAATGTCCATTAATCACACCCTCTTGTGGGTGCCACAGACCATAATTTTCAGTTATAGGAATAACCTCATGAATTTCATCAATATTTAAGTCACCTCCGGTACCATAATAACTCTTTAGCAAAGGCATTACAGCCTTATACCACCGCTCTAAAACCTGTACTTTTCTGGGATCAGAAGGATCGAAATTAATCCCTGATTTGGCCCCGCCAATTGGAGGACCAGAAATTGTAAATTTCACCTCCATTGTCTTAGCCAAGGACTCAACTTCTCTTTTGTCAAGACCTTTACGCATTCGGGTACCTCCACCAGCGGCACCGCCGCGTAATGAATTAATGACTACCCAACCTTCAGCTTCAGACTCTTTATCCTTCCACTCAAAAACAATTTCAGGTCGTTTGTCCTCAAATTTTTTTAATAGCTCTTTCATCAATGTTTAGTTTATTTTCTAGACGAAATTGATCAGATCATTACACTTTCAAAAAGCACAATGACCTGCTTAGTTAAATCTAAATAAGTTAGTTACACAAACTTAGATAAAAGCAACTAAGCAATTACAATACACCATTATAATAATGATAAATCAGAGCTAATTAAAGCAAACAAGAGTGACGCTGCGCAAACAAAAAAACCTCCCCGATATAATCGGGAAGGTCATTATGCTTTTTCTAAAAAAATTAAACTCTTTTAGATTTGATACGAGCTGCTTTACCGGTTAATTCACGTAGATAGAATAATTTCGATCTGCGAACTTTACCGTGACTGTTAACTTCAACTTTAGCGATGTTTGGAGAATTTATCGGGAAGATACGTTCAACACCAACACCATTAGACATTTTACGAACGGTAAACGTTTCGTTAGCACCAACGCTATTACGTTGTAACACTACGCCTTGGTAAATTTGAATACGTTCTTTATTACCTTCGCGAATTTTATAGTGAACACTCACTGTATCTCCTGATTTGAATGCAGGAAACTCATTTTTT
>Ga0182008_10000046_pt1 | contig 111777 bp, 94 predicted proteins | sample Sormic07211129_1_FD_120482 | JGI IMG/M metagenome (GOLD analysis project Ga0182008, IMG submission 120482) | Rhizosphere microbial communities from Sorghum bicolor, Mead, Nebraska, USA - 072115-129_1 metaG | ecosystem: Host-associated > Plants > Roots > Rhizosphere | place: USA: Nebraska... | reverse complement strand
CTTCGTGCTTTTTCGATAGCCCTGTAATCGAACTCCCCCTTAGATGTTCCCTGACCAGTTTAAGCCTAAATTCAGCCCCATGTTTTTTTCTCATAAAAATGCCCCCAATAAGTGTCTAACTTTTTGGGGGCAGTGCAAAAATTTCGCAACCCTTTTTTTCAAATTTAATGAATAAAAGATTATGGTCTATCCCACCACAAACGTGTGCTTAAAGCATCAGGACCCTGAGCTGCTACCGCAGCATCATAATTTGCCTTATTCAAGTCACTTTCAGTTTTGGGATAAGCTTGTCTTCTTGGAATTTGTTTATCCGCATTCGCTGCATCACGTGCTGGAACTAACACCGGGTAGCCCGTTCTTCTCCATTCTGCCCATGCCTCATAACCGTTATTCATATAGAAATTTAACCATTTTTGGGTTTGGATCTTCTCTAATTTTTGATTGTGGGTTAACGCAGCGGTTAATAAAACATTAGGTTGTGCCTCATAAGTTAACTTATTTGCCGCTGTGATCGTAACAGCTGGAGTAGCATTTGTGGAAGCCTGAATAGCTGCCCATTGATCCATAGATGCATCAATACCTTTAATATACCAACTGATCATTTCAGCATCCCCACCTGGAATCCACCCTTCTAATGCAGCTTCAGACATTGTAAAGCACATTTGAGAATATGTTGTCAATTGCAATGGAAAAACGTTGCTATAAATTGCTCTTCCTAATAGTGCTCCATCGACACCAGCAGTATACTGGTCGGTAACACCATATGGAATTCCTTTATAAGCCGCTGGTGACCCCACTGTTCTAGAGAAAATAGGCAAACGCGGGTCAGCATTAATCACCATATTTTTGTCTACCACAGTTTGAGAAACGCCATAATCTATACGCCCGTTTCTTACATAATTGGTGTACCAAGGGCTTTCGTATGTTGAGTTCGCCTGATAAGCAAAAATGGCATTATCCGCATTTGATGTCATTAAGCCTGCTGCAACCGCCTCTGTAAATGCCACTTTCGCAGTAGCTACATCTTCAGTTTTCATCATTCTTAAAGCAATAACCGCCCTTAAAGAATTTGCCCATTTTTTCCATTTGGTGATATCACCACCAAATAGCGGATCATTAGGTTGCGCCGTTGTTAGTTGCAGTGGCGCTTCTTTAAGTTCCTTTAAAAGATCGTTATATATGAATTTTTGTGTGTCAAATTTAGGCTGCGTATTTAATAAGCCCAAACCCGATTCAGTATAGGGAACATTACCCCATCTATCGGTAATTTGAAGCATTAAAAAAGCTTTCAAAATCCTCGCATAACCGATTTGATTAGCATTGCTGCCATTATCAGTTACCTCTTTGGTTGCCTTTGTAGCTGGATCGGTATTCAACTTTATAATACGCTGTAAATCTTGTATAGGTCCCGCATAGATACCATCATAAGAGTATTGGATCTGTGAATACCTTGATTCATTGGTATAAATAAATTCCGCCATATGCTGTACATATAACAATCCGGCTGCACCATTTGGGACACCTCTTGTTCCGATAACCGCACTGGCGAACAAGAACTTCGTACTTGGAGATAATGGGGTATTTGGATTCGTATTTAAATCGCCGAAATCCTTTTTACAAGCTGATAAAAAACTTGCACCCGCCACCATCAATAATAGATATTTTTTAAATTGATTTTTCATCTTTCCTGTACTTAAAATTATAACGAAAATTTAACGTTGAAACCAACCGTTCTGGTTCCTGGAAGCTGAGCCGTATCAATCCATGAAGACTGTAATTCTGTAGGATCAATGCCTTTTACTTTGCTGTAGATCAGCCATAAGTTCTGCCCAATTACAGAAACGTCAATTCTTTGGAATGGTAACTTTTTAAATAAAGTTTTTGGAAGGCTATAGGTTAATGAAACCTCTCTTAACTTTACATAAGATGCATCATAGATCCAATTTTCAAAAACGTTTTGAAGTCTTGTTTCATAAAGCTCTCTGGTATCAACATAAACAGTATTTGGTAAACCTGTAGTTGCATTTACACCTTCTAACTTGATACCACCACCATTCGCCGGATCATCCCTTTTAGGATTGCCTTTATCATTCAGACCAACCGTTTCTTCCGATAGACCGGAACCTGCAGTAATCATTCTTGTTAAAGAAAGTAGTTTACCGCCTTTTTGAAAATCCAATGAACCACCTAAAGTAAATTGTTTGTAGGTGAACGATGTTGCAAAACCACCTGTAAACTTAGGAAGGATACTTCCCAATGGCATATTATCCTGTAAAACATAGAAACCATCATCATCAATCAATTTATTTCCGTTCGCATCTTTAACAATACCTTGTCCATTGATAAAACCGGAAGACTCACCAACTTTAGCATTTAATGATGCCGAAGGAGATCCGACAAATCCGAAAGATCCAGCGGATCCATCAATACCACCTAATATGTTATCAACACCTGGTGCCAAAGCGATCACTTTGTTTTTATTAATACCTAGGTTAAAATCAGCATTCCAGGTAAAATCCTTGCTTCTGATCGGCGTACCACCCAAAGTAATCTCATAACCGTAGTTTTTAATGTTACCTGCGTTAATGGTACGTTGAGTATAACCAGAAGAACCAGGAGTAGTTACATTGATAATCTGATCTTTGGTTTGTCTTGTATAGAAGTTGAAATCACCTCTCAAGCGGTCTTTAAAGAATCTCAATTCAGCACCAACCTCATAAGCTGTAGATAAAGCAGGTTTTAATTCTGGATTTGGAATTAAGTTCGAAACTGATTGTGAAGGGTAGATTACGCTAGCTTTGCTATAGTTAGTTGCTGCCAGAGGAAATGTTTCAGCAAGTGCATAGGCACCAACATCCGTACCAACACGGGCAACCGAAGCACGTAATTTACCAAAAGATAATGCTTCGAAATCTTTTGTAAATTCAGAAAAAATGAATGAACCTGCTGCACCACCATACCAGTAAGAATTATTAGCTTTTGGCAAAGTAGAAGTTACATCGTTACGTAAGTTCAAATCCAAGAATAAATAATTTTTATAACCTAATGTGGCATATGCATACAAACTATTTACCTTCCTACGACTGAAAGAGTTTGTAGCAGATTTTTCGTTTAAAGAGTTAGAAACGTTGTATACATTTGGAACAATAAATCCACCAACAGTACCTGTTGCGACATTATTATTATCCTGAGTCATCAACTCACCGTATAAAGCAGCCTTTAAAGAGAAAGAACCAAATTCTTTATCATAAGCAAGGTTTGCTAAATAGTTGGTTTCTGAAAATTTTGTTGATGAACTGCTAAAAGCAGGTGTATTCAAAGTAAATGAGGCTGTTCTTCCGTCTGAATTTACGTTAGTGACATTAGTTCTTGCAATTACCGAAGCTTTCAAGCCAGAACCTATATCATAAGTTGCACTTGCACTACCATAAACCCTTTGAATAAAGCTTTGAGACAAGTTTTTGTAAACCTCTACATAAGGGTTATCCCAGAATTTTGGCGTTAAATTATCTGGACCGGAAATGTTCCAAGTAGTAAAAGTACCATCAGGACGCTGATATCTTTTTAACTTCTCCATTTCTATATCACGATGGAACCATTGGTTAAATGAACCAGCAGTTTGCGTACCGTAACCTTCTCTTGGAATATTAAATCTTTTCTCGTAAACATAATTAAAATTACCAGTTACAGATAGTCTGTCGCTTAAATTGGTTGTATTGTTGAAAACAACCCAATTTTTTTGCTGGCTTGAGTTAGGAGAAACACCGCTTCTAGTCAAGTTAGTAAAAGAGAAACGGGTGGTAGAGTTATCGCTGGCTTTTGATAATGCTACAGATGTGTTATTTGCAATACCTGTTTCATAGAAGTTTTTAACATTATCAGGTTGAGCAACCCAGGGTTTAGTTTTACCGTACTCCGGATCTGTCGGATCGAATGCATACCAAGGGGCATAAGGCTGTCCATCAAATTTTGGCCCCCAACTTTCATCAATTGAAAAATCATAATATCTTGCACCGTTCAGTACAGAATTCGCGCTACCTGCCGGAGCGGTATAAGTAAGCCAAGTTTGGCCATTACCACCTCCATATTCGTTTTGATATTCTGGTAAAATATAAACATTTTCAAATGTCGTAGAATGGTTAACATCTACTCCTATACCCGATTTTTTAGACGCCCTTTTAGTTGTGATCACAACCGCACCTTCGGAGCCGCGCTGACCATAAAGCGCTGTAGCACCTGGGCCCTTTAAAACGTTTAATGTTTCAACATCATCAGGGTTAACTGCATCAGGACTGGTAATAACTCCGTCAACAACATATATAGGATTTCCACCCCCCAATGAATTGATACCACGGATACGAATGGTAGATGTTCCGAATTTGGCTCCGGAACCACCACTGATTTGTGTACCAGCAATCTTTCCAGCGATAGCAGTATTGATATCAGCGATTTTTGTAGGACTGATCTTCTCTGCTGTTAACTGCTGTTGCGCAGTACCAATTGACCTTTCAGATCGTTTAACACCCAAAGCAGAAGTTACAGTTACTTCACTTAAGGTCGTTGCATCTGGATTTAATGAAACGTTAATTGAATTTGATGATGATAAAGGAACTGTTTGGGCAATGTAGCCTAAATAAGTAAAGGTTAATCCTGTAGCTGATGCAGATACTCTTATGGAATACCTTCCATCTGCACCCGTTACAGCACCACCTTGTGCTCCTTTTACTTTAACACTTACGCCCGGCAGAGGTTTTTGATCATCCGAGGCAATAACTGTTCCTGTGATTGTTCGATCTTGTGCCATTGCTGTTGTAGCAACGAACATCAATATGAACAAACTTTGTAGAAGTTTTTTCATAATAAGAAATAGGTTAGTTAATGATAATTATTGCTAATGTATAGTTAGTTAGCTATAACACCAAATTTTTTTTAACAAATTTTAACAAATTTTAACACTTTATTAACTATTCTTCTTTTAATATCGCTCTATGATAAAAAAAACGCCAAAAAGGTGATTGTAATGAATTTGATAGTTTTTACAGATTGACTTTTTAGAAATACATAACGTATCATAAATACATTCAATAGATGAATAAATAAAACCAAAAGGATTCCTACAATTGGTTTATTGAATGGAAGTAAGTTTATGTTGTTACATTAATACCCACAGAATAGTATGTTAGAAAACAAGGTTTTCCCACCCTCCCAGAAGTTTCTGAAAAGAGGATCATTGGCTAAATAAACCACCTGACCGCGACCGAAATCCTGTACGCCAATTAAAAGCCCAGTTTTAAGTTCTTCCCTTGCTTTTTTGCCTACTACGCCTGCCATTAAACTCTTTTCATTGATTAAACCCACGTTCCATCCGTTAACAAAAGGCTCATATATTTTACGATCAGTTTTTAAGCTATAATAGGTTTTACCGAGGCCGTAAGAAAACGGGTGACTGGAATCAAGATTGATCCTATATATTGCCCCGGGAATGGTCGTTTCAAAATCATCCTTATCCTTATTTTTAAATAGAAGTTTGTTCGCCTCCGGTTTTTCATCTTTTTTAACCACAGCTTCCTTCTTTTTAATATCAAAACCTTTTTTATCCAGCACACTTTCGATGGCATCTTCCATTAAAATAAGTTTTCCTCCCTTATTTAACCAAGCTGTTAATCCATCGCCGATAAAGGCACTATAACTTCCATCGGGTAAAATCAATGTATTTACCTTGTTAATATCCAGGTTATTCAAATCTTTCGCGTTAATGATCATTGGGGAAAGATTGAGATCATGTTCCAGAAAAAACCAGGCTTCGCCAAAAGCAAGAGAAGACACTTCCATACCCGATACAATGGCGATTTTCGGCTGTTTTAATAATGGATAAACGTTAGAGCCAAAATCTTTACCCTTCTCTACAAAGCCACTGCTTACTGCCTGAATAGGTTGATCCAACATTTTAGCTATAAAGGCTATTTTATCTTTCATACCCTTTATCATTTTTTCATTTTCTGCTCTGAGTACAATCAGCGTACCGGCAGGATAATCTTTGCCATTTACGGAGAATGGCTGATCGGCCTGCCTTACCTTCACATTTTCTTTTTGCAATGCTGTTAAGACCCGAACATCTTCGCTTGTTCCCCAGCTAAACAGCCAGGCCAGAGGCTTCTCAACTTCAGTATTAATGGGCTTAGGTTCCTCAATCGCCGGAAATTTTCCTTTTATACTTTCTTTACTGGCATAACCCTTTAATCCGTAAACATAGGGCAGGGCCCAGGCCGTAATATCATAGGTATTAGAATCGGTTACAAAGGTTTGCGGTTCTAATAAAACATTAGCCAAAACTGCTCTTGGCTGCTGCATATTTACAATTAAATCGTTCCGGGAGATACTAAAATTTTCTTCCTTTTGGGTGTCATAATCATATCCTCTTCCATTTTTATCACCACCAAAGGCAAATTCGATCTTATTTTTGGTTAATAGTTCGGCAAGTTTTTTTAGGCGTGATAAATTGGTCGCCTTTATAATATAACTTTTATAAATGCCCGGGCTATTGGCCAGTTCCTGCTGAAAATATTTTTTATACTCTTCCAATAATTTCCGATGGTTTAAGGAAGTGGCTTCGAGTGTAGACATTCCTGTGGTAAAATGGTGTGCAATACGGTCTTTCAGGGTTAGGGTATCACCATCATTGGTTACCACCGATAATCCGGCCCTGATGCCCCCTTGCTCATAAGTCATACCAATTGACCCATTATACAAAGGATAAGTATCGCCGTATGAGGGATAAAGCAAATCAAAACGTTCTTTGGTAAAATATTGCCAGCCTTCTGCGTCGAAGTATTTGGCATTGTTTTTACCTACAACCACCTGAAAACTTTTTTGCCAGGGTGTAATGTCCTGGTGAACCGGCTCTGCCGCTGGTGCAAAATAATAAGGCTCATTATAGCTTTGTTCATGAAAATCGACATGTACCTGGGGCATCCATTGATTATATAAGGCCAAACGCTGCTTACTTTCAATCTGAGTTTGCCAGGCCCAGTCGCGGTTTAAATCGAAATAATAATGGTTTGGTCTCCCGCCTGGCCAAGGTTCATTGTGTTCCCTGGATGAGGGATCGGAATTAGGTACTTTCCCAACAACACTATTAAAATAATTTACATAACGATCCCTTCCATCAGGATTTAAGCAGGGATCAATTACCACAACTGTATTTCTTAACCAGTCGCTGGCTGTCTTATTAATACCTGAAACTAAAGTATAAAGCATCTTCATGGCCGTTTCGGTAGAGTTTGCTTCATTTCCATGTACATTATAGCTTAACCAAAGTATAGCAGGCTGATTGGTTAGATCAATCGTATTATTGGTTCCGGTTGCCAGAATTAAATTGTTGTTCCTGATCTGCTCCAGTTTGCTTATATTTTCTGGCGAAGATACCATCGCCACCATTAAGGGCCTGCCTTCATTGGTTTTACCATATTCGATCAGCCTCATGTTTTTAGCAGAAGCTAAAGTGGTTTGCCTGAAATAATCGGCTACTTTATGATGTGGAGTAAAGTGTGAGCCTAACTGGTAACCCAAAAAATCATCGGGAGACTTTAGTTGTGCCTGCACTAATGAAATCGCGGTAATCGAGATTAGACAGAACGTTAAGAGTCTTTTCATAAGAAATAATTTTACCTAATGTACAAATTTTGTTTTTTGTTGTCACTAAAGCTTAATTTTACATCATATTTTTTACTATAAGCATGATTACAACCGAAAAATTATACAAATACTTTAAAGAAAATCCAACCATTTCTACCGATACCAGAAACATTACACCCGGTTGTATCTTTTTCGCCCTGAAAGGAGACCTTTTTAATGCGAACGAATTTGCCGCCCAGGCCATAGAAAAAGGGGCTGCATTTGCGGTAATTGATGAAGAAAAATATGCGCAAAACGATAAATTTTTACTGGTTGAGGATGTACTGGGCAGCTTACAGGATCTGGCACGCCACCACCGCGAACAACTTAATATCCCTGTGATCGGTTTAACCGGAAGCAATGGAAAAACCACGAGCAAAGAATTGATCAATGCCGTTTTAGCTGAACGGTATAAAACCTTTGCCACCTTTGGTAACTTGAACAATCATATCGGTGTTCCACTATCTATACTGTCCATCACTAATGATGTGCAGGTTGCTGTAATAGAAATGGGTGCCAACCACCAGAAAGAAATAGAACTGCTTTGCACCATTGCACAACCGACCCATGGTATTATTACCAACGTAGGCATGGCGCATTTAGATGGCTTTGGTGGCTTTGAAGGGGTAAAGAAAGGTAAGGCCGAGCTTTATGCTTACCTAAAAGAGACCGATGGTTATACGTTTATCAATAGAGACAATCCGCACTTACGTGAAATGAGCATGGCAGCGGGTTTAAACAAGCTCATTTATTACGGAACCGAAAATGGAAACAGCATTAAAGGCACCTTGAAAAACAGCGATCCTTTTATCGAAGTAGACTGGACCAATCATGAAATTGCATCATCGGTAAAAACCAATTTAACAGGCAGTTATAATTTCGAAAATATTCTGGCTGCAATCTGTATAGGAGATTTTTTCGACATGGTCCCAGCAGAAATTAATACGGGCTTGTCAAATTATCAGCCGAAAAATAACCGTTCGCAACTCACCAAAACTGAAAAAAATACGGTAATCTGCGATTTCTATAATGCCAACCCAAGCAGCATGGCAGCGGCTTTGAAAAATCTCTCCATAATATCAGCCGATAAAAAGATGGCCATTCTGGGTGATATGTTCGAATTAGGGTACGAATCACATCACCAACATGAACTCATCGTAAAACAAGCCAATGGAAGTGGTTTAGATCAAATCATTTTCATCGGAAAGGAATTCTACGCATTTAAAGACAATTTTGATGGCATGTATTTCGAAACGCCAGCCGAAGCTGCTCAATACTTACAAGAAAACTTAGTTCGGGATCATTTAGTATTACTCAAAGGCTCGCGGGGAATGAAACTGGAAAGCTTGTTGCAATATTTGTAGGGTAAGGATAGGCTGGCATGCTTTATTACTCTACCAACAACCCAACATCGCTTACTTCCAAAAGTGGATTATCGCGCATATTCTGCTCAATTTCAATCTCAAATTTGCCATTTCGCGGGAAATGATAGCTGGTTAACATTGGCAGGGTATAGCTAAATACATTACCGGAACCGCTACCTAACCATTCTCCATCATTTTTGGCCAATTTATATTGATAGCGTTTGGTGACCACTTTTTTACCATCTTTAAAGTGGGCCAGAATAAAAATATTGGCATATTTATAATTGGCGGTATGCCTTAACTTAAAATAAATATTATGGGCTTTGGTATTGTCTTTAATATTAAATGTTGTAGAAATATGGTTACGGTAAGTCCACCTGCGGTCGGCAATTTCTACATTGCTATCAACTACACTATCTGTACAGCCCACAAATAGTGTAACCATCCATAAAAAAGCAAGCAAAAAGATTTGCCTTTTATTCAGCAGCAGGTTTATTTTCTGAGCCATTATTGTTGTTTCGGCGGTTATTGTTTTTCCTACGATTATTTCTGTTTTTATTTTTGCTCTGTTCTGGCTTAGCACTTTCATTTGCAACATTTGCTTCAGCTTTAACCACTGGTTTTGGTCCTTGCGGTTGCTTAGGTTTGTTATTTTGGGGCTTTGGTCCATTCACATGCTGTGGCTTCGATACTGCCTTTTGACCTGGATTTTGCTGCAGCTTTGCTCCGTTAGGCTGTTGCTTACCGCTTTGCTGCGCTTTCTGTACACCCTGCTGTGGCTGTTGAGGCTTATTATTAGGCGCCGCATTTTTCTCTCCTGCAGGAATTCTTTCCCTCTTATTCTGGTTGTTGTTGCGGTTACTTTTCTGGCTGTTGTTCCTACCCTGGTTATTTCTATTACGAGAACGTTCATCAAGGCGGGTTAAACTATCCTGGCCCACTACATTTTCATAATCGAAAGATTTTTCTACCACAACCGGTGCGGCAATCTGAACGGCTTCTTCTTTTAAGTTAGGCGCTTTTTTACCTGCCTTATTCATCGCCATGATCTCTTTTACACGTGCGGCTTTAACCGGTATCCAGTTTTCATCACCCTGATAACTGAACCACATGATTTTTTTGAAAATATCGGTTTTCTGGTGACGGGCATAACCAGCTTCAGTATCCAGGTTTTCGATTCTATCGGGAATATCTTTTAAAGCATCCAGATACGTATCCAGCTCATAGTTTAAGCAGCATTTCAATTTACCGCACTGCCCCGCAAGCTTTAAGGTATTTAATGATAAATTTTGATATCGGGCCGCAGCCGTAGACACCGTTTTGAAATTCGTTAACCAGGTAGAGCAGCATAACTCGCGGCCGCAAGAACCAATTCCGCCCAAACGGCCAGCTTCCTGACGCATTCCAATCTGGCGCATTTCAATCCGGATCCGGAAACTTTCTGCCATCTTTTTAATCAGCTCGCGGAAATCCACACGCCCGTCTGCAGTATAAAAAAAAGTGGCTTTTGTTTTGTCAGCCTGATAATCCACATCGCTGATTTTCATCTGCAAACGGAGATCGAGTGCCAGTTTACGCGCTTTGTGCATGGTTTCCCATTCCATTCCTTTGGCGGCATTCCATTTCTCCACATCAGCTTCGGTAGCCTTGCGGTATATTTTTTTGGTTACCTGGTCAAGTGTGGTTTTACGGCGTTTCATCTGGATCCTTACCAGCTCGCCGGTAAGCGAAACATGTCCTACATCAAAACCACCAGTAGGCCCTTCAACGGCAACAAGTTCTCCAATTTCGAGATAAATGTTATCACTATTGAGGAAAAACTCTTTACGCGAGCCCTTAAACTTAATCTCTGTAACCTGAAAAGGTTTATAATTTGAAGGCATATCTAAATTAGACAGCCAATCGTGCACTTCCATTGTTTGGCAACCACCGGTGCCGCATGAGCCATTACTTTTGCATCCATTAGGGGTGCAACCACCACCTGTTGAACAACTTCCACATCCCATATTAATTATATATATATTGAGTCCCCGCAGGGAGCGTTTTAAACTTGATAATTTTTACCAATTGTAAAGATACATCTAAAAACAGAATTTTTGGGTTTGCGTTCCTTTCAATGTGATAATGTGCCTTTTCCAGCTCGCTGATAATGGCCTCTGCCATGGGCAGGGTAAGCACGTGTGTACTGAGTTTTTCAGCGGTTTCGAAGGTTAGGGGAGGTAATTTCACCAATTCTTCGGCACCACTTAAAATTAAACAGCATTCGCGTAAATAATTTACGCCGTATTTTAAAAAGTTCTTCTGGTTTTCCCTTCCCCATTTTGCTGCTTCATCCGTGAAGTCGATTAAATCGGGCACCTTATTGCCAAAGCCCATCCTTAGCCATGCCGTAAACGTACCTGAACTATCGCTTTGCGTATCTGCCGCAAGCGCTTTCGCTTCAATTAAATTTCCATCGGCCAGAAAAGAATAATCAATCGCCTGGTGTTCCGTTAACCCGCTGGCATTTAATAAATATCCGGTCACCTCTTCTGATGAAAGTTTAGGAATCTTTACTATTTGTGTTCTGGATAAAATGGTTGTTAAAATCTGATCCTGACTTTGTGCAATTAAAATAAATAAGGTATTTGCAGGCGGTTCTTCAATTAATTTTAACAGGGCATTCCCGGCTTTATCCAGGTATTCCGGAAGCCACATAATTAAAACCTTTGTTTCGGCTTCAAAAGCCTTATAGCTTAGTTTTTTAATAATATCGTGACATTCGGCGATGTTAATATTAGCCTGTTTATTTGCCGCATCGAGTTTGGAACGCCAGATATCCATATCAAAATAAGGATCCTGCAGCAACATGCCCCGCCATTCTTCCAGCACGTCTACAGCAGTTTTTACACTTGCCGAAGCGAAAAAAGGATAGGAAAAATGCAGATCAGGATGAATTAAGCGTTCGTATTTTCTACAGCTCGAACATTCACCACAACTATCGTTTTCGCCTTTACTAAGGCAATTGATATATTGTGCATAGGCAACAGCCAGGGCAACAGCTCCTGAACCTGCAGGCGATAAAAATAGCTGCGCATGGCTAATACGGTTTTCCTTAACCGTTTGCACCAATTGTTGCTTCACTCTTTCCTGTCCGATGATTTCTTTAAACTGCATTTGGTGCAAAATAGCAAATAGATATGAGATTCACACACAAGTGATCATGTTCTTACGTTCGGCGTACATATTTTGGCTTGAACAATATTTTAATTTTTAAAAACCTAAGGGGTTTTCCTACCCGTCATATAGTGGAGATTCATTATTGTTTTTTTGGAAATGGCTGGTTCTGTTTCAATGGCAAATGCAGTCCTGCTATCTCTCCAAGTCCTCGCTGCGCTCCGGGCTTTTCGTTCTATCAGGTTTATTTAACTAAAATCAGTAATTCTTCGGACATCAAATAGCGCACTACCCAATTTTACCCAACTGCACTGGCCTGCATCAACTAAACCTGACGGGAGCGGACATCTCGATCCTTCATCCTACCGTGTGGACATATCTTTTTAAGATTAGTTTGGGCATAATGCTATGCCTGCTTTGAAAAACTACAGCTTTGAGCGAAGAACGTCGTCAATCCCAAGAGCCAGGCAAATCAAAAAAACAGTTGCAGGTCAGGTAAATTAGCACTAACAAACCTGAAACGCAGTGGTTTTGTGTTCATAAAGATGATTTAAATATTTTAAAAAATATATGAACAAAAAACAAAGTGACCGATGCTTTTTTGATGCGCAAGGGGATTGTGCAAAAGGCTCATTGCCGGATTGACGGAGCGCTTTGGGTACTTTGGCGCTCCAAAATGCGAAGCATTCTTGAACGCCAATAAAAAAAACGACATAAACTGTGAAAAACTACCATGCCACCGCGGCATAGAGCGGCAGAAAAATATTATAATTAATTGTGTCCAAACGGTAGGATTTTTCATCGGGATAAAGCATACAGCAGGGCTGTATATACCAAAGTACCACGGTTTTTCTTTCCAAAAAACAGAACGAATCAATTTTCAGTCAATAACACACACGTTACCAAGACATTACCACTTAGGTTTACCGAATATTTCAAAAAGCTTACCTTTGGGCTTTTATTTTTTAAAACCGGTGGTAAACGCTTTGCGCCAAACACCCAACGCTTAACTTGTATGGCAAGGATCCTTGCATTTGATTATGGAACAAAACGCATCGGCATTGCGGTAACCGACCCTCTGCAGCTAATTGCAACAGGCCTGGATACGGTGCACCCTAAAGATGTGATCGAATATGTTAAAAAATACATGCTTACCGAGCAGGTTGAGGCCTTTGTATTGGGCGATCCCAAACAAATGGACGGTTCGCCATCTGATTCGGCACAACATGTAAAAGGTTTTGCAACGCTGCTGAAAAAATCATTTCCCGATATCCCAAGACATTGGGTTGATGAACGTTTTACCTCAAAAATGGCACAGCAGGCCATTATGCAAAGCGGACTAAAAAAAACCGACAGAAGAAACAAAGACCGGGTTGACACCATTGCCGCAACCATCATTTTACAATATTTTATGGAAAGCAACCGTTTATAACCCACAAATGAGCCTGATAAACGACAATTTACAAGACCTATTAATTGCTTACTGCGAACCCGAAAGCGAGCTCCTAAAGCATATAGACCGCGAAACCAACCTTAAAGTTTTAATGCCACGTATGCTTTCTGGCCATTACCAGGGCCGGGTTTTGAGCATGCTCAGCAAAATGGTTTCCCCTAAACGAATTTTAGAAATCGGCACTTTTACGGGTTATGCCACCTTATGCCTTGCCGAAGGCTTAACCAAAGATGGCCTGCTGTATACGCTTGATATCAATGAAGAACTGGAAGATATGGTGCGCCGTAACTTTTCCAAATCAGACTACAACGATCAGATCAGGTACATCCTTGGCGATGCCAATGCAACGATAACCGCTTTAGATGAAGTTTTTGATATTGTTTTTATTGATGCAGATAAGAAAAACAACGGCACTTACTATGATCTCATATTTGATCGTGTTCGTCCAGGCGGGATCATTATTGTTGATAATGTATTGTGGAGTGGAAAAGTACTCCAGGAAAATCAGGATAAAGATACCAGAAATATTACTAGTTTTAACGATAAAATAGCTGCAGATGAACGGGTTGAGAAACTGATCTTACCTGTGCGGGATGGTTTGTTTGTGATCAGGAAGAAAGCTTAATGTATATTGGTTAACCGGTTAATTGTTTTAACCGCTTAATCGTACAGTTAACCCATTAAACAATTTGTACAGTTAAATATGACTAAAAAAATCTTCACTTTTTGTGTAATGCTCCTATCAGCAATCATAGCGAAAGCACAAGATACCGACGATTATATTGCAGAACATGTAGCCTATGCGCAAGGTTTAATGCATGATCATAAAGTTCCGGCCAGTGTTATTTTAGCTGTCGCTATACATGAATCTGCCGCTGGAAATAGTAAAATTGCACAGCAATTCAACAATCATTTCGGCGTAAAAGGGCCTAACAACAATGCAGAAATCCATTCCTCATACCGCGATTATTTAAATGCCGACGAGTCTTACAGCCATTTTGTAGAAATTATGGAAACCCGGGCGCCTTTTAACAATCTTTTTGAAAAATATGACCAGTACGATTACAAAGGCTGGACTTATGGCATCCGCCGTTGCGGATATGCCCGTAGCAGAAGATGGGCCAGCCAAATCATTGACCTTATTAAAAGGTACGAACTCTATCAATATGATGAGCGGCCGGAAGGATACGAAGAACCCGTGTACGCTGCTCCCGTTCACCGCAGTACAAAAACCAAACGAAGAACAACAATATATACGGTTAAATCAGGCGATAACCTAAGTATTATTGCCAAAAAGAAAGGTACAAGCGTCAAAGCCCTCATGCAAAAGAACTGCATAAAAAAGGCAAATTTAAAACCAGGACAGCGGCTTAAGTTTTGAGTTGGGAGCTGGGAGTCATAAGTCTAATTTCCAGTTTGCAATTTGCAGTTCACCATTAACAAGTTAACCGATTTAACAATTGATCCAGTTTGCAGTGCACAGTTAAGCAATTTAAACAATTAACCCATTAAACATCCCCATACAATGCGTTCAACCAATCACCTTATCTTATTAGCGGCAATCCTTGTTTTTTTAAGCTCATGCGGCAGCAGAAAATTTTCTAAAAACAACAAACAGATCGAAAAAGCGGCCAATAAAGCGAACAACAACAACTACAAAAGTTACAATACTTTAAGTTATATCGACGAGTTTAAAGGTGTAGCCATAGAAGAGATGAACGCTGCCGGCATTCCTGCAAGTATTACTTTGGCACAGGGAATCCTGGAATCTGGTAGTGGAAACAGCGATTTGGCCAAGTATGCCAACAACCATTTCGGCATTAAATGTACTGCAGAATGGAAAGGAAAAAACTACTTCAGGGATGATGACCAGAAAAACGACTGTTTTAGGGTATATAAAGATGCCCGGGAATCGTTTAGAGACCATTCTGAGTTTTTAAAACGCAAACGCTACAGTTTTCTTTTCCAGTTAGACAAAAACGACTACAAGAGCTGGGCACAGGGATTGAAAACAGCCGGCTATGCAACTAATCCAAGATATCCGGATCTGCTCATCAACACCATCGAAAAATATCAGCTCTACCAATACGATCAGCCAGAAAGCGAAAAACAAAAAATTGCCCGTGAGGATCGTGTCTTTTCAGAAATCAATCAAAATATCCCGAAGGAGAAAGCTAAGTTTACCCCGGTTGAAACGCCACCAGCAGGCGCCAAACCGATTCTTGCCGATGGTACTTATACGGTGGTTAAAGGAGATACCCTATACAATATTGCAAAACGCTTTAATTTAACGGTTGATCAGCTAAAAATGCTGAACGAAATGAGTACCGATGCGATTAAGCTTGGCCAGATACTTAAGGTTAAATAATGTTAAGTGCAAACATAGCCAGCAAGATAATTGTAGTTTTGTAACTGAATGAAATTTTTTATTCCCTTTATACTTGTTTTTGGCTTCTCCACGTGGCTACATGCACAAAATAAACCTGTGCAAGGTATCGTTATTGATAAAGAGACCAAGCAGCGTTTGGCTAAAGTTTACATTTATAACATCCGCACAGGTGATGGCTTATACAACAATACGAAAGGTGAATTCAGCACTTTTGCCCTCCCTGGCGACACCCTGGTTGCAGCTTTATCTGGCTATGGTGTAGATACTATTGTTTTTAAGGGGCAAACTGCAGCATATTTTCAACTCCGATCGCTCGGTATCAGATTACGTGACGTAGTTATTCAACAAAAACGATTGAGCCCGCAGCAGCAATACGAAAAAAATGTTCAGGAATACCGCTACCAAACCCTGAAAGGGAGTAGTAAGGATCTATTAAATTTAGGCAACGGCGGCGTTGGTTTAGGTATCGACGCCATTTATAACCTGTTAAGCAGACAAGGTAGGAATGCCCGTCATCTGCAAAAAGTACTGGAAAAAGATTATCGTGAAGACCTGATCGATTATCGTTTCAACGCCGACTTAGTGAGCCAGGTACTTGGCATAAAAGATACCGAACTAACAGATTTTATGCAGCAATACCGTCCAACTTACCAATTTGTATTGGACGCCACAGATTATGCATTTAATCTTTTCATCAGGAACGCCTACAAAAGCTATCGGTTAAACCCGAAAGCCCTGCAATTGCCTGCATTGCCGAAAATAACCATAGATAAGCTGTGAAAGTGCCAATCCTGATCGTTAAAAAACTACCTGCAGCAGGGATGGCCGTCTTTCCATTTATCCTCTTAAAATCTGCAAGGCTTAAAAACGATCCGGAAATTATCAATCACGAAAAAATCCATTTGCGCCAACAGCTGGAATTACTGGTATTACCCTTTTATATCTTATACCTGCTTAACTACCTGATCAACCTGATCAGATACAAAAAACATGATCTGGCCTATCGGAATATTGTTTTTGAAAAGGAAGCTTATCATTATGAAACTGATTTAAATTACCTGAAAAATGGCAGCTGGTATGGCTGGATCAAAAATATGTGAAATTACCCGTTTCAATTTGCTTCAATTGCCGTTCGGGTAATCATTTTGTTAAATGCTTTTTATCTCTAAAATTTTTCTTTTTCTTTGTAGGTAATGAAGAATTGTTTAGCTGCCATCATCCTGATTCTAAGTTTCTGCTCGACAAAAATATATGCACAGGAAATTGATACTGTTCCGATCAATACGAAAGACTTGAATCTCAAGTTAAAGCGTAGTCCGTTGCCAAGCAGACAAGGTCCTTTAAATTTTGAACCTGTAAAAATCAAACCTTTGGTTGTAAATGCCAAAATTAACTACTGGAAAACAAAAACCAATATCGGTATTAACATTAACCAGGCACAGTTCAGTAATAACTGGAAAGGGGGGGGGACCAACTCTGTGGCAGTTGGGGGGCTTTTAAACTGGAAGGCAGAATACAACAAAGACAGCTACAGTTATGTAAGCGAGCTGGTTTTGCAATATGGTAAAATCAAAAATAAAGATCAGCTTCAAAAGAAAACCAACGACCGTATTTTCTGGGATAATAAAGCGTCTTTTCAACTCTCCAAAAGCTGGTTCTTCTTTGGATCATTAAGTTTTGAATCCCAATTTGATAATGGTTATTCTTACAGTATGGTAAATGGCCAGGAAACCGCCACGCTGATTTCCAAATTTATGGGCCCTGGCTATATAACAGAATCTATCGGTTTTGAGTATAAACCGGTTAAATATTTCTCTACCCGCATAGGTACGGGTACTGCGCGCCAAACTTTTGTATTGGATGAGAAACTTTTTCTTGATCCGGTTGATAACACCAAACCACCCAAAGCCACTGTTTTTGGGGTAGAATATGGCAAAAAATTACGTAATGAGCTGGCTTTCCAGATTGTAAGTGCATTCGATAAGGATATATTTACCAATACAAATCTTAAAGCACGTTATCAGATGTTCATTCCATATCAGGATTTTAAAATGAGCAATATTGATCACCGCTTAGATGTTGCATTAACGGCAAAAATCAACCGCTTTATGAACACCAGTTTAACGGGTGTACTGCTGTTCGATAAAGATACCGGCACCAATAAAATACAGGCAAACCAAACTTTAGCGCTGGGTTTTGGCTTTACCTTCCCAAGATAACATCAACCTAAGCCCCACCAATTTTACCCATTTCCCAGTATGGCATGGTAATAATCTGCCTAAAACTTACACCTCTTTGCTTTAAGTAGCGTTTAAACTGCTGTACTGATTTTGCTCTTCCGGTAAGGTAAAACGTAGCATTTTGCCACATTTCCCAGCATAGCGGATGCATATTATCCATCCAGGTAATTGCATTTTTCGCTGGGGCGTTCAGGTCACAAGGTACTGTATCAATCAGTAATTTAAGGTGTTCAACAGAATTCAGGTTTTCCTCCTGAAGTTCCAACACCCCAAAATATTCCACATCTTCATCAATTGCCTTTTTACCTAGTGATTCGTATAAACCAATGCTGGTTTCATCGCCAAAAAAGAAATGTTGGTTGGATGCTTCATTGTATTTCACCTTTGCACGGTCTACAATCAGTTTTAAATGATCTCCTTTTTGAATATTTACGGCCAGATGATGCCCTGGTCCTTGCCTGTTCAGGTAAAAAATCACCTCACAGGTTTCGTATGCTTCATCAAAGCCTGATAAGGTATAGTGCCTGTATTCGTTGGCATTAACCCTGAAAAGCACTTCCATTCCGGGTATAAATTTAGCATCCAAAAAATCGCCTTTAAAAGTAACGCATTTTAAGTTGCTGCTTAACATTTTTGTTTCTATAACCTCTACTTGATATATTTTATTGCTGATCACTTTCTCCATTGTATTGGCCAGCCATGACGGTAATTTAGGCATCGTATTCTTTTGTTTAGTAACTTTGAACAAAAGTAGTTGTCTAACAAATGCACCTTTTTATACCAAAAGGATTAAAATTTATATCAAAAGGATTTTATGGCCTTAAACATTTACGATAGTAATGATAAATATTATGTTGTAGAAAGTAAGTTCGACATTGCTCAGTTTAATCAGCCATTGGTAACCGAAAGGAGGGATAAATATAGTTTTCCTTTTGGTGATGCAGAGCTTGTAGAAATTGCTTTTTCCGGTATCTATATTGTTTACGGCGATATGGTTGTGAAACAGAGCCGCCTGCGCATTAAATCTTTTGATGAACCAGATATGGTAGAACTTCATTTTGCACTCGCTGGTGGGGGCATTATGGAAAATTACCTCACCAACAAACGCCTGGATATTAAAGGAAACCAGCATAATATTATTTATAGCCCTGATTTTGACGGGATGGCCGAATTTGATACCGGTCCGCATAAATTTTTTGAAATCAATTTCGAAAGGTCACGCTTTGTTGATTTAACCAGCGAAAGCAGCACCCTGCTAAGGAATTTTGCAGAAAACATCATGAACAGCCGTTCCGTAGAACTTTCTTCAGAAAATTTGCCCATTAGCTTAGCGATGCACAGTTGTATAAATGATATTATGAACTGCCAGTTTACCGGCGGGTTAAAATTATTGTTTCTTCAATCTAAATGTTTGGAATTGCTCGCGCTACAGGCCCAGGCATTTGAAGAGGCCGCTAAAAAAACAAGCACCTCCACCATTAAATCAACCTACGATAAAGACCGCATTTATTATGCCCGCGAATATTTATTGGCGAACGCCAATCATCCGCCTTCATTAACCGAACTGGCAAAAACAGCAGGCATAAACGAATTTAAATTAAAACAAGGCTTTAAAGAGGTGTTTCATAACACTGTTTTTGGTTATTTAAGCGATTATAAGTTGATGAGAGCGAAAGAACTCCTAACAGACAGCAGCAAAAACATTAAGCATATCTCTGATGAATTAGGTTATTCTTCCGTACAGCACTTTAGCAGTGCTTTTAGTAAAAAGTTTGGCATCAGCCCTGCGAAAGCACGATGACATTAACTGGGCATTTTGGCAGCCGCTTCCTCTTCATGTAACCATAACACCAAAATATTAAAGCGAATGGCTGAATCACAGCATCTATGCTAACGAGACATCCATTTTCAAAAAAAGATTTTTGACTTTGAGGTGCAGCGATTTACAAGCAAAATTTGATACATTTGCCTTTTATTAAAAACAAGTTGCTTTTTGCCCTTTGGCATAAAGCTTTTAGCTTAAAAAAAGATGTTTGATAATTTACAGGACAAGCTAGACAGAGCATTTAAAGTATTAAAAGGACAAGGCAGTATTACGGAAATCAACGTGGCAGAAACCATGAAAGAAATCCGCAAAGCACTGTTGGATGCCGATGTTAACTATAAAACAGCAAAAGCCTTTACTGATGAGGTAAGGCAAAAAGCTTTGGGACAAAACGTACTTACTGCCGTTTCTCCGGGGCAATTGCTGACTAAAATAATGAACGATGAACTTGCAGCCTTAATGGGTGGCGAAGTTACAGAGTTAGATACTAAAGCAAACCCTACCATTATTTTAATTGCAGGTTTAAACGGTGCGGGTAAAACTACTTTTGCCGGTAAACTGGCCCTACATTTAAAAGGAAAAGGCAAAAAACCTTTGTTGGTTGCCGGCGATATGTACCGCCCGGCAGCTGTAGATCAGTTAGAGGTGTTAGGAACTTCAGTTGGTGTGTCTGTTTACGCAAACCGCGCATCAAATGATCCTGTTGGCATCGCTTTAGAAGGTATTGCACACGGTAAACAAAATGGAAATAACGTCATCATTATCGATACAGCAGGTCGTTTAGCGATCGACGAGTCGTTAATGAACGAAATTTCTGAAGTTAAAGCCAAAACTCAGCCACACGAGATTTTATTTGTGGTGGATTCGATGACTGGTCAGGATGCAGTAAACACGGCTAAAGTATTTAACGATCGTTTAGATTTTACAGGTGTTGTATTAACCAAATTGGATGGCGATACCCGCGGTGGTGCAGCCCTTTCCATTAAATCAGTGGTAAACAAGCCTATCAAATTTATCGGTACCGGCGAGAAAATGGAAGCACTGGATGTTTTCTATCCAGATCGTATGGCATCGCGTATTTTAGGTATGGGTGATGTGGTTTCGCTTGTTGAACGTGCCCAGATGCAGTTCGATGAGAAAGAAGCCGCAGAACTGCAAAAGAAAATCCGCAAAAATAAATTCGATTTTAACGATTTCTACAACCAGATTCAGCAGATCAAAAAAATGGGTAACATGAAAGATCTGATGGGCATGATACCAGGTGTAGGTAAAATGATGAAGAATGTAGACATCCAGGATGATGCATTCAAATCAATCGAAGCCATCATCAATTCGATGACGCCTTTTGAGAAAGAAAATCCAGATAGCATTCAGCAAAGCCGACGTTTACGTATTGCTAAAGGTTCAGGAAGCAAGGTTGAAGAAGTAACCAAACTTATTAAACAGTTTGAAGACATGCGCAAAATGATGAAGCAGTTTTCGAACCCTGCAGCCGCAGCAGCCATGATGAAAGGTATGCCTAAAATGCCGTTTGGCAGATAGATTAAAAGTTTTAGGGCAGAGAACGTCTAAGGCGTAAGGTTAGCAATCGCGTCATGCTGAACATGTTTCAGCATCTTATTAATAATATAAATCCCGATTTGTAATGGTCGGGATTTTTGCTTTGTAGGTTTTGGAAATGAATGTTCAGCTTTCCATAGCTCGGTTCAGCCCTGCTTTCCCTGCTGCCGATAGAAGGAATCGGCATTCGTCCAATCAGGTTTATTTAACAAAGACAGTTTAACCAAACTAATTTATTCCAAATCTTATATTGATATTTCCCTTTGAACGTACTTTTATCGATTTTTTAGTTGCAGCAACCCATTTCCCGGATGCATTCAATAACCGCAAAGCTTCTTTATCACATCTAAAATTTAAACCTCTTGTAATTACCGCATCTGTTATTGTACCGTCCTTTTCAACTACGAATGACAAAAATATTCTTCCGATAACCCTATCCTTTTCAGGCATTTCAGAATATCTTGAATGCGTTAAAAGATATTTTTTCCATGAGATTTCTCCACCTGGAAATTGGTAAGGTGTATCTACTTCATTAGACCAGTAAACCCGATTTTCTTCGGCCCTTTTCAGGTCTATCTTAATATTGCCTGCCCTGTTTTGTGAATAAAGTTGTTGACTTAACACGAGAAAAAATATGACTGAGAACAATTTTAGCATGATAAGTATTTATCTAAAATTAAAAATTATAATTATATTAGCATAAATCAATATTCATCCCGAATAATTTACATCCGAGTTTATTTTAATTAAAATTTAATGCTTGTAAAAACATACGGGAGTGCTGTTTATGGCGTAAATGCACTAACCATAACCATCGAAGTAAATATTAGCGCAGGCACCAAATACTATATGGTAGGCCTGCCCGATAATGCGGTAAAAGAGAGTTTACAAAGGGTAGCCAGCGCCATTAATGTTTCAGGTTTTCGCATGCCTAAGCAGAAGATAGTGGTAAATCTGGCACCTGCCGATATCAAAAAAGAAGGTTCCTCATACGATCTGCCCATTGCCATTGGCATTTTAGCCGCATCGGGACAAATCCCTGCAGATGAACTGGAACATTATTTTATTATGGGCGAACTTTCTTTAGATGGAAGTATCCAGCCTATAAGAGGGGCTTTACCCATTGCCATACAAGCACAACAGGAAGGTTTTAAAGGATTTATTTTACCCAAACAAAATGTTCGTGAAGCAGCCATTGTAAACAATTTAGTGGCGTATGGGGTAGAAAACCTGGCCCAGGTAATTGCTTTCTTTAATAAAAGCGAAACGCTTGAACAAGTTAAAGTGGATACCAAAGAGGAATTCCTAAAAAATATCAATAATTACGAACACGATTTTGCCGATGTTAAAGGCCAGGAAAATATTAAAAGGGCATTGGAAATCGCAGCTGCGGGTGGTCATAATGTTATTTTAATCGGGCCACCTGGTGCAGGCAAAACCATGCTGGCCAAACGTCTTCCCACTATCTTACCCCCATTAAATTTAAACGAAGCCTTAGAAACCACCAAAATCCATTCTGTTGCCGGAAAACTAGCTGCAAGCGATGCTTTAATGACAAGTCGTCCGTACCGATCACCACACCATACCATTAGCGATGTTGCGCTGGTAGGCGGCGGAATCAATCCGCAACCCGGAGAAATATCACTCGCACATAACGGCGTTTTATTTTTAGATGAACTGCCCGAATTTAAACGAACCGTTTTAGAGGTCATGCGCCAGCCTTTGGAAGACCGCAAGGTTGCCATTGCAAGGGCAAGGTTTTCGGTAGAATATCCAGCCAGCTTTATGTTGGTGGCCTCTATGAACCCCTGTCCGTGTGGCTTTTACAACCATCCGGAGAAAGATTGTGTTTGCGCACCTGGTGTGGTGCAAAAATACCTGAGCAAAATATCAGGACCACTTCTGGACCGCATTGATCTGCATGTAGAAGTAACACCTGTTAATTTTACAGAATTAGCCTCTACTAATGAAACAGAAAGAAGTAACTTCATCAGGGATCGTGTAATTAAAGCAAGAGAAATTCAGAATGTACGTTTTGCAGATAGAGCAGAACTACATTGCAACGCCCAAATGAGTCCGAAAATGGTACGTAAAGTATGCCAGATCAGCGAGGCCGGAACCAATTTATTAAAAAATGCAATGGAAAGGTTAGGATTATCCGCCCGCGCCTACGACAGGATTTTGAAGGTGGCCAGAACCATTGCCGATTTAGCCGACAGCAAAAATATTGAGCTTGAGCATTTGGCAGAATCAATCAATTATCGGAGTCTGGACAGAGATGGCTGGGCAGGGTAAACGGATTCAAATCAACTCGTTTCTTAAAAGTTCATAGTCCAATAGTCCTTTTCTCCTAAATTAGACTCCCCTCTCTTTACACACATTTTACGTTCACCACAACTCATATTCAAACAGCGAATTAAAATGTTTGAATTTCAGTCTAAATTTCCAAATGACCTGAGTTGCATAATGCTATGTTATTCATTAATGACCATCTTTTTATTTGATTGGCTTTACCATAAAACTGAAATTATAGTTTCCATAAGGAAGCTGATATTTATCGAGCGGCCTCGACCTCCAGCTATCTATCCCACCTACGCCCATTTGCTTAAAATCAATATTCAATTGTGTTTCGGGACGCGGACTGAGGTCCGCCGCATGCCGTTGATGACGTTTTTCACCATCGTCCAGATCACTATCAAAATAATGCAGCGCGCTCATACTTAAATTGTCTGCTGAGGTTATGATCAAGCCCTTTCCGGCAGCATTTTTAATCTCGAACCACCTGACATCCGTTTTATTCCCTGTTTCCTGCGGAGTAACATACGGGAAATATTGCTCATCTACTGTTTGCTGATAAAGCCCAACTTGCGCACTGTAAGATCTATCCTGATAGTTTTCATGAGGGCCACGGCCATAATATTCAATTTTTTCAAAACCTTTAGGCATAATCCACTGCATCCCAAAACGTGGCAGTATGTCAATTTTTTGCGCGGTATCTACGGTCATGGACTGCTGCACCAACAGTTGCCCATCAGCATTTAAGGCATAGGTTAGGTTCAACTTGGCGAATACATCCGGAAGTTCATATTGCACATATACATATGCAATATCATTTTTTAGTGCAGTGTTTAAATCAATTAACCTGGCATTGGAAACCGCGCTTTTCCAGTTCTTGAGTTTCAGCTGTAAACCGGCCCCAAAATCATTGTCGTTAGGCGCACGCCAAAAATTAGGTTTAAATCCATATTTTGGGTCAAGCATTTCCAAACCATTAACCTTATAGTTTAACATCCAGCCCTGCAATTTACCAAAAACAATTTCTGAGTTGGCAGCACTCAGAATGATTTGGTTTTCTTTTTCTTTGATATGAATTGTTCCTGCACTTTTGAGCAGCAGATCGTTCTTATAGTTTCCTCCTAACGGAATTTGTTCTGTTGCGATAATATGTCCTGCCGGAACAAGTGGCTCAGCAGATTTTAACCGGTAAGTCAGGTTTAGAAAGACTTCTCCTGAAAATTTGTTTTGATAATTCAAGTCCAAAATTCTCTTTTCCTGGGGGCCAACGTTTAATTCATTTACCTGACCAGACTGTACCTGCACTCCATTCTCTAAAAGCTCCCAGTCCAGCCTGACATTACTTAGATCGGTAAAAAATTTCTCATTGTATACTTCAATCTTATGCTCCGCTTTCAACCTGGTGTGAATATCCTGGTAAACTTTTTTCATTTCCTGAGCATGTGGGTACGGTGTCCTGTTGGCATAAAACAAGCCTTTCGCCGCGTAGTTCCAGTCCGTAATTGCTTCTTTAGGCTCATAATCTCCTCCATAGGTGTATACGGTATCGCCTTTAGCGTTGATACGCTGAAAACATTGATCTACAAAGTCCCAGATGAACCCGCCCTGAAATACTTTTTTATGGTTTCTGATGATGTCCCAGTAATCGGTAAAATTACCTAATGAGTTGCCCATCGCATGCGCGTACTCGCACATAATAAAAGGCCGGAGTGGTGCAGGATTATTTTTGGCATAATTGAGCATGGCTTCTGGTGTGGGGTACATGGGACAAATGATGTCTGAATTCCATTCATAAGAAAATGTTTTATAGTCTGCTACGGCACGTTCGTACTGTACCGGCCTGCTCTGATCACGGTCTTTCATCCATAAATAACAGGAATAAAAGTTGTAGCCATTACCCGCTTCATTACCCATGCTCCAAATCACAATCGAAGGATGGTTCTTATCACGTTCTACCATCCGCTGGCAACGCAGTAAATGTGCAGCGGCCCAGGTTGGACGATTGGCAATGGTTTTAGTAATGTCGTATCCCATGCCATGAGATTCAATATTTGCTTCTCCAACTACATAAAGACCATATTCATCACAGAGCTTGAGCCAGGCTTCATCATTTGGGTAGTGGCTCGTCCTTACTGCATTGATATTGAACTTCTTCATAAGCTGAAGATCTTTGATCATGGCCTCCCTCGAAATTACATGGCCAGTTTTCGGATCAGTCTCATGCCTGTTCACTCCTTTAATCAGTACCGGCTTTCCATTGACCAGAAATAAACCATTCCTGATTTCGATTTTGCGAAAACCAATCTGTTGTGGAATCACCTCCATAACTTTGCCTTGTGCATCTTTTAAGGTGATGAATAAATCATATAGGGCCGGCGACTCCGCAGTCCATAATTTCGGTGCCCTGATATCCATTTTATAACTGACAGAGGAGGAGTTATTGAACCGGACCTGGCTTAGTTTAACGATGCGACTCCCTTCTTTTAAACTGAGTGTTGCACTATAATTCTGTTTTGGCACTTTATTCAGCTTCAATTTTAAATTCAGGGCGCCATCTATATAGGAACTGTCAAGATCTGGAATTGCTTCTATATCATAAAGGTGTACCTTATTTCTGGCCAGCAAGTAGCAATCTCTGGTAATGCCGCTTAGCCGCCACATGTCCTGATCTTCAATATAATTACCATCACACCATCTCATGACCTTTAAAACAATCAAATTCTTCCCTTTGTGCAGATAAGGGCTCAGATCGAATTCAGACGGTAGTTTACTGTCTTCTCCATAGCCCACGAAACGGCCGTTTGCCCATACCGACAAATTGGATTTTGCTGCCCCAATATGCAAAATAACCTGCTTTTCCTTCCAGTTATCGGGAATTTCTATGTTTCTCCGGTATACTGCCGTAGGGTCGAAACTCATTGGAACTGTAGGTGGACTTACTTTCTTATTCATTAAATAGGCGAATTCGAAACCATCTGTTGTATAGATCGGAAAACCATAACCATTCAGCTCCCAGTTTCCTGGTACTTTGAAGTTTTTCCATTTGCTGTCGTCGAACTTAGCCGTTTCAAAGCCTGACGGAAGATCTGCAGGCTTTTCTACCCAGTAAAATTTCCAGTCTCCATTGAGACTTTTGTAATTGACCGCAGATCTCCAATCCTTACTTTGGGCTTCTGTTTCATCTTTAAAAACAAAATATGATGCATGCATTGGCATCCTGTTCGCTTCACTAACGGTTTCGTCCAGCCAGTAGGGTTTTTGCGCCATCAGCGGCTGGTTGCAGATAAGCATCAGAAAAAACACGTACAAAAGGAATGCTTTTCGTGTAATTACCATGTCCATATACTCAGCTTGTCTATTATGAAACATCTTTCGCTCCAGTAAATAACCAGGGCAATTACTAATCCACTTAAAGAATTTTAAAAAGGAAGGAAAAGAAATTAGGGTGAAAATTATGGCCAGCCATTTTTTCTTAAAAGATATCATTTAATCAGATGTTATATGTTACTGTATGTTTTTTCTTGCAATTGCCGACAATTTATCCGGGCTTTTAAACAATAAATCATTGACGATCTAATTTTAGCGAGAAAATTACAGGTTACAAAGCACAATCCTATCTTAAACAGCCAGGATATTATCCAAATAGCCGGCATGACATCTAAAAGAGATAATATTTTGAATGAAAATGAGGGAAGCGATGCATACGATGAATTTATCGTGATGAATATGGCGTGAATACCGATAAAATTTACCTCCAACATACAGATTTTCGATAGAATATCCAGCCAGCTTTATGTTAGCAGCCGCTATGAATCCCAGTTCGTGCGGCTTTTAAAACCATCCCAAAAATGGATGGTTTTATGCTTGTAAAAACAGAATTAAAAATTCTGGCAAACAACAAATATTCTTATTATTGACTATAAATAAATCGACCATGAAAAACAGTTTATTCATCCTTTTTTCACTGATTTCTATTCAGCTTTATGCACAGACAGATCATCCTCAGATCCCTAAAACAGGCGCAAATGCAAATGCCTTTGTTCCAAAAGGATGGAAAGTAATTTATCGGGATAAAGGTGATTTAAATAAAGATCATTTACCGGATGAAGCGATCATTATCGAAAATACCAACCCAAAAAACATCATCAAAAACGAAAATTTGGGTAGTGAAAAACTGAATACGAATCCCCGTATGCTTTTAGTACTTTTTAAAACGTCCGGCAATTACAGCTTGCAGGCTCAAAACACCGATTTTATCCCAACTGAAAACGATATAGAGAATACTTGTCTAGCCGATCCTTTATCAGAAACTGGTGCCATCACCATCAAAAACGGAGTGCTGATTTTGAGTTATCAATACTGGTTAAGCTGTGGCTCTTACAGCGTGAGCAATGTCGATTATACATTCAGGTTCCAAAATCAAAAAATGGAACTAATCGGCATTCAAAGGGATGAATATAGCCGATCTTCGGGAGACGAAAACATTACCAGCATTAATTTTTCTACACAAAAAAAAAGTGAAACCTATGGCGGCAAGATGTTTAGCGAAAAACCCAATAAAACGAAAACGGTTTGGAAGAAGTTTAATTGGGGCAGATTGCTTACACTTGATGAAATGAAGAAAGAAATTGCTCAAAAACTTTCAGAAATATAATGTAAATCTATTGTGAGATGCCAAACATGAACAGAATATTTCTCCTATGCGTGATTTATTTGAGTTCATTTATTACGCCACGCTTTACAGATCAAAATTTATTTCAATGTAGCTACAGCGATTCTGGTATCGAAAATATCATTTGAATAGATGTATCCATATTGGCAACTTTATCATGGGTTGAATTGAACAGGTTCTTTTAAACTAAACAATTTAGGTAACTGAAATACCTCAGCAAATTTTTAAATAGATGATTTAAAAAGCTTATACCCAGAGAACGAAATACCTTATTAAAACACTTAAAGCGTACATTCGATTAATATTATTTGCTAATCACACCTCTTTTTTATCAATCATATTTTTGTTTTGGCATAGTCATTGTCATATCGCTGTTACATTTATGACCTATTTAAAATAAAAAAGTGAAAGAGATGAAAAAAACAGTTCAAATTTTCAGCATGCTTTTAATAGCATTAACAGTAATGGTATCGTGTAAAAAAGATACCGATCCAGCAGATCGCGATTTCTTCGTAGGCACGTACAAAGGATCCGTTTCTTACCGCAGTGGCCAAAATACTATTACCAGCAGCGATGGAAAAGTAACCGTGAGCAAAGTTGGCGAAACCTATAATTTTTACTTTGGAAACAATATTCCTGATATTACAGGCGTAAAATTTGAAAAGAAAGGCGACAACAGCTATGTAAGTGTTGGTTCAGGCTTAACGGGCATTAATATTGATGCCAGTAATCTCACCATCAGGGTAGCTAAAGACAGCCAATTCTGGACTGCAGATTGTACCAGATAATAAAGCATAATTTAATTAAAGGCCCGGTTTGTAATCGGGCCTTAATTTTTTCTACTTGTTTCGCTCTAACGCAAAAAGCAACTTTCATGCTGAATTTAGCTAAATTTATAGCATGAGTTATGAATTGAAAACACACCTCGAGGAGATCATTTCTATTACCGATCAGGAGTTTGAGCACATATTAGCACATTTCAAGCCTAAAACGCTTAAGAAGCATCAGTATCTCATCCAGGAAGACGAATTTGTGAATCACATTTATTTTGTAGTTAAAGGCTTATTAAAGGCTACATTTACAGATGCAAATGGCAAAGAATATATTATCCAGTTTGCCATGGAAAACTGGTGGCTTTCTGATTTTAAGGCTTTTTATGGCCATGTAAAATCGATTACCAATATCAGCTGTCTGGAAAACGCCGAACTACTCGCCATCAGCAAAGATAACTTAGATCAGCTATGCCGCGAAAGCCATAAAATGGAACATTTTTTCAGGATTAAAAATAGTTTAGGCTACGTGGCTTTACAACAAAGAGTTTTATCCCTTTTGACCACTAGCCCGAAAGAGCGATTTGAACAACTTGCCCAACAGTATCCGAAATTGATGCAACGTGTTTCTAAAACAATCATTGCAGCTTATCTGGGTATCTCAAGAGAAACCTTAAGCAGGCTTTCCGCAAAAACGTGATTTCGCGCACAGTAAATCTGTGATTGAAGTCCTTTGTTACCCAAAACATCTGCCTTAATTTTGTGATACACTTAATATAAAAGATATGAGTAAGAAAGTTTTATTCGTGATCACAAGCCACGACGAATTGGGAGATACAGGTTTAAAAACAGGTTTTTGGTCAGAAGAATTGGCCGCGCCATACTACACTTTAGCCGATGAAGGTATTGATATTGTATTGGCATCTACAAAAGGTGGTCAGCCACCAATAGACCCTAAAAGTGAAGACCCCTCTTTTCAAACCGAAACAACGAAAAGAATGGATAACGATACTGTTCTTTTAGAAAAATTAAAGAATACCATCCCTTTGGCCGACATAAAAATGAGCGATTACGATGCGGTTTTCTATCCTGGTGGCCATGGACCACTTTGGGATTTGGCAGAAAGTGCAACTTCACAAGAGCTAATCACTGAATTTTATACCGCCAACAAACCTGTTGCTTTTGTATGTCATGCTCCTGGGGTGCTTAAAAATGTAAAGGTAAATGGTGAGTATTTGGTAAAAGGAAAAAATGTAACCGGCTTTACCAATACCGAAGAGGAAGCAGTACAATTAACAAACGTTGTGCCCTTTTTGGTTGAAGATATGTTGATCAAAAATGGTGGAACTTATAGTAAGATAGCCGACTGGAATCCTTATGCCGTGGTGGATGGTTTATTGATTACCGGACAAAATCCTGCCTCATCAGAAAAAGTTGCAGAAGAATTATTAAAGCTTCTAGCTTAAATTTAAATCCTCAACAGAGATTGGTTTGCCCATCCCTGTTGAGGATTATTTATTATAATTCGTCTTCTTCCTCGTCTTCAGGTTCAGGTACATAATTTTCGATGGCCTGCCCGATTGCATTCACTTCTTCATCTTCCTCAAAAATCGGAAGTTCTGTTTTATAGTCCATTTTTAGCCAGATAGATGAAGTATCTTTCTGAATCTGGATATATTCTTTTCCATCTTTAAAAATGGTATATGAATCATTTCCTTCCGGAAAAACTGAATAGTTAATTGGTCCAATCTCTATATCAAAAGGTTCTTGCATGTGGATATTTTTCTTCAAAGATAAATAATCTTTCTTTGGGTTAGGCAAGGCTACATACAAGACATTCTTATCTTTACGGTATAATTTACGATATGGATTTTTCTAAAGCAGATAACAAAGTTGCCCGAAAATTATTCGAGGTAGCTTTACAACGGGAATTAAAAAAAGAAATGCAGTCATTTTCCGAAATACTAAATAACTGGAAAACACAGCAACCTAAAGACAATAGAGACGATTATTATAAAATATTTACTGCCGTCAAAGATTTCGATAAACACATTGCCAGAAGATATGACGGACTTAGAAATTCGTGGTTTTTCGACACCATTATAGCCATGCTTTTAGACAAAACACTTTTACAACCCGATTTAGCTGATTTTTCTGATGAAGCAAAAAGCGAAATATCGAGGATACTTAAAATTAGAGAGCAAAATGAACTATAATTAAAAAATTACGCCTGATTGTTTAAAAATCCCATCATTTGTACTACTTTTCGGCTAAAGATTTTACGCGATAGATAAGAAGATGAAGTTAACGTTTTGGGGCGCAGCACAACAAGTAACCGGAAGCATGCACCTGCTCGAAATAGGGCATTATAAAATACTGATAGATTGCGGATTAGATTACGAGAAGGAAACCTACCAGGAAGACAATCAACAATTCCCTTTCGATCCGGCCGGTATCAACCTGGTAATTCTAACCCATGCCCATATCGATCATTCTGGTAACTTACCAACATTGGTTCGGATGGGTTTTGAGGGCCAGGTACTTTGCACACCACCAACTGCCGACCTTACCGCGATATTATTATTCGATTCTGTTGAGCTTTTTTTAAGAAAGGCAGGCCGCAAACCTAGAACGAAACGGGGTAACTTCAGCGGACCAAAACCGCTGTACCTGCACAAACATGTGATGGACACCATCGATCGTTTTGTAACCATTGCTTTTAATAAGCCTTTTAAGATTAATGGCGATATTAGCCTAACCTTTGTGCCTGTTGGGCATTTACTGGGTGCTGCAGCAGCCGTTTTAACCATAAATGACAACGGTGTAGAAAAGAAAATTGCTTTTACAGGCGATATCGGAAGAGAAAATTACCCGGTATTGGTCAACCCGGAACCTTTGCCAGAAGCAGACTATGTGGTAAGTGAGGCGACTTACGGGGGCAGAATGCATACCAAAGACCAGACCCTGGAAGAACGCCTGGTTCAGGAAATTACCGAAGCCTGCATTAAAAGTCCCGGACGATTGATTATTCCGGCATTTAGTATTGGGCGTACACAATCGCTGGTATTTGCCTTGAACCAGATATTCACCAAAAAACTGTTACCACCCATTCAGATTTTTGTAGACAGCCCAATGGCGATTCAAGCTACAGAAGTTTACCGCAAACACCATAACCTGGTAAACCAGGAAGCGAAAGATTTTTACCAAACCATGGGTGATGAGTTCGAATTTGAGCATCTGGCTTACGTTCAAACCATGAAAGAAAGTAAAGATGTTTCCAGTTATTTCGATCCCTGCATCATCATTTCCTCTGCCGGCATGTTAGAAGGCGGAAGGATTCAGGATCACCTATACTATAACATCCAGAACTATTATTGCACCATTCTATTTATTGGTTATTGTGCAAAGGGAACGTTAGGCTATAAGTTATTAAGTGGAGCGCCAATTGTCCGCATTAAAGACCGCGAAATGATGGTTTACGCTACGATCCGACAAACAGATTTACTCAGCGGCCACGGTGATCATAACGATTTAGTGAAAACAATTAAACAAACTGGCCAACCCAAAAAGGTATTCCTGGTTCATGGGGAAGATAAAAGCCTGCAAAGTTTATCGCTGGCATTACAAGGCGATGGTTTTAATGTAGAAGTGCCTGAAAGGGGAGCGGTATTTGAGTTATAAACTACGCTGTCATTCTGAGCGCAGCGAAGAATCTTTAAGTTAGTTCCACTGCTTTACATTTACCGAAGGCAACAAATCTAATAACGACTTTCCATCGTTGCTGATTCTTCGCTGCGCACCTCTTGCTTTTCGCCTGCGTTGTATTCCGCTCGAAGTGACGATGATACAAAAAGTAGCTGTTAGTCCTTGTAAATTTATTATTCATCCTTTTCCATCATCCCTCTTACATCTTCCATCAAACATCATTTCCTCACTTGTCCATCACCTCTTACCACCCATTTATAACTGGTCAGTTCTTCCAATCCCATTGGTCCACGGGCATGAAGTTTTTGGGTGCTGATGCCGATTTCGGCACCAAGACCAAATTGTGCACCATCGGTAAAACCTGTAGAGGCATTGGCATAAACGGCCGCAGCATCTACTTCGTTTAAAAATTGAGTAATATTTGCAGCATTTTCAGAAATGATGGCTTCGCTATGTTTAGAGCTATAATCAGCAATGTGATTCAACGCTTCGGCTAAATCCTTTACCACTTTAACAGCCAGCTTTAACGATAAAAACTCTGTTCCAAAATGCTCAGGCCTGGCCTGATTTAATAAGTTATCCGGATAGACAGATTTTAATACTGCAAAGCTTCTCTCATCTGCGTATAATGCTACGTTTCCATCGGCCAGGGGAAACAAAAGTGCAGGCAGATCAGCCAATCTATTTTCATTAATCAACACACAGTCTAATGAATTACAAACGCTTACCCTCCTGGTTTTAGCATTAAAAATAATCGCTTTGCCTTTCTCTAAATCACCCGTTTCATCAAAATAAGTATGCACAATGCCCGCTCCGGTTTCGATAACGGGTATTTTACTATTTTCACGAACATAATTAATTAACGATTGACTTCCCCTGGGAATCAGCACATCTACAAAACCCCGTGCATTTAACAAAGCTTCTGTTGCCGCCCTTTCTGCAGGCAATAAGGTTAAAACATCCCGATTGATTTTATGCTTATCCAATACCCCATGTATTACCTTAGCAATGGCCAGGTTGGAAAATTCGGCATCGCTGCCGCCTTTTAACACGGCAACATTACCGGTTTTAAAACAAAGCGAAAATACATCGGCAGTAACATTAGGGCGCGCTTCGTAAATTACACCGACCACACCCAGTGGCACACTTACTTTTTGGATATGGAGCTGGTTCTCCAATATGTTATCAGAAAGAATTTTACCTAAAGGACTGTTTAAGCTGGCAACATTTTTGAGATCATTGGCAATATCTGCAATCCGCACTGCGCTTAATTTTAACCTATCGTATTTAGGATCTTCAGTGGGCATTTTAGCTAAATCCTTTGCATTTGCCCCAAGAATTTCGTTTGTATTTACGATTAAAGCTTTGGCGAGATCGTTCAAAACAGCGTCTGTGGCTGCTTTGCTCAAGCCAATTAAAGTGCGACTGGCCTGCTTTGCTTTTTCGAAGTATTGTTTGTAATCCATTTTTTCTTTTTCTACCACAGAGGTTACCGAGTTCTACACCGAGGAAAAAAGAGAATTTGCTTAACTCTGTGCCACTCTGTGATTTTTTCTATGTGTGCTCTGTGGTTAAACCTTTAAATCGCTGAGTAAAAATAATCGTAATGCACCAGAGCCTTCTGTTTTTTCTGTCCGATTCGTTCCCTGGCCTTATCCGATCCGTATTCGGCTATCCCCAAACCAATCAGGTTATTTTTTTCATCGATAATTTTAATAATATCTCCTTTTAAAAAGTCCGTTTGAATTTCAATAATCCCTACAGGCAATAAACTGGTTGCTTTGCCCGAAATTAATACTGTTTTAGCACCATCATTAAGCTTTACCACACCGGTTGCTGCGGTTTCTGAATGGGCAATCCATTTTTTCTTGCCCGATTTGCTTTTTTCAGGAACAAAGCGTGTATGTATCAGCTCATTGTTTAATAGCGAACTTAGCACCTCATCTTTTGTTCCATTGGCAATATGAACCGCTATGCCCAATTTAGCCACTTTCTGTGCCATGGTCGATTTGGTGATCATCCCACCGCGGCCAAACTGTGATTTACCTGTTTGAATAAAAGACGCCAGGTTAGCAACCGAACCGTTAATTTCCTCAATAACAGCTGAACCTTCTACTTTTGGATCGCCATTATAAATACCATTTACATTCGATAAAATAATCAAAGCATCGGCATTTAACATAGAGGCAATTAATCCGGCCAATTCATCATTATCAGTAAACATCAGCTCAGTAACCGAAACTACATCATTTTCATTCACTACCGGAATTACTTCATTCTGCAGCAAAATCTGCAGGCAGTTTTTCATGTTCAGGTAATGCGCCCGGTCGCGAAAATCTTCTTTGGTAACCAAAACCTGCGCACACTGTATCGCATGGGCTGCAAAGAAATTGGAGTAGGTATTGATCAGTTTAACTTGCCCAATAGCCGCCAATAGCTGTCGGGTAGTTACAGCGTCTTGTTTTTCAGCTACTTTGATCAAACTCCTCCCTGATGCTACTGCACCTGAAGACACCAAAATGACTTCGATACCCTGCTTTTTAATAGCTGCCAGTTGATTTACCAGGTGTTTAATCCTTGCTTCATCAGGCAAACCATTCGCCTGCGTAATTACATTCGAACCAACTTTGACAACGATCTTTTTGTAGCCTAATTTCATTATTATTTTAAAGCAATTTGATTTGGCAATTTAACATCAATTTTTCTAATTCGGATGATTATCTATAGGCTTGATGGATTTTTACGAAAATGATAATTGGGTTTGGCGTTTAGCGCTAAGCGTCTGGCTGTGATTAACCTATGAGTCCGAAGTTTGATTACCGAAGTGCCGGTTGCCCAGAAACAGTTAACCAATTAACGCTTTACAACCATCCAACAATAAAACAATCCCATTTACAATTAATAAGTCAGAAGTCTGATGACCGAGGTCGGAAGTTTTGAGCGACTAATATAGTTTTCAATTGGCAGTTTGCCGACCAATTAACCGATTTAAACAATTTAACCATTCAACAATGAAACAATCTGTTTAATCTCAATAAACAAATGACCAATGAACTACTGAACTAAAAAATTATTAAATTGCAATTGATCCTAAATCAAACCGCTATGAAACGTATCTTAACCAGCCTGATATTGCTTAGTGCAGTTACGGCCTGTAATCACCCTCAAAAAAAAGAAATGAAAGCAATAAAGTGGCCTGACGCCAAAGCTCCGGTAGCAGAAATTATTCCGCATAAGAGAGTAATACATGGCGATACCGTAGTGGATAACTACTATTGGATGATCGATTATTTTAAAAAAGGTCCGGACAGTACCAAAGTTGTGGATTACCTGAAAGCCGAAAATGCTTACCTGGATACGATGATGAAAAGTACCGAAAAGTTTCAGACCGATCTGTTTAATGAAATGAAAAGCCGGATTAAAGAAAAAGATGAATCCGTTCCAGTTTTTAGAAATGGGTATTACTATTACTCCCGTACAGAAGATGGCCAGCAATATTTTAAATATTGCCGTAAAAAAGGTAGTTTATCTGCTGCAGAAGAAATTTTGCTGGATGTAGATCAACTGGCAAAAGGCCATTCCTATTACAGCGCAACCGGATTTAGTGTGAGTCCGGACAATAAACTTTTAGCTTTTGGTGTCGATCAGGTTTCGCGCAGACAGTATACCATCAACGTTAAAAATTTGGAAACGGGAGAGATTTTAAAAGATGCGATTACCAATACAGAAGGCGGAGTAGCTTGGGCCAATGATAATAGAACATTCTTTTATACCTCAAAAAACCCGGTTACGCTATTGAGTGAAAAAATTAAAAGGCATGTACTTGGTACAGAGGTCAAAACGGATGTCGTAGTTTACGATGAGCAGGATAACACGAATTACATCGGGGTAGGCAAATCGAAAAACGGCAGATATATCTTCATTGCTTCACAAGGAACTTTAACAGCTGAATATAAAATGATTGATGCTGACCATCCGGAAAGCCCCTTTAAAGTTTTTGCAGCCCGCTCAAAAGATGTGTTATATGATGTGATGCCGGTTGATGATAAATTTCTGATCTTAACCAACTGGAAGGCTAAAAATTTCCGGTTAATGGAATGTCCACTCGATAAAACCGAAAAAGAAAATTGGAAAGAAGTGATTCCGCACCGAGCTGATGTTTTATTGGAAAGTGTTGAAGAATTTAAAGATTTTACTGTTTTATCTGAACGTAAAAACGGATTAACCGAATTGCGTGTACTAAAGAAAGACAAAAGCGATTATTACATCAAATTTGATGAACCTGTGTACGATGCAGGTGTTGGCGCAAATCCAGAATACAATAGTGCTAACTTGCGTTACAACTATACTTCATTAACCACACCCAACTCAGTTTACGATTATGACCTCATCAAAAAAGATCAGAAACTAATGAAACAGCAGGAGGTTTTGGGCGGCTATAATCCGAAAGATTATGTTACGGAGCGTGTTTTTGCAACCGCTAAAGATGGAACCAAAGTACCCATTGCACTCGTTTATAAAAAAGGCTTTGAGAAGAATGGTGAATCGCCATTATTGCTTTATGGTTATGGTTCTTATGGTTCAAATTCGGATGTTTATTTCTCTTCTCCCCGTTTAAGCCTGTTGGATCGGGGTTTTGTTTTTGCCATTGCCAATATCCGTGGCGGACAGGAAATGGGCCGCCAATGGTACGAAGATGGAAAACTGATGAAAAAGAAAAACACTTTTACTGATTTTATTGCAGCAGGAGAGTATTTGATTGATCAGAAATATACTTCAAAGGGCCATTTGTATGGCCATGGTGGCAGTGCGGGTGGTTTATTAATGGGGGCTGTAGCCAACATGGCTCCTAATTTATGGAATGGCCTTATCGCTGATGTTCCTTTTGTAGATGTAATCAATACGATGCTGGATGAAAGCATTCCGCTTACCACAAATGAATTTGATGAATGGGGCAATCCGAAACGAAAAGCAGCTTACGATTACATGAAAAGCTATTCCCCTTACGAAAATATTGAGAAAAAAGCTTACCCGAACATGTTGGTGACCACTGGCTTACACGATAGCCAGGTACAGTATTTCGAGCCTGCTAAGTGGGTAGCTAAATTAAGGGCCAGTAAAACTGACAAAAATGTGCTGTTGCTCAAAACCAATATGGAATTTGGCCATGGCGGCGCATCGGGCCGTTTCGATTATTTAAAGGATGTAGCATTACGCTGGGCCTTTTTATTCTCGTTGGAAGGGATAACGAAATAATTTTTCTTATTAAATTGTCATTCTGAGCTTGTCGAAGAACTTTCCCGAAATGTTTCGACAGGCTAACATGACACTTTTATTAACATATTATTCAATATGAACAGCAAACTAAAAACAATTCAGATCGTCCATCTTGCGCTATGCTCAGGCGTATTACTTTTTGCATTGGTAACGATATTGCTCAACCGCGAAATCATGTTTTTTGATGCCAATCCTAAAACCACTGCACCATTTAACCCGATATTTCCGGTGATGGGATTAATCACCCTTTCAGCAAGTATCTTTTTTTACCGGAATTTAATCGCCAAAATTGATAAAACGGCTTCCGATGAGGTCAAAATCAATATGTACCAAAGTGCATTTATCATTAGTTCAGCTTTACTGGAAGGAGGGGCCCTTTTCAATATTGTTGGTTTCTTTATGACACGTAATTCGTTTTTTTTGATTTTCGGGGCAGCTAACTTTATATTTTTGGTATTGAAACGGCCAACTAAAGATAAATTGATTTCCACTTTACAATTGCAACATGCAGATTCCGGGTCTTTATAAGCAATTAGCCTTATCTTTGCCCCTCAATGGAATACAATGTTCACACTTTGCCAAATGGCATTCGCTTGTTACACGTGCCCACGGCCTCTGCCATATCTCACGCATGCATCATCGTTAATACAGGCTCGCGCGACGAGCCTGAAGGCAAAGCAGGTTTAGCACATTTTATTGAGCATTTGATTTTTAAGCGTACCGAAAAAAGGAGTACCAACCAAATTCTAAATCGCTTGGAAAGTGTTGGGGCAGATTTAAATGCCTATACCACTAAAGAATATACCTGCGTACATGCTTCTTTTTTAAATCCTTATTTAGACAGAACCTTAGATCTTTTTAATGACATTCTCTTCCATTCAACTTTTCCTGAAGAGGAAATGGATAAGGAGAAAAGTGTAATTCTGGATGAAATTTCTTCTTATCTCGATCAACCCGAAGAAGCCATCAATGATGATTTTGAAGATATGCTTTTCGCCGGGCATGCATTGGGCAACAATATTTTGGGTACAACAGAATCCGTTCAAAACTTTACACGCGAGGACGTGATCAATTTCAGAAAAGCCAATTACCGCACCAACGAAATTGTAATAGCCGTTTTAGGAAATTACACATTAAACAGCGTCGTAAATAAAGGAAGCAAGTATTTTGCTGATGTTGAGGAGAATAATCCGGCTAAAAAAAGGATTAAACCAGGCATACTTCCTCAGAACAATACTACCATTTACAAACCGATTATGCAGGCGCACTGTATTTTGGGAACACAGGCATATTCCGCACACCAATCGCAAAAAGTGCCTTTAATGCTATTGAACAATTACTTTGGCGGCAATGGAATGAGTTCGGTATTAAACCTGCAGATCAGGGAGAAACATGGAATTGCTTATACCATCGAATCCAATTTTTCACCCCTGAGTGATACTGGAATATTTTCTATTTATTTCGGAACAGATAAAGAAAAACTGCCTAAAGCAATGTCGCTGATTTTTAAGGAAATCAAAAAGCTCAAAGATCGTCCTTTAAATGATTTGCAACTTCAAAAGGCCAAAAACAAATTTATCGGACAAATCGCTTTGGGAGAAGAAAACAGGATTGGTTTAATCATTTCAATGGCAAAAAGTCTGATCGATCACGATAAAATAGATTCTTTAGAAACAGTTTTTGAGAAAATTAACGCCGTTACCACCGGGCAAATGATGGAAGTAACGAATGAGATTTTAAATATTGAGCAACTGAATGTCTTTACTTTCTGCCCAATAGCGGAATAATTGTTATTTTTGTTGGTCAAATATCTTTTGGTCTGTCATCCTGAGCCTGTCGAAGGACATAACAATAGGTTTTCGACAGACTCAGACTGACACCACTTTTATAATAATTAATGAGTTCAGATTCACTTCTGAAAAAAATATAATACAATGAAATTACCTATAGTAGCTTACGGCGATCCGGTTTTAAAAAAGGTTTGCACCGATATTGATAAAGATTATCCAGAATTAAAACAATTAATCAGCGATATGTTCGACACCATGTATTACGCCAATGGTGTGGGCCTGGCTGCGCCTCAAATCGGTTTGCCGATCCGTTTGTTTATTGTAGATACCGGTGAAGATGAAGATGGAAATCCTGGCTATAAAAAAGTATTTATCAATGCCGAAATTTTGGAAGAAACAGGCGAGGCCTGGAGTTTTAACGAAGGCTGTTTAAGCATTCCTGATATTCGCGAAAACATCATGCGTAAACCGAACATCAAAATTACCTATTTCGACGAAAATTGGGTAGAGCATACTGATGATGTTGATGGAATGCCAGCACGTGTAATCCAACACGAATACGATCACATTGAAGGTAAATTATTTACCGATAAAGTAAGCGTTTTGCGTAAAACCATGCTTAAAAGTAAACTGGATGCCATTTCGAAAGGAAATATCAAAACGGATTACAAAATGAAATTTCCGAACAAGAGCAAAAAAAGATAGGCTTCGATGGAAGATGTAAAAGGGAAAATGGAAAACGTTTTCCCTTTTTTTATTAGAAGGTAATATTACCAATATTTAAACTCCAGGCGTCATCCTGAACTTGTTTCAGGATCTTTTTTGACATGATTTCATTACTCACTGTTATTTACCTTTAAAGATAGTTTACTGTTCAACCTTAAAAATAGCATTTAGTTCTTTTCGGCACGTTTCACAATCAGATTTGAAGCCAATAGATACAATCAGATAGCAAAACCCAATCATGCCCAATGCGATCAACGAGCCAATTGCAAGGTGTGGCTCTTGCTTATTTATCGCGCCAAAGAGAAACATCAGGCAAAAAATCGCTACGAATGAGCACCAAAGCATTAAAAAACCCTTTACAAAAGGCATTAAATTTAGCTTAAGGGCTATTTTACAACCACCACTTTCTGCGAATATTTCTCCCGAAATTTCTGCCTGAAACGAGTTTCTGTACCATAAATTTCTTTTGATATTAAATGTCGAACCGTAGATATACCCTTTGAATGGCATATTTTGATTTAGGGAAATGAAATCCATTGAACGCTTTGAATCCTGTGACAAGGCGCCTGATAAATTATCCAGGGCTTCATCAGCTGAAATAACCGAATGTAATACAAATGATTGAGCGGGGAAAAGTTTCATGTTACGATAGCACTTGATCAGGAAATAAATCCGATAGCTCATCGGATCAGGATGACGATTGCGCTGCGTCTTACACCCAAGACTAAAGACTTCCGACTAAGGACTTTGGACTAAAAAACTAATTCGTCCTGCTCTTATCGCCATCAAAAATCTGCTGCATCAGCTTGCCCCAGGCGAAAGGGTTAAGTAGCGGATTGGTTTGCACCATGTTCTTATTGATCATCCTGTCAAAATTGTAGCGGTAGTTCTGGCTGCCAATTTCCTGTCCGTCGCGCGGTAACGTCTGAATCATACCATCAATTGATGAACGTGAAAGATTCTTTTTGGCAATAGCCATGTCGTCATCCGCCAGTTTCATCGATAAAAACTCACGGGTAAATTCTTCTGTAGTAGCCCAGGGGAAAACGCGCACCGAAGGTAAATCAATCACATTTGCTTTCAGTTTAACCATAATGGTATACTTACTATCTGGTGTACTTTCCGGGATCACCGTAGAAAACTTTTTGTAACCAATGGCCGTAAATAGTATCGTATCTCCCGGGTTTACAATAAAAGTAAAGTATCCCCTATAATCGGCACCAACCCTTTTACTCCTGGCAGAAAGATTGGTAATGGTGACATATGGTATTACGTTTGAACTGTCGATATCGGTAATAATCCCAGAAAATTGGATCAGTTTATCCTGAGCCGGCTTTTGTTGTGCGAAAGCGGTCACAGAAAAAATAAGGCAAATCAGGATAACACAATATCTCATTAAGACAAAAGTAATTTTATTAATAAAACTTCCTTGTTAAATATTGTTAAAGCTTATTCTTGTTCGGCCATGTTAACGGCAACTACTGAAGTGATCTGTGGAACAGCTTTCATAATGGCTTGTTCGATACCAGATTTCATCGTCATAAAACTCATTGGGCAAGAACCGCAGTTACCTAAAAGCTTCAGCTTTACTGTTCCCTCGGCTGTAATTTCTTCAACAGAAACATCACCTCCATCAGCCTTTAAATATGGCCTGATGGTTTCCAATGCCTGTTCTACTTCTTCTGTTAAATTCATTATATATATTTTAATTTATAAAAATAGTAATTTTTTAGCAATTCACCATTTGTGCATTGTTAATGGATATCTGTTGCGCAATTTTGCTGGCAATATCTCCAAATACAACATCCAGCAACGGGTTTTGATTTAGGGCTACAGGTTTTCCCTGATCCCCAGCTTCAGAAATGCTCTGGATAATTGGAATTTCACCTAAAAAAGGCACATCAAAACGTGCTGCGAGTTCGGTACCACCACCTTTTCCAAAAATATAATATTTGTTTTCCGGCAATTCGGCTGGCGTAAAGTACGACATGTTTTCTATAACGCCTAAAATTGGAATATTAATTCCTGGCATTCTAAACATCGCCAAACCTTTGTGGGTATCTGCAAGTGCCACCTGTTGAGGTGTAGTAACCACAACCGCCCCGGAAATAGGGAAACTTTGCGTTATGGTAATGTGGATATCGCCCGTTCCCGGTGGAAGATCTACGATCAGATAATCCAGCTCTCCCCAATTGGTATCGTTAAACAATTGTTTTACGGCATTTGATGCCATGGGTCCGCGCCAGGGTACCGGTTGACCAGGATCTGCAAAAAAACCAAGAGACAGCAACTTAATGCCATACTTTTCGATAGGTAAAATCTTGGTCTTTCCATCAGCTGTTTCTTCTGCACCTGGCTTTGCATCAACAAGATCGAACATGGTTGGTACCGATGGGCCATAAATATCGGCATCAATAAGGCCAACTTTGGCACCATCTTTAGCCAATACAACAGCAAGATTGCTCGCTACAGTAGATTTACCAACTCCTCCTTTTCCAGATGAAACCAAAATAATGTTTTTGATGTTATCTAACGATGATGAATTGCTGGGCTGAGTAACCCTTGACGTTACATTGATCACAACTTCTGCCGTTGGCGATACAAAATGCTTAATGGCATTTGTACAGGCATTTTTAAGCATTTCCTTCATCGGACATGCCGGCGTAGTAAGTTCCAATGTAAAATTGACCTGGTTATCTGTGATCTGTAAATCTTTAATCATGTTTAAAGTAACCAGATCTTTTTTAAGATCGGGATCTTCAACATTTTTAAGCGCATCTAAAACTTGTTGCGGGCTAATCTGCATGGTATTAATTTAAATTCAAAATTAACAAAACATAGCCACAAATACTTTTATTTAGGCTTTTTAACTGTAATTTTAACACGAAATAAACATTTAATTGTTACGTTTAAGCAATTAATCATTTTAACGAGTATATGCGAATACCTAAAATTAAGATCCCCAAAAAATATTTAAAAATCGGAGCCTGGTTTTTAGGTGTTTTTTTTGTTGTTTGTATTGCTTTTGGGGCTATAGCCTATAGCAAACGGGAAGCACTTCTTAAAAAAATGGTAGCCAAAGCAATTGCTAAAGCCAATAAAGATTACGACCTGGAAGTTAAAATCGGATCGGCCGCCTTTACCGGACTCAGCACCGTTAAAATGACCCAGATCTCCGTCGTTCCCAAAGAACGTGATACACTCTCAAACATTAATGAGCTGAGTGTTAGTGTTAAACTTTTACCGTTAATATTTGGTAACGTTAAGCTTTCGGAAGTAAAACTAAAAGATGGTTTTGTGAGTGTTGTGCTAAAAGATTCGACCACCAATATCGATTTCATTTTAAAACGTAAGAAAAAAGACAGCACACAGACCAATCAAAAAGCCAATTTACCAGAAATAGCCAGCAACATTTTAAATCAGGTGTTATATAAAATCCCTGATGACATGGACGTGAAAAACATGGTTTTTAAGCTAAACGATCATGATACGGCCAAATTGAGCTTTGCAACCAATGCCACAATTGATGGGGGAGACTTAAAATCAACCATTGATGTAAACAATAAAGAATCTACCTGGCATATCAACGGTTATGTTAATCCAGGAAGCAAAAAGTTGAACTTTTTAGCCTATGCCGATGGAAAAAAGCTGGAACTGCCTTACCTCAACAGTAAGTTACATGCGAAACTTAGCTTCGACACCTTACAGACCGAATTAAAAAATGCCAAATACAGTGGCGATGACTACAAAATATCTGGCTCATGGTCAGTTAAAAATATGTTGATCAATCAACCCCGTATTGCATCAAACGATATTATAGTACAAAGCGCAAAACTGGACGCCGATATTTTAGTTGGGCCTAATTACATTGCGTTAGACAGTACCTCTACAGCCTATTTAAAGGATGCACAGATTCACCCTTTTGTTAAGTATACGTTAGGAAAAAACAAAATATATGAGCTAAAGCTAAATGCCGAAGAACAGGATGCACAAGCGGTTTTGAATGCATTTCCGCAGGGCTTGTTCGAATCATTGGAGGGATTAAAGGTACAAGGCAAGGTTAAATACAGCCTTAACTTTTACCTGGACACCAAAGAGCCCGATAGTGTACGCTTCAACTCTACGCTTACACCGGTTAATTTCAAAATATTGCAGTGGGGCAAAACCAACTTGCAAAAAATCAACAATACATTCGTATATACCCCATACGAGTACGGCAAACCGATGCGCGATATTACCATTGGCCCATCGAACCCGAATTTTACACCATTATCAGCCATTTCAAAGAATTTTATCAATGCCGTTTTAACCGCAGAAGACCCTTCATTTTTTACGCACAATGGTTTTGTGGAAGAATCGATCCGTAAATCCATTGCGGTAAATTTTAAGGAAAAGAAATTTAAACGCGGTGGCAGTACCATCAGCATGCAACTGGTTAAAAATGTGTATTTGAGCCGTCAGAAAACACTGGCCCGTAAAGCCGAAGAGATTTTGATTGTCTGGCTTATCGAACACAACCGCCTGATCAGTAAGCAGCGGATGTTGGAGGTATATTTCAATATTATGGAACTGGGGCAGAACATTTACGGGATAGGAGAAGCTTCCAGGTATTACTTTGGAAAGCAGCCAGCAGATTTAACCATTGGTGAAGGGCTATTCCTTGCCAGTATTGTACCTAAACCAAAAGCTTCGATGTATAAATTTATGGCCGACGGCAGCCTTAAACCTTACATGTACAACTATTTTAGGTTTATGGGTAATATTATGGCCAGAAAAGGGCTAACCTCTAGTGATACTTCTGGTTATGGTTTTTACAATGTTCGCCTAAGAGAAGGATTGCGTCGTTACTTAGCACCAGACACTGCTGTTGTTGATACCTCCGCTTTCGACGATGATTCGGATGGATTGCCGGTTGTAATTGTACACGATAAAAATAAAAGTTTCTTCGATCGCCTTTTTGGTGGCAGTTCCAAAAAAGATACCATCAACAACAAACAGCCGAATACCCCTGCAGATACCACCAAAACCAAAAAGCAATTGAGGCAGGAGCGGAGGGAAGAACGGAGGCGACAAAAGGAACTGGAGAAAAGCCAGGAGCAATAGTTTTGAGTCGGGAGTTTAGAAGCTGGAGAGGAGTAAACAGTTCTCAGTTTGCAATTAGCGGTTTACAGTCAACTTAATAATTAACCAGTTAAATCAATTTAAAAGATTAACCAAAAACAGTTTGTAATTGGCGTTTTAGTTCTTAGTCAAATCCAACAATTAAACAGTTAATCACTTTATACAATTAACCATCTGATAGTAGCATGCACAAAATCAAAGTAGAGGATAAAGAGTTCGAGATTTTTTTAGAAAATGATACTTTAAACAAAAGAATCCGTTTGCTGGGTATTCAGATAAATGTAGATTATGATGGTAAATGCCCATTGTTTATCGGCGTGCTAAACGGTAGCTTCCTATTTATGGCTGATTTGATCAAAGAGATTAATGTACCCTGCGAAGTTGCTTTTATGCGTGTAGCGTCTTATGAAGGAACAGCAAGTTCCGGAAATGTGAAAGAGCTGATCGGCTTGCCAGATAACATCGAAGGAAGAGATATCGTTATTGTGGAAGATATTGTGGATACAGGTTTAACTTTAACGCATATTCTAAAAACGATAAATGAAAAAAATCCGGCTTCAGTTAAAGTGGCATCTCTTTTACTTAAACCGAGTGCTTTAAAACATGAAATTAAAGCGCTGGAATACGTTGGCTTTGAAATACCTAATGAATTTGTGGTGGGTTATGGACTGGATTATAATGGCCTTGGCAGAAACCTGACCGATATTTACAGAGCAACAGGCGCATAATTTTTAGATTGGATTAATTTATTTTTCGCACCTTTGCCCAATAATTTCTAAAACAATGACCATACATAAAGAGGGTTATACCACCATTGCCTTAAGCATATTGTTGATATTCGTAATCAATGCCGTAGTAGATTATAAATATCATGACATTACCTGGTTGCGCTGGTTTATCTATATCTTTTCTGCTGCATTATTTATTATTGTATTGCAGTTTTTTCGCAATCCAAGCCGCAGCTTCTCTTCAGGCGATAACCTGGTGATCTGCCCTGCCGATGGCAAAGTAGTCGTGATTGAAGAAACTGAAGAAGGCGAATATTTTAAAGATAAACGTTTACAGGTTTCGATTTTTATGTCGCCCGTAAATGTTCACATCAACCGTAACCCAATTTCAGGAGTGGTAAAATTCTTTAAATATCACCCGGGAAAATACCTGGCCGCCTGGAATCCAAAATCATCTACTGAAAATGAGCGTACCACCACCGTTGTTGAACATAAAAATGGTACGCCTGTATTGTTCCGTCAAATTGCAGGTGCTTTAGCGCGCAGAATTGTATGGTATGTAAAAGAAGGCGATCAGGTGATACAAACTGAACAGTTTGGTTTCATCAAATTCGGATCAAGGGTTGATGTTTTTCTTCCGGTAGGCACCAAAGTTAATGTAGAACTAAACCAGGTTGTAAAAGGCGGGATCACTACCCTGGCAACCTTAAGTTGAGGATACTATATTTCATAAAAAAGCCGGTTTAGTTAACGCTAATCCGGCTTTTTGTTTTCATTACTAATTTGATTAATGGGGTGCTCCATGAGGACGCACCCATCGGAACTGAAAGGATTTTGAATACTGAACAACCCACTTAAACCTGATCGCAACGGAAAGCCCGGATCCCGATTTTTCATCGGGAGAGAACTTGTAGTGTATAGCAGGAACAAACTTTGATCATTGCCACAGGCTTTGCTTTACAAAAAAAGCAACCTTTTTTTATCCATTATACTTCCTGTATGGCAATTTCCTTACTTTACGCAGTGGTTTGTCTAGACGTATACTGGACCAGCACTAATCTGTAGCATCATTACCCACTTCTTCCTTACCGGCAGAAGCCACTGGCTTGTCGCTAATTAAACGCTGAGTAGGATAAGCAAAATCTGATTGGTTACGGACCACAATATCCATAATCTCAAGGTTAATTTCTTGCCTTATTTTTAGAAATTCAGTATAATTAAGCACAGTTACGAAGTAGTTGATTTCTACATTCAGGCTTGAATCGCCAAAGCTTTTAAAGGAGGCATTACCATCATCGCTGGTGCCTTGATGGTTGTTGATATAATCCTGAATTTCAAAAATAATTTTTCTTAACGAATCTGAACTGGTTTCGTAAGTAAGTCCGATTACAAATGATACTTTACGCGAATTTCGCAGGGAAAGATTCTCTAAAACCCCATCAATCATAGCCCTATTGGGTAGGGTAGCCATTGTTTTTTCGGAAGTTCTGATCCTTGTACTTCTAAAGCCTACCTTTTCCACACTGCCTTCCACGCCATCAACCTTTACCAGATCGCCAACCGTAAAAGGCTTATCCAAAAAGATGGTAAATGACCCTATTAGGTTCTCCAGGCTTTCTTTAGCCGCCAAAGCAATGGCAATACCACCGATGCCCAATCCTGTAATCAACGTTAATACATTAACTTCGAAAACAAAACCCAGTAAAGTGAAAAACCCGATAAAAATTACCGTGGTTTTAAGCAGTTCTTTTAAAAAGGGTACCAGTTGATCGTCGGCCTTATTCTCCGTTAGCGATGCTTTAAACAATAAAACATGGCTAATGAAATCGATTATCCTTAAAATAATCCAAAAAACCGAAAGAATGATCCCAAACAAAAATATCCGATCTATACAGTCGCCAATGGATACTGGTATTGACTCTTTAACCTTTCCAATCAACTTACTGTAATGAAATACAGTAACCTCTAAAGGATGTTTCAATTGATTGATGGAAAGGTAAAGCGTGGCTAACAGGATAAAAACTTCTATGGGTTTTACCAATAGGGCCACAAAAGCATCATCATGCGATTGATTTGAAAAGTTCCTAAAAAGCTTAAAAAGCAACCTGCTTAACAGCTTAGAGAAGATATTTTTGAAAACTAAACCAAAAAAAAGTATTCCTCCGAAAAGGAAATAAGCCTTTATGGTATTACCCCAAAAAATCTGGTCGAAAAAAGCAGAATCTAACATGTAACAAAGGTATAAACAAAAAAACCTCCACGAAATTAATCGTGAAGGCTATATCTTATAATAAAGAATATTATTTTCTCAAAGATTTGATACGAGCAGCTTTACCAGTTAAAGCACGTAAATAGAACAATTTCGCTCTACGAACTTTACCATAGCTATTCACTTCAACTTTCTCAATGTTTGGAGAACTAAAAGGGAAAATACGCTCAACACCAACGCCGTTGCTCATTTTACGAACGGTGAAAGTTTCGTTAGCACCTGCACTGTTACGTTGTATTACAACACCTTGGTAAATTTGAACACGTTCTTTATTACCTTCGCGAATTTTATAGTGTACGCTCACTGTATCGCCAGACTTGAACGCAGGAAAATCTTTTTTCGCGATGGCCTGCTCTTCAACAAATTTTACTAAATCCATGATTTTAAGCTATTAAATCGATATTTCATCCCGTGAAAATCGGATTGCAATATTAGGGATTATTTTCGAGAAAAAAAAACCTATTTTAATTTTTTCCACATTCTTTATGAATTCCACATTCGATTGTGTTAATTGCTTCTATTCCAAAAGATCAGGACGGCGGGCTTTAGTCCGCTCCAAAGCCTGTTCGTGCCTCCATTCGTTTACTTTTGCCTCGTGTCCGCTTAGTAAAACATCAGGTACCTTATGTCCGCGCCAATCTGCAGGCCGGGTATAAACCGGTGCATCCAGTAGCTCGCCCTGAAAACTATCAGACAGGGCAGAAGTCTCATCATTTAAAACCCCGGGAATTAAACGCACAACAGCATCTACCACAATGGCTGCAGGCAGCTCTCCTCCACTTAAAACATAATCGCCAACAGAGATCTCTCTTGTTACAAAAATATCGCGTATACGCTGATCTATGCCCTTATAGTGGCCGCACAAAATGATGATGTTTTTTTTAATCGATAATTCGTTGGCTGTACTCTGGTTTAACGTAACACCATCAGGACTCATGAATATAATCTCATCGTATTCCCTTTCTGCCTGGAGTTTTTCGATACAGGCTGCAAAAGGCTCAATACTCATTACCATACCACTACCACCACCATACTGATAGTCGTCTACACTTCTTTGTTTATTAGTGGCATAATCCCTTAGGTTATGTACAACAATTTCGGCAATGCCTTTTTTTTGTGCACGCTGTAAAATAGAATGGGCAAAAGGGCTTTCTAATAAAGCGGGTAAAACTGTAATAATATCGAAACGCATAACGCAAAGGTAAGGCTTTTGACGGTCAAATGTAAATAGGCCGAACCGGGATCAATACCTACACCTATGTATATTGGCAAACCAACTGACCGATATTAGTTCTATAATACTCCTGAGTAGTACAGATATCTAGCTTTTTTTTATCTTGTCCACTTTCCTCCATAATTCCTGCCATTCATACGTTTCTTTTCCGTCAACCTGTTTTGCACCACCCATTATGCCAAGGTACCTGTTACCATCAGGCCCATCAAAAAACTTAAATTTTAAACTGGAAACAGTATTGTTTAATGGCTCACTGATAGAATAACTAATACGCTCTTTTATAAAACTTTCATTTTCTACTTCAATTTTAGCGGTTTGCCACACCACCGTTCCTTGTTCAGTTACTTTTAATTGAAGGCAGTTGCCCGCGACATCAAATACCTTAAGGGTTGATAAAAATGGGAGCTTTGGAGCATTAACCTGGCTAGAAGGCTTAACAAACTCCCATGCGCCAACAAAATCAGACAAAGTTGCCTTCTCCTGCGCAATAATACAATTGCAGATGAAGAAAAAAAGGGCAGAAATAAAAAAGATTTTCCTCATATCGGTTTTAATAGTTTACTGTAGCACTAAAATGATTTTACCTTCACCATGTTTTCTTCCCACTTAAGGGTATCCGAACCAGATTTACCATACACAATCCCGGAAAGCTTTACGCTTTTCAAATCTTTTCCAAAAACATAATGATTGATGTACTGGCGATCTTTCAGTGCATACTTTCGGTTAGGCAATTCGTACGTAATATCAAGCAGATAAGTATCACCGCCAATTATTTTATAATTCCCACTGTGCGTAATTACCTGGTTATCGCCCTCTTTATAGCTATTATAAAAATGACCGTCTTCGGTATAAGTGATATAAGATGTAGGTTCTTTAACATTTTGCCAAATTCCAACCAAGGGCTTGTTGGCTTTGAATGATAATTTTTGCGTGCTGCAGGATTGAAATGAAGCTGCCACCAAAAGTAGCGCAAAAGCTTTAGATAGTGTTTTAAACATAAAAGAATTAATTAGATACAGCCAATATAAAAATTTAGATCTATATCATAATAATTAATTTTAATCTAACAGACTATCTATTTTTCCAGATACACGTCCAGCAAACCTTCAGGTAAATCAAGGGTGAGAATCTTTTCATCCTCATCATATTCTATAATGAAATCTTCGTTTAGCGGAAACAGGACTTCCGTTTGCTGATACATCACGGTAGCCACAAACTGTTGTGGATATTCGTTTACTTCCAGAATTTCGCCTAATTCGCCTAAAGTTTCGTCTATGGCTAAGTAACCTTTAAAATCGGTATAGAAAAATTCTCCTTCTTCGCGTTCGGGCATTTGAGAAAGGGGCAGGTACAATTTCTTTTTTAACAATGCCTGCACTTTATCAATATGATCCGCATCATCAAAATTAAAATAGCCCGTTTTATTGGCCTGTAGTTTTGCCGAGGCTACAAAATACGGAACGAGTTTGCCATTCATATCAGCAAATAGTACATCAAATTCAAGCTGTTCATAATCATCAAATTCAAAAAATACCTGAACTTCCCCTTTTAAACCTCTCGTTTTGGTTACATAACCGATATAAAATGCTTCTTCGTGTTTCATAAATCTTAAAATTCGACCGTCGCCCTGATCCGATAGTTATCGGATTTATTTCAGGTTCTTTCCAGAGAGATGCTGAAACAAGTTCAGCATGACGGATATCTGGAAAATATAGCTTAAATAAAAATAGCGTTCCGAATATCCGGAACGCTATTTATTGAACAGAATTATTAAAATTATTCTGCTCCTTCTTCTTTAGTAGCTTCTGCCGCAGGAGCTTCTTCAGTTGCCTCAGCTTCAACAGCTGGAGCTTCTTCTTCCACAACTGGTGCATTTTTGGCTGCGATAGCAGCTGCTTTATCTTCTTTTTTCTTAGCTTCTGCTGCTAATGCTGCTTTACGCGCATCTGCTTTAGAAGTAGCTAAATTTTCTGTTTTACCAGAAATTTTACCCGCTTTAGCATCTAACCAAGCTGCAAATTTTTCATCTGCCTGTTCTTGAGTTAAAGCTCCTTTTTTAACACCACCTTCTAAGTGTTTTTTGTATAAAACACCTTTGTAAGAAAGGATAGCACGAGCAGTATCAGTTGGTTGTGCACCACTGTTAACCCAAGCTAAAGTTTTTTCGAAGTTAATTTCGATGGTAGCAGGATTGGTATTTGGGTTATAAGAACCTAAACGCTCAATAAATTTACCATCACGTGGAGAGCGAGAATCTGCTACCACAACGTGGAAAAAAGGTTTTCCTTTTTTACCGAATCTTTGCAATCTGATTTTAGTTGCCATTTTCTTTTATATTTATGTATTCAACATAGTTCCCGGAGCTTCATGCTGCGGGGCTGCAAAGATAACTAAAATCCTGGAAATTAAAAACATAGTTTAATTTCTTTGTTTTCAGGATATTTACCCCAAAATAGCTGCAGATACAAATGGAAAGAATTGCGATTGATATGGACGAGGTGATTGCCGATGCCGTTGGAAAATTTATTAAATTGTATAACCGGGACTTCAATGTTCCTTTAGACTTGAAAATTGATGCCGGGAACGAAATCTATCACCATGTGCCACAAGATGTGAATCAGAAATGGTTCGAATATATTAATGAACCTGGTTTTTTCCGCGATCTCGATGTTATTGCTGATAGCCAACGGGTAATTAAAGCTTTACAAGAAAAATATGATGTTTACATTGTTTCGGCAGCAATGGAGTTCCGCAATTCATTGGTTGATAAGTACGATTGGCTGGCCGAACATTTCCCTTTCATCGATTGGCAACACATCATGTTCTGTGGCAATAAAATTGTGAATGTTGATATTATCATCGACGACCGCACTAAAAACTTTATAAATTTCTCGGGCAGGTCTTTATTGTTTACTTCTCCACACAATTTGCTGATTACAGAATACGAGCGTGTAAATAACTGGGAAGAAGTAGCGGCTTTGCTGCTGTAAGCGCCAAAAAACTGTTTGTGATGTCCTTAAAACCAATTCGCCGCGCTAATCCGATTGCTAACCATTAGGCTGAAGACCGTTTTAAATTAAAAAGTTGTCAAAAGCTAGGTGCTGAAACGTATTTTTTTACCGCTGCATTCAGGAAGATTGTAACATTTTTTAAAAAATTTGTTCTAATCATAAAAACTGAAACTATGTTAGTAACCACAACGCCTACAGTTGAGGGCAGAAAAATTATAAAATATATTGGTTTGGTAACCGGCGAAACCATAATTGGTGCAAATATTTTTAAAGATTTATTTGCAGGAATAACAGATATAGTAGGAGGCAGATCGAGTTCTTACGAACGTGTTCTAAGAGAGGGGAAAGATACTGCAGTAAACGAGATGCAGCAATATGCTGCGGCGCTTGGTGCAAATGCCATTGTAGGTGTCGACTTAGATTACGAAACAGTAGGCAGTGGCGGCAGCATGCTCATGGTAAGTGCCAATGGTACTGCCGTAATTTTAGCAGACTAAGAAATTTTGCTTATTGCGAAAACTAAGCAAAAAACAAGAAAGTCTTTCCGGTGCGGGAAAGACTTTTCTTTTATACCTTATTTTTGTTTAAAACGAAAGGATGTCGATTAGCTTTAACCACTTAGAACTTACTTTTTCTGCATTAATATGTTTGATTGCGTGATCAAAAGGCGTGAAAACAATTTCCCGGTTAATCTGCCCCACCATTACACCACTTTCGCCCTGAATTAAACCTTCTACTGCCACTACGCCTAAGCGGCTGGCCAGCACACGGTCCATGCAGGTTGGCTTGCCCCCACGCTGAATATGCCCCAAAACCGAGACTTTAGTATCGTAATGCGGGTATTTTTCCTGCAAAATTTCGCCAACCTTAAATGCGCCTCCGGTATCGTCACCTTCAGCAACGATAATTATTTTCGAGGCTTTATCTTTACGGCTGTGTTCTAGCTTGTGCAAAATATCGTCCGCGTTCATATTCGCCTCAGGGATCATGATGGCTTCGGCACCAACGCCAATACCACTTCTTAAAGCAATTAATCCGGAGTCGCGGCCCATCACCTCTACAATAAAAAGACGATCGTGCGATTCAGCAGTGTCTCTTATTCTATCTACTGCATCAACAACCGTATTGATAGCAGAATCATATCCAATAGTAAAATCGGTACCCGCTAAATCGTTATCAATGGTACCTGGCAGGCCAACTATCGGAAAATTGAATTCTTTAGAAAAAATATTCGCACCTGTAAATGTTCCGTCACCACCAATCACAACCAAAGCGTCAATTCCGTTGGCTTTCAGGTTTTCGTAAGCAGTTTTCCTGCCCTCAACAGTCTTGAATGCTTCGCTACGGGCCGTTTTTAAAATTGTACCGCCACGCTGAATAATATTCGCTACAGATTTGCGGTCCATAGGAATAAAATCATTGTTAATCAAGCCCTCATATCCACGGAGAAATCCCGTTACTTCAATATCATAATAAATAGAGCCCCTAACAACAGCTCTAATTGCAGCGTTCATGCCTGGCGAATCTCCACCAGAGGTTAAAACGCCAATGTTCTTAATCTTATTCATTTGTTTGTTTTTGGAAAGCTGCCTTTCCCTTGTCTAAAAATTTAATGTAGTTCTCTGGGTCATAATCTGCTCCCTGAGGTGGAACCAAAACATTTCCATCACTGTCTACAATCACGTATTGAGGTTGAGAATTACTGTTAAAAGTTGCGGCCTGAAAGTCACTCCATTTCTTCCCAATCGTGTTTATTTTCTTTTTACTAAAAGTAGAAACATAATGCTCTTCTACAGGCAATTCTGTTTTGTCATCTACTACCAGTTCGGCCATTACAAAGTCATTCTTTAACCTTTTTGCAACTTCCGGATTAGACCATACATTGTTTTCCATTTTACGGCAATTTACACAATTCCATCCGGTAAAATCAATTAAAACTGGCTTTCCTAATTCTTTTGATGCTTGTTTGGCCTGCTCGAAATCGTAATAAGGGTCAAATCCTTTTGGCGTTAATCGATGAAACAGTTCTGCATATTTTTTTTCACCGATAGATGTTTTATTTCCGGTGCTAGCAGGCGAAACCGTTAGATTATTTAAATCGAAATCCTGAGTTGCAGTTGGCGGTAAAAATGCACTGATTGATTTTAATGGTGCGCCCCACATGCCCGGAATCAAATAAATTACCCAGGCAAATACAATAATAGCCAAAAATGTTCTTGGCACTGACAAATATGGTAAATCACTATCGTGAGAAAATTTGATCTTCCCTAAAAGATAAATTCCCATTAAAGCGAAAATAGCAATCCAAATCGCTAAGAAAACCTCTCTATCCAATAAATTTAGGTGGTATGCCAGATCTACATTTGATAAAAACTTGAATGCAAAGGCAAGTTCTATAAATCCTAAAACAACCTTTACGCTATTTAACCATCCGCCTGATTTTGGAAGAGATTTTAATAGTGATGGAAACAGCGCGAATAATGCAAACGGAATTGCCAAAGCAAAAGAAAACCCAAACATCCCTATTGCTGGGCCTAATCGATCTCCTTTCGATGCGGCATCCACCAGCAATGTTCCAATAAGCGGCCCCGTACATGAGAAGGACACCAGCGCCAAACTGAAGGCCATGAAAAAGATGCCCATTAAACCGCCCTTATCAGATTTTGCATCAATCTTATTTACGAAGGCACTCGGCAAAGTAATTTCGAAAGCACCAAGAAAAGACGCGCCAAAAACGACAAGCATCAAAAAGAAAAATGCATTAAATATTCCATTTGTTGATAGCGCATTTAAAGCATCTGAACCGAATGCTATGGTAACCAACATTCCTAATGCAACATAAATAATGATAATGGATATGCCGTAAATTAGTGCCTGACCCACAGCTTTACTTTTACTTCCTGCTTTTTTAGTAAAAAAACTAACGGTAAGTGGGAGCATGGGAAATATACAGGGCATTAAGATAGCAGCAAAGCCGAATAGTAACCCTTTTAGAAAAGTTTGCCATAACGTTAACTTCTCAGCATCAACACTTTTTGATAAAGGTGCGACAGATTTGACTGTATCTTTTTTTACTGTGTCTTTGACAATATTGTTCGCGGCGCTATCCTGCGCAGAACCTACTTCAGTAAAAACAATATCATCCGGAGGGGTGGTTGCTGTAGTATCCTGAGTTACCAGCGCGTAACTCTTTACGGCAGGCCAGGCTATAAACATGGTAGCCACTAACAACAATAATAAAACCTTTTTCATTTGTGTGTGTATTTTAAACCGTGAAATTAAGAATAATTTTAGAAACGATTTTTGTTTAAACAACAACACCTGGTAGATTTTACTTTAAAAAGAAACAGTCCCAAAAATTCGGGACTGTCTGTAAATATTTTGAAGTCAATTATTTAACCGGAATACTGAACTCCACTTCTTCTGGCGGAAGACATTGTTTATCATTACAAACCATAAATTCTACCACACCTTTAACTACTGTTGTCGCTTTGTTCAGCTTAATTTTTTGCTGAAAAATTACTGATTTCTCAAAGTAACTTACATTCATTTTAAAGGTGCTTTCATATTTTACGATGGCTTTAGGCTCAATTGTTTTGCCTACAAGACTGAAATCTTTAGAAGGAGCAAAAGTAAAAGTGGTTTTTACTGGTCCTCCGTCTTTTACATTCTGCGAATAAATATGCCATCTATCATCGATTGTAGCCTTTAAATAGATTATAGCTTCAGTTTTACTTACTTTTTTTGCAGAGTAAGCCCAGGTTACCGGTTTTTCGATTTGAGCAAATGCACCAGCAATGGTAAAAAGTACCATCGAAAGCACCAGGGTGATTTTTTTCATTTGTGTTTTATTTTGTGTGTATAAATTCAATTTCTTTAAAGTTAAAAACTTTTAAACCTTTTTTTGTATCAACCTTTAAGCGGCCGTTATCCTCAACGCCTTCAATCGTTCCTTCAAAAATCTCGCCGTTATGTTTATACAACGCAGAAACCTGATAAAGATATAGCTTTGCAAGGTAATCATTTTGTAAAATACTATATTTTCCTGCCCTTAAAATTAGGTAGTATTTTTCCATAAATATGAATATTTTCTCCATAATATCCATTAGAGGCATTTCTTTTTGTAAAATTTGGATGACGGAAGTGGCACGCCCGCTAATGCTTTCTGAAAACTCCGATTGATTCACATTTAAGCCAATGCCAATTACTGATGATTTAAAAGAACTGCCTGTCAGTGTATTTTCGATTAATATCCCACCCAGTTTTTTATCATGGTAATAGATATCATTTGGCCATTTCACCATTATTCCCTGTGGCACAAAATAAGATAAAGCTTCGCTAACAGCCAAACTTATGGCTATATTTAAGTAAAACTGCTTGTTAAGCGGCAGAAAAGAAGGTTTTAAATAAATACTTGTACTGATATTTTTCCCTGCCTGGGTTTGCCAAACACTTTCCTGCTGCCCTCTTCCGGCAAACTGATGGTCTGCCATAATTACAGTCCCTTCTGCTAATGGCTCGGATTTTGACACCAAATTTTTTAAAAAGTTATTAGTAGAATCAACTTCTTTTAATTTGATTAAATTTTGACCAACAAATAGTGTCGAAAAAGTGTTATTTTGCAAGTGTTGAATTTGTAATATTGTAATTCCAAAATTAAAGCATTTTAATGGTAAAAAAGAAAATAGTAGCCCTTTCTACATATCTTTCTGAGTTGGCCGTTCACGGCATACAGGAGAAAAAAGGAGAAGATATCGTGCGGTTAGATCTAAGAAATATTCACACCTCAGTAGCTGATTACTTTATTATAGCAAGTGCCAATTCCGGTACACAGGTAAAAGCTATTGCAGATAGTGTAGAAAAAGAAATATATAAAGCCACTCAGGCCGATCCAAGGCATAAAGAAGGTTTCGAATCAGCAGATTGGATAATTCTGGATTATTTCGATGTGGTTGTGCACATTTTTAAAACTGAAAAGCGCCACTTTTATGGCATAGAAGAACTTTGGGGGGATGCAGAAAGCACAAATTTTCAAAGCGCGTAACCTATAGAACCATTTTGACAAAGACAAATGAACGACAATCAAAATACCAACGAAAAACAGGGCAGAAAAATTCCAAACATCCCTAAAAAACCACAAAAAGGATCAAAATTTAATATTTTCTGGGTGTATGCGGCCATTATTATAGCCATCATTGCAGCACAATTTTTGTTTACTACCGATGGGGGTAAAGAAGTAACCTACCAAAAGTTTGAGCAACAGATGTTACTGAAAGGTGACGTACAGAAAGTTGTTGCTTACAAATCAGACGATTTGGTGCGTGTGGAGGTTTATATTAAAAAAGATAGTCTGAAAAAACCAATATACGATCCATATAAAAGCACGAGCACTTTTAGCGTGAACAACGCTGCCAGTCCTGTCGTATTTTTCAATGCCGGGACGATGGATGGACTGGATAAACAACTTGCCGATTCGCAAAAAGACCTTCCTGCCAACCAACCAAGGATATTGGCAGAAAAAACCAGCCGCAGCAATCCGTTGGCAAGCTGGTTCTTGAGCATCATTTTGCCTGTATTGCTTTTAATCGGTTTCTGGATTTTTATGATGCGCAGAATGGGCGGAGGTGCTGGTGGCGGCGGCCAGATTTTCAGCATCGGAAAATCTAAAGCTACATTGTTTGACAAAGAAAGCCAGGTAAACATTACTTTCAATGATGTTGCGGGTTTAGAAGAAGCTAAAACAGAGGTGATGGAAATTGTAGATTTCCTTAAAAACCCTAAAAAATACACCGATCTGGGTGGAAAAATACCTAAGGGTGCTTTATTGGTCGGTTCGCCCGGTACCGGTAAAACTTTATTAGCAAAAGCCGTTGCTGGCGAAGCCCAAGTTCCTTTCTTCTCTCTATCTGGTTCTGACTTTGTAGAGATGTTTGTTGGAGTTGGCGCCTCACGTGTCCGCGACTTGTTTAAGCAGGCTAAAGATAAATCGCCTTGTATCATTTTCATTGATGAGATTGATGCCATTGGCCGCGCTCGCGGTAAAAACGGTGTAATGGGTGGAAATGATGAGCGTGAAAACACCTTAAACCAGCTTCTGGTTGAAATGGATGGTTTTGGCACCAATACACATGTTATTATTCTGGCGGCCACAAACCGTGCTGATGTGTTAGATAAAGCTTTATTAAGAGCAGGTAGGTTCGACAGGCAGATTTATGTTGATTTACCGGATGTGATCGAGCGTAAACAGATTTTTGAAGTACACATTGCCCCACTTAAAAAATCAGAAGAGCTCGATACCGAATTTTTAGCTAAACAAACGCCAGGATTTTCAGGTGCAGATATTGCAAATGTTTGTAACGAAGCGGCATTGATTGCAGCCCGTAAAAATAAATCGGCAGTAGATAAACAAGATTTCCTGGATGCTGTAGACAGAATTGTTGGTGGTTTAGAAAAGAAAAACAAAATCATCACACCTGCCGAAAAACGTGCGATTGCGATTCACGAGGCTGGACACGCTACGGTAAGCTGGTTGTTGGAACATGCAGCGCCTTTAGTTAAGGTTACCATTGTTCCACGCGGACAGAGCTTAGGTGCTGCCTGGTACCTGCCTGAAGAGCGCTTAATTGTCCGTCCTCACCAAATGCTCGACGAAATGTGTGCAACTATGGGCGGTAGGGCAGCTGAAAAAGTAATGTTCGATACCATTTCTACTGGCGCACTTAGCGATTTGGAAAAGGTGAATAAACAGGCAAGGGCGATGGTTACTATTTATGGTTTGAACGATAAATTAGGAAACATTACTTATTATGATTCATCTGGTCAGAATGAGTATAATTTCTCGAAACCATATTCAGAAGATACCGCTTTAACGATTGATAAAGAAATTTCAGCATTAATTGAAGGCCAATACCAGAGAGCAATTCAGTTACTGGAAGAAAATAAAGATAAATTAATCCAGTTAGCCGATATCCTGATCGAAAAAGAAGTTTTATTTAAAGACGATTTAGAAGTGATTTTTGGTAAACGTTTATTCGAAAATCAAGGCGAGAGCGGAACACCTGGACATATTACACCAGTTGAGGCTTAAATAAATCATTTCTATGATTACATTTGCTACCCTAGTTAATCATTAGGGTAGCTTTTTTTTATAATGAAGGATAATACGACAGCGAAAGAACAAATACTGAAAAAGATAAGGAAAGCACTATTGGAAAAGCGCGAAAATCCCTATCCTAATTTAGAAGAAAGCCCACTGTACAAAAAAAATACAGATGAGCTGGAGATATTATTTGCCGAGCAGCTTACGGCTATATCCGGCAACTTTATCTTCTGTGAAGATGGGATCGATTTTTTTGAGAATATGCTGCACCTTGCCGATAAGTTTAAATGGCGGAAAATATATTGCTGGGAACCTGAACTACAGCAGTTTCTAAGCAAATATGAATTCCCTTTTTACCAAACCGACAAGGATTTTGATCAGGCCGAGGTAGGTATTACGCTTTGCGAAGCCTTAATTGCCCGTAATGGAAGTGTAATGGTAACCAACCAGGGCGCCGCAGGAAGAAGGCTCAGCATTTTTCCACACCACCACATTGTAATTGCCAAAACCAGTCAGCTGGTTTTAGATCTGAAAGACGCTTTTCTACTATTGAAAAACAAATACGGCAATCAGCTCCCATCCATGATCAGCAACATTACAGGGCCCAGCAGGACTGCCGATATCGAAAAAACGTTGGTTTTAGGCGCACACGGGCCTAAAGAACTGTTTGTATTTTTGATTGATGATTTTAGTTAATTACCACTCGTAATAAGCCTGGAGGCTTACCCATGTATGCCAACGTGTAAACTCGCCTACAGTATTAAGTTCAGGCGACCGTCCAACAGCCATAGCGGATAATCTTATTGCTTTTTGTCCACAGGTTGGTATTTTCGTGCCAAAACCTAAATTCCAATCAAGAGTGGCCTTATTTAGTTGTTTAAAACTTATAGTATAAGGACTGTTTCTTAATTGCCCCATTAATAAAGCGTTGTAAAGCCAACCATTACCTTTAATACCCGCCAGGAGATATACCTCTTTCAAATTTTTATTTTCACTTGTAAAGCTTGTTATGTTAGCCATTGGCAGAGTATTTATAGCCCAGTTTTTCTTATCAAGCAAACCTAACCTTGCATTAAAACCTAAACCTGTACTTACGTAATAGCCTAAACGCACCTCTGCATTCGTACTTAACTGAAAAAAGCCGATATTTTTTCCATCATTTTTGCCAATAAGCAACCAATCCGTTTTCCCCGTAACTAAAAGGGTAGGCTCTCCTCCTTTCGAGATCTGACCTTCCCAGCCGTAAGGAATATCGGCGGTGTTACCAAACCAATGATCGCGGTGAATAGTTGTTTGTACTGCTTTAGAAACGTTTAAACCTATTGCCCCCACATTGATCCCTAAAGTTATTAGTTCATTCCCAGTATCGTCCTGTAAACCCAAACTCGTTCCAATAATATTCAGGCTGGCAAACGGTCTATCATTTTTGCGTTTAAATTCACTAACCGGATCGTGCAGGTTACCCAGATATTCAGGTGTAAATGTGGTATTTGCTAGCATCATCGTTGCATCGCAAATACCATAATCTTTTAAATTTTTGCCAAAAAAAGTTTTTGCCAAAAATCTATGCGGGGCGAAAACCCATGTTTTGCCAAGTTCTTTATCCTGATAGATCAAGCCGGCCCCCATGGTATAATTTCTATCCGTAGCGTAAGATGGCTTTACGAATTTTAGAAAATAATCCTGATCAACTACAAGTCCGGCACGGTGCAATGTGTTTTCGGGTTGTTGCGCTAAAGAAACGCCAACCATTAAGAACATTGAAAGTAAGATTAATAGATTTTTTTTCATAAGAGCGGTTATGATGGCTAAATATTATTGCGTTTGATCAGTAGTTGCTGAGGTTTTATTTTCTCCGAACAAACTGAATCCGATTGCAAAACCAAGCCATGGTTTGCCCTGATAAGCCCAGTTTTTTCCCGCAGATTTATCAATAAAATCAAGTCCGGTAAATAAACCGATCTGGAATTTATCATACTGATACATATAGCCTGCGGATAATGATATTGCCGCCGCTGTATTATCCTTATCTAATTTAACACTGCCAACGGATATTCCCCCTAAAAAATTACTCGCTGAGTATACTGTATTTACATGCTGCCACTTAATACCCGCCGATACACCGAAGTTAATTTTTTCCTCAAAAGTAAATGGAGCTTTTGAGTTGCCAAATCTTGCCTTAATTGGTAATGTTAAAAAACCCCATGTAAAGCCCCTTTTATGCGGATAAATTGGTTCGCATTTATTGTTGAAATCTTTTAATGAGATAAAAAATTGAGTGTTATTTGCCCACAAATCTACATAAGCTAAATTCTTATATTTGTTTAGCTTAGCGGTTGTTTCTTTTGAATCTTCAATGCCTACCTGTGCCTTGTTAATTTTATAATACTCGCTGGCCTGTGTATCAACATTGTTCCTTGTTTTTTCTACATCCAAAGATTTATAAAAATTCTGTTTAGCTGTATCAGGTTTAAAATCCCAGATCGAAATAATATACCCACTATCAGCAACTTCATATATATAAAATTTTATATCGTCGTTAAGCAAAAATGACAAGTCTTCACTTACCTCTCTCTTAACCGGATCATAAACCTTCACCAATACACTTGCTTTTGTTACATAAGATTGTCCGATAAGATTGGTTCCCTGAGCACTGGTTTGACTGTATACCTTGACAAATGATAAAGCTAGTAGTGTAAGAAACATTAAATTTTTCATAATTGAGTTAATTTAGATGAATAAAATTTATCTAGCGTAAAAGTAACCTGTTGATTATGTGATTTATATACCCACTACTCGGTATATTTAATATCTGCTTTATACACTATATTTATAAAATATTGGTTGTATCTGCTAATTCTCTCATCAATGGATAAAGTTTTCTTCTTATTCCTATTTTTACTAAATCCATTTCATATATGCTTTTCCCGGCAGGGTAATCCAATTTTAATCGATACGGCTAAAAGATTCAATATCAGCAAACATGGGTATTTCTTTGAGGACAAAAATCTAAACCTGAACATCGATTCAATTGTAAAATATAAGCAGGCCGGTAAACTCATCCCATTAATACCAGGGAAAGTCTTTAGTAAAGGTTATACCCAATCTTATTATTGGATTGCTTTTGATATCGAAAATACCTTAAATCAATCTGTTCACCTGATGTTTAAGGAACAGAGCTCCAGTATTAACCAGCTCCAGCTGTTTAAAGTAGATCAGCAGGGCAAGATTGATCCTTTAGGCTTAACCGGCGATCATTTTACTTTTAAACAACGTCCTTACCGAAACAGAAGCTTTATCTACCCAGTGGTGCTTTCGCCTCATGAAAAGGCTACTTTTTATTTATGGGCAGATAAACGCGGACAAAATATGTACATGCCGATGTCTATCGGACGCGATGTAGATATTATTCAGGCAGAAATTCCGCAACATACTTTATTTGGTTTTTATACTGGCGTTTTCGTTTTTGCCGTGATATTTAATCTGCTGCTTTACGCCTCGGTGCAAGATAGGATTCACCTGTATTACTCCGTTTATATTTTCTGTACCCTCATTTTTATCCTGGAGGAAGAGGGATTAGCATTCCAATGGTTCTATCCAAACCTACCAGGCCTTCAAGATTATATGCGCCTGATTATGGCTTCACTGAGTTGTGGACTCCTCATTCAGGTAATGCAGCTATTTGTGAATCAAAATAGTACAAACAGTAAATCATACCGCTTTACGAACTACTATAAAAGGTTCTGCTGGCTCATGTCCATTATTCCGGTATTTATGCTTTTCAAATCATTTATCCTGTTAGAAAAAACGGTTTTTTATATCAACAATTTTCTGGCGCTACTTACAGTAATTATTATAATTATCTGTGTAATAGAAAGAATCAAAGCGGGCTACAAGTTGGGTTGGTATTACCTTATTGCTACCCTAATGCTGTTATTTGGCGTTTTTAACTATGTTTTTAACACATTAGGGCTTACCAACTTTAATTTATTGAAGCCAAATGGTTTAGTAGTAGGACTAACAGCCGAAATCATTTTTCTTTCTTTTGCACTTACACAACGCTATAATTTTTTAAAAAAAGAAAAAGAAATCCTGCTTGAAGAAAAGCGCAAACACCAGGTAGATCTGGCAGACGGCATTTTTAATGCGCAGGAAGATGAAAGGACACGACTGGCCCGGGATTTACATGATGACCTGGGCGGCACACTTTCCATTATCAAACTAAATATCACTGCTTTTCAGCACAAAGTTTTAAAACTTACCGAAAATGACCGCGTCTTTTACGACCAAACCATAGGCATGATTGAAAAGGCATGTGCCGATTTGCGGGAAATTTCGCACAATTTAATGCCTAAAAACTTTGAGCAACTTGGTTTAATCGAAACCCTGAATGAAAACTTCAATACTTTAAACCACTCGGGTAAAATAGCTTTTGAATTTATTTACCAGGTAGAACATCCGATCGAAAGCTCCATGGAAATAACCATCTACCGGATGGTTAACGAGCTGGTAAATAATATCAACAGGCACTCTCTGGCAACGAAAGCAACTATTCAGATTTTATCTTTTGAGGAAAGAATCAATATTCTGGCTGAAGACAATGGCATTGGTTTTAATCAGGGGGAGGATAAACATGGACTAGGTATGCAGAATATCCGCTCGAGGGTAAGCTATTTGAGCGGGAAAATTCAGGTAGATAGTAATCAAAATGGAACCACAATCGTGATCGATATCCCGCTGAAATAATGGACAAAATTGAACAAAAATCAACCACATTAATGATCGCTGATGATCATAAACTATTTGCCGAAGGATTATCGGCCATCCTTTCTGAACAGCCCAATCTTAAGGTAATCGGCATGGCATCAAACGGAAAGGAAATCTTACACCTTCTAAACCACCAAATACCTGATATTTTAATCCTGGATTTAAATATGCCTGTTTTAGATGGAGAAATTGCCGCAGAAAAAGTAATACAATTATTCCCATCGGTAAAAATTATGGTATTATCCATGTACTATACGGTTAAATTAGCGGCAAAATTAGAAAGCATAGGGGTGAAGGCTTTTGTTCAGAAAGATACGGATGCAGCAACATTATTTAGCATTATTTCCGACTTACAGCGGGGCGAAAAATATTTCCGGAAAATAAAACCTGATTTACAGCCATCAGCATACCATGATGGAGACCATTTTCAAAAAAGTCACAATCTAATAGCCAGAGAAATGGAAATCCTGCAATTAATCGGCGAAGACTATTCTTCACAACAAATTGCCCAAAAACTATTTATAGCACTAAACACTGTTGATACACACCGGAAAAACATGGCGCAAAAGTTAAATGTAACCGGGAAAGCAGGATTATTAAAATTCGCGCTCGAAAATAAACTCCGCTAAAATTTAATATATTTTCGATTATCGAATATAATTGATATTTTTATACTACATACCGTTTTAGTATGCGGTATTATAATTATGAGCAAAGCAATAAATACGGTAATTACCGGTACTGGAAGTTACATTCCACAGAATATTATTTCCGGTAGTGAATTCTTAAATTCTACGTTTTTTGAGAATGGTAACCGATTGGAGAAAGAGAATTCAGAGATCATTGATAAATTCTCTGAAATTACAGAAATTATAGAAAGGCGTTATGCCTGCCCTGAGCAGTTAAGCAATCATATTGGCGCTAAAGCTGCTGAAAAAGCCATTGAAAATGCTGGTATTGATAAAGAAACTTTAGACTACATTATATTCTGTCATAATTTTGGCGATATCCCTTTGGGCAGTAACCGCACTGATGTTTTGCCATCCTTAGCCTCTAAGGTAAAACAACAACTGGGTATTCAGAACCCAGACTGCGTTGCCTACGATATGATTTTTGGCTGCCCGGGATGGGTTCAGGGAGCAATACAGGCCGATTATTATATTAAAAGCGGAGATGCCAAACGTGTTATGGTTATTGGTGCAGAAACCTTAAGCCGGATTATTGATCCGCACGACCGTGATAGCATGATCTTTTCGGATGGCGCCGGAGCAGTAATTTTTGAAGCAGAAGATGACGCAGAAAAAAAGGGAATATTAGCCCATAAAACAGAAACACATGCGGTTAACTACGGCAATTTGCTAACCATGGGCAGAGGATCTCACCCGGATGAAACCAGTGGAAATTTCTACCTTAAAATGAATGGTCGTAAACTTTACGAATTTGCAGTGGTTCAGGTTCCTCAAGTAATTAAAAAAGCCATTGACAAAGCAGGCTTGAGCGTGGAAGACGTAAACATTGTATTTGTGCACCAGGCAAACGGGAAAATGGATACCGCGATCATGAAACGCCTGTTTAAACTTTACGGCAAAGATACGGTGCCTGAAAACCTGGTCCCAATGACGATTTCCTGGTTAGGAAACAGTTCTGTTGCCACAGTACCAACCTTATTAGACCTCGTATTAAAAGGTGAAGTTAAAGGTTATCATGTTAAGGCTGGCGATGTAGCCGTATTTGCTTCAGTAGGAGCAGGCATGCACATTAACGCTTTTATATACCGCTTCTAATTGGCTAGCCGTTTTAATCCGGCTTTTGCCTGGTTTTCAATACTACTTTCAAACTCATGATTTTTCATAGCTATAGCAGTATTGAAAGCCTCTTTCGCTTTCGCTATATTTTTCCTTCTTTCATAGATCTTACCCATCTGCACCGCAGCGTTTGCTGCAAAATAATACCTCAGATTTTTCCCTTCATTAATCGTTTCCTGGTAAGCCGCTAACGCCTGATCATCTTTACCTAAATCATCATAAATTCTACCTAAACGGTAATTTAGTTCTATTTTGTCTTTATCCGTAGTGTAATCTGTTGCCTTCTTATCATCAATTACCTGCAAGGCCCTGGTTAAATAACCACCGTCAAATAGCAGTCTGGCTTTTAAAAGATCAATGGTCGGCATTCCTGCGGAAGCTTCGGCTTTAGCTTGCTTATCCTTTTCCATAAAAGTATAGCCGTTTTTAACTGCCTTTGCCGCAAATGTCGAATACGCCGCTTTATCTCCTTTAAGAAGCGCAATCCAACCGAGATGAAGGTAAGCGTCCTTTACAAAGTTTACCCCCTTTGTAGCCTGTAAAAAACGGTTAAAATGGGTGCCGGCATTGAGATCGAGTTTATTCAAATGCGCAATCCCTTCCAAATAATCCAGATAAGGAAAAGGCTGATAAACACCGCCTTCTGGTCGCTTGGCCAAAATGGAAATGGCTTCTTCACTGTGTCCGTTTTTAATGCACACATAACTCTGTAAATAACTTTTTAACAAACTGGTATCAGCAATCCGTTCCGTATACTTCATCGTTTTGGCATAGGCTTGCGGGCTGTGCGCCACATCGGTTAATACATAAGCATAATAAAATACCACTTCTTCGTAAAAAGGTTCGTAAGATGATTTTGGTAGGTTGTCAGCCAATTTTTCGAACATATTCAATCCGCTCTGCAGATTTCCCCTAATACCAAAAGTTGAAAGTGCCGTTTTTAAGGCACCATCAGGAAGATTGCCTAAAACAGCATTAATCAAGCCCAGACCCTTTAAATTCAGGTGAAAATTTGGAAACTTCTTATTATTATCCTGCAAAAGACTATTCGCTCTTTTAACTTCCATAGCCGCGTTAAAATACTCTCCGAAACGACCGCGAATGAGCGCCCATTGCAAATTAATTTCTGCCTGCGCATACAGGTAGTATGGGGAATTTTTATCATCATCACTTATTTGATCCAACCGTTTAGATTTATTTCCCTTTAAACGGTCAAAATCGGCCTTGCTTTCTGAAGTTAAAACAGTAAAATAATCTACATAATTTTCGAGAAGCGGAATAATAGCGTTATTGGGATGCTGTTTTTTTTCTGTAGCGATGTATGCCCTTGCATTGCCCAATTTAAGTTCGAATATGCTCTTATAAGCGTTTAAGCAATTGTTATTGAAATCGAAGTTTGCAAGTGAAAACAAGGGAGAGAAGAGCAGAAAAAGCGTTATAAAAAAACGGAAGCTTTTATTCATTAGGGATTCTATTTTGGTATTGTTCGATGCTGCCACAACAGCTTCACATTTAAACGAATATCTACCTTAAACGCTAAAATCATATTCTTGTTTTGTGTAAGCACAAGAAAAAGAGGCTAAACAAAAAACGTCCCGATTAAATCGGGACGTTCAAATAACTTATAATTTAAATTAAGCTTCTGCTACTTCGTGTGTTAAGGCTTCATCAACTAAAATACGACCGCAGTGTTCGCAAACGATAATTTTTTTACGTTGACGGATATCCAACTGACGTTGAGGTGGAATCTGGTTAAAACAACCAGAGCAAGAATCGCGATCGATGGTTACTACAGCTAAACCATTTACCGCATTTTTGCGTAAACGTTTATAGGCAACCAATAAACGCTCTTCAATTTGAGGCTCAGCTTTATCAGCTTTCTTTTGTAAATCCTGTTCTTCCTTTTCGGTTTCAGCAGTAATTACATCCAATTCGCCTTTTTTAACTTCTAAATCTTTCTTTCTTCCATCTAATTCTGCTTTGGCTGCTTCATAGATTTCAGTTTTAGAAGTGATTTCGAAACCGTGTTCTTTAATTTTCTTTTCAGAAACCTGGATATCTAAACCCTGAATCTCAATTTCTTTAGTTAAAGCATCGTATTCACGGTTATTTTTAACTTCTTTTAATTGAGAATCGTATCTTTTGATCGCTGCTTGCGCATCTTTAATTGTATTTTTACGTGTTACGATCGAATCCTCAAGATCATCAAGCTCAGCTTTGATTTTTGCAATTCTAGTTTCTAATCCTAAAACGTCATCCTCAAGATCGGCAACCTCCATTGGTAATTCTCCACGCACCTGGCGGATCTTATCAATTTTTGTGTGGATATTTTGTAATTCGTATAAAGCCTTTAGCTTTTGTTCTACGGTTTGTTCCATTAAAACAAGTAATTTATGGGGTTTGTATTTTGCTCCGTTAAACGGATTGCAAAGTTAGTAAATTTTTTCTGAATAATTTCAAGCAATAAATTTGAGGTAAATTGTTCAGTTTCAAAGTGTCCGATGTCGGCAATGATCAATTTTTCCTCCGCATCAAAAAACTCGTGATATTTAAAATCTGCGGTAATAAATGCATCTGCCCCCGCAGCAATCGCTTCTTTTAACAGGAAGCTTCCCGAACCTCCGCAAACCGCAACTTTTTTGATCCTTTTACAAATTACTTCTGTGTGCCTAACCACTTTAGCCTGCATTCTGTCTTTTACCAAATGCAGAAAATCATAAGCATCCATATCGTATTCCAGCCAGCCCACCATACCCGAACCTACCAGTTGGTGTTTGTTTTCGAGTTTATAAATATCGTAAGCCACTTCTTCGTAAGGATGGTTCTCGAACAAAGCAACCAGAACCTTTCGCTCCGTCTGCGTAGGGTAAACCATTTCAATCCGCACTTCAGCCTCACGGTGGCGCACACCTTTTTCACCTACAAAAGGGTCTGAATCTTCATTTCCCTTAAAGGTGCCAAAACCATCAGCATTGAAACTACATTCGCTATAATTGCCAATGTTCCCCGCTCCGGCATAAAACAAGGCAGACCGCAATTGCTCCGCCTGGGCCTGCGGACAATAAGTTACCAGTTTTTTTAACAGACCTGCCTTTGGCGAAAGGACCTTGGTTCCCGTTAAACCCAAACGTTCACAGATTCTCGCATTTACGCCGGTATGGATACTGTCTAGATTGGTATGAATGGCATAAAGTGCAATGTTGTTTTTAATGGCCTTTAGTACAACACGTTCCACATAGTTTTTTCCATTGAGCTTTTTTAGTCCTTTAAAAACGATCGGGTGATGCGTAATAATTAAATTGCATCCAGTCGAAATGGCTTCATCCACAATTTTCTCCAGACAATCTAAAGCCACCAAAGCTCCACGGATTTCCATGTTTGGATCGCCCACTATCAAACCAGAATTATCATAATCTTCCTGATAATTGAGCGGCGCAATGCTTTCTAAATAATTGGTAATTTCAGCTAATTTCATTCGATAAATATAAATAAAGCCCGCAGGTTTCGAAAATTTGCATGGCTAAATTGATCATAACTCTCCAACTTAGATGTACTCAGATGCTTAGGTGGTCGATATTTTTTTTGGAAAAGAGCGTTTAATTTTTTGTGGCTGCTTCAGTCCTGCTATCGCTTCAAGTCATCACCCGCTCCTCGCTCCGGGCTTTACGCTTGATCAGGTTTATTTACCCCGGGTTTTTCGTTCATAAAACAAAAAACCTCGCAGGTTTTACAGCCTGCGAGGTTGAAAATCAAATTTATATTATTCTAGAATTTTCCTGCCTGCTGAAATCCACCGCCCATTCTCACCATCTGCAAGCTTTCGAAAACCATTTTTTGGTTGTGCTCAAAAGCTAATGTTTTGTGGTTTACGACATCGATAATTGACCCGATGAAGCACAAACCTGCGGTCAGAAGGTACAAAATACCCATGCCAATCTGACCAATGATAAATCTTTGCAAACCCGGAACAGCAAAGAGTCCGATTAAACAGAAAATCAACATATCTGATGGGTTCTTTCTTTTACTGCTGTAAACCATCAGGAAATTACGCAACTGCTCTTCAGTTAAACCGGTTGTGGCTTGTTGTAAGTAGGAATATTCCTCTGGTGTTATACCTGGTAACGACATTAGAGGTGATTGAAATATATCCATGGTTTCTATGTATTTGTAGTTGAAATTTTAAACTTATTTTTATTTTTTATTAAGGCCCAAATTCTATAAACTAGTATTAAAAGTGCCGGAAACCCAAACCAATGTTCAGAAAAGCTTTCGGAAAACTCGCCATGTAAAATATGACTGATCGACCTGCCTATCCCACATCCCGGACACCAATCCTTGAAGCCTAAATTCGCTAAAGGACAAAGTGTAAAATGGTGCTTGTGGCAATTTGTTGTTGCCAGTAATATTAAAGCTGTTATCCAGAAAAAAAGTTCTAGTGGAAAGCTTTTAATGTACTTCATTTTTCACTTTTTATATAATTTAGAGGTTTTAACACCCCCTTTGTTACATCAATTTGCCCTTAATCGACGAAAGGGGGATATATTTCGACCAAACGAACGATAGTATCTAAGAATGTGTTTTCATTTTTTCCCAAACAGATTTCCATAGCACAACCCTGCCAAAAATAGTTAAAAAAACCTTTACACAAATTGCGGGTTAATATTAAAAGATAAGCTTATTTTTGTGCCTTGAACATTCGCGATTTAATAAACAGATACAAAACCGACGATAGGGTAACCCAATTTACCAAAGCGTTGAACAGCAGCAAAAACCCAAAAATACAATTAAAGGGATTGGTGGGTTCGGCCGATGCTATTGTTGCACTTTCATCTTATTTCCTGTTACACAAGCCCATCCTGTTCGTTTTACCAGATAGGGAAGAAGCGGCTTATTTTCAATCCGATCTTGAAAGCGTATTGGACAAGCAGGTTTTATTGTTTCCCTCCTCATACCGTAAATCTTTTGATTTTACACAGGTAGATACAGCCAATGTATTGGCCCGTGCAGAGGTATTGAACGAACTGAATCATGATTCAGAATACGGAAAAATTGTAGTTTCTTATCCGGAGGCCATTGCCGAAAAGGTAATTGACCGTTCAGCGCTTGAAAAAAACACATTGGAAATTAGCTTAGGGGCCAAACTAGGCATCGATTTTATCAACGAATTTTTAATTGATTACGATTTTGACAGAAGAGATTTTGTTTATGAACCCGGACAATTTTCTATCCGAGGCGGTATTGTAGATATCTTTTCATTCTCATCTGATCTTCCTTACCGCATTGAGTTTTTTGGCGACGAGGTAGAAAGTATCAGAAGTTTTGAAATTGAAAGCCAGCTTTCGGTTGCCGATGTCAAATCGCTGACTATTGTTCCAAATGTTCAGGCAAAATTTTTAACAGAAAGTAATATCAGAATTCTCGATTACATCGATCCTGATACACAGCTGTGGTTTAAAGACGTAGAATTTACCCTGGATATTGTTAAAGCCGGCTTTAAAAAGGCTGTTGAGCTATGGAAAGCATTGCCAGCGGCAGATAAAACTCAGAATCCAGAGTGGATCGATCCTAAATTTGCCTTTACTGACGAAAAATTATTGGGCGATCACCTTCAGGATTTTCCTTTGGTTGAATTCGGAAAACAGTTTTTTTATAAAACAGACAACCGTTTTGAATTCGAAACCAAGCCACAACCCTCATTCAATAAAGATTTTAATCTGCTGATTCACAACCTTAAGGAAAACGAAAAGGCTGGGATCGTTAATTTTATTTTTACCGATTCGCCTAAGCAAATTGAGCGTTTGTATGCCATTTTAGAAGATATTGATAAAACGGCCAAGTTTACGCCAATCAACAGCATGTTGCGCGAGGGCTTTGTTGATCCACAGATCCAGACTGCATTTTACACCGATCACCAGATTTTTGACCGTTACTATAAGTACAAGCTTAAAAAAGGTTACCAGAAAAGTCAGGCCATTACCCTGAAAGATTTAAGGGAGCTGAAATCAGGTGATTATGTTACCCATATCGATCATGGAATCGGTAAATATGCTGGGCTTGAAAAGGTTGAAGTAAATGGAAAAACACAGGAGATGATCCGTTTGGTTTATGCCGATAACGACCTGCTTTATGTTAACATCAACTCTTTAAACCGCATTGCCAAATACAGCGGCAAGGAAAGCGGTGTACCCAAGATGAATAAACTGGGTACGGATGCCTGGGACAAGCTAAAAAAAACCACTAAAAAAAAAGTTAAAGATATCGCCCGGGATTTGATCAAGCTTTATGCTTTGCGCAAAACCCAGGCCGGAACAGCATTTTCTCCAGATAGTTACTTACAAACCGAATTAGAGGCTTCTTTTATTTATGAAGATACCCCCGATCAGTTAAAAGCTACCCAGGATGTGAAAAAGGATATGGAATCGCCACATCCAATGGATCGTTTGGTGTGTGGTGATGTTGGTTTTGGAAAAACAGAGATTGCTGTACGCGCAGCGTTCAAAGCTGTAGCAGAAGGTAAACAGGCGGCAATTTTGGTACCTACTACAATTTTGGCTTTACAACACTTTAAAACCTTCTCATCCCGGTTAAAAGATTTTCCGGTTACTGTAGATTATATCAACCGTTTTAAAACCAGTAAACAAATTAAAGATACGTTGGCTGAGGCCGCAGCTGGCAAAGTTGATATCCTGATCGGAACACACCGTTTGCTCAGTAAGGATGTTAAGTTTAAGGATCTCGGCATCATGATTATTGATGAAGAGCAAAAATTTGGTGTTACTGCAAAAGAAAGGCTAAAAGCCATACGGGTAAATGTTGATACCTTAACACTAACCGCAACTCCGATTCCGAGAACATTGCATTTTTCTTTAATGGGGGCAAGGGATTTATCCATCATCAGTACACCACCGCCAAACCGGCAACCTGTTAGCACCGAATTGCATGTTTTTAATGATAAATTGATCCAGGAAGCCGTACAATTCGAAATAGACCGTGGCGGACAGGTATTTTTTATCCATAACCGGGTAAACGACCTGATGCAATTAGGCGGATTAATCCAGAAATTGGTTCCGAAAGCGAGGATTGGTATTGCCCATGGCCAGCTGGATGGAGATGCATTGGAAGATGTTATGCTCGATTTCATTAATGGGGAGAAAGATGTTTTGGTAGCTACAACTATTATTGAAGCAGGTTTAGATATCCCAAATGCCAATACCATCATCATTAACCATGCACACATGTTTGGTTTGAGCGATTTGCACCAAATGCGTGGCCGTGTTGGCCGGAGCAATAAAAAAGCTTTTTGTTATCTGCTTTCGCCTCCTTTATCTACCTTAACTTCCGAGGCACGGAAACGTTTAAGTGCCATTGAAGAATTTTCTGATCTGGGCAGTGGTTTTAACGTGGCCATGCGCGATTTGGATATCCGTGGAAGTGGTAATTTATTAGGTGCCGAGCAAAGTGGTTTCATTGCCGAAATCGGTTTTGAAATGTACCATAAAATACTGGATGAGGCGATTCAGGAATTAAAAGAAGCTGAGTTTAAAGGCCTGTTCGAAAATGAACCTGCCCGTCCGTTCGTGGGCTTTACGCAGGTAGATACCGACCTTGAATTATACATTCCGGATGCTTACATCACCAACATTACCGAGCGATACAATTTATACACCGAACTTTCTAAACTTGATAACAAAGCCGAACTGGCCATTTTTGAAAAACATCTGGCCGACCGTTTCGGACCGGTTCCGCCGCAGGTAAAAACCATGCTCAGCGTGGTACGGTTACAATGGCTAGGCAAGAAACTAGGCTTTGAGAAAATCAGTTTCAAGAAAAATAGTTTACGCGGATATTTCTTAAGCGATAAACAGTCTGCTTATTTCGACTCGAATACTTTCACCAAAATTTTAACTTTTGCACAGAACCATCCTCGCATGTGCAATTTAAAGGAGGTAAAAAATACACTTAGAATTGCTTTCGATCATGTAAAGACTGTTGAAGAAGCAATTGAAACTTTAGAACTTATCGACTAAAAACGTTAATTGAGTCAGTTCATTGACTGAATTAACGTCAATTGAGTCAGTCTATTGACTGAATTAACGTTTTTTATTATATTTGACTGAAATGGAAAGTCAAATTATCAGATCTTTAAAGCCGATTATCCTGAACAAAATTGGGAAAAATAAGGTAATCCTGATATTCGGAACAAGGAGGGTAGGTAAAACCTGGTTGGTAGAAAGCATTATTAAAGACCTAAACATCAACCATCTCGCTTTAAATGGCGAAGATCAGGATGTACAGGTATTGCTCTCAACCCGTACCGCAGCAAATTACAAAAGGGTTTTAGGTGATGCCAAGCTGCTAATTATCGATGAAGCCCAGGTTATACCCGAAATCGGAAAAATTTTAAAATTACTCATCGATACCTTTAAAGACCTTACCATTATTGCCAGTGGTTCATCAACCTTCGATCTGTCGAACCAGACCGGCGAACCTTTAACCGGAAGAAGTTTAACCTATCATCTCTATCCCATAGCACAAGTTGAGCTGAGTAAACAGGAAAACGCTTTACAAACCACCCAGAACTTAGAAGAAAGATTGATTTTCGGTTCTTACCCTGAGTTGTTCCATTTGAATTCATTAGCTGAAAAAGCACAGTATTTAACTGAATTAATTAAATCATATCTGTTAAAAGATATTTTGATGTATGAGAACATTCAAAATAGCGCTAAGCTACTGGAATTATTAAAACTGATCGCCTATCAGGCAGGGTCGGAAGTTTCAATTGATGAAATTTCCCGTAACTTGGGTATCAGCAAAAATACCGTGGATCGATACCTTGATTTACTTTCGAAGGTTTTTATCATCTATAAAGTTGGTGGTTACAGTAATAACTTACGGAAAGAGGTTACGAAATCATCCAAATGGTATTTTTACGATAATGGCATCCGCAATGCAATTGTTAATGACTTCAGGTTGTTAGCCTTACGGAATGATCAGGGCATTTTATGGGAAAATTACTGTTTTAGCGAACGCATAAAAAAAATGGAGTATGAACAGCAAAATTCTACCTATTACTTTTGGAGAACTTATGATCAACAGGAAATAGGCCTTATTGAAATTAACAACGGAGAAATGTTAGCTGCCGATTTCAAGTGGGGAATACAAAAGAAAAAAATCCCAGGTTTTTTTGCCAAAAACTATCCTAAAGCTCCCTTTTCTGTAATTAACAAAGAAAATTATTTAGATTTTATTTTATAAATGTTAGACCCCACCTTATTGCTCGATTTAGTGAAAATGCAAATGCCTTATGGAAAGTATAAAGGTTACCTGATCTGCAATATCCCTGAAAGTTATTTGCTCTGGTATAAGGATAAGGGGTTCCCAAAAGGTAAATTGGGCGATTTAATGGCCACAATGTTCGAAATTCGGGTGAATGGTTTAGAGTATTTATTAACGCCTTTGAAGAATCAGCGGTAATTAAATAGATAAATCCTCCTAAATCCATGTCATCCTCCGCGTAGTCGAAGGATTTAACGTGTATTGATTTCTTTCAATAGATGCTGAAATAAATCCGATAGCCATCGGATCAGCGAGAAGAATCCTATCTCACGCAGATCAAAAATATTTCCACAGAAAATCTGCGTCGATCAGTGTAATCTACGGGAAACAACCCTATATCTCACATCCATTCTCATCACAAACCGCATCATCATTTTTATTTAATGATGTAAGTTCGGTTTTAGGCTGATTTTCTTTCCATTCGGTAAAACTTTGGGTAAGCGCATCGGTAAACGCCTGAACAGGCTGAGCACCCGAAACACCATATTTGCGGTCCATTACAAAATAAGGAACACCTCTAATACCTAAATTCTGGCTTTCATAAATATCGTAACGAACAGCTTCAGCAAATTGATCGCTATTTAAAACGGCTACAGCTTCATCCTTATCCAAACCTATTGTTACCGCAAGATCAACTAAAACATCGGTTTCGCCAATGTTTTTGCTATTTACAAAATGGGCTTCAAATAATTTCTCTTCAGCCAAATCCTGAAGACCATGTTTTGCGGCCAAATGGATTAAACGATGTGCGTTAAAGGTATTGGCTGGAATATTAGTATCGAAATCGATACTTAAGCCTGCATTTGCGGCCATATCAACCACCTGTTTTGTCATCTGTTTGGCTTGCTCAACCGGCATTCCTTTACTTCTTGAAAGGTAATCATATACCGTTTCATTATTGGTATTGTGATACTCTGGATTGAGCTGAAAACTCTTCCAATCTATTTCAATTTCATTTTTGAAGGGCAATTTTTCTATCGCCTGCTCAAAATGTCTTTTCCCGATATAGCAAAACGGACACATTACATCCGACCAGATTTCTACTTTCATAACACAAAATTAAGCGGATTATCATTGGCTATGGTAAGGGCAAAGTAAAAAGCCGCTATCGTTTGGGATAGTGGCTCTCACGCTTCAAAAAAAGTTTTTAGCTCAAGATATCGTCATTTCCGTAGTGGAGAAATCTTCTAACATCGTCCAAAGATTTCTCCATTTCGCTACGCTTCAGTAGAAATGACGAATTTTATATTAAATTTTTCAATAAAAGTTTGCTGAAGACAACATACATGCATTTTTAAGTAACCAACTCAATTATAACTATTTATACAATTGGTTAAATATTAGCTTGAAAGTACCTTGCGTTTGTGCTCTAAAGACAATTTCAGGGCCAAAAGCAAGCAATTTACCTTTACCCACTTTTGCTTCAAAAGCTGTTATCCCATCTTGCAGATAAGCCTGCCCCCAAGCCCAACCGCTGCGCAATGGTGTAGCACTTTCAAACCACATTAAGGGCCTAATCTTTCCAGCTGCAATGGCGTCGCCAGTAAGTTTAAAAACAGGACTATTATCGAAATATACATCAGCTTCTTTTTCCATGCCCCAATTGGCTGGCAAACTGGTGTCTACACCAACATTTAACACACTTCCCGGAACATAATACTTTTCAGCAGGTAATCTTTTTTCTTCGCCATTTACAATTTCTACCATCGCATTACGTACAGGGAGGTTTAAATGGTAAGCCAGATTGGTACTGCTGCCAATGGTTACAATATGACCGCCAGCTTCCAAAAACTTCTTTAGTTCAGGAATTGATTTGTCAACGCTAATTCTCCCTAAACGATTTCTAAATTCCTGAGGTATTTCTGCTGCTTTTGGTCCGGAAGTCCTGTTTCCAACCGCGCCGCCCTGAACAGAGGGTACAGCCCCACCCACAAAAATGATCACATCGAATTTAGATTTCAAATTTCCGGCATCAATGTCCTGTGGATAGATTATTGTGGCATTATAGTGGTACTGTTCCATTAGAAACCGCACCCAACCCGAAGCCATAGAACCACCATAAGTATCCCAAAGGGCAATTCTTGCGGTCGAAACTTTAATTTTAGTTTTAGGAGCAACTGCAGTTTTGAGTTTGATATTGGCTTTTTCAAGCACTGCTTTTCCAGCCGATGAAACATAAAAATCGCCATTTTCGGCTGAACGGTAAACCTCGGTTTTGTTTTTTAATAAATCATTAACTGCCCGGTAGGAATCGTTTTGTGCAGCACTCAACATATAACCTGATCCGCCTGGCAGTTTATTCTCTGGCTTTAAAAGTTCTCCGTACGGATTTTTTTCAAACGGACCTGAAAAATCATCTAAAATTCGGTCAAATTTCACATCCATCAGGTAGGCCAACGTCCAACCAGCGGCATCATACGGCGGAATTGGCGCACCACCTTCGTATTTAAAATCATTTGGGTGATCCTGTGGTTCGAACATATCCAAAACATGCGGTCGAAAAGCCTGATCGGTTTTGACTATGTAACTTCCGGCAGGATAATTTTTCCCTGCAACGGTAAACGGAGCGGTCGCTTTTTGAACTACAATACCTGTTCTGATTAACGCATTCAAAAACTTAATCGCAGTATTAAAATCAGGCTGATCTACCGATAAAATATATCCCCGAGGATCTCTGTTTGCAGGGGCCTTCATCACAGTATCGAAAGCTTTCGTACTGATCTGGCGTCTTGGTCCAAAATCTGCGTCACCGCCTGCAATAGGAGCAGCTCTTTCACCTTTTGCCGCATTATTAATGGCTTCAATTTTCTTTGGAGAAAAAGACCATGTATCTTTTTTCCCCCGTTCGATCGAATTTCTGCCCATCTGGTAAATATTGAACAACAATTCATCGCGATAACGTTGTGCATAATTTAAAACAGCATAGTTTAAGGATACAGAATAATCGATCGAATTTTTGAAATACCATTTCCTCGGTGTAATCGGATTGGGTGAATCGCCGTTCGGTAATAATCTTGAAGGAACCAGCGGAATTTCAGAAGGTGTAGGGTTTCCGATAATTTCGGTTAAAAGCCCAATCATGTTATGAAAATAGGTTGTGGTTCTTAAACCGCCATTGTACCAGGTAGAATAAACCGAACCTCCACGCTGCGTATAACCAGGTTTATTTTCTACATTCATCCTGTTATGCATGGCCGCACCAACTGCATCTAAACTGGTTAACAAAGTTGGGTCGAACACATAATTAAACGGATCCCTATAGGGCGGTCCTGCTACAACTGTTCCCGCCGGACCAGCCTGATGGTGGTTATACATAATCTGCGGAATCCATTCTACAAAAAGCTGGCGACCAATATTCTGCGTTTCTTTGAGGTTTAGCATAAAGAAATCACGGTTATTATCATGGCCGGCATATTTTTCGTACAAAACGGGCAAGCCCGAGGTTGTTCTTTTCTTTGGGTCTTGTTCTCTCATGTACCAATTGCTGATCAGCTCCTGACCATCAGGGTTTGCATGTGTAAATAAGATGATCACATTATCCAGAATACGCAAGGTTTCAGGATCTGTTCTGGAAGTAAACTCATATATTGTTTGGATCAACTGATGGGTGCCAACCACCTCGTTTGCATGCAAGCCGCCATCAATCCAAACCACGGCCTTACCTTCCTGTGCCAATGCCTTTGCCTGCTCGGTCGACATTTCAGCGTGGGCCAGCTGTTGCGAAATTTCTTTATAACGATCTAATTTCTTCAGGTTTTCTGGTGAAGAAACAATCAGCATATACTGACTTTTGCCTTCTTCGGTTTTACCGATATCAACCAGTTTGATGCGGTTAGAATTTGCAGCCAGTTTTTTGAAGTAAGCTTCTGTTTGGGTATAATTGGCCAGTTGGTAATTATCACCGATGTCAAAACCAAAATGCGATTTTGGCGTAGGTACTTCCTGCGCCAGTGCTGCACAATTACTTAACAATATAAAAGCGATGCAGAGCCTGATAAAGTAGATTTTTACCATAGTTGAAAGTTTAGTTGGAAGAATCAAATATAATAGAGAAAATTTTTCAAAAACGGCTTGCTGTAAATTTGTTACAAGTTTTCATTCCTAATCCATACATGACCAGCGAAAGCTTTTAAAATTTCACCCAGTGGCGTGAAAGGCGCGCGGATGGGACGAAACCAAAACAGCATTGATCGAAATGGTTGAAGCCGCAAAAGAGATGCGTAAAACCGAAGAAGTACTTTCAGCAGATCTTCATCTGAATTGAGAAATTCTGTCCAAAAATGACAATAAATGAAAGATCCCTGAAAAAAATCGTCATTGCGAGGAGGAACGACGAAGCAATCTTTTTCTGCGAGTAATCCAGCTTTAGCAATGCTTCCCAAAAGTTCAAGACAGGCTGTTGATCGAAACAAACTTTTTGCGATGATGAGAATCTTAAAAGATAAATCAATCCTTATGATAAATCTTTTTAACTATTATTTATGTCTAGATCTCAACTTTGACAACTTTCTAATCAGAAAGTTGTCAAAGCTTTTTACTCCTACTATATTTACCCCATGACTTTAGCAGAAAGAATAGAAAATTCAAAAACCAGTATTTTTAAAGCCGTTTTCCCTAACACAACCAACCATTATGATACACTTTTCGGCGGCACTGCCATGCATTTAATGGACGAAGTTGCTTTTATTACTGCAACCCGCTTTAGCCGCCAGATTATGGTAACGGTAAGCAGCGACAGGATTGATTTTAAAAAACCAATTCCAGCGGGTACCATTGTAGAGTTAATCGGTAAGGTAAATCATGTGGGTAATACCAGCTTAAAAGTTAATGTGGAAATTTATATCGAGCAGATGTATGCAGAAGGAAGGGAACTCGCTGTTCATGGCGATTTCACTTTTGTAGCTATTGATGAAAATAAAAAGCCCGTTCAGGTCATTAAATAATCTTATAATTTTTAGCTAAAATGGTATAAAGATCATCAGGTTTAAATCTCTACATTTGATCATGGAGCATCAGCATTCGGAAGCAGAATTAAAAAATATTGCAAAACAATTAAGCTGCCCGGAAGGCGAACATGGCATTAAAACAGGGGAGATGATGCATGCGAACAACATCGGTATGACCACTTCTGCAATTGATGCATTAAATCTCAAAAACAATGAAACCATTTTAGAAATCGGTCAGGGTAACGGTGGGCACATTGCTCAACTGTTATCAAGGGCCGAAAATCTCCACTATTTCGGTGCTGATATTTCTGCTACCATTATTACTGATGCTGAAAAGATTAATCAGGATTTTATTCCAGGTGGAAAAATTCATTTCAAACTTACAGATGGAGTTTCATTGCCATTTGATGATGATCGGTTCGATAAGATTTTCACCGTCAATACAATATACTTTTGGAAAAATCCAAACGAATACCTCACCGAAATTAAACGAACCCTAAAACTTAATGGCAATTTGGTGATTTGTTTTGCCGACAAAACCTTTATGCAAAACCTACCTTTTACCCCCTATGGTTTTACACTTTATGAAGTTGAAAAGGTAAAAGAGTTATTAAAAAACGCAGGATTTAGCGTTGAAAACATTCTTAGCAAAACCGAACAGATCAAAAGCAAAACAGGCGAGCAGGTAGAAAGGAAATATCATGTTGTAATTTCCACTCGTGCTTCACTATAAATGGCGAACCTTTCTTTCGTTTTTGGTTAATCTAATACAAAATCAGATAAAGATATGCGTAAACCACCGGAGCAGCCAACAATAAACCATCAAAACGATCTAATAAACCACCATGTCCTGGTAACAAACCTCCACTGTCTTTCGTATCCAGACTGCGTTTAAGCATCGATTCTACTAAGTCGCCCAGTGTACCGAAATTTGCAATTAACAAAGCCATACCTGCCCATACCCATGCCGGACTTTCAGTAAACCAAAACGACAGGCCAAAAGCAACCAGCACGCTGGTAAACATCCCCCCGAAAAATCCTTCCCAGCTTTTCTTCGGCGAATGACGTTCGAACAGTTTTCGTTTACCGTATTTTACACCAAAAAGATAGGCCCCGGTATCATTTGCCCAAAGCATTAATAAAAATGCGAGCGGCAAATGAAAGTTATATTCATTCCAGTTTTTTAAAAAACCCAGCGCATGAAAAAAACAGAAAGGAATGGTAACGTAAACAAAGCCAACAAATGTATAAGAGATATTGGCAAATGGAATTTTGTTTTTCTTATATAACTCTGTAATAAAAACCGAGAAAATTAATGGGATACAAAGCAAAAGATACTTAACATCATATTCCAGGTAATGCAAGCCTGCGGCCATTAAAAAGATTAAAGATCCTGCCATTAAACCAATATTTCTATGGGGCCTGATGCCGGCATTTTTAATCAGCTTATAAAATTCGAATAAGGATAAAACACTGAGAATAAGATAGAAAATTGTAAATACATAACTCCCCAAAAGGATAGAGCCAAGCATTACAATGGTAAAAAAGAAAGCGGTTATTGCCCTGGTTTTCATTTAAGGTTAGAGGTAAATGGTGTAAGGTGTAAGGTCATTATCACTATTCAATTTCGTTTTCAACAATATATTCTATGGCTCTATCGAAATCGATCTTATTTACCAAAACATTTATTTCGCCAATGTTATATGCCGAGAGCTGTTTATTAATCGTCACTGCTGGGATACCGGCTTCTGTTAATCCCTGTTTTAATACCTCTGCCGCAAATACATTGCTGGTGGTATATACTTTAACCCAATTTTCGCTCACGTGATGCGCTATCTTTAAAAAATTTAAACAAAGCTATGGTAATTATTGCACTAATTAAATAGCCATACCATGGAAAACCGATCGGTTCATCAGCTTTATCAAGTGGCATGTTGTGTTTTTGCATATAAAAAGCCGCACAAACCGCATAAGCATTGTTTAAAAAGTGCGCAAACATAGCATACCAGATACTACCACTAAGATAATATAGATACCCGAAACCGGCTCCTAATAATAACCTGGGCACAAAACCGTAAAACTGGACATGTATGGCGCTAAAAATTATAGCCGAAAGCCAGATAGCCAGGTGCGGATTGCCAAAAGAGCGCTCCAATGCGCGTTGCACGCCCCCCCTGAACATCAACTCCTCGCCAATGGCAGGCAAAACTGCAATCATGATCAGGTTAACCACAAAATCAAAATTACTTCTTACTGTAATCAGTTGAATGGTCATTTTTGCTGCCAGTTCTTCTTTCTCCTTCATCCATGCCTCAATTCCTTTCAAAAAGTCGGGCAAAACCATTTTTTGATTCCAGATTACCGTCCACTCCATAAAGGGCATACTCACAATCATAATCATGATAACCAGCAGAAGCAATAAAACCTTTGGTTGTTTAAAGTTGTAAAACCGGGTTATTTTTATTCTTTCAGTTAAAGCGAGGGCAAGGGGGGGTAAAATGAATGTACCTACTGAGCTTAAAATCTGTATTACCTTAAAACCTGAAATATATTTTGCGTCGCCAGATAAAAGCAAGTTGAAATTACTCACCAAGCCCATTCCGTACATGGCCATACAGATCACGATTCCAATCATACCGAAAACAAAAGCCCCGGCAACTGCGTAAAATAAAAGTAAAAGTAATTGCAAGAAAGGATTGATTTCCTCGTGTTTAGGTGTTACAAAATTCATTATTTGTACCTTTGTATGTTTTATTAATCGTTGAAGATAGAAAATGTCTGTAAAGATAGGAAATATAGATTTAGGTGAGTTCCCTTTATTACTCGCTCCGATGGAGGATGTAAGTGATCCGCCGTTCCGTTATGTATGCAAAAAAAACGGGGCTGACATGATGTATACCGAATTTATCTCTTCTGAAGGCTTAATCCGTGATGCCGCAAAAAGCTTACAAAAACTAGATATTTTTGAATACGAAAGACCGATTGGCATACAGATTTTTGGAGGCGATATTGAACATATGCGTGAAGCCTCAGAAATTGCTTCTGCAGCAGGTCCTGATTTGGTTGACATCAATTATGGCTGCCCGGTAAAAAATGTGGTTTGCAAAGGCGCAGGCTCCAGCTTGCTCCAGGATATTGATAAAATGGTAAAAATGACCGATGCTGTAGTTAAAGCTTCGCATTTGCCTGTTACCGTAAAAACCCGCTTAGGCTGGGACGACAATACTAAAAATGTTTATGAGGTTGCCGAGCGACTTCAGGATGTAGGTATCCAGGCACTGACCATTCATGGCCGAACAAGGGCACAATTATACAAAGGAGAAGCCGATTGGAGTTTAATACGCGAAATTAAACGCAATCCGCGCATCAAAATCCCCATTTTTGGCAATGGTGATGTAGACAGTCCTGAAAAAGCAGCCAACTGGCGCATGGAATACGAGGTAGATGGTATTATGATTGGCCGTGCCGCAATCGGTTATCCCTGGATTTTCCGCGAAGTAAAACATTTCTTCAAAACCGGAAAACACCTGGCCGGACCTACGATCGAGGAAAGAATTGAGGTATGTCGTACACATTTAGATAAATCGCTGGAATGGAAAGGTCCTAAAACCGGTATTTTCGAAATGCGCCGCCATTATGCCAACTATTTCAAAGGCCTGCCAGATTTTAAACCTTACCGCATGCGTTTAGTTGCTGAGCCAGATATCAATAACATTTATAGCATTTTAGAAGAAGTGGCAGAAAAATTTGCCAACTATGACGCCACCAGCGTACTGGCTTGATTTTTGAAAGCTTTTTTCTTACATTCGTTATCATCATGGTTACAGCTATTACAGACGGGGTTAAGGTTTCGGTAGAAACCGTTTATCAGCCAGAATATTCAAATCCGGCGAACGAACACTATATGTTTGCCTATCGTGTAGAGATCTCCAATCTCTCTGATTACGCTGTTCAATTGATGCGCCGCCAGTGGTTAATTTTCGATTCGAACAGTAGCAAAAGAGAGGTAGAAGGTGAGGGTGTTGTTGGTTTACAACCAATTATTCAACCAGGAGAAACACACATATATGTTTCAGGTTGTAACCTAAAAACCGATATGGGAAGCATGAAAGGCACTTATTTGATGAAACGTGATCTTGATGGTTCAGAATTCGATGTCGACATTCCCGAATTTCAATTGGTAGCACCTTACAAATTGAATTAATTCATGATATTATACCAACGGTCGTTTCGACCTTAGTGTTCCAAAGGAACTCCTTGTGGAGGAGAAATCTGTATTTTTTAACTTAAAAAATATTAGAAAAGCAATTTCAGCATTTCGTATAAATACACTTCTTCTGCACCATGCAACCTTAAATAGTATCACCTAACGTGCCACCTAAACCCGATCAAAGCGGGATGCCGATATTTTTCTGTCGGCAGAAGCGGGAGCGGGACTGGATTCTACCTAAGAACCACAAAACCTGCTTTCCAAAAAATAGGCTTTATATTATCGAAAGCAATTTCAGTATTCCATTTTTAATGTTATCCCTGCTTTTCATTCCAGGTACGCACTCGTTACCCACTTATGGGCTTTTCCATTTCAATCAGGTTTAAATTGCAATGTTTCTTCCAGTATCAAAGGTTAACAACATGGCGTATAAAGCCTTCTTCTCGAACTCTGCAACCCCAAATAGTACCAATTTACTGTGCCACTTAAACCGAAGGGATCGGAGCGGGATGCCGATTCTTCATCGGCAGAAGCTGGAGCGGGAGCGAAGCATTCCTATTCCCACCGAAAGTGCTTTCCAAAAATTTCAAAATACCTTCAAACCAAAAACGGCCAGGATGATGATCCCAGCCGCATTGTATTTTTCATAATTGGATATTCCTTAATCTCTGCTTCTTCCAAAAAGCATTGATGCGTAATACAATAAATTGGCCAGTGCACCAACAGCTGCTACCACATAAGTCATGGCTGCCCACCAAAGTGCATCTTTCGCTTGCGCATTTTCTTCCTGTGTTTGCATTACACCATTATTGTTTCTTAACCAGGCCAATGCACGGTTACTGGCATCAAATTCGACTGGCAGTGTAATGATACTGAATATGGTCACCAGTGCTAAACCCACTACACCAATCGCTAAAACAATCGGGTTTCCGGTAAAGCCTATTAACAATACACCAATCAATAATACCCATTGCAAAAGATTAGATGATATACTCACTACCGGTACCATGCTGCTTCTTAACTGTAACCAGTTATATGATTTGGCTTGTTGCACGGCATGTCCACATTCGTGAGCAGCTACTGCCGCGGCCGCTACACTTCGACTATAATATACATCTGTACTTAAATTAACGGTTTTATCTGATGGATTGTAATGATCTGTTAATTGCCCTTCGGTACTCATCACCTTCACGTCGTATATCCCATTATCATGCAGCATTCTTTCTGCTACCTCTTTGCCCGATAAACCAGAGCTTAGTTGCATTTCGGCATACTTGGAAAACTTGTTTCTAAACCGCCATTGTACAAACATGCTCAGCAATAATACCGGGATGGTTAATATTAAATAAACTCCCATTTTCTTTTGTATGTTTTTCATTTAGCCTATATCAAAAAGCGTTCCCATATTATTTAAAGTTTCAAAAACAGTACATTTATACTATGCCAACCGAACTTTCATATTGGGAAAAAGAATCATTTTTTTGTAATTATGATGCGATTGTGATCGGTAGCGGAATAGTAGGATTAAATGCTGCCATCCACCTTAAAAAAACAGCTCCTTCCCTAAAGATAGTCATACTCGAAAAGGGATTTTTACCTACAGGTGCAAGTACGAAAAATGCTGGTTTTGCCTGTTTTGGAAGCATTTCTGAACTAATGGAGCAGGAAGATTTAATTGGTAGTGAGCGGCTTGCGGCGCTTATCGAAAAACGTTGGAAAGGCCTGCTTAAATTGCGTAATTTACTGGGCGATAATACGATTGATTACCAATGCCTCGGTGGATATGAACTATTTAAAAAAGAAGACAATTTTACGGCTGAAACGGGTGTATCCAAAATTGAACATTTTAACCTTCTTGTTAATGATATTGTCGGATCCAATGCATTCAGTTTGAAAAATAGAAAAATCAGTCTATTTGGTTTTGAAAGTATAGGTACTTTAATCCAAAATAAATATGAAGCTCAGATTGATAGTGGCAAAATGATGTCTGCTTTAATGCAATATGCACAACAACTTGGCATTGGCATTTTCAACAATTGCAAGGTAGATCAGATTAAAGAAGAATCAAAAGGTTTTTGCCTGATTACCCAAAATGGAAATTTTTTATGTAAAAGATTGATGGTTACTACAAATGCCTTTATCAAAGATCTATATCCTGATGTGGACATTACCCCAGGCCGCGGTCAGGTTTTAATTACCAAACCCATTCCAAATTTAAAAATAAAGGGTACTTTCCATTACGATAAAGGGTATTACTATTTCAGAAATATAAATGAAAGAATTTTATTGGGTGGTGGACGAAATATTGATTTCAATGCAGAAGAAACTACCACCTTTGGGCAAACTGACCCTGTGCAATCGGTACTTGAACACCTGCTAAAAGAAGTCATCTTACCAAGCACTACATATGAAATTGATTATCGTTGGAGTGGGATTATGGCCTTTGGAAAAACACTTGAACCATTTATCGGAGAAATCCGTCCGAACGTATTTTGTGCAACCAGGTGCAACGGGATGGGTGTTGCTATCGGCCCGCAAACCGGAGAAGACCTGGCTAATTTATTGTTGACTAAATTATAGTTTTTTACCACAAAGACATAGAGAAAAGCACAGCGGACACGATGTTTGCCTTTCTTGGAGAGATTCCTTTAAGAGAGTATCTTCAATGTTGAGGAGGAACGACAAAGCAGTTTTAATGCCCAAGACTATCAGCGATTGTAGTAAGATTGCTTCATCAGCTGAAAAACTTTTTAAGCAATAACGACCCCATTCAGCTTCGCAATCCGCCAAACCCCAAACACATATCGTTTATTTAAACACCACCGTTTTATTTCCACTAACAAAAACCCGGTCTTCAAAAATGAGTTCTAATGCTTCCAATAAAACTTTTTTCTCTATTTCCTTACCGGCACGGACCATTTCCTTTACCCCAAAATTATGGTCAACATGATTGGTATGCTGGGTGATAATTGGGCCTTCATCCAAATTATCGGTAACAAAATGTGCGGTAGCTCCAATAATTTTTACCCCGCGCTCAAAAGCCTGGCGATAAGGGTTAGCACCTATAAAAGCGGGTAAAAAGGAATGGTGGATATTGATGATTTTACCAGCATAATCTTTTACAAAGTCAGCTGAAAGAATCCGCATAAACTTGGCCAATACGAGGTAATCTACCTCAAATTGATTAATGATCGCTTTTACTTCTGACTCAAATTCACTTTTATCTTTATTGTTATGATCTACGTAAAAATAAGGGATACCCAGTTTTTCGGTAAAATCCCTCAAGCTTTCATAATTGCCAATCACACATTGAACATTGGCACCCAAAGTTTTAAATTGGTTTTTAATCAGTATTTCTGCTAAGCAATGATACTCTTTCGTCACCAGAACTGCAATCTGCTTTTCTTGCTTGGTAATTAAATTTACCTCTGCGGCATCTGGTAAATTTTCCAAAAGTTTTTCCTTTAATTCTTCTGCATCTTCCAGGTTTCCAGTACAGGCAATCCTGGTAAAAAATGCTTTATTGGCTTCGTCTACAAACTCACGCATGGCAATAATATTCAATTGATGTGCAGCCAGCACGCGGGTAATATTGGTAACTAAACCAACTTGATCGGGGCAAGAAATTAAGACGGCTAAGGCGTTCATTTTTAAAATAGTAATATTCAATTATAAATAATTTTTACGGTTTTATGTGGATCATGCTGACTAATTTTTTTTGGTATATCTATTTTAAATCTACATTTTTGCTAAAATTTTTATCATTATGGAGATCGTCGGCATTGCTTTACTAATTATAATTTTAATCGTTCTGGTTATCTTATTGCTCAAGAAACCCCAATCTTCTTTATCTAATCTATCGGTAGAGGATTTTGAGCGGATCAGAAGTGAAAATGAAACTTTAAAAATCAGTTTAGCTAAAGCCGACGAACGCGTTTCTAATTTAGCTGTAGAGAAAGAACACATTACCGCTCTACTCAAAGGAGAACAACAACGCTTAATTGATGAATTACAGGCTGAGCGCGATCGGCTTGCCGATGCGAACCGTGAGCTCGAAAGTACCAGATCATTTTACATGGCTGAAAAAGAAAAGTTAGCAGAACAAAAATTAAGTTACGAGCAATCACAACAGAAATTGAATAAAGATTTCGAACTCATTGCCAATAAGATTCTTGAAGAAAAATCCACTAAATTTATTGAGCAGAACCGTACCAACCTCGATATCATTCTCAATCCGCTGAAAGAAAATATCAAGGCTTTTGAAGATAAGGTAGAAAAAGTTTACAAAGCAGAGTCAGATGAAAGAAATATACTGAAAGGTGTAATTTCAGAACTTCAGATTCAAAGCAAACTTATTCAGGAAGACGCCAATAATTTAACCAGAGCGTTAAAAGGTGATAGTAAAAAACAGGGAAATTGGGGAGAAATCATTTTGGAAAAAGTGCTAGAGCGCTCCGGACTGGTCCGCGATCAGGAATATCGTATCCAGGCTTCGTATGCATCGGCAGAAGGTAGCCGTTATCAGCCCGACGTGGTAATAGATCTTCCGGACGATAAACATCTAGTTGTTGATGCTAAGGTGAGTTTAGTAGCATATGAACGCTCTGTATCAGCAGAAACCGATGAAGAGCGTGAAGGCTATTTAAAACAGCACCTGGTTTCCATTAAGAATCATATTCAGGAACTTTCATCAAAAAACTATCAGGATTTATATAAAATCAATTCCCCTGATTTTGTTCTATTGTTTATTCCCATCGAATCTTCTTTTAGTATTGCAGTACAAAAAGATGCGGAACTTTTCAATTTTGCATGGGATAGAAGAGTTGTGATAGTAAGTCCATCTACATTGTTGGCTACACTGCGCACCATTGCCAGCATGTGGAAACAAGAACGTCAAAACCGTAATGTAATGGAAATTGCCCGTTTGAGTGGCAGCATGTACGATAAGTTTGTAGGCTTTGTTGCCGACATGGAGAACATTGGCAGATATATTAAAAATGGACAGGATGCTTACGATAAAGCCATTAATAAATTGTCGGTAGGTGCCGGGAATCTAACCAATACATCAGAAAAGATTAAAAAACTCGGTGCAAAGGCAACTAAACAGATTGATACAAAGTACCTGGATTTAAATGAATCACAAGATTTATAGCTGCCTTAAAAATATCAGCTATAATATAAAATCGTCATCTCGTGTGGAACGCAGTGGAATGGAGAAATCTATCTAAACAGATTTCCCTACTCCGCTCGAAATGACGAATTTTTATTTTTTAAAAGCATTCCAGCCCTGGGCTTTCAGCTCATGCACCTTTTCAGATTTGGAAACCATTTTACAACCCGAATTTTTATCGGTAACATGACCAATTACCGTGATATCTACATCATGTTTCAGCTTTTTGTAATCCTCCTGACTAATGGTAAACAACAATTCATAATCCTCGCCACCACTTAAAGCACAAACCGTCGGATCTAAACCTAACTCGCGCGCTGTTTCGTAAGTCATTGGATCCAAAGGAATTTTTTCTTCATAAATTGTGATCCCTTTATCTGATTGTTCTGCCAAATGCAAAATTTCTGAAGCCAAACCATCTGAAACATCGATCATAGCGGTCGGTTTAATATTCATTTCATCTAAAAGTGCCACAATATCCATCCTGGCTTCAGGCTTTAATTGTCGTTCGATGATATAATCTTTACCTTCCAGATCGGGTTGAATTTGTGGATTTTCGAGATAGATTAATTTCTCTCTCTCTAAAATCTGAAGACCAAGATAAGCACCACCTAAATCACCGGAAACACATAATAAATCATGTTCCCGGGCACCATTTCTGTATACCACTTTATCTGCATCAGCATAACCAATACTGGTAATACTGATCACTAAACCTTGCTTACTTGATGACGTATCGCCCCCAATTAAATCGATGTTATATTTATTACAAGCCAGCTCAATGCCTTTATAAATTTCTTCAACAGCTTCGAGCGGAAATTTACTTGATAAACCCAGCGAAACCGTAATCTGACTCGCTTTTCCATTCATGGCATAAATGTCACTCAGGTTTACCTGTACCGCTTTGTAACCCAGGTGCATTAACGGCACGTAAGCCAAATCAAAATGGATTCCTTCCAACAATAAATCGGTCGAAATTAAAGTCTGTTTGCCTTTTGCGTCTAGTACTGCAGCATCATCGCCAACACCCTTTACCGAATAATCATTTTTAATTTTAAAATTAGCAGTCAGGTGTTTAATTAACCCGAATTCACCCAATTCATTGATATCTGTGCGTTCTTTATTTTCAAACATAAATTATTACATTATCGTCATGCTGATCCGATGGCTATCGGATTTGTTTCAGCATCTTAATAAATAAGACCCTGAAACAAGTTCAGGGTGACGGATTTATCTATTTAATATTTTCCATCCAATTTTTTCCTTCAGTAAACCTGGCAATTAACATCGCCGCAACATTATCACCTGTAGCATTTAACAAAGTAGCCATCGGATCAACCAAAGTACCTATAATCATCGCTGGTGGCAAAGCTTCAGGTGGCAGTTGGTAAGCCGAAATCATCAATAATTCGCCAATATAACCGCCATTTGGTATTCCACCCTCAACAATACTTACTAATAAGGTAATGCCAAGTGCCAAAATAATCGTATCAACATGCACCAAATCTTTACCAAAAATGGCAAAAACAACCGCAATTTTTATAATAGAACTAATGCTCGATCCATCTTTATGCAAGGTTGACCCCAAAGGAATCGTTACATTGGTGATGTATGCCGGTACGCCCATTTTTGTAGTCCCTTCTAAATTTGCCGGAATAGTGGCAATGCTGCTACAGGTTCCGATGGCGGTTAAAGAAGGTACAATATTATTTTTCCAAAAAATTTTTATCGCCTTTAATCCACCCGCCAGGAAAGCATAAAAAGTAAAGAAAACGATAAAATAAAAGGCGCCAACGCCATAATACAAACCCAAAGCTTTAGCATAGGTACCAAAAAGCTGTGGACCAAAGACCCCAACTTGGTAGGCAAAATAAGCACCCAAACCAATAGGTCCTAATTTCATAATTAAAATGATGAGTTTTTTCATCACTTCATTACCTGATACCAGAAATTTTTTAAACCCTTCACCTTCCTTTTCGGCATATAAAGTTGAAAAACCTACCAGTACCGAAAAAATAATCAGTGCCAGCATATTTTTTCTACTTCCGATTTCGAAAAACTCACTAACCGTTAAAAGTTGCGTCATCTGCCCGCCAAACGACGTAATTTTCTCTGGCTCAGTTGGTAAAGTTGCATTCCCCAATTGCTGATGGATAGGAAAGATCCAAGTGGCAAATAAAGTTAAAACCGCAGAAACAAGGATAGTCGAAAGGAATACCACCACCATAATGGTTAATAATTTACCTAACTTTTTTGTTCTATCGATATTTGCAATGGCTGAGGAAACCGCAAAAAACACCAGCGGAATAACAGCTGTAAACAACAAGTTTAAAAATATATCCCCTAATGGTTTAATACTTTCAACGCTTTTCCCAAAAATTAAACCGACAATGCTTCCGGCAGTTATGCCCGCCAAAAGCCATAATAGGCCTGAATAATTTTTAAGGATGTTGTTTTTTTCCATAAATAATTTCAATAAACCTATCAGGTTTTAAAACCTGATGGGTTTTGTAGATTTTACAAACCCAATTCTGCAGAAATATCCAGCATCCTTTGGATGGGTTTACGTGCCTGTTCAATAATATGCTCAGGAACGGTTACCTCGGGCAAACCATTTTTAATACATAAATATAGTTTTTCCAAAGTATTTCTTTTCATGTAAGGACAATCGTTACAGGCACAGCTATTATTCGGCGGCGCCGGAATAAATGTTTTTGTTGGATTTGCCTTTTCCATCTGGTGGATAATTCCACTTTCTGTTGCCACAATAAATTCTGTAGCTGGGTTAGTGATGGTATATTTTAAGAGCCCGGTTGTAGAACCGATATAATCAGCCATTTTTAAAACCACTTCTTCACATTCCGGGTGTGCAATAAATTTAGCATTCGGATGGCGTTCTTTCAGCTTTGTAATTTTTTCCTGAGAGAAAATTTCATGCACCATACAGGCACCATTCCATAATACCAAATCGCGTCCGGTTTTTTTCGCAACGTAAGCCCCTAAGTTCCGATCAGGTCCGAATATTATTTTTTGGTCCTTAGGTAAACTCTCTACAATCTGTACTGCGTTTGTACTTGTACAAACAATATCACTTAAAGCTTTTAATTCAGCTGTACAGTTTACGTAAGTAATCACCAGGTGATCTGGATATTTCTCCTTAAATTTTCTGAATAAATGTGGTGGACAACTATCTGCTAATGAACAACCTGCCTTTACATCTGGCAATAAAACAGTTTTGTTAGGAGATAAAATTTTGGCTGTTTCGGCCATAAAATGCACACCAGCAAACACAATTACATCAGCATCTGTTTTTGCAGCCTCTTGTGATAAGCCTAAACTATCGCCAATATAGTCTGCAATATCCTGTATATCAGGTTCTTGGTAATAATGCGCAAGAATTATTGCATTTTTTTCCTTTTTTAATTTCTCAATCTCTGCAAATAGATCGAGCGTAGGATCAATTTCTTCTTCTGCGAAACCCTTTTTGTTGATTTCTTCTAAGACATCTATGTTCATTTTAAAATTTTCCTTTTTTGAATTTTGACGTTGGCCAAAGATAAAGCTTTCCACGTCTCAATAATTAATAAGTTATTTTAAATAAATAAATCTTGTTTGTTTATTAGTGTGTTAGTATTGTTGGCAAGTTTAGAAATTTCTTTCTTTTAGATAAGTTATTAATTGTTTACTAACATTTAGATTACATTTATCTAATATTATAAGTTTGATTTTCAGTGTTATCGAAAAGTCGCTCAAATTTTATCAATAGTGGAATGTTAATTGTTTATAAGTGGGGAAAAAGTTAATTACTTGTATAAAGCTGCTTAAAAATTGCGCAAAAGATTGTGGCAAATTGTGTTTTTAGAGTAGCTTTAAACATTCAAATTTATTTGTTAGGATAATTTAGACACAAGGCTAACATTTATCAACTAGTTGTTAACATCGTGGATAAAGTAAATGTTTTTTATTAATGAAGAAAGTAGATTTTCTGGTAATCGGTTCAGGTATAGCAGGTTTAAGTTTTGCGCTTAAAGCTGCAAAGTTTGGTAAGGTTTTAATTGTTACGAAGTCGAATGAAGACGAATCGAATACAAAATATGCTCAGGGCGGTGTTGCAGTTGTGGTGGATAAAGGTGATTCCTTTGAAAAACATATCGAAGATACACTGATTGCAGGCGATGGATTATGTGACGAAAAAATTGTGGAAATCGTTGTAAAAGAGGGCCCTCAGCGCATCCAGGAGATCATTGACTATGGTATAAATTTCGATAAAGACAACTCTGGCTTTTATGATTTAGCTAAAGAGGGGGGGCACTCTGAACACCGTGTTTTACACTATAAAGACATCACCGGATATGAGATAGAAAGGGTGTTGCTGAATGAAATTCATGAGAATAACAACATAGAGATATTAACACATTACTTTGCACTGGAGTTAATTACGCAGCATCACCTTGGTGAGTTTGTGGATAAACGTACAGAAGATATTAACTGTTATGGCATATATGCCTTTAATACAGAGCTTAACGATGTGGAAAAGATTGTGGCAAATGTGACTGTGATGGCTTCTGGTGGTGCCGGACATGTGTATTCGGCCACAACAAATCCGGTTATTGCTACAGGCGATGGTATGGCAATGGTTTACCGGGCAAAGGGAAAAGTAAGAAATATGGAGTTTATTCAGTTCCATCCAACTGCTTTATATCATCCAGGAGAGTATCCGTCATTTTTAATTTCGGAAGCGGTGAGGGGTTTTGGTGGCGTGTTGAGGCGAAAGAACGGCGAGGAATTTATGCATGAGTATGATGAGCGTAAATCGTTAGCACCCCGTGATATTGTTGCCCGTGCTGTTGATAATGAAATGAAGAAATCGGGTGATGATTTTGTTTATCTTGATATTACGATGCGTAAGAAGCAGGATATTCTGAAACACTTTCCTAATATATATGCTAAATGTTTATCTATAGGAATTGATATGACGAAAGATTATATACCGGTTACACCTGCATCTCATTACATGTGTGGTGGCATCCTGGTTGATGAATACGGTCGCTCTTCCATTAAAAATTTATATGCTTGTGGCGAATGTTCATCTACTGGTTTGCATGGCGCTAATAGGTTGGCTTCCAATTCGTTATTAGAAGCTACAGTTTTTGCACACAGGATCTATCAGGATGCTGTTGAAAATTTTAAAAATAATATTATTCCAGATCACATTCCTGAATGGGATTCGCATGGTGTTACGCAAAGTAATGAGGATGTATTGGTTACGCATAACCTGAGGGAGTTACAGAAGATTATGGGCGATTATGTGGGCATTGTACGTTCCGATTTTCGTTTGGAGCGGGCACATCGTCGTTTGTTTTTAATTTACCAGGAAACGGAGGAGTTTTATAAAAAGAATAAAGTGTCTGTTAAACTATGTGAATTAAGAAATGTAATTCAAACGGCTTATCTTGTCATTAAATCTGCAATGCAACGAAAAGAGAGCAGGGGACTCCATTATACTACCGATTATCCGGAACATGCTAACGAATTGGTAGATACTGTTTTTTAGTCATTGTAAGTCTGAGCCTGTCGAAGACCAGTAGGATAGTGCCCCTACAAGCTCAGCATGATACCTCAATTAAGCAATAAATAAAATGACCCTGAAATAAATCCGATAGGTATCGGATCAGGGTGACGTAAAATAATATTATGCCTTTAATACTGCCCGTAAGAGATAAATATCCTGAAATAGGAAAAGATAATTTCATTGCAGAAAATGCAACAATAGTGGGGGATGTAACCATTGGAGATAAATGTTCGGTATGGTTTAATGCCGTTATTAGGGGCGATGTAAATGCGATTACGATAGGAAATGAATCCAACATCCAGGATGGTGCAGTAATTCATGCTACTTACTTAAAAGCGGCTACACATATTGGTAACAGGGTATCTGTGGGGCATAATGCGATCGTACATGGCTGTACCGTTCAGGATCATGTTTTGATTGGCATGGGTGCCATTGTTATGGATCATGCTGTTGTAGAATCGTATTGTATCATAGCAGCCGGATCTGTGGTATTGGAAAATACCATTTGTGAAACCGGTTATTTATATGCGGGTACGCCCGCTAAGAAAATTAAGCCCATTACTGAGGAGCAAAGAGCGCTATTGAATAAATTACCTGATAATTATATCATGTATTCAGGTTGGTTTATTGGGTAATCGTCATGCTGATCCGATACCTATCGGATCAGCATGACGTACCTATCAGAACTTAATCGCTTTTAGGAGGTGGTATCACCAATGGGTCTTCACGTTCCCAGTTGGGTTTTAAATCCATTAAGGCCTTTAAATACCATACTTTTTCAGGTTGGTAACCTTCTTTAACATTTCCCGTGTCCCATATGCCATTTTTATTTTCGTCATAAATAACCCTGAGCATGTATTTACCTGCAGGATATTTGGAGAAAGTAACTTTTGAATTTTTACTAACCGGAAAAGATTTTATGACATCTTTCTTTTCATTTAAGAATTGTACCACATATCTTTTTGAAGTATCAGGAACAGTTACATTTAATACCAGGGTGGTATAAGCATCTTGATTTTCTAATGTAAAACGCTTGGTTACATCTTTATTTGTAGCGTTAAATATAGCTGTAAATGCACCTGCACCCAGTTTTAAATCATAGTTGCGTTTATTTTTCCAGGGATATTTAATATAGTATTTAAGAAAATCAACACTGTCTTTTACTACCTCAAAAGTGGTTCTTTTTACAGAATCTTCGAGAAGGACGATTTTTGATGGATCTGCAGCAGTTACAGGGAATGGGAAAGTTAAGGTCAACTGCTCAAAAGGGTTTAATTTTCCACCTACCAGGTTGTCAGAAATCGTAAGCTCGCGCGTGTAAGTATCTTTTTTACCTTTGGTAAAATTCAGCGTTTGCAAAAGCTTCCCTTGATCCTCAATAGCTACTTTTACTGAATCGAAACTCATATCCTTCAGCCAGATTTTAGCGGTGTCATTATTTTTGGTGAAATGGACATACTTGCCTGCATCTACAGCAGGCGGATCTTTAACTGTTATTTTAGGGCTTTTAAGCTGCTGATTAAAGATGATTGATATGCTACCATCATTATTGAGTTTGCGGTCTAATACACGAAATTCTGGTGCCAGTTCTTTAAATATCTGAAGGTTAATGTTCTCCAGATTTTTATTGATTAGGATCGGGTCTTTTACAAATCCAACTTCATCTGATATCTGCTGGTAGATTTTATCACCACCGCCACTGCTTTCCTTAATGGCGTAAACTTTATAGGTACCTTTTTTCAGGTTATTCAATTTGTAGATTCCGGCGCTATCTGTAGTAGTATATATCGATGGGCGCCTTTTTCCAAAAATGGTATCTCTTTCTAAAGGCAAAATAAATACAGTAGCTTCTTTTTCTGGTTCATCACTTAATGAATTAATTACTTTACCTGTAATGGATAACGAATCGATGTCCGGTCCGGTTGAAAAAACATACGATAAATTTTTAACTACATTTCCTTCGTTAACATCTGCAATAGATTTCCCAAAGTTTAAGGTATAAGTTGTATTTTTCTCTAAAGAATCCTTGAGAATAATTTCTAATCTCTTTTGTCGCTTTCTTAACTCCGGAACTTTTTCCTGATCGGGTGAAATTGAGAATTCTTTAAATTCATCTTTCAGATTAAAATATTCGTCAAACTCAATGACGATTTTTTTAGCGTTGAAGTTTCTCGTCAAATTCTTTGGGGTCATGCTCAAAACTTTAGGCGGCTTCGTATCTTTCGGTCCGCCTTGTGGAGTTTGCATACTGGCACAACCAAAAAATAGGAGCAGGGTCATGATAGCCCCTAAATTTTTAAGCGTAAAATACTGATCTTTTAAATTTGGCATATTTTAATCGTTCTGACGAGTTTTTGTACTTTTTGGAACCTGATGTTTAAAAAATATTTTTTCTCTCTTAAATCGCTTTGTTTAAGGTCTTTTTTAATTTATATAAATATCTGATTATCAGTTACTTATTAATGTAAACCATCAAAACAGAAATATCTGAAGGTGAAACGCCTGAAATTCGCGACGCCTGGCCTAAAGTTCTCGGTTTGATCTTAAATAATTTTTCTCGTGCTTCTTTTGATATGGAAACAATTTTATTATAGTCAAAATCTGGCTTGATTTCTTTATCCTCCATTTTCAGCATTTTGGCTACAATCTCATTTTCTTTTTCAAAATAACTTTCGTATTTAATTTTAATTTCAGCTTGCTCAATCGTTTCTTTGTCTAAGGCGTATGTAGCTTCAGCTAAGGGTTTACTAACCTTTATAAGGTCTTGTAAACCAACATGAGGTCGTCCAACTAAACTGTGAATTTTTACATTTTGGTTTAAAGCACTCGATCCTAAACTTTCAAGCATCGGATTTGCGTCTGCCATTTCAATACCCTGACTTTTCGTAAATTTTACTAAAGCATCAGCATCAGCAATTTTTTGATTTACCTTAGCCAGGCGTTCATCTGATATTAATCCAAGTTCATGCCCGATAGGAGATAAACGGATGTCAGCATTATCTTGTCTTAATAATAAACGATGTTCAGCTCTTGAAGTAAACATGCGATAAGGTTCTTCAGTTCCTTTAGTAACTAAGTCATCAATTAACACACCAATATAACTTTCAGATCTTTTCATGATCAACTCATGTTTATCGTTAATTTTTTGGTGGGCATTAATACCTGCCATGAAACCTTGACATGCTGCTTCTTCATAACCTGTAGTTCCATTTATCTGTCCGGCTAAAAATAAATTGATGATCAATTTCGTTTCCAGTGTTAAAGATAATTGGGTAGGGGGAAAGAAATCATATTCTATAGCATAACCAGGTCTGAACATTTTTGCCTGTTCGAAACCAGGAATTAATCTTAGTGCTTTAAATTGTACGTCTTCCGGAAGCGAAGTTGAAAAACCATTTACGTAAATTTCGCATGTATTCCATCCTTCAGGTTCAACAAAAATCTGGTGTCTGTCACGCTCGGCAAAACGATTAATTTTATCTTCAATAGAAGGACAGTACCTGGGACCTAATCCTTTAATCCGACCAGTAAACATGGGTGATTTTTCGAATCCTTCTTTTAAAGTTTCGTGTACATCATCATTGGTATAAGTAATCCAGCAACAGCGCTGATCGGTCGAAACCGCTGTATCAGTATAGGAGAATTTACCTGGATTTTCATCTCCCCATTGTTCTTCCATTTTGCTGTATTCAAGACTTCTGCCATCAACACGGGGTGGGGTACCAGTTTTCATTCTGCCGGCTTCCATACCTAATTCTACCAGTTGTTCAGTAATACCTGTTGATGCTCTTTCTGCAGTTCTGCCACCGCCAAATTTTTTCTCGCCAATGTGCATGACACCGTTTAAAAAGGTACCATTTGTGAGTACAACCGCTTTACTTTCTATCTCAATACCAAGCGAAGTTTTAACACCATACACCTTATTGTCTTTCACCAACAGACCTACTACGCTGTCTTGCCATATATCAAGATTTGGGGTTCTTTCTAACGCTAAACGCCACTCCTCTGCAAAACGCATTCTGTCTATCTGTGCCCTTGGGCTCCACATTGCAGGACCTTTGGATTTATTGAGCATACGAAACTGAATGGTTGATTTATCAGATATTATACCTGAATAACCACCCATTGCATCCACCTCACGAACGATTTGTCCTTTGGCAACACCACCCATAGCTGGATTACAACTCATTTGGGCAATAGTACCCATATTCATTGTAATTAATAAAACTGACGATCCTAAATTGGCAGCTGCGGCAGCGGCTTCACACCCTGCATGACCAGCACCAACCACAATCAAATCATATTTTGAAAACATTTTATTCTATATTTATAATTGTTCCACGTGAAACATTGTTCATTAAAAAGCTAAAAAATATTGCGCTAACCGAAATGTTTCACGTGAAACACTTAACTATGCGACATCAAATTGCTTTTATTTTTATTCTGAAAGTTCAAGCCAACGCATGGTGTAATCATCTAGTTTCATCTTCATCTTTTCTATTTCTGCTGATACTTCCTGGATTTTTATATAATCTGAAGCATCAATATTATTTAAGGTTTGTGTTAATTCGGCTACTCTGTTTTCAGTTTCTTCCATACCTCTTTCACTTTCGGCTAGTTCCTGCTGCTCTTTGAAACTCAACTTTTTTGTTGATTTGGCTGGGACTTGTTCTACAACTGGAATAGGGGTTTTTTTCGTTTCTACTTTCGTTTTTGGCTGCTCTAAACTTATACGATATTCAGAATAATTACCATTATAAATTTTAACAACACCTTCGCCTTCCATGATGAAAAGCTGATCACTCATCTTGTCAAGCAAATATCTGTCATGCGAAACCAACATCAGGATACCAGGAAAATTTTCTAAAAATTCCTCCAATACATTTAAAGTGTCAATGTCTAGATCATTTGTCGGCTCATCCAAAATTAAAAAGTTTGGATTTTGCATCAACACCTTCATGAGGTTCAAACGTTTTTTTTCACCACCGCTCAATTTCTCTACCATTCCGTGTTGCTTTTTTGGAGGGAAGAGAAAAAGGGTTAACAGGGCAGAAGCTGTAATTACTGAACCATCTGCCATTTTAATATATTCAGCATCAGATTTTACGATATCAATTACACGCTCCTTGGGATCGAAAGTTAAACCGCCTTGTTTGTAGTATCCGAAAACAGTAGTTTCTCCGGTTTCAACCTTGCCCGCATCTGGTGTTAACTGACTTGTAATAATATTTAATAACGTAGATTTCCCGGTTCCATTTTTACCTGCCAATCCAATTCTATCTCCTTTTTTGAACGTATAACTGAAATCATTAATAATTGGACGTCCATCAAACGATTTTGCGATGTGTTCTACCTCAATAATTTTTCCACCTTGACGCGACATCTTCATTTGTAGGTTAATACTTTGATTATCAGACTTTTTCTTGGTTTTTTCCTCTAAATCATAAAAAGCATTAATCCTGGCGTTTGATTTCGTTCCACGGGCCTGTGGCATACGTCTCATCCACTCCAATTCTTTCTTTAGTAGTTGCTGATTTTTATGTAAAACCGTTGCATCTAATGCTTCCCTTTCGCTTTTCTTTTCTAAGAAGTAAGCGTAATTTCCATTATAATTAAAAATCTTTCCCCGGTCTAGCTCTACTATGGTATTGCAAACATTATCTAAAAAGTATCTGTCGTGGGTAACCAATAAGATTGTTTTTTGTCCGGTAGTTAATAATTTCTCTAACCATTCTATGGTGTCAATGTCCAAATGGTTGGTAGGTTCATCGAGTACCAGAATTTCAGGATCCTCAATCAAAAGTTTAGCCAATGCCAAACGTTTCTTTTGTCCACCTGACAGGGTAGATATTTTTTGCTGCAAATGAGTAATCCCCATTCGGTTAAGAATGGTTTTAATCTCATGTTCATATTCCCATGCGTTATGCTCGCTTAACTCTTCATATAAGCGGTTAAGCGTCTTCTCGTCGGGATTCGGATTTTCAATTAATTCTTCATATTCCTTAATGAGCTGTTGCTGCTTGTTTTCAAGCGAAAAGATATGGTCGCTGATCGAAAAACCTTCGGTAAACTGAGGTTCCTGGTCTAAAAAACCGATTTTTACCGATTTATTTTTCACAATTTTTCCTTCAAGAGGGGGGAACCGCTCGGCAAGTAATTTCAATAAAGTACTTTTACCTGCACCATTAATTCCAACCAACGCCACGCGCTGTCCGGAGTTAATCCCCAGGGTTAAATTCTTAAATAACCATTCGTCATGATACCCATGCCCTAAGCCTTCTGCCGCAATTAATGTGCTCAATTTCGTTGTATTTCGGATTTATAAAGAAAAATTAGTGCAAAGGTAAGTATAAATTATTTTGGAACGCCAAATAGATGCTTCAAAGCTATTGTATATCAGCTAAAATGGCAGAAGCTTGATGGATTGAAAACTTATTTGATAATTAAATCATGAATGATAATTATAAAACAAAACAGCGGTCGGACTCGCTCCACCGCTGTTTCAATCATTAACTAAAACTAAACTTCATTTTGAATAACAGCTGAACAGATGATCTGCAGCCATTATATATTTTTAGTTTTACATGAGACGCCGGGAGTTAATAAAAGTTGCATGATGGCTGATTGTATTATACCAGTGGTGTATAATTCTCGACGAACGCCTGTATCGTTTAGACGAACGCTAAAAAATATAAAGCGATATGGACCAAAAAATTCTTCGCGGCGCTCAGAATGCAGTTAGGATAATTAATAGCAAGTTAAATTAACCCGAATTCATTTCTATACCCTAAATACTCATCCTCTTTTTGGGTCATCAGGGTTTTGGCAGCTTTTCCTTTATCTTTATAACCCAGTAAGTGCAGCGTTCCATGGATCATAATTCGGCAAACCTCATCAAAGTCTGAAGTTTTGAAGGTTTTGGCATTTTCTTTTACACGCTCGATACTGATGAAGATATCGCTGGTAATGTGTTTTTCTTCTTCAGAATTATCGAAAGTGATGATATCGGTATAGGTATCGTGATTTAAGTATTGTTGGTTGATACTTAACAAATATTCATCGCTACAGAAAATAAAGTTGATTTCTTGCAATTGATAACCTTCCCTTTCTATCGCAGCTTTAATCCACTTTTTAATTTTGATTTTCTGTGGAAGGTTGTAGCTAATGGATTCTGTAAAAAAGGATATTGCAGGCATGTGGAGTTGTTTAATAGCTGCAAATTTAGTTAAAATTTAAAGCAGTTCGTCACCCTGATCCGATATCGGATTTATTTCAGGGTCTGTAAGGGAAAAGATGCTAAATCAAGTTGTGTATGAGGGAACGTTGGTATCATCGCTCCGTATTTAACGATTTTAGGTACTCAGCAATTTTATTTTTATAGTAATAATTTAAACTAGGCGGTAGTTTCTGCAGCATATCGTTTCCGTTTTGCTGCTGTTTTTTAAACTGATCGAGCATTTTTTGATAGGATGGTGGAAACTCCTTTGCTGCTTTACTTTCTCGTTTCGAATCTTCTTCCTGATCGCGTTCTGCTTTTTCTGCTTCCAAAAGTTTGGTTAAAAGGTCTTTTTGTCGGTTTAATGTTTCTTGCTGTAAACGTTTATTAACGAGATCACTCTCGGTTTGTTTCATTTCCTGAATGGCTTGGTTGAGGTTGCCCTTTTTGCCGGTACCGTCTTTATTTTCTTCACGGTTAAGTTTTTCTAAAGCCTGACGGATCATTTGCTGCTGCTGAGCCATTTTACCAAACTCCTGGCTCATTTGTCCCTTGCCCACCGTACCTTGATTTCCGCCCTGTTTTTGCATTTGCTCCCTGGCTTTTTGCATGCTTTTATTCAGCTGTTCCTGCATCTGGGAGAGTTGCTTCATCCCTTGCTTTTGTTTTTTTCCACTACCACCTTTGCTATTTTTCTGCATATTTTGCAGCTGACTTAGCGCTTCGCTCAGCATTAGCGTTAGATTATTGATAGAAGTCATCGTAAATTGCTGGAAACGGTTCGCTTCGGCCGTTCTTCTATCACCCAGATTTTCCAAACTTTTATCAAGGTTGAAATTAATTTTATTCATTTCCTCATTAACGGTCGATTCTATCTGTGGAACACGTTTGCTTAAGCTATACAAGCTATCAGCAATAGTTTTAAGATTATCTTTAATGCTGCGTTGTTTCTGAACATTGCTGGTGTATGATGGGTCAGCGGCGGTCATTCTCTTTAACGCAAGCATTACTTTTTCCTGATCGAAAGAAGTGGTCAATAAGTTTTCCAGAAGGCGACGCAATTCTTTGGCATTCAGGTTATTTTCCATTTCTTCTCCCTGTTGCTGCATATCAGTCATTTTTTTGGATAATTTTTCCATCTGTTCGCCAGCTTTTTGCTGTTTCTGGCTCGCATTTTTCGAATCTTTTTTATCCAGGGCATCTTTACTATCTTGCTGATCTTTTTGGATATCCTGAATATCTTTTTCAGGGTTTTCGAAAGGATTAGGCCTGTCCAAGGATTTATTTTTCTCTTCCAGTTTCTTCAGATCTTCTTTCAGGTCTTTCATTTCCTTATTTAAGGCATCCTGTTTCTGCTTTAATGATTCATTATCCTGGTTTTTATCTTTGGTTTGCTGAGCAAGTTCCTTTTGTTCTTTCGCAAGCTCATTTAAACGGTCTATATCATTTTGAAGGTTTTGCTCAAATTCCAGTTGTTTATAAAGTTCTAAAATTCGGTCGAGTTCGTTTTTGAGGGTTTTATTGTCCAATTGCATTTTCGAGAGTTCATTCTGCGTTTGGTCTTTATTTTTCTCGTTCATCAGGTCTTGCAGTTTTTGCAAGAGTTCTTTTGTTTTTTCGTCTAATACATGATCAAACAAGTCTTTAATCTGTTTTTGTTTTTCAATAAGCTCTTCCGTTTGCTTTTGGTCTTGCTGTTGCTGAATATTTTTATCGTTCTGCTCCTTAATTTCTTTTACGGCCTCATCCAGCTGTTTTTGTTTGTCTAAGAGGGCTTCAATCTGCTTTTTATCTTCGAAAGAAATCTGTTTTTTATCAATAAGGCTTTCAGCCACTTTTTTGCTCTCTTTTTCAATGGTATTGGCTAAGCGTATAGCCGATTGCATTTTCTGCTTTAAAGCCTGGTTGCTTGCATTTACCTGTTCGGCGGTCTCTTTTTTAGTAGGCTGTTTAAAGATTTTAATTTCAGACCGCGTAACTTTTGCACCATTTACGCCGTCATTATCGGCTACCTCAAAATAATATTCAATTTCCTGACCAGGTTTGGCAGCAACAACTTTTAGATCCCAGAAATAAAAAAAGTTATTCGCTGTTGCATTGCTTTTAATGCTAATGTTCTTGGTAAATGTACCAACTATACGGTTATTCTCTTTGAGGTTATACCTAAAGCTTAATCGACTAAATCCGTAATCATCCGTTACCTGACCGCTAAAATACAATGCTTTGTTATTAACAGAATCCGGCTTTTCCTCTACCATAATCTGTGGAGCCTGATCTTTGATTACCGTAATTTGGTGTGAAAGTGAGTCTCTGATGGTAACATATTGATTTTTAGGGGTAATGCTATATTTTGAATTGGATTTGATGGTTGCCATGAACTTAGCCTCATCGTTAATAATTTTAAGCAGGTTTTCTGTTCCATTGAGCATAAACAGAAGTGCGTTGCTTTTTTCAGTTTTGAAATTCCAGGTAACTTTGGTGCCTTCGGGCAGAAGCATATCTCCAGCATTGGCAATCGATTCTGTTTTTTTTCCTAAATAAGCTGGATAATTTAGGGTAGCCGTAGCATTAAGCAATTCTGGGCGGGGTTTAACGGTAAGGGTAACTATGGCAGAACTAAATCCCCCGCCTTTAAAAATCAGTTTTTTATCATGCTGTATATTTTTGATAGTATAATTAAACTTACTTAGGCTTTCCTTCTCCAGTTTATAAGTGTTTTTTCCGTCTTCTACGTAAATCTCTGCCGGAATTTCATCACCAGTCAATTTTAGTTTCAAGGTTACATCATCACCTTGTGTAGCTGTTAAACTTTTATTTAAAATGGTAAAGCCAAATGGTGCTTTTGGCGCAATATATTCATCATACCTAAAAAAGCTGTTTGTACCGTCGCGTAAAATTGTGGGTGCTATAATGGCAATGAGCAGAATGATAGAAAGGGGAACAAAAAGATATTTTAAGTATTTTCTGTTATCATTAATCCTAACTGCGGTGTAAAACGGAACTGGCCTAAGTTCAATAATTTTTTGATCAATGCTGGCCATAATGAGCTGGTTGTTTTCAGGATTTTTTTCAGCTAAATGATGAAGTTGTAACGTATTCAGCAATTTATCCTTAATATCGGAAAAGTGATTTCCGATGATAACCGATGCTTCATCTAAAGTAAGGTATTTGCCCAGTTTTAGCATCGCGAGCAGGGGTTTAACGATTAAAAAAACAACTAATAATATACCGGTAAATAGATAGGCAAAAAATATAAAGGTTTTAAATCCGGCCGTTGGGTTGAGGTAATAAAAGCTCAAAAAAACGAGGAGATACAGCGCTAAAAGTATGGCAGCGGCATAAATACTGCCCCGCAAAATTTTGTTCAGGTAAAATTTGCGGATAAACTCATCTATCTTGCGTAATAAATCGTTGTAGTTATTGCTCACCATATCTCCGTAAATGTAAAAATTGTTCCAGTCAATTAAAAGGAAAGTATTTAAGGTAACGCGTTTATTTCAAATTGTTTATTATCTGGATTTACGATAATTTAAAAGATATGCTGCGATTTGGAAACGGTTAGAGCTTTGGGGCGGCTCCATTCCCGCTTTTTGGTATGGGTTCCGATGGAGAATAGGAAGCTCTCGCCAACAATCGGGTTTATTTAAATGGGCAGGCGCCTGGAAAACAAACTTCTGTTAACTAAACCTGACAGGAGCGGTATCCTTTTCGGCCTCGATTAATATCCTATTTAAAGCTAAATTTTGCCAAAAAGATTTAGCGGATGGCGGGGCTACAGTACCTATGAACAAGACCGCTCATTTCCCAAAAATGGAAAAACATTTAAAAGACGTTATGCAACAAATAGTATTGGATCAACCATGCATTAATTTGAAAATCTTTATCTTGTTTTATTTAATACAAAGGTTACATAGATTTTAAACGAGTATTCTGATAAAAATCTACTTTTGACTTTTTGTATAATCATGCCAATATGAAACGATTAATTATTTCTACACTGATGTTGTTCTTTTTTACTGCTTCTTTCGGCCAAAAATTTAACTGGAATAAAAATCAGGTAATTGCACACCGCGGTGCGTGGAAGAAAAATAATTTTCCTCAAAATTCTATCGCTTCATTAAACGAAGCGGTAAAACTGGGTTGTTATGGTTCGGAATTCGACGTATGGATGACAGCAGATCACGTTTTGGTGATTAATCACGATCCGGAATTTCAGGGTTTAACGATTGAGAAGGTAAATTACGCAGATCTTTTGACCAAAACCATGACTAATGGGGAAAAAATCCCAACCTTAGAAGCTTATTTACTAGCAGGTAAAAAACAGAAAAGCACTAAGCTTATTCTGGAAATAAAGCCCTCATTAGTTAGCAAAGAACGCGGCATAGCGGTAACTGATAAGTGCGTAGAAATGGTTCAGAAATTAAAAGTAACTGACTGGGTTGAATACATCAGTTTTGATTACGATTACTGCAAACGCATTTTAACTTTATTGCCAAATGCAAAAGTTGCTTATTTAAGAGGCGAGATTAGTGCTGAACAATTGAAAGCAGATCATTTAACGGGTGCTGATTACCATTATAGTGTTTATCAAAAAGATGGCTGGATTGAAAATGCGCAGAAACTAGGTTTAACCGTAAATGCATGGACGGTAAATGCGGTACCTGAAATGCAATGGCTTTTGGCACACCATGTTGATTATATCACCACCAACGAACCCGAACTGCTTTTTGAAGAAATAAAAAAAACACCGGTTGCAAAGGGATGGAAACTAAAATGGGCAGATGAATTTGACGATACGGGACTGCCTTTAACCAAAAACTGGAGTTATGATGTAGGTGGCAGAGGTTGGGGGAACAATGAACTGCAATATTATACTGATGCCGATACTGCAAATGCAATCGTTAAAAAAGGAAACCTGAATATTATCGCGATAAAAGAGGAGAAGGAAAACCGTCATTATACATCAGCCAGGTTGGTGACTAAAAATAAATTCGATTTTAAATATGGTAGAGTAGAAGTAAGGGCGATGCTTCCGAAAGGCAGAGGCTTGTGGCCTGCCATATGGGCACTTCCTACGGAGTCAAAATATGGTAGCTGGCCAAAAAGTGGAGAAATTGATATTATGGAACATGTAGGTTACGATCCTGACAGTGTTCATGGAACAGTGCACACCGAAAAATTCAACCATGTGATTCATACGCAGATAGGCAAGGCTTTAAAAGTCAGTAATCTTTACACGGAATACCATATTTATGCAATAGAATGGTTTACCGATCATATAGATTTCTTTATCGATGATCAAAAATACCTCACTTTCAAAAACACGCAAAAGGGACCTGGCGACTGGCCCTTTGATCAAAACTTTCACATCATTCTAAATTTAGCTGTAGGGGGTAACTGGGGCGGAAAAAAAGGAGTGGATGATGCTATTTTCCCGGCAACGATGAAAGTTGATTATGTAAGGGTATTTCAGAAGTAATTCGATAGTTCATTATCTATTGTTCGGTTAACTGGTTAATTATTTAAATCGGTTAACTGAATTGCGAACTGTCAACTGTAAAATGCAAACTGAAAACTAAAATACAGCATCTAAGCTATATTGTCAACTTTATGGACTCACGTAGAGAATTTCTAAAAAAAGCGGCCTTATTTGCCGGGGCTACAGGAGTAGCCAATACCTTACCCGGTTCGGTACTAAAGGCTATGGCCATTAACCCCGAGCCCGGCAGTACATTTTATGATGCCGAACACATTGTTTTTCTGATGCAGGAAAACCGGTCTTTTGATCACATGTTTGGTAAAATGAAGGGTGTTCGCGGATTTAACGACCCACACCCACACATTCAGCCTGATGGCAACAAAGTTTGGTTGCAAAAGGATGGTCAGGGTTATACTTACGCCCCTTTTCATGTCGACATTAATAAAACAAAAATTACCTGGCAGGGTGGCTTACCGCACTCGTGGAATGATCAGGTAGCGGCCCGTAATGGCGGCCGTTATGATAAATGGCTGCCTGTTAAAACACCAATGACACTGGCTTATTATGATCGGAATGATATTCCTTTCTATTATGCCATGGCAGATGCTTTCACAATCTGTGATCAGCATTTTTGCTCATCCTTAACCGGAACAACACCCAATAGACTTTTCTTCTTTACAGGAACCGTTCGTGGCGAAAAAAGCGCAAACCAGGTTGCGGTGGTTAATAATGATCAGGCGGAATCGCAAAACAATGTATTTGTAGATTGGCCAACTTTTCAAGAAACATTTGAGGACAATGGTGTAGACTGGCGTATTTACCAAAACGAATTATGGACCTCAAAACTCCCGGAGGGTGAAATAGATGACTGGTTGGGAAATTATGGTGATAATCCTGTGGAGTATATCAGCAGGCATAACGTTAAATTATCAGCTTACTTTCGGAAAAATGGTGATAATACGGTTAAACCAGCTTTAACTGCAAAAGAGGTTCAGGAGAAATACGATAAATTATCGCAAAGGGAAAAGAATTTGATTGATAAAGCCTTTACCACCAATATTTCTCAAAAAGATTACCTAGCACTCGAGCCCTTCACATTTAAAAACGATCAAGGCCAGTCGGAAACCATAAATGTTCCGAAAGGAGATATTTTTCATCAGTTCAGAAAAGATGTGGACAGCGGGAAATTACCAACAGTTTCCTGGTTAGTTGCCCCTCAGCGCTTTTCCGATCACACCAGCTCGCCGCTATATGGTACCTGGTATGTAAGCGAAGCCCTGGATATCTTAACCAAAAATCCTGAAGTTTGGAAGAAAACAATTTTTGTTTTAACCTATGATGAAAACGACGGGTATTTTGATCACCAGCCACCTTTTGTGGTGCCGAATCCTGGTGATCCAGGCAGTGGAAAAGTATCTGAAGGCATAAATTATGCTACTGATTTTGAAACAAGAAAAGGAAGTCCGATAGGTTTAGGTTACCGCGTTCCATTGATTATTGCCTCGCCATGGAGCAAAGGCGGTTTTGTTAACTCACAAGTTTTTGATCATACCTCATCTATAATGTTTATGGAGAAATGGCTGGCAAAAAAGACAGGCAAAACCATAAAAAGCAATAACATTAGCGATTGGCGCAGAAATATATGCGGTGATTTGACCTCGGTATTCAGACCATATCATGGAGAGGAAATCAAATCTCCAGAGCCTTTAAAACGCGATGTTGTGGTGGCCAATATTGGTAATGCAAAAAACAAACCTGCCCAGGTTGGCCCTACTGCATTGAATAAAACCGAAGTGGCCAAAATTAATAAATTTGAATCTTTCTCAAGTGAAACATCCATCCATGCGCCTAAGCAGGAAAATGGTACCAGACATGCCTGTGCATTGCCTTACCATTTAACGGTTGACGCAAATTTGGTTAATCATGAAATTGCACTCACTTTCCAATCGGTAAAAACGCTGTTTGGTAGTGAAATTGAAACTGTTGGTGCGCCATTTAACATGAATACGATTGCCAAATTTAAAGGTGTTGCAGGCAAAACATGGGCCTATGCCGTAAAAGCCGGCGATGTACTGCAGGATAGCATTAAGCTGGAGGATTTTGATAATGAAGTTTACGATCTTACAGTAAGTGGTCCGAATGGATTTTACAGGAATTTTGTTGGTAGTAAAAAAAATCCTTCCGTTATTGTAAAAGTATATCCGGAGCAAAGTGGTTTGATCAGCAAAAAGCTTACAGGTAAAATGGTTTTTGCTTTTGAGAACACAGGTACCAGCCTGCTGACCCTTCAAATTTTGGATAATAAGTACAAATCAGGAAGTAAAACGGTAAGCATCAGGCCTAAATCAGTTGCAAATATTTCATTTGATCTGACTAAAAATGCAAATTGGTACGATTTCAGTATTGTTCAGCCAGGCAATAGCACATTTAAGCACCGCTATGCAGGTAAAATAGAAACGGGAGAGATTACCCAAAGTGATCCATACATGGGTAACGTGTAATAAATGCCGATCAAAAAGAAGTAAGCAATTAAAAAAACCAGGTTTACTTGGTATTACACGCCTTAAGTTCTCGATGTATCCGAAACGCTAACTTTACTCATTACTGCTTCAAATGATAAATAATCTTTTTGAATGCGAAGGAGATAAAAACGATTTAAACAAAAAGTCCCGACAATAACCGGGACTTATATTTTTATTAACTTTTACTTAAAAAGTAATTGGTAATTCTACCTGGGTTTTGTCCCAGCCGATAATCAGATTTGCGCCACCATTAATTTCGGTGAAGGTTAAAGAGAAATATTCGATCGGTTTAGATAAGGTTTTTACAGGAACATTTACACGAACAACATCTTTAGCCTGATCGTAGGTAAAAGCACCCCACTTATCTGTTTCGCTATTTACAATAATTGTCCAGTT
>Ga0182008_10000045_pt1 | contig 114620 bp, 106 predicted proteins | sample Sormic07211129_1_FD_120482 | JGI IMG/M metagenome (GOLD analysis project Ga0182008, IMG submission 120482) | Rhizosphere microbial communities from Sorghum bicolor, Mead, Nebraska, USA - 072115-129_1 metaG | ecosystem: Host-associated > Plants > Roots > Rhizosphere | place: USA: Nebraska... | reverse complement strand
CTGGAGCGGCCTGAGCACCGGGCGCGACAGCTACCTGGGCAACGTCCGCGCCGCCAACGCGTTCAACTACAAGTTCGCGCTGTCCAAGATCGGCCAGCCGGTGGACAAGACCGAGTGGGGCATGACCCCGCAGACGGTCAATGCCTACTACAACCCGCTGCAGAACGAGATCGTGTTCCCGGCCGCCATCCGGAAGCCGCCGTTCTTCGACCCGAAGGCCGACGACGCGCTCAACTACGGCGGCATCGGCGCGGTGATCGGCCACGAAATGACCCATGGTTACGACGACCAGGGCAGCCGCTTCGGGCCGACCGGCAACTTCGAGAACTGGTGGAGCGAGGCGGATACCAAGAACTTCGGTGGCCTGACAGGGAAGCTGATCAAGCAGTTCGACGGCTACAAGGTCGACGGCCAGGCGGTCAACGGCAAGCTGACCCTGGGCGAGAACATCGCCGACCTGGGCGGCGTGGCAACCGCCTACGACGCGCTGCAGAAGGCGTCGGCCGGCAAGGAAGATCCGAAGATCGACGGCTTCACCCGCGATCAGCGCTTCTACTTCAACTGGGCCACCGTGTGGCGCACCAAGTACACCCCTGAGAACGCCAAGGTCCGCCTGGCCACCGATCCGCACGCCCCGGCGCAGTTCCGCGCCATGGGCGCGCCGTCGAACCTGCCGACCTTCGCCGCGGCGTTCCAGTGCAAGGCCGGCTCGCCGATGGTCCGCGCCGGCGACCAGCAGGTCGTGATCTGGTAACCCATCGCGCCACCGCGTGAACCGCTGCAATCAAAGGCCCGGGATTTCCCGGGCCTTTGTTTTTTTTCTTTGCAGGTATCCCGGTTGGTCAATTGAACGCAGCAAGCAGAGCAAAAGCCGCCGGGGTGCGGCTAGATTGCATTGGGCCGGTGGGGGTGGGTTTGCGGGACACGCTGCAAGTACGTCCATGTAAGCTCCGTCGCCGCATCCATGCGGCTCAGGGTCCCGCAAACCCACCCCCACCGGCCCTTGGACAACTCCCGGCACGCACGGAGAAATCAAACCTGCCCTGCGTGCTTTCGCTTTTCTTTGGGTGCCGACGCACTTTCGAAGGCGGGGGTGTGGGCTTTCGCGGGACCGTTGGGCGCCATGGATGGCGCTCACGAGCCTCCAAGGATGGATTTACGGCGTGTCCCGCGAAATCCCACACCCCCGCCTCGTGGGATCTACGAGCCAAAGGCCGTTGCCCTTCTTCCCCATCACGCTCTTTTCGCTTTGCTTGGTACACTCGCGCGATCCCAATCCACACTGGATTCGCTTTACATGTCCAACCTCCGTCCGCTCGCCATTGCCCTGGGCCTTGGCCTGGCCTCCCTGGTCATCGCACACGATGCGCACGCTGCGCCGAAGAAGAAGGCCGCGCGTGCGCCGGCGGTCAGCGCCCAGTGCAGCGACTTCTATGAAGCCAGCAATGGCGCGTGGCTGAAAGCCAATCCCGTGCCGCAGACCGGCGCCACCACCGCCCTTGGGCAGCTGGCCGAGCGTACCCGCCTGCAGCAGCGCGACCTGCTGGACGCCGCCATGAAAACCCCGCAGGGCACCGTCCAGAAGCTGCTCGGCGACTTCTGGGCCAGCGGCCTGGACGAAGCCGCGGTGGAAGCCGACGGCTCCAATCCGATCGCCCCGCTGCTGACCCGCATCAACGCCATCAAGAAGGCCAAGGACGTCCCCGCCTCGATCGCCGCCCTGCACCAGGTCGGCATCCCGGTGGCGTTCAACTTCGCGCCCGACGTCGACCTCAAGGCGCTCGACCGCCACATCGGCTACTTCATGCAGGGCGGCATGGGCCTGCCGGACCCGGCCTTCTACACCCGCACCGACGCCGACACCGTCGCGCTGATGGCCCGCTACCGCACCTACGTCAAGCAGATCCTGGCCCTCACCGGCACCCCGGCGGCCAAGCTCGACGCCGAAGCGCAGGCCGTCATCGCGCTGGAAACCGAACTGGCGCGCAACGCACAGTCGCTGGCGGGCATCAACAACCCGTTCAACAACTATGCCCCCATCTCCACCAAGGAGCTCACCAGCCGCTACCGCAACCTGCAGCTGGATGCGTTCCTCAAGGTCCAGGGCGTCAATGACGACCTCGTCTCGCTGGCCGACCCCGCGCTGTTCAAGCAGCTGGACGGCATGGTCACCCGCATCAAGCCCGACCAGTGGAAGGCCTACCTGCGCTGGCGCGTCGGCGATGCCATGGCCCCCTACCTGTCCAAGGCCTACCGCGATGCCGAGTTCGAATTCCGCGGCCGCGTGATCCGTGGCGAAACCATCGCCCCGGCGCGTTGGGAACAGACCCTGGATGCGATCAACGTGGCCGCCGGCCCGATGCTCGGCCGCGAATATGCCAGCAAGTACCTGTCCGCCGATGATCGTCGCCAGGCGGCGGTGATCGTCGACAAGATCCGCGAAGTGCAGATCGATGCGGTCAAGCGCAGCACCTGGCTCAGCAACGATGCCAAGACCGAAGCGCAGGCCAAGCTGGCCGCGCTGAAGATCGAAATCGGCACCCCGCTGCGCGACCTCGACTACAGCGTGCAGCCGATGGGCCGTGGCAGCTTCGGCGGCAACATGCTGATCGCCTCCACCTGGCGCCACCGCGAAGAGATGAAGCGCATCGGCAAGGGCAACGCCGACCGCCGCTGGGACGTGCTGCCGCAGCAGCCCGCGCTGGCCTATGACATCGCGCAGAACCGCCTGATCGTCACCGCCGCCGTGCTGCAGGGCCCGGTCTTCAACGCCAAGGCCGATGCCGCCGACAAGTTCGGCAGCTTCGGTGCCCTGGTCGCCCATGAACTGACCCGCGCCGTCGACGCCAAGGGCGCGCTGGTGGATGCCAAGGGCGAACTGCGCAGCTGGTGGACCCCGGCCGACAAGACCGCCTGGACCCTGCTCGGCAGCCGCGTGGCCGCCCAGTACAGCGCGTACGATTTCCCCGGCATCAAGGGTGCCAAGGTCAACGGCGAGCTGACCCGCGAGGAAAACCTGGCCGACGTGGCGGGCCTGGAACTGGCCTGGGAAGCCTACAAGGCGGTGGAACCGTCGGCCAAGCCGGCCGCCCAGCAGGGCTTCTTCCGCGCGTGGGCCGCGCTGTGGGCGCAGCAGCTGTCGCCGAACGAAGCCGCCCAGCGGCTCACCGCCGACGTGCTGGCCCCGGGCCGCTGGCGCACCAACGGTGCCCTGTCCAACCTGCCGGCGTTCGGTGCGACCTTCAGCTGCAAGCCGGGCCAGCCGATGCAGCGCGTGGACAACGACCAGATCAAGGTCTGGCGCTGAGTCCAGCCGCAGGCACGGCAAGGAAAAGGGCGCCTTCGGGCGCCCTTTTTCGTTTTGGACCGACGACCGCCGCTGCCCATGTTGCCCGGCTGCAACAGCCACGCATGGCGTGGCTCTACCTTGGATCCGCCGCCAGGCTGCCGCGGTAGGCCACGATCAACCCGACCCACGGCGCGGCGATCTCCACGTCGAACACGAAACGCCCGTCGCGCTCGGTTTCGAACGTGGTTCCGCCCGGCAACAGCGCCGTCGGCAGCGGAATACCCAGGCACGACCAGCGCCGCGCCACCAGCCGCAGGCAGTCACCCTCGACCACCAGGGCCAGCGCCACATCCACGATGCCGAAGCGCTCCACCAGCAGGTGCGTGTTCCTGCCCTGCCCGCGACGTTGCCAGGAGGAGAACCGGCGGCCGCCGAAATCGCGGGTCCAGCGCTCGCCGCCGCGTTCGGGGGTGAAGCCCACGCTGACCGGCACCGCGCTGGCCGCCGCTGGAAACCCGATCAGCGCCGCCACCATCCGTGCCAGCACCCCGCGCCCGCGCCGCACCTCGGCGGTGCCCCGCCAGCGCCGTTCGTCCACCCCGGCGTGCAGCGCCTGTACCTGCGCCGGCAACTGCGCGAAGGCACTGCCCAGTACCTGCCGGTACAGGGGCGCGTGCGGGTCCTCGCTGCGGAAGCCGGTGAAGATTGCACGGCCCTCGAACAACCGGTGGTAGTCCGACAACGCCAACGCATGCGTGGCGGGCCGCGCGCCCTCCGCCGGCGTCTCGCCCGCCAGCAGCTTGCGCACCACCGCCTCGATCGCCATCGACGGAATGTACGGGCCGTCCTCGCCCTCGGCGAGCAGGTGCCAGCTTTCCTCCACCGTCTGGCCGCCGCGCGTGCCGGTGGCGTGCACGTACATGCCGCCGCGATGCTCGCCGAACTTCATCCGGTTGAGCACCGTGTAGAACAGCGGTGACAGCGGCACCAGCGATGGCAGGCCGAGCAGGGCGCGCGACCTGGCCAGCAGGTTGAGCACCCGGTGCAGCACTTCCGGCACCGGGCCGGCGCCCATCCAGATATCGGTCAGGGTCGGGTGCTCCGGTGGAATCACCTGCAGGTCGGGCACGTCCACCAGCGAAAAATGCAGGTTGCGCAGCGGTACCTTGCCCGGCACGGCGATGGTGAAGCGGCGGCTTTCGGCCAGCCCCAGCCCGTGCGAAGGCGCGCCGTTGCGCTGCAGCTTCACCGGTGCGCCCGCATACCCCACTACCGCGCGCATCACGTTGAGCCCGATCCCGGCGTACGGCGACGGTGCGATGCCGCCTTCCACCGCCACGATATCCATGCGCCCGGCCATCTCGCGCAGCACCGCGGCGGTCAGCACCGGAAAGCTGCTGACCCCGGACAGCACGAATATTCCGGCGGCCCGGGCCTGCGCGTCGAACCGGGCCACGCCGAACACGAAATCGGCCGCATCGGCAAAGTCCAGGTACGGAATGCGCGCGGCAATGCAGGCCTCGATCACGCTGTACGGGTGTTCACCGTAATCCTGGAACGGACCGGAAGCGTCCACCAGCAGGTCCGGCTGTTCGGCGTGCAGCAGCGGCGCGATGTGCTGCCGGTCGGCCCGCAGCGGGCGCAGCACCGGCGCGCCGGTGTAGTGGGCACAGAACGCGGCCGCCGCGGCGAGGTTGCGGCCGCAGATCAGCAGTTCGAGGTCGGGCCGGTCAGCAAGCAGTCGCGCCAGGCGCCCGCCGAAGACGCCATACCCACCCAGGATCAGTATTTTCATACGGGAAACGTCCTTGCTTTTGTTCCGCCCGTGGCCTGGATACGACGAAGGGCACCGTCGGTGCCCTTCGCGTGATGTGCCGCCTGCGCGTTCGCCGCTAGCGGACGCTGCGGAGGTGGTTCTTGCGCGGACCGCCGCCCGGCGGGCGCTTGTTGAACGGCGGTTGGCCGCGCCAGTACCGGATCAGCAGCCAGCCAAACAGCATCCCGCCCAGGTGCGCGAAGTGCGCCACGCCCGGCTGCCACCCGGTGGCGCCGAGCATCAGCTCCATGGCGCCGAACACGATCACGAAGGTGCGTGCCTTCATCGGGATCGGCGGGAACAGCAGCATCACCCGCTGGTTCGGGAACAGCATGCCGTACGCCAGCAACAGCCCGAACACGCCGCCGGAGGCACCCAGCACGGTGGCCGGGTCGGCCATCATCATGCCCACCAGCAGCTGGCACAGCCCGGCGCCGACGATGCAGACCAGGTAATAGGTCAGGAAGCGCTTCTCGCCCCAGGTCTGTTCCAGCGGCGCGCCGAACATGAAGAGCGCCAGCATGTTGAAGAACAGATGGCCGAAGCCCCCATGCAGGAAGCCGTAGGTCAGCAGCTGCCAGGGCTGGAAGTTGCCGCCCGGCGAGAACGGATCGAAGCCATCGCGCAGCGGCTGCAGCATGAACGGCTCGAAGGTGCCGTTGCCCAGCAGGAACGGTTGCTGCAGCAGGAACAGCACGATGTTGGCAATCAACAGTGCCTTGGTGACGGTGGGCAATCGCGGAAACATGAGGGCATCCTTTGGAACCGTGCCCATCATAGCCGCAGCGCCCCGCCGTGGCCGCCTCCCGCGTCGTCGCATTCAACCACCGCACACCGTGGCGATGTCAGCCCGGCCCCCACAAAGAGGCGTCCAGGTCGTCACCGGTGCTGCGCGGCATCTGCTTGACCCGCCCGCGCTCGATCGCCACCCCTTCGGCACGCAGCCGCTGGCTCTGCTCGCGCCACCCGTGCGACCCCTCGGGCATGGCGATGCGTCCGTCAGAGCGCAGCACCCGATGCCACGGCAGGTCCGGGTCTTCGTTCATGCCCAGCACGCGCGCGGTGAGCCGCGCCCTGCCCGGCAAGCCGGCCTTGGCCGCCACCTGGCCATAGCCCATCACCTGCCCGCGCGGGATGGCGCGGATCACCGCCAGGATGCGCTCGCGCGCCTGCGCCGCCGCATCGGCGGCCGACACGGCATCGGCCGGTGTCACGCGCGTACGCGGCTGACCAGCAGCACCCCCAGCAGCACCAGGGCGGTTCCCAGGATCTGCCACGGTCCCATGGGTTCGTCGAGCAGCCATAGACTCATCACGATGGTGGATACCGGCCCGAGCATACCCACCTGGGCGGCCAGCGACGAGCCGATCCGCTTCACCGCCAGCATGATCGCCAACACCGGCAGCACCGTGCACAAGGTGGCGTTGATCAACGACAGCCAGTACACCGGCGGCGGAGCCTGTCCCAGCGCAGCCAGCGGGTGCAGCACCGCGAAATGCAGCACGCAGAGCGCGCAGGCCACGCAGCTGGCGTAGGCGGTAAGGCGGATCGCCCCGATCCGCGCCACCACCTGGCCGCTGCCGAACAGGTACAGCGCGTAGCTCAGGGCACTGGCAAACACCAGCGCACTGCCGAGCAGAATGCGCCCTCCCTCCAGCTGCAGGTCATGGCCGAACGCCAGCAGCACGCCCAGATAGCTCAGCCCCAGTGCGACCAGCTGCCAGCGCCCGGGCCGCTTTTTCAGAAGCACCAGGCTGATCAACAGCACCAGGGTGGGATTCAGATACAGGATCAGCCGTTCCAGGGTCACGCTGATGTACTGCAGCCCCTGGAAATCGAGCAGGCTGGACAGGTAGTAGCCGGTGAAGCCCAGCCACAGTACCCGGCCGCGATCACCCCAGGACAGCGCCGTGGCCCGCCGCGCCGACCACACCGCCAGCAGTGCGAACAACGGGAAGGCCATCAGCATGCGCAGCGCCAGCAGCGTGGTGGCATCCACGCCATGCCGGTAGGCCAGTTTGACGATCACCGCCTTGCCTGACGCCGCGATGGCGCCCACCGCAGCCAGCGCGATGCCGCCTGCAGCGATACGGGCGGAGGACGTGGGCAGCGCGGAAACGGTAGGCGGCATCGGGACGGCAGACGGCCGCACGGGGCGGCCGAAGAATGGAAGGGAGAACGAATTGTCGCATGGTGCCCGACGGCGCGGACCGGGTCGGGCCAGGCTCCCGGCGTGTCGCGCGGGCCTACCGCATCAGCACGATTTCTTCGGCCGAGGTCGGATGGATCGCCACGGTGTCATCGAACTGGGCCTTGGTCGCGCCCATCTTCACCGCCAGCGCAAAGCCCTGCAGGATCTCGTCGGCGGCTTCGCCGAGCAGGTGCACGCCCACCACGCGCTCCTCTTCGCCCACGCAGACCAGCTTGAACAGGCTGCGCTGGGTGCCGTCGGAGAGCGCTTCCAGCATCGGGCGGAAGTTGCTGCGGTACACGCGCACGTCGCCGTGCTGCTCGCGTGCCTCTTCCTCGCTGAGCCCCACCGCGCCCAGCGCCGGGTGCGAGAACACCACGCTGGCCACGTTGGCGTAATCCATCTTCGCCTGCGGGTTGCCGCCAAACAGGCGGTCCATCAGCTTGCGCGCGGCTGCGATCGCCACGGGCGTCAGCCCGACCTTGCCGGCGATGTCGCCCACCGCGTGCACGCTGGGCACGGCCGTGGTCTGCCACTCGTCGACCTCGACCTCCCCCTTGTCGCCCACCACGATCCCGAGCGCTTCCAGCCCCAGGCCAGCGCTGTTGCCGCGGCGGCCGGTGGCGAAGAACAGCTGGTTGAACACCGCCTCGTGCGGGCCGTCATGGCCGTAGGCGACCACCGCCTCGCCCTCTCGGCGCAGTTCGCGCAGGCGATAGTTGAAATGCACCTGCACGCCTTGGTGACGCAGGTTTTCAGCCAGCTGCGCGGTGAGTTCGGCGTCGAAGCGTTCCAGCAGCCGGGCGCCACGCACCAGCAGCGTGACCTTGCTGCCCAGCGCCTGCAGCAGCCCGGCCAGTTCCACGGCAATGTAGCCGCCGCCGACAATCGCCACCCGCTCGGGCGCATCGCACAGGTTGAAGAAATCGTCCGAGACCGCGCCCAGTTCCGCGCCGGGAATGTCCGGCCGCTGCGGATGGGCGCCGGTGGCAATCAGGATGTGCGTGGCGCTGATGCGCACCCCATCGCTGCATTCCACCGTATGCGCATCCACCAGCCGGCCCTTGCGCGGCACCCGCACCACGTTGTTCTCGTTCAGGCGCTTGAGGTAGCTGGCATGGATGTTGGCGATGTAGGCCTGGCGATGCACCACCAGTTCCTTCCAGTCCAACGCCGGCCGCACCGGCACGTCGAAGCCCATGGCCGCGGCCATGCCGATCTTGGCCGACAGATCGGCCGCCAGCCACATCGCCTTCTTCGGCACGCAGCCCACGTTGACGCAGGTGCCGCCCAGTTCGCCGGGCTCCAGCATCGCCACGCGCTGCCCGTGTTGGGCGGCGCGGAACGCCGCCGCCAGGCCGCCGGAGCCGCCGCCCAGCACGATCAGGTCATAGTCGTAATGCTTGCTCATTGGTAATGCTCGACTCGGTAAGGTGCGCCACACGGTGCAACGCTGTTGTCGCCACCGCGCATGCCGGCCATGAGCATGCCATGTCCGGCTGCGATCCAGCCGTGAGGACGGCGCTCAACGTGGGGTGGGCGCGCGTCGCAACGGCGGCCAGTGCAGGTAGGTCATCGCACGCCACACCCATTCCAGCGGGCCGAAGCGGAAGTAGCGCAGCCACACCGTGCTGGCCACCACCTGCAGCACGAACAGCGCCATCGCGAACGGCACCTGGCCAGCGCGCGGCATCTGTTCGAAGGCGCCCAGGCCATACCCGTAAAACACCCACGTGCACACCAGCGACTGCGCGATGTACTGGGTCAGCGCCGTTCGCCCCACTGGTGCCAGCCATGCCAGGCGCGCGCGTGCCTGCACGATCCAGGCCAGGTAGCCCAGGCACATCAGCAGCGACGCCACCGAATTCAGCGCGAACGCCGCGCCGCTGGCGGCGGTGAAGGTGCCCGGCGCCAGGTACGGCTGCCAGAGCGCGCTGGCCACCATCATGGCCAGCCCGACGGGCAGTGCCACCCAGCGCAGCCGCCAGAACAGCCGCGCGAACGTGTCCGGCGTGGCCAGCGCGCCGCTACGGGCGAACCAGCTGCCGATCAGGAACATGCCCAGCACTTCCGGCCCCACCACGATGATCGCGCTGAGCTGGGCGAAGAAGTCACGCAGGCGCTGCGCCACCGCCTGCAGGTAGGTGCCGTGGCCGTACGCCTGGCGCTGCATGTCGATGGTCTGCCCGGCCTGGGCAACGGCGTCAGCCACCTGCGTGCCGGACGGTTCCAGGTGCGCCGACAGGCCCATCAACAGGCCCAGCAGCAGCATCAGCGCGGCCGCGCACAGATACGTCAGCACCCCCATCGCGGGCAGCCAGCGCGTGGGCGCTTCGCGACAGGCCAGCAAGGGCACCGACACCAGCGCATACACCACCAGGATGTCGCCGGACCAGACCAGCAGCGCATGGCACAGGCCGATCAGCAGCAGGGCCGCGCTGCGTCGCAGGTAGAAGGGAGTGAACGCGCGCCGCGCTGCGTCGGCGCGCTGGGCCATGATCGCAAAGCCGGCGCCGAACAACAGCGAGAACAGGGTGAAGAACTTGCCTTGCACCAGCACGTAGATGGCCGCGTCCGCAGCGTAGTCCAGACCGTGCCAGTGCGGGTCGATGCCGGTGAAGGCCAGGTCCAGCGGACCGCTGAAGGCCTCCAGGTTCATCAACAGGATGCCGAACAGGGCGAAGCCGCGCAGGATGTCCAGCACCGCGATGCGGTCGCCGGCGGCAACCGGCTGCAGAAGGGGGGAAGCAGCGTTCACAGGCACTCCGTCCGGCAAGGCGGTCATTATGCGGCGGCGTGGGCGCCCACGAACGCAGCGTGCGGGGCGCACAACGGCAACGGCCCGCCGAAGCGGGCCGTTGGATCAGGCGGGTTGGCCAGCACTCAGTGCTGGTGGCCACCGTCGCCGTGCACGTGGCCGTGCTCGAGTTCTTCGGCCGCCGCTTCACGCACATCGACGATCTCGACCGAGAAGTGCAGGTCCTTGCCGGCCATCGGGTGGTTCAGGTCGACGTCGACCACGCTCATGCCCACCTTCTCGACGGTGACCGCGCGCGGGCCGAAGTTGGTCTGCAGCACGACCTGCTGGCCCGGGACCAGCTTGCTGGTGCCGAAATGCTTCTTCGGCACGCGCTGGGTCAGGCCCTCGCGACGTTCGCCGTAGGCATCGGCCGCCTTGACGTCCACCTCGAAGGTGGCGCCGGCTTCCTTGTCCATCATGGCGTTTTCCAGGCCCGGGATGATGTTGCCGTGGCCGATCAGGATCGCCAGCGGATCACGGTCCTTGGAGCTCTCGATCGGCTCCTGGCCCTGTTCGGCAACGGTGTAGTGGAAACGGACGACGCGGTCTTTTTCGATCTTCATGCGCAACTCTGGCTGGTCGCTGCCGATGGCAGACGGGTGGGGCGGGTTGTTCCCCGCCGGATACGCCGCCATCATGACGGCCTTCTGAGGCCGCGCATTATCCGGACAACCTGCACATGACGCCAGTTCCGCGCACGACCCGACTGGCCCTGCTGGCCCTCACCGCCCTGTTGAGCGCCTGCGGCGGCGGCAAGACCACCCGTCCCGCCGCCCCGCCCGCGTCCACCCAGGTCTGGCCCAGCGTGGTTCCCAACGACCCGCAGGCAGCCAACGCGGTGCTGATGCGCGCCATCGGCCTGGTCGGCACGCCCTACCGGTACGGCGGCAACACCCCGGAGTCGGGCTTCAACTGCAGCGGCCTGGTGACCTACGTGTACCGCGAGATGGTCGACCTCAAGCTGCCCCGCACCTCGCGCGATCTGGCCGCCGTGCAGGGCCCGAAGATCGAACCCAAGCGCCTGGCGCCGGGCGATCTGGTGTTCTTTGGCAGCCGCGGCAACGTGTCACATGTGGGCATTTACGTCGGCGAAGGACGTTTCGTGCACGCCCCGAGCACCGGCGGCACGGTCCGGCTGGACTCGCTCGGCGGCGCGTACTGGAAGGACCATTACACAGGCGCAAAACGCGTTCTGCACTAAGCTGAACAGGGGTAAGGGTCAAATTTGTGATGCACATCACGTGTTTGTAAACGAAAAATTAACGAAATTTGTACCTAATCACTGCGCTTACACGGCATCATCACCCATCGTTTTTATTAAGTGACCGCCGCGTGACGACAGCCGACCTGCCAAGCCAAGGCCAGACCGCCGCCCCCCAGCGCTGCACCCGCTCCGTTTTTCTCGCCGTCGCGCTCTGCCTGGCCAGCCTTCCGGCCTGGGCCCAGTCCGCACCGGCCACTGCTGTCGATGCCGCTTCGGCCGGCGCCAGCACCTCCGAATCCTCCGCGATGGCAAAGCCCAAGGCTGATGCCCCCGCCCGCAGCAAGGCCGACGCCGCTGCCAGCGCCACCCTCGCCGCCCTGCTTCCCCATCTGGCCGCGAACGACACCATTCCCCTGATGGACCGCTCGGCGATGTTCGCCGGCGACCTGAGCCGCCTGCTGGCCAACTACGACGCCAGCAGTGGCGCCAACGGCGCCGTGGTCGGCGGCGCGGCCGACAACGGCAAGGTGCAGTCGCTGCTGCGCCGCGCGATGACCCTGCTGGGCACCCCGTACCGCTGGGGCGGCACCTCGCCGGACAGCGGTTTCGATTGCAGCGGCCTGGTGGGCTACGTGTTCCGCACCGCCCTGGGCATCGAGCTGCCGCGCGTCTCGCGCGAAATGGCCCACGACGGCGAAGCCGAGTTGATCAACGACCGCAACGCGCTGGCTGCCGGCGACCTGGTGTTCTTCGGCCGCAAGGGCCGGGTTGACCACGTGGGCATCTACGTCGGTGAAGGCCGCTTCCTGCACGCCCCCAGCACCGGCAAGGACGTCCGCGTGGACAGCCTGATGACCGGCTACTGGAGCGCCAAGTTCATGCAGGCCCGCCGCGTCGACCTCTAAGTTGCCGCCGCCCGCCTGTTGAGAAAAAACCGCTGCCCTGCAGCGGTTTTTTTTTGGTTCCTCTCCCGGTCGTGGCGGTGCGCTTGGCTCTTTCCATGGCCACCGGCCAAGTGTCGAGGGCCGGGGTGGGTGGGATCACGGGACCCTGAGCGCCATGGATGGCGCGACGGAGCTTACAGGGACGTACTTGCAGCGCGTCCCGTGGTCCCACCCACCCCGGCCCAGCCTGGGTGCCCACACAGCGCCAAGCTTCCGCTCTTCCCTCTATTGAGAAACGCCCCCTTCTTTGGCCGCTGCCACCCCCAACCCGCGTTGTCCCTCTTGTCGAACACGCAACAGCCAGCAAACCAAGTGCCTGCCCGCATCGTCGGCCCAGGCCGCGGACCCGGACGTGGGGCGGCACGTCCAAGGCCACCGGACCAGCATCAGATTCCGCCCGTGATCCTCCTCTACAAGGTGACGCATGGCGGCAGTCCCTGATTTTCCGGCCCGGTGTGTAATCTGGTTTGGGTCCCCGCAGGCGGCCGAACGGGCCGCACTGGCAGCAGCAGGCTGGCAGGTGCGCGGCGTGGCCACCGACGACTGCGTGGCCATCGGCATGCGCGGCAGTGACCAGGTGGTTGGCCTCCTCGACCTGCGCAGCGCGTTGCCGGCCAACCTGGCCCGGCTGCAGGCCCTGCTCGACGAACACCGGCACATGACCGTGCTGGCCATCCTGCCCGCCGGCGCACCGCCGCCCTCGCCCGCCCTGCAGGCACTGCTGGCCGTCTGCGTGGAGACCTTCGCCGCGCCGCTGGACCTGGGCCGCATCGTTCAGCGCCTGCAGCAACTGGCCGGCGACGCCGCACAGCCCCCCACCCACGGACCGCAGCAGCTGATCGGCGACAGCGCCGTGCTGCAGGTCGCGCGCAGCGCCATCCGCAAGTTTGCCCCGGTCGACCTGCCGGTACTCATCACCGGCGAAACCGGCACCGGCAAGGAACTGGCCGCCCAGGCCCTGCACGCATTGTCGCCGCGCCATGCCCGGCCATTCCTGGCCGTCAACTGTGGTGCCATCCCCGCCGCGCTGGTCCAGTCCGAACTGTTCGGACACGAGCGCGGCGCCTTCACCGGCGCTGCCAACCGCCGGCTGGGCCTGTTCGAGACCGCCAGCGGCGGCACCGTGTTCCTCGATGAAATCGGCGACCTGCCGCTGGATGCGCAGACCAACCTCCTGCGCGTACTGCAGGAAGGCACCGTCGAACGCGTTGGCAGCAACAAGCCGCTGGCGGTGGATGTACGCGTGCTGGCCGCCACCCACGTGGACCTGGAACAGGCGGTGGAGCGCGGCCAGTTCCGCCGCGACCTGTTCTACCGCTTGAATGTCCTGCGCCTGCCGCTACCGCCATTGCGCGACCGCGGCAGCGACATCCTGCTGCTGGCCCAGCACTTCCTGGCCAGCTTCCGCGACCGCCACGTCACCCGCGCGCGCGGCTTCAGTGCCGATGCCAGGCGCGCCCTGGAACGCTTCCACTGGCCAGGCAACGTGCGCGAGCTGCTCAACCGCATCCAGCGCGCGGCGATCGTCACCGACGCCGAACTGATCAGTGCCGCCGACCTGGAGCTGGCCCCCGCGCAGCTGGAGATGCCGCAGCGGCTGCTGCATGACGCACGCCGGTCGGCCGAACGCGACGCGCTGCTGCACGCGCTGCGCCAGAACGAATTCAACATCACCGCCTGCGCCCGCGACATGCAGGTCTCACGGGTAACGGTCTACCGACTCTGCCGCAAACACCAGCTGGCCCTCCCCGAGTTGCGCTGAGGACGACGCGCCGCCGAAGCATGCCCTGCTCCCGAATACCCTCAGCAGCACTCCGCACATCTATCCGCCGAAAAGCCCCCTTGTTGTTAAAGGGGGCGCGCCAACGGCGCGGGGTTTAGGTGGAATGCACACCGTACATGCTGCGAGCGGCACCGCTCACAGCATGTACGGCACTTTGAAGGCCAGGGTGAAGTCCGGCGCGTCCGGGGTCAGGCCGATGCCCAGCAGGCTCACCAGCGTGGTGTTACGGTTGAGCGCATAGGTGATGCCCAGGTTGAGCGTGCCAGCGTTGGCGTCGCTGCCGATCACCTTGAACCACTGCCCATCGCGGTAGCGCGTGGACGCGCGGCTGCTCAGCTTGTCGCTGAAGGAAATGCTCAGGCTGGTGCGCTCGTTGAATGCGAACGCCACGCCCGCGCCGAAGTAGTACGACCCGCCCAGCTTCACCTCGCCCGGGTTGACCGTATCCGGGTTGGCGTCCAGGTCGTCGAAGCTGCGCGGGAAGGAATGGATGTAACCGATGTTGGCGAACAGGATCGCCGGATCGGCGGTCTTCACTGCCGACAGGCCCACGTTGGCCTGCCACACGCCGTTGCCGGTGGGCTGCTGTTCGGGCACGGCGAAACGGATGAAGTCATCGTCGTCGCGCTCCAGCACCTTCCAGTCCAAGCCATAAGGCGCCCGGCCGGTAGGTGCGGTCGCACCTACGGTGAGCACCGTTTCCGGCCAGCGACCATGCTCGGCAAACAACCGGTAGTTCGCGCTCAGGCCGACATCGCCGATACCGTTGCCGGTGGTTTCTTCCTGGGCGATCGCCGCGGCCGAACCGCCGGCACCGCCCTTCTGGAACACGGTCTTGCGGGCCAGGTAAGGCACGTCCAGGTTCAGGGTCAGGCGGGGGCTGACGCCCCAGCGCGCGGCCAGGTTGTAGGTCATCGTGTCCGATTCGACGTTCTCGATGGCGATGTTGCCCAGAAAGATCGCGTCCAGCGCCAGGAAGCCGTTGAGCGTCACCTGTTTGCGGTCATAGCGTGAATAGGTGAGGCTGTTTTCCACAGTGAAGCGTCGACTGAACAACGCCGCCTGCTGCTGTTTGACGTCATCCACGCTGCGCCGCGAGGCCTGCTTGGCCTGCTGCGCCTCCTCGGCGCTGCTGGCGTAGCCGTCCGCACTGGCGGGGGCGGCCGGGGTACCGGCGGGCAGCGGTGGTGGTGGGGCTGCACCGGCAACGGGCGCGGTCTTGCCCGTCAGCCGGGCCTGCATCGCCTGTACCTGCATGTCCAGTTCGCGCAACCGGCGCACTTCCTGCGCGTAGTTGGCCTTGAGGGTTTCCAGTTGCGCGATCAGCGCCTTGACGTCGGCCTCATCGGCCGGCGCGGTCTGCGCCTGCGCGCCAACCGCAGCCATCAGTGCCAGCGCCGCCAGCGCCAGCGGTGTTACTCGTGTCGAGGTGTGCATTGCCTTGGCCCACGTTGTGTTGTCACTCCCCCTGCCCGGCCATGGGAACTACTGGCCGGGACCCATGCCGACACCCCGCACCAGCGTCATCGCCTGGGCCACGTTCTGGCTGAGCGGGACGTTGCTGGCGAGGGATTGCCGGACAAGATCGATCTGCATGCGATTGCTCACGGTCTGTCCGTCGCTGCCCAGGGCGATGCTCTGCCCGACACTGCCGCTGCGGATCCACTGCTGTACCGCGCCGACACCTTCGATCTGCAGCTGCACCTTGGCGTTGTTGCCGTCCAGCTGCGCCACCGCGCTGACCCCGCCCTGCTGCACGCTGGCCAGCTGCTGGCCCTGCGCTGCCGGCGCGGGCGCATCGCCCTCGCGCACGTTGAGGTGGGTGGTATTGCCGGCCACGTTGCCGTCACCGGCAACCTGGATGCTCTGGGTCAACCCGGCCACGTTCTGCAGGCCGCTGGCGTCGATGCTGCGGCCGGTGGACACCGGCAGCGGCGCATCGGCGGCGGTGACCGTGACCGACGGGGTGAAGCTCACTTTCGGCGCCCCCCCGGCCCGGAAATCCATGCCCAGGGTGAGCGCGCTGGTGGCCGCCTGGGTGCCGCTGGTCCATTGGCTGATCATGGTGACCCCGAACCACGCCACGCTGCTGCCATTGACCGTGTAGCGGCCACGCATCAGGTTCAGCTCGGGATCGGGAATTTCACTGAGGCCCTTGCCGGGCCGTCCTTCATCGGCATGTGCCGGCAGGGCCCCCAGCAGGGCCAAGAGCAGTACACCGTGCGTCCAGCGTGCGATATTCATGGTGCCTCCTAGAACAGATCGGCATGGGTAAAGCCGAAATCCACCAACTCCGCGTCGGTGATCGGCCCCTGCCGGGCATACAGCGAGCGCGCACTGGGCCGCTCGCCGGGCTGCAGCAGCACCGTGTTGCGATCGAAGTCAGTGCCGATCACGATGAACACGGCGCGCGACGGCCACGCCTGCAGAAATTCGCTGACGGGAATGCTGCGGTTGCCCAGGATCGGGTCGGCCACGTCCACCACGTCGTCGCGGACCTGCTTGAGGACCACGAAATGGCGGAAGCCCCGCACATCCATCAACACCAGACCGGGCACGCGCAGTGAGCGCAGGCGCTCTTCGTTGACGCGGTAGCCGCGTCCGCGCATGCCCATCGATTCAACGTAACGTTTGATGTCCAGCAGCGAGAAGCCCCGCTGGTGGACCAGTTGCGGGTCCGAGACCCCCATCATGCCTTCGATCACCGTTCCTTCGTCCGCCTCCAGGTGGTAGGCGTACCGCAGGATCGTGGCCAGGGCCGCCGCGCCGCAGCTGTAATCGGTGTGTTGCCGCACCACGTTGCGGAAGCGCCGTTCCTGCATGCTTTCCACACGCTGGGTCAGCACCGCACCGTTGGGCAGCACGCCGCTGAAACCGACATCGCCGGCGCGCGCGGCGCCGAACGGCAGCATCAGCAGCAACAACGACCCGTACAGCGCGTGCTTGGACATTGGCGTGGCTCCGGATAAGGAAGGAGCCCCTGCCCCAAAGGGGGAGAATGGGACAGGGGCCCCCGGGGGCCCGGCCATTGGCGGATGGCCGGGTTTGTTGCGCTCAACGCGTACTGCTTGCGAAAGCGGACAGACTTACTCGCCGGTGCCGCCACCGCCGCCGGTGGCCGGCTGCGCAACGGCCAGGGCCAGGCTGTTGGCCTGCAGGTTGCCCGAGCCGGAGGCGACGTTCACGCCGATATTGCCGGTGGCGCCGCGGAACGCATCACCGGACAGTGACGCGTTGTTCTCGGCATTGACGTTCACCCAACGGGTGGTGCGCACGGTGCCGCTGAGGCTTGCATACAGGTCCGCGGCCCCGACTTCGATGAAGCCCAACCGGCCTTCTTCGTCGGTGTCGAAGGCGATGCCACCCACGCCGTCCGTATACGGGTTGGCGGTGGCGTTCTGGATCTCGCTGTCCATGTCGAGATGGCCGGTGCTGTTGCCGCCCGGATGCGGCAGTTCACCGCTCCACGAATCCAGGTAGTAGTTGTCCTTCTGGTAGGCGTTGCCACGACCTTCGTAGACACCGCCACCGATGGCCAACGTACCGCCGGCGACGCGACCGCGCATGGTCACTTCGGTGGTGTCGGACATGGCGCGCGTGTAGCCTTCGTTGCTCACGCTGTTGCCGGTGGAGACCTGGTTGGAGCTGATGCTCGACTGCGCCATGCGTGCGGTGGACACCGAGGCGGCGAGCGCGTTCTTCTGCTCGTTGTTGTTGCCCGCTGCGCTGTTCACGCCGATGTTGCCGCTGGCGTCGCGGAAGGCGTTTCCGCTGAGGCTGGAGTTGTTGACCACGCCTTCGTTCATCGTGGTGTTGCCCGCGCCATACTGGTTCACGAACACTTCCGCATCGGACATGCCGAAGGTGAAGGAGGCATCGGCCGCCGACAGCGACGCGGCGTTGTCCTGGGCGTTGTTGTCACCGGCGGCGACGTTGAAGCCGAGGTTGCCGGAGGCATCCTGACCGACGTTTTCGCTGATGGACGCGTTATTGTCGAGCAGCGTGTTGGACGCTTCGTTGTTGGTGATCGACTGGCGGTTGTCGATGACGGCGATGGCCGCCGAGTTCACTTCCAGCTCGCCGGTGATTTCCGGATCACCCGAGAAGTTGATGTCCGAGCTCAGGCGCAGGTCCTTTTCCAGGTTCACGTCGACACCGTGGTTGTTCTTTTCCTTGCGCTCGTCGGCCTGGATGTTGCTGTTCTCGTTCACCGTCACGGTGCGGTTGCGGGTGACGTCGCTGTTGACGGCGCTGTTGCTGGTGGAATTGCTGTTGCTGGTGGAATTGCTGTTGGTGGTGGTGTTGCGGGTCCGGTTCCAGGTACGCGAGTCGGTGAGCGTATTGGTATCGGTGTTGGTGTTGGTGCGCGTTTCAACCACGTTGTGGAGGTGGTTGATGTTCGCGTTCTGGTTCTGGTTGTCGCGGTCGTTGCCCCAACCGTTGGCGCCGGCGGAGGCAGACGCGGCGGCGATGGCCAGCGCAAGTACGGTCCGTTTCATGTTGGTGTTCATGGTGCCCTCTCTCTCATCACAGACAATCGGGTGGATGTGACTACTCACGGGGTGGACTGCACCGAGATGCTCAGTTGATTGGCGGTGGCGTTGCCGGATCCCGCGATCTGATTGAGTTGCAGGACGCCGTCGAAGCCCTGCAGCGCGGTGGCTTCCACCGCCACGCTGCGGGTTCCGGTCGGCCGGCCGCGAGTAGCGGCCGCCTGCCCCCCTGCTGACACGAGCGCCCCCGATGAGGCCAGGGCCTCGTCGTTCGACTCGCGTATGCCCTGTTGCGCCAGCGTGGCAGTGACGACGTTGATGGTCGCGTTGCCGGTTCCACTGGCCTGGTTGATCATGGCGACGCCGCGGGCGCCGCTGAGTGCCTGTCCGCCGATGCTGGCGCTGGCGTCCATCGGGCCGTCGCCGAGCACCTGGTTGGCGCTGTATTGCTGGCGGGCGTTGATGGCAATGTGTGCGTTGGAGCCGTTGGCGATGCCGAGCAGGTTGGCCTGCTGGTTGAGGTCGCCGGCGGTCATGTTCACGGTGATGGCACCGTCGGCGCCGGACAGCGCGCGACCGTCGATGCGGCTGGTGTTGAGGTAGGACAGCATGGCGGCATAGTCATCGGCCTGCTGCGCGTGGAGCGGCAGCGGTGATGCGATGACGGTGGCCAGCAACAGGGTGCGATGCAGGCGGTTCATTTGCCGGGCCCGCCCGCAGGTTGGCCCAGCGGGAACTGCGCGAGCGCGCCGCGCACCTGGTCGCCGATGCCGCGGGTGGCACCGGTGACGGCGCCCATGGGGCCGCCGATGGCGTTGCTGAGCTGGCCGCCGGAGAGCACGCCGCTGTCGGTCACTTTGCCCAGGGTGGAGGTAACGTTGGTGCCGGTGACGCGTTCGATGGTGGTCTGGGTGTGGGTGACGCCGGCGCCGGTGTTGGAGCCCAGCGAGGCATAGTCGTCGTCGCTGAGTTCATCCATGCCGGTGGAGGCGCCCAGGGCCTGGTTTACTTCGCGCTTGGGCGAGGGGTCGGCGATGAGGGCCATGCCGGGAGGCGCGGGCCGGTACGCGGGCCGGGCGGAGACATCGCGCAGGAGGACGATTTCACCGGGCTGCGCCTTGACGCCCTGGCGTGCGCCGGAGGCATGGGCGGCCATCGGCAGTGCCAGCGCGATGGCCAGCAGCCAGAGTGCGGCGGTGGTGGTGCGGTGTGCGGCAACGCTGTCCATGGCGCCCTCCTCGAAACGTGCGGAGGGGTAACGCAGCAATCGTGCCAACTCCGCGCGCCAGCAAATACGGGCCTTCGCCGCCACTACGGGTGTAACAGCGCAACAGCGTTGTTACAGATTCGTTGGAGATAACATCTGCTGAACAAGCGCATCACACGACCGACAAGCCCGCCGCTGCTCGGTTCTTCGTGGGTGTATCAGGTGTGTTACACCGGCTGATACACCGTTTACAGCGCGTAGTCAGGTTGGTCACACGCGTTTTGTTTTACCGCAGTGCGCGTGCTGTCTCTACAGTTGCGTGGTTACGAGCGGTGCGGCGAAACGCGTCGTTTGCCTTGTGCCCCCAACCTGGGATGGGGTGGGTGGGTTCACGGGACACGCCGCAAGTACGTCCGTGTAGGCTCCGTCGGCGCATCCATGCGCCTCAGGGTCCCGTGCCCCCCCCCACCCCATCCCTCGACAGTTTGCTGGTGGCCTTGGGCAAGCCAACAAGCAACAGCGGCGTTCCCCTGACTCCATTGCCAGATGCAAGCCTCGGCTAGCAAGCGGACTGCAGACTGCAGTGCGCGTGCATTTGCGGGTGCACTGCGCTCATGCTCTTCTCTGCACACCCACGCAGTGTGGATGGGTCGGCATGGGTGGGTAGCCGGGACCCTGAGCGCCATGGATGGCGCGACGGAGCCTACACGGGTGAGGACGCATTGCTTGCGAGGCATTGCCTCGCATGCATCCGAACGCACAGCCGCCAGCGGCTGGGCCGGGCCGCGGAGCGGGACTTGCGGCGTGTCCCGGATACCCACCCATGCCGACCCACCCCAGCAGCACCCGGACACCGGCTTTGAGCTGTTGAAGTTGAAGTTGAATTTGCTTTCAGCTTCTAAAAAAAAAACAGGCCCGCTTTCGCGGGCCCATCCTCATCCTCATCACACCTGTGACTCAGGACGATCGTTTCTCCAGCTCGTCCACACCCAGATTGGTGGAGGGGTTGTCGTACACCGCCTTGTCCAGCAACCCGGTCTCCTTGGCCACCAGCACCGGCACCAGCATCTGCCCGGTCACATTGGTCATCGTCCGCATCATGTCCAGGATCCGGTCGATCGCGTACAGATACCCGATCGTCTCCAACGGCAGGTTCGCCGCACTCAGCACCACCGTCGCCATCACCACCGCCGTGCCCGGCACGCCCGCTGTCCCGAAACTGCCCAGCACCGAAGCGATCAACACCACGATGTACTGCTCCGGCGTCAACGGAACCCCCGTGTACTGCGCGATGAACACCGCGCACAACGCCGGATAGATCGCGCCGCAGCCGTCCATCTTGATGCTCGCGCCCAACGGCACCGCGAACGACGCGTAATCCTTGTTCACGCCCAGATTGTGCGTGATCGACCGCATCGCCGCCGGCATCGCCGCAAAGCTCGACGAACTCACGAACGCCACCTGCATCCCCGGCGCCGCCCCGCGGAAGAACTTCAGCGGATTCAACCCGTGCGACAACAACAGCCCCCCGTACACCACCACAATGTGGAACGCGCAGGCCACGTACAGCGCCAGCACGAAGTTGCCCAGCGGCAGCAGCTTCTCGAACCCGTAACTGCCCACCAGCCCCGCAATCAGCCCGAAGGTTCCCAGCGGCGTCATCTCCAGCACGAAGCGCGTCACCTGAATCATGATGTCGCTCATCTGCCCGGTCAGCTTGCGCGCCTCGGCCACCTTGTCGCCCAGCTTAACCATCGCAAAGCCCAGCAGCCCCGCGAAGAAGATCACCGGCAGGATCGACCCGCGCCCCGCCGCCAGCACCGTCTCGCCGGCCGCGTTCACCCGCGTGCCAATCCCCGTCAGCGCGTAGAACACATTCGACGGCACCACGTCCATCAGCACCTTCACCACGCTGGGCACTTCGCGCGGCGTATAGCCGTGGTCCATGCTCAGGCTCAGGTTGCCCGTGCCCGGCTGCAGGATCGTACCCACCGCCAGCCCCACGCAGACCGCCAGCGCCGCGGTGATGATGAACCACAGGAACGTGCGCCCGCCCAGGGCCGCCACCGACTTCTGCCCGTGCAGCGAGGAGATCGCATTGATCACCGCGAAAAACACCAGCGGCACCGCGATCATCTTGATCAGCGTCACGTACAGATCGCCCAACGGACCGAACCATACCTCGGCCGCCGGGCCCAGCAACCACCCGGCCAGCGCACCCAGCACGAAGCCGCCCAGCACGCGTTGCCAGAACGGAATCCGCAACCACGCAGAAACCAGCTTCATGAGCTTTCCAGAGAGAATTCGACAGCTAGGCACCTTAGCCCAACCGCGCCTGCGGAACGAGGCGCACACGGAAAATCAGCGTGTCATCGGCGTGCCTTGCGCCGTTCTGCATAATGAACGCCCGATTCACCTGTGAGATATGCCTGTCCATGTCCCGTTCCACGTCCCTGGTGGCGGCCATCGCCACCACCCTGCTGCTGGGCGCCTGCGCCACCAGCACCCCCGCCGCCACGGCCCCCGGCGCGGTTGCCGTCGATGTTCCCGCCGTCGCCCACCCGGCCGGTGAAACCCCCCAGTGGTGGTACCGCAGCGGGGCCGCCCGTGCCGCCGGCAGCGGCGCCATGGACGGCAAGGCCAAGAATGTCATCCTGTTCCTGGGTGACGGAATGAGCCTCACCACGGTCGCCGCCGCGCGGATCTTCGAAGGCCAGCGCAACGGCAACCCGGGTGAAGAGAACCTGCTGTCCTGGGAGCGCTTCCCGGCCACCGCGTTCAGCAAGACCTACAACACCGACTCGCAGACCCCCGATTCGGCCGGCACGATGACCGCCATCACCACCGGCGTGAAGACCCACATGGGCGCCATCGGCGTCAGTGCCGGCACCCGCAACGACTGCGCCGACAGCCTCAACAAGGGCCTGCTGACCTGGCTGCAGCTGGCCGACAGCGCGCACATGGCCACCGGCATCGTCTCCACCGCGCGCCTGACCCACGCCACCCCGGCGGCCACCTACGCGCACTCCCCCGAGCGCAACTGGGAAAATGACACCGACGTGCCCGAGGCCGCCAAGGCCGCCGGCTGCACCGACATCGCCCAGCAGCTGCTCTCCACCGCGCGCTATGGCCGGGGCCCGGTGGTCGCCCTGGGCGGCGGCCGCGGTGAATTCACCACCGTGGAAGAGCGCGATCCCGAGTACGACGACAAGGTCGGCCAGCGCCTGGACGGGCGCAGCCTGGTCACCGAATGGCAGCAGGCCCACCCGCAGGGCGCGTATGTCTGGAACGCCAAGCAGCTGCAGGCCGCACGCAATGCCCCGGCACTGCTGGGCCTGTTCGAGCCGGACCACATGCGTTATGAGATCGAGCGCAAGGACGACCCGTCCGGCGAACCCAGCCTGGCCGAGCTGACCAAGGCCGCCATCAACACCCTCTCCCGGCACAAGGAAGGCTACGTGCTGATGGTCGAGGGCGCCCGCATCGACCATGCCAACCACAGCGGCAACGCGTACCGCGCCCTCAGCGACACCGTGGCCCTGTCCGACGCCGTGCGCGCGGCCGTCGAGGCGACCTCCGACCAGGACACCCTGATCATCGTCACCGCCGACCATTCGCACACCCTGAACTTCGTCGGCTACCCGGCCCGCGGCAACCCGATCCTGGGCAAGGTCAAGGACAAGGGCGGCGAAGACGGCGTGGGCGGCCTGGACGTGGCCCGCGACGGCCTCGGCCTGCCCTACACCACGCTCAGCTATGCCAACGGCCCCGGCTACACCGGCGCCACCAACCAGCAGCCGGCCGGCCCCAAGATGTACCCGCACAACCCGAGCAGCTTCGACCCGGCCGCCGGCCGCCCGGACCTGAGCCACGTGGACACCGAGCACCCCGATTACATGCAGGAAGCGCTGGTACCGACCAAGAGCGAAACCCATGGCGGCGAAGACGTCGGCATCTGGGCACGCGGCCCGGGCAGCAAGGCCATCCGCGGCACCATGGAACAGAACACGATCTACCACATGATCGTGCAGGCCACCCCGCGCCTGCGCCAGCGCCTGTGCGAGGCCGGTACCTGCGACGCCAAGGGCGTGCCGGTGGACCTGCCCACGCCGAAGGCGTTCGAGCGCAAGGCCGACGCCAACTGATGCCGGCCCGGCTCTCCGCCGCCCGCCGCAGGGGCCGCCACGTGCGGTTCCTGCTGTTGATGGCCGGACTGGCCAGCACTGGCCATGCGCTGGCCCAAGGCCCGGCTTGCCGGGTCCTCACCGAGGAACACGGGCTGTGGCCGCTGCGCGGCTGCGAGGTGGTCGACGGCGCGCCGCGGATCGCCGCGGACGTCCTGCCCGACCTTCCCTACGATGCCGACGGACTGGCGGCGGTGTACGCCGCCGACAGCTTTCATTACGTCACCCGTGCCGGCCGCACCCAGGCCGTGCTGACCTGGGACAGCGGGCCGGACTACGTCGAAGAGGGGCTGCTGCGGGGCCGCGTCGGCCCACGCGTCGGCTACTTCACCCCCGCGCTTGAACAGGCCTTCCCGGCCACGTTCGACTTTGCCTGGCCCTTCGCCGATGGCATTGCCCAGGTCTGCGAGGGGTGCCGCCCCGGCACGCCTGACGGCGAGGGCCACACGCCGGTGGAAGGCGGTCACTGGTTCCACATCAATCGCCAGGGCATCCGCGTGCCCGAGCCGCCCACGCCCTGATCCCCGTGCGTGGCGAGCCTGGCCCGCAGCGTCGATACTGCCTCCCTGCCTGAGCCTGCCTGAACCGATGTCGTCGCCATTACCCAACCTGTCTGCTGCGCCCCGCCCGGTCCTGGTGGGCTTCAGTGGTGGACTCGATTCCACCGTGCTGCTGCATTGGCTGGCGCAGTCGGCCGCGCAGCGCGATGCCGGCGTGCGGGCGGTGCACGTCCACCATGGCCTGCAACCGGCCGCCGACGCGTGGGCGCAGCACTGCCAGGCGATCTGTACGGACTGGAAGATCGAACTGCAGGTGATCGGCGTCGACGTGGCCCGCGACAGCGGCCACGGCCTGGAAGCGGCCGCGCGCCATGCCCGCCGCGATGCCTTCGCCACCGCCCTGCGCCCGGGTGAACAGCTGGCCCTGGCCCATCACCGCGATGACCAGGCCGAAACGTTCCTGCTGCGCGCCCTGCGCGGGTCCGGCGTGGATGGGCTGGCCGCGATCCGCAGCGAGGCGCCGTTTGCCACCGGTACGGTGTGGCGACCGCTGCTGCAGGTACCTCGCGCGGCGCTGCTGGCCTACGCGCAGTCGCAGGCACTGCAGTGGGTGGACGATCCCAGCAATGCCAGCGACGAGGCCGACCGTAATTTCCTGCGCCTGCACGTGCTGCCGCTGCTGCAGCAACGCTGGCCGCAGGCCGATGCCGCCTTCGCGCGCAGCGCTGCACTCTGCGCGCAGGCGCAGCAGTTGCTGGACGTGTCCGACCAGGACGCCCTGCGCCGCTGCAGCCTGGCCCCGGGCGTGCTGGATGGCACGCGCCTGCTGCGGCTGCCGCGCGAACGCCGCGCCCGCCTGCTGCGCCAGTGGGTGCGCAACTGCGGGCTGCCGCCGCTGCCGGCCGCTGGCGTGGACGCCATCGAGCGCGACCTGCTGCCGGCCGCGCACGACGCCGACGCCCAGTTCGCCTGGCAGGGCGCGCGGATCCGCCGTTGGCGCAGCGAGCTGCACCTGCTGTCGGCCACGCTGGCGTTGCCACCGCATTGGAGCGTGCACTGGGATGGCCGTGCGCCCTTGGCGTTGCCTGACGGCGGCCAGCTGGAGCTGGTGGGCGCCAGCCAGCTGGCCACGCCGCTGCAGGTGAGCGCGCGCCGCGGCGGTGAGCGTATCCAGCTGCCCGGGCGCACCCATTCGCACGCGCTCAAGGACCTGCTGCAGCAACGGGGGCTGCCGCCGTGGCAGCGGCGCCAGCTTCCGTTGTTGTTCGACGGGGAGGTGCTGATGGCTGCCGGCGACCGGGTCATCGCCGCACCGCTGCAGCATTGGCTGGATGAACACCACGCACAGCTGCGCTGGACGCCGGGCGCGGCCTGAATTGACCCCGCTGGGTTGGCGCATCACACTTGCGCCATGCCCAAGAAGTCCCCCAACGAAACCTCCCCGGTCGTCCACTTCGAGCAGTCGCTGGAAGAGCTGGAACAGCTGGTGGAGAAGATGGAAGCCGGCGATCTGAGCCTGGAACAATCGCTCAGCGCCTACGAGCGCGGCGTCGGCCTGTACCGCCAGTGCCAGCAGGCGCTGGAACAGGCCGAACTGCGCGTGCGTCTGCTCAGCGACCCGGCCCGCCCCGAGACCGCCGAACGCTTCGACCCGCCCGGCCATGATGGTTGAGGCCACGTTCGCGCGTTGGCGCGACCGCATCGAAAGCCAGCTCGACGCCAGCCTGCCTGCACCCGAACACGCACCGCAACGCCTGCACCAGGCAATGCGCTACGCGGTGCTGGGCGGTGGCAAGCGCATGCGTCCCCTGCTGGTGTACGCCAGCGGCCAGGTGTTCGGCGCCGACGAACATGCACTGGATGCACCGGCGATGGCGGTGGAGCTGATCCACGCCTATTCGCTGGTGCACGACGACCTGCCGGCGATGGACGACGACGCGCTGCGTCGCGGCCGTCCCACCACCCATATCGCGTTCGACGAAGCCACCGCGATTCTCGCCGGTGATGCGCTGCAGACGCGCGCGTTCGGTCTGCTGGCTGATGCGGGGCTGCCTGCGCTGTTGCGCGTGCACTGTCTGCAGGCACTGACCCACGCTTCCGGTGCTGCCGGCATGTGCGGTGGCCAGGCGCTGGACATCGATGCCACCGGTCATGCGCAGCCGCTGGCATCGCTGCAGCGCATGCATGCACTGAAGACCGGGGCACTGATCCGCGCAGCCGTGCGCATGGGTGCGCTGTGCGGCGATGCACCGCAGAGCGACCTGCTGCAGCTGGATGATTTCGCCAGTGCGCTGGGCCTGGCGTTCCAGGTGCGCGATGACATCCTCGACGTCGAGGCCAGTTCCGAGCAGTTGGGCAAGACCGCGGGCAAGGACGAGGCCCAGGCCAAGTCGACCTTCCCCGCCCTGCTCGGCATGGACGGCGCCAAGGCCGAACTGGCTACGCTCAGCCAGCGCATGCACGACAGTCTGGCCGGCTACGACGAACGCGCCGATGCCTTGCGTGCGCTGGGACGGTTGGCGGTCGAACGCGATCACTGACGCGCCTGGCGCCGTTGGGGGGGGGTGCGGTGTCTTCGCTCAGCCGTTGCGCGCGCGATTCTCGACCGAAGACACACGCCCTCGCCTGCAGCGAAAGCGTCACCCCGATCTCCAAGTACCTTCGCGTGTTGACCAGGCTGCGCGCCAGACCGCTTCCGCTCAGGGGAAACACACAAAAAAGCGCCCGGCAGTGCCGGGCGCTTTTTGTTTCCACACTGCGGGTCTGATTACTTGATCAGGCGCAGGGTGAACGGGTAGCGGTACGCTTCGCCGTTGTTCGCCTTCACTGCGGCGATGATGCAGAAGACCAGGTTCAGGATGCCGACCAGCGGGGCCAGCAGGCCGCCGATGATCACGATCATCAGCACGAACGAAATCAGCATCGCGATGGTGATGGTGATCTGGAAGTTCAGCGCTTCCTTGGCCTGGTCGGTCACGAACGACTTGCTGCTGTCATCCTTGTTGATCATCCAGATGATCAGCGGGCCGATGAACCAGGTGAAGATGCCCAGGATGTGGGCCACCAGCGCCATGGTGCGCTGGTCGGCCGGCGCGGTGCCGGTCGGGGCCGGCGGCGGGGCGGTGACGTTGTCGAATTCGCTCACGGTGAAACTCCTTGTTCGGTGTGTGTGGGTATTGCGCGACAGGCTCCCCGCCTGCCAGAGCAGCCGGGATAGGATACGTCAATCGTTGCCTGCAACGGTCATCCGGCCGACCAGGATCGACCCCACCTGCACATGCGAACGACGGTCCACGTCGCTGCCCACCGCCTCGATGCTGGCGAACATGTCCTTGAGGTTGCCGGCGATGGTAATGCCGTCCACCGGATAGCTGATTTCGCCATTCTCCACGCGGAAGCCACCGGCACCGCGCGAGTAGTCGCCGGTGACGCCGTTGACCCCCTGGCCCATCAGTTCGGTCACCAGCAGGCCCTCGCCCATCTGCCGGGCAATGGAGGACAGGTCGCCGGCATTGGCCGCCACCTTCAGGTTGTGCACCCCGCCGGCGTTGCCGGTGGTGGTCAGGCCCAGTTTGCGCGCCGAGTAACTGCCCAGGATGTAACGCTGCAGCACGCCGTCGGTGATCAACGCCGCATTGCGCGTGGCCACGCCATCGCCATCGAAGGCCGACGAACGCAACCCGCGGCGCAGCAACGGCAGTTCCTCCACCTGGAACCAGTCCGGGAACAGGCGGGTGCCGACGCTGTCGAGCAGGAAGCTGGCGCGCCGGTACAGCGCGCCGCCGGAAACCGCACCCAGCAGGCTGCCGATCAGCGACCGCGCCACCTCAGGCGAATACAGCACCGGCATCTGCGCGGTCGCCATCGACCGCGGCTGCAGCCGGGCCACGGTGCGCTCGGCGGCACGGCGGCCGATCGCAGCGGCCGATTCCAGGTCTTCACGGGCCAGAGCGCTGCTGTACCAGCCATCGCGCTGCATGCCGTCGCCCTGCCCGGCGATCAGCGCGCAGCCCACCGAGTGGTGGCTGCTGCGCTCGCGGCCGATGAAGCCATGGGAATTGGCGTACACCGACAGGCTCTGCGAGGTGGCGGCCGAGGCGCCATCGGAGTTGCTGATGCGGCCATCGGCTTCACGCCCGGCCGCCTCACAGGCCAGGGCCAGGTCCAGCGCCTGGTCAGCCCCCAGGTTCCAGGGGTGCCAGCCGTCCAGGTCGGGGAACTCGCGCGCCATCAGGGCGGCCTCGGCCAGCCCGGCGGCGGCATCGTCCTCGGTGTGCCGGGCAATGGCGCAGGCCTGGGCCACGGTCGATTCCAGGCTGGCGTCCTGCAGGTCGGCGGTACTGGCGCTGCCCTTGCGCTGGCCGAAGTAGACGGTCACCGCGATCCCGCGGTCACGGGTGGATTCCACCGTTTCCACCTCGCCCAGGCGCACATTCACGTCCAGGCCGCGCTCGTCGCTGCAGCTGACCTCGGCCTGGCTGGCGCCCATGGCTTTGGCCCGTTCCAGCAGGCGTTGGGAGATGTCGGCCAGCTGCTCCAGGCGCTGCAGGCTGTCGTCGGCCGGGGAGACTTCAGGGGAGATCACGTTCAATGCTTTATCCTGTACGGGTGAGTGCCTGGCGCAACGCGGGGCACAGTTTACGGATGTGGAAATAAGACGATGCGCGGACGCGACGAAGATACCGGTGAATTCCTAGACATCAGCCGTAGCCAGAACCGCCGGGACGCCCTGGACGTGCTGGCGCTCGGCGAGAAGCTGGTCGCGCTGACGCCGGCCCAGCTGGCCCGGGTGCCGGTGCCCGAAGACCTGCTGCCGCACATCGCCGAGGCCAAGCGCATCACCGCGCACATCGCCCACAAGCGCCAGCTGGCGTTCCTGGCCAAGCACATGCGCCGCGAAGACGATGCCGCGCTGGATGCCATCCGCGATGCGCTGGACGCCAACAGCGAAACCTCGCGCCGTGAAGTGGCCACCATGCACCGCGTGGAAGACTGGCGCGAGCGCCTGCTGAAGGACGGCGACAAGGCGCTGGGCGCGCTGCTGGACGAATACCCGCATGCCGACCGCCAGCAGCTGCGCACGCTGGTGCGCAACGCCCAGGCCGAGAAGGCCAAGAACAAGCCGCCGCGCGCCTATCGCGAGATCTACCAGCTGCTGCGGACGCTGCTGCTGCCGGCCGCCCTTGGCCTGGACGCCGCCAACCTCACCGCGGCCGACGACCTGGAAGAGCAGGACGACCAGCACGACGACGACACCGCCGAAGACTGAGCCTGGCTGCCCACGCGGCGGTGCCAGCCCAGGGCTGGCCCCCGCGGGGCGCTCGAACCGGCAGCACGGGCGCATGGCCTGGCTCAGGCCTGGGTGCCGCCCACGGTGATGCCATCGATCAGCAGCGACGGCTGGCCCACGCCCACCGGCACGCTCTGGCCATCCTTGCCGCAGATCCCCACGCCCTCGTCCAAGGCTAGGTCGTTGCCGATCATGCGGACCTTCTGCATGGTTTCCGGCCCGTTGCCGATCAGCGTGGCGCCCTTCACCGGCGCGGTCACCTTGCCGTCCTCGATCAGGTAGGCCTCGGTGGCCGAGAACACGTACTTGCCACTGGTGATGTCGACCTGGCCGCCGCCGAAGTTGACCGCATACAGGCCCTTCTTCACCGAGCGGATCATTTCTTCCGGGTCGTGCTGGCCGGCGCGCATGTAGGTGTTGGTCATGCGCGGCATGGTCATGTGCGCGAACGATTCGCGGCGGCCGTTGCCGGTCGGGGCCACGCCCATCAGGCGCGCATTGAGCGAATCCTGCATGTAGCCGACCAGGATGCCGTCCTCGATCAGCGTGGTGCACTGGGTCGGATGGCCCTCGTCGTCGATGTTCAGCGAACCGCGGCGCCCGTCCAGGGTGCCGTCATCGACGATGGTCACGCCCGGGGCCGCCACGCGCTCGCCGACGCGGCCGGCATAGACGCTGGTGCCCTTGCGGTTGAAGTCGCCTTCCAGGCCGTGGCCCACTGCCTCGTGCAGCAGCACGCCGGGCCAGCCCGGGCCGAGCACCACGGTCATCACCCCGGCCGGGGCCGGGATTGCCTCCAGGTTCACCAGCGCCTGGCGCAGCGCTTCGCGGGCGAACCGCTCGGGGCGGTCGTCGGCGAACAGTTCGGCATAGCTGTAACGGCCACCGCCGCCGGAATAGCCGGACTCGCGGCGACCGTGCTGCTCCACGATCACCTGCACGTTCAGCCGCACCAGCGGCCGGATGTCGGCGGCCAGCACGCCGTCGCTGCGCGCGATCAATACCGTGTCCACGCCGCCGGACAGGCTGACCATCACCTGCTGCACGCGCGGGTCGGCGGCGCGCAGGTAACGGTCCAGGCGCTTGAGCACCTCGACCTTGGCCTCGTTGCCCATGCCGTCGATCGGGTCCAGCGCCGGGTACAGCGCGCGGCCGTTGCCACGCACCAGCGAGCGTGCCTGCTGCGCCCCGCCCTCGCGTGAAATCGCGCGGGCCGACTGCGCCGCCGCCAGCAACGCGTCGCGGTGGATGTCGTCGGAGTAGGCAAAACCGGTCTTTTCGCCGGCGATGGCGCGCACGCCGACGCCCTGCTCGATCGAATGGGCGCCGTCCTTGACGATGCCATCCTCCACGCTCCAGCTTTCGCGCCGGGCGTGCTGGAAATACAGATCGCCAAAGTCGATGCCCGGGCCCAGCAGGGTGCCGAAGGTACGTTCCAGTCCACCGGCATCAAGCCCGGCGGGCAGCAGCAGGCGGTCGTTGGCAAGGGTAAGTGCGTTGTCGGTCATGTCATCTATCTGAGGGCGCGGGCCGCTATCGCAACCCGGGCGCGGGAAAGGGGTCAGCGTACCGGGGGCGGCAACGCAGCGGGAGCCGCACGTGGCGGCGGGGCATCGTCACGGTCGATCACTTCGACCTTGGGTTCGGCCCACGGGCCGGTCACCCGGTAGGTCTTGGCCCCGATCGCCCCCAGCGGCTTGCCCAGCACCGCGTTGGCAGCCGCGCCCACGGCGGCGCCCACCGGGCCACCGGCGACCGCGCCGACCACGGTCAGCAGGTTGCCGGCACGGGGGTTGACGTCGATGGTCTGGTCGAATTGCTGGCGGCGCAGGTCGGTCTGGCCGCGGATGCTGATGTTGGCCGCCGGGCCTTCGATCAGCACCTTGTCGGTGGTGGCCATGCCGTTGCCGAACGCCAGCGCGCCTTCGACCTGGTTGAAGGCGAACCCCTTGGAGAAGAAATCGCGGAAATCGAACATCAACCGGCGCGGCAGCTGGGTGACGCTGAGCAGGCCCAGCACGCGCCCGGCGCCGGGCTCCAGCTCGAGCAACTGGCCGTTGCGTGCATGCACCTGCAGCTGCCCCTGCAGCGCGCCCAGCTGGAAGTCCGACGGACCGCCCTGCCAGCCGGCGTCGAGGCTGAGCTGGCCCTGGCCACCGCGCAGCTGGCCGCCGTAGTCGAGGTTCTGCATCAGGCCGCCCAGATCCTCGCTTTTCACGTCGACAGTGACCTGGGTGCGCGCAGCGGCGCCCATGCCCAGCCAGCGGCCCTGGATGTCGATGGCCTGCTTGGGTGCGCGGAACTGCAACTGGTCCACGCTCAGGCCGTTGCCGAACGGGCGCGTGCGCAGTACCGCCTGGCCCAGCCTGGCCTTGCCGAACTGCAGGTCTTCGATGTCCAGCGCCAGCGGCGGAATCTTCGCCGGGTTGGTGTCGTTGGCACTGGCCTGGACCCGGGCCGGCAGGGTGGCGTCGGGCGGCAGCAGGATCGGCGCGCCATCGGAGGGCACCTTGGCCGGGGTCGGCAGCGATTGCCAGTGCACGCGGCTGAGCTTGCCGACGATGGTGCCGCCCTCGGCGTTGGGCACGCTCAGGGTGCCTGCCAGCGAGGGGCCATCCAGGCGTACTTCCACCGTGGACGGGGTGGGCCGCAGCTGCAGGCGGGTCTGCGCGAACAGGCCGCCGGCCAGCAGCAGCTGCCCGACCTGCACATCCACCTGGCGCAACGGCATGGCGTCCTTGCCGTCGCCACCATCGGGCGTGCGTGCCAGGCCGATCCATTCCAGGGCATCCAGCGAACCGCTGCGGCCATTGACCGCCAGCCCACTGGCCGGCGGGTCGCGGTCGACCCGGTCGCTGCCCAGCGTCACCTGCACGCCGGTCTGGTTGTTGTGGGTGCGCGCGGCCAGGGCCAGGCGCTGGCCGAACGCCACGTCCACGCGCCCGCTGCCCATCGGCAGCTGGGCGTTGACCGTGGTCGCCAACGGCACGCCCGGGTCCTTGTCCAGCGGCGCCGGCAGGTCCAGGCGGGTGCCGACCAGGTCCGACCGCAGCGTCAGCAGGGTCGGCGGCTCGGTCTTCGCCCCGGCCGCGACCTTGGGCAGGGTCACCCCGATCGTCCAGCGCGAGTTGCCGGCGATGTAGGGCTTGAGCCAGTTCAGCTCGGGCGCACGGTCCAGCAGCGCACCGGCGTCCAGCGCGGCGGTAAGTTCGGATTCGAAGGCCTGCTGCGGGTCACGCACGAAGCCCCCGGCGCGCAGGCTGAGCAGCCCGTCCTGGCCGAGGTGGCGCACGCTGAGGCCTTCGGCGCCGAAGCCGTCGCGGCTGTAGCGGGCCTGGCCGCGCATGGCGTCGAAGGCCAGCGCGAAACGTTTTTCGGTCAGGGCCACGCCCTGCAGATCGACCGTGCCCAGCATGTGGCCCGGACCCTGGTCGGGATGCAACGGCTGCAGCAGGTCATAGGTGACCTTGGCCGGGCCCTTGGCGGTCAGATTGTCCAGCGTCTCGGCATAGGTGTGGTGCAGCGGGCTCTGCTTGAGCATCGCCAGCAGCGCACCGGTCTCGGTCTGGGTGGTGGCCTTCACGTACAGCGGGGTTTCGCCGAAATCGACGATGCCGGCATCGAAGTGGTTGACCGCCACGCCGGCCAGATCACCGCCGCCGTGCAGTTCGAACCCGGGCCCGATGAAGGCGATATCGGCATCCACCTTGCCCATGGCCGGCCAGTCGTGCTGGAAGCGGATGGTGCCGTTGCTGATATGCCCGGTGGCCTCGAAGCGGCCGTTGTTGCGGTCGAACGGCCAGTCGTCGAGGTCGCCGCTGACCAGGCCCACGCCGTTGCGGACCTGCCCGGCCACCAGCGCGGCATCCAGCCAGTCGGTGGCCCCCTTGCTCATCTTGGAGTGGATCCAGAAGCGCTTGGCCACCGTCATCGGCACGTCGTCGATGCGGGCGGCCAGCTGCAGCCACGGCCGGGTGCCGTCGCCCTGGAACCAGACATTGCCGCGCACGTCGGCGGCGTAGTCGGTGCCCTGCACGCGCAGCGCCGGGGTGCCGAAGCGCCAGCCGCCGGCTTCGTCGCGCCAGCCGACCAGCTGCCCGGCCAGGCGCACGTCGTGACGCTGGCCGAAGCCGCTGGGCCAGTCGAAGTGCATCACCCGGCTCGGCTGCAGGTCCAGCTGGAAACCGTCGGCGTCGGCACTGAAGCGCCCACCCACGCCACTCAGCCCGGGCGCATGCCCGGACGGGGCGAAGCCGACGTCGGCCAGTTCGCCCTGAATCGAGACCGGGCCGCCACGTTCGGCGGCGATCCGCACCTGGGTCATGCGCGCATGCGGCGCGGCGTGCTGCAGCCACTCACGCAGGCCCGGTTCGATCCGGTCGCTGAGCGCCAGCCCGCGCAGCAGCGCGGTGGCATCGATGTTGTCGCCGGCCAGGGCCATGTGCTGGCCACCAGCCAGCAGCAGGCCGTCCAGGCGCTGCACCTCGCTGCTGCCGGCCAGGCCGATCCGCAGCTGCGGCGCGTCGGCGCGCCAGCCGCCGGTCACCCAGCGCCAGCGCGCGCGCAGCTGCAGGGTGTCCAGGGCCAGCTGCGGGCGTTTGCCATCGGCCAGCGGGGCACCGCGCAGCTGCAGGTCCTGCAGGTCGGCGTCGGCGGTGACCATCACCGGGCGGTGGTCGCGCAGGTCCACCCACGCATTGAGCTCCCCGGTGCCTTGCTGCAGCGACACCCCGGCGAACTGCAGCAGGTGCGACCAGGCGCGGAAATCGGCCGGATCGGCCGCCAGCCAAGCCTGGCCATCGCCCTTGGTGCGCTCGAAATCCACGACCGCGGTCAGTGGCTGGCCGTCCAGGTCAGCCCAGGCGCGCGCGCCCACGCGCAGCCGCTGCCCGTTCACGCGCAGCCGCAGGTCGATGCGCGGCAGCTCGGCCTGCAGGTTCAAGGACGGCGCATCTACCCGCAGGCGGCCACCGATCACCTGCAGTTCGCCGAGGCGACGCAACGCGTCGAGCGGGTCGCCGCTGCCGGCCTGGGGCATCCCGCGCACCGACCAGCGGCCATCGTCGGCCCGCTGCAGCACCAGGGCCAGCCCGCGCAGGCGCAGTTCGGTCAGGGAATGGCCGGGCAGCAGCCCGGCATACATCGACACCAGCACCTCGGCCTCGCCGATGGCGATGCCCTGCCCCTGCCCGATTCGCAGGCCCTTCAGTTCCAGCAGCGGTCCGCGCCGGGTCCAGGCTGTTTCGAGGTGATCGAAGCGCACCGGCTGCCCGGCACGCGCGCTCAGCCAGGCGGCCACCTTGTCGGGATGGCGCTCGGCGAACGGCAACACTTGACTGACAGTGCCCACCAGCACCGCCACGCACACCAGCACGATCGCCAATGCATACACGGCATGGCGGCGAATCCTTCGCAGTCGCAGTCGGAGCGGCGTGGTCATCGCAACGCGAAGGCACCGGCGCGCACGCGCGCCAGTGGGCGGAGATCAGAGCAACACAACATCGAACTGCTCCTGCAGGTACTGCTCGTCGGCCTGGAAGCGGATCGATTTGCCAAGGAATTCCTCCAGCTCGGCCACCGCGGTGGATTCCTCATCGGTGATGCGCGCCACCACTTTGGACGAAGCGATCACCAGCAGGCGGGCCGCATCGAACTGGCGCACCGCACGGGTGATTTCGCGGAAGATCTCGTAGGTGACCGTTTCGGCGGTCTTGATCGACCCGCGCCCGCTGCACTCCGGGCACGGCTCGGACAGCTGCCGCTCCAGGCTTTCCACGGTGCGCTTGCGGGTCATTTCGACCAGGCCCAGCGGCGAGAAATCGTAGACGGTGGTCTTGGCGTGGTCGCGCGCCAGCGCCTTCTCCAGGGTGCGCAGCACCTGGCGGCGGTGCTCGGCGTCATCCATGTCGATGAAGTCGATGATGATGATGCCGCCGAGGTTGCGCAGCCGCAGCTGACGGGCCACCGCCTGCGCCGCCTCCAGGTTGGTGCGGAACACCGTCTCTTCCAGGTTGCGCTGGCCCAGGAACGACCCGGTATTGACGTCGATGGTGGTCATCGCCTCCGTCTGGTCGATCACCAGGTAGCCACCTGACTTCAGCGGCACCTGCTTGTCCAGCGCGCGGCCGATCTCGTCCTCGACCCCGAACATGTCGAAGATGGGGCGGTCGCCGCTGTACAGCTCTATCTTTTCGGCCAAGACCGGCATGTACTTGGCCACGAACGCCTGCAGCTGGGTGAAGGTTTCCTTGGAGTCCACCTTCACCTTGTCCACGTCCTTGCGGATCAGGTCGCGCACCGAGCGCAGCGGCAGGCTGAGGTCTTCGTAGATCACGCTCAGCGGCGCGGCATCGCGGCCACGCCGTTCGACCACGTTCCAGACCCGCGACAGGTAGGCCACGTCCTCGGCGATGGCTTCGGCCGGCTGACCTTCCGCATTGGTGCGCACGATGTAGCCGTAGCCGCCGTGCTGGGCCGACAGTTCGGTGACCAGCGACTTCAGGCGTGCGCGCTCGGCCTCGTCCTCGATCCGCGCCGAGACCCCGACCACCTTGGACTGCGGCAGCAGCACCATGTAGCGCGAGGGAATGCTGATCTGGGTGGTCAGGCGCGCGCCCTTGGTCCCGATCGGGTCCTTCACCACCTGCACCACGATGTCCTGGCCGTCGCGCAGCAGCTCCACGATCGGCACCGACGACGGCGGCGGCAGCGTGGTGCCCTCGGTGTCCGGGCTGGCCACCGGGGCCGGGCGGATCACGTCATTGGCGTGCAGGAACGCGGCGCGCTCCAGGCCCACTTCGACGAAGGCCGCCTGCATGCCCGGCATCACCCGCTGCACCTTGCCCTTGTAGATGTTGCCCACCACCCCGCGGCGCCAGCCACGTTCGATGTGCAGTTCCTGCAGCATGCCGTTCTCGATGACGGCCACGCGGGTTTCGCGCGGGGTGACATTGACCAGGATTTCTTCAGACATGGGCGACACCCTCCGTTGGCGTGGTGAAAGCAGCGGGCGAAACGCCAAACGCCTGCAGCAACTGCTCGGTCTGTTGCAGGGGCAATCCCATCACACCCGAATAGCTTCCCGCCAGATGGCGGATGTAACGTTCGGCGCCGCCCTGGATGGCGTACGCACCGGCCTTGCCCATCGGTTCGCCACTGGCCACGTAGGCGGCGATGGCGGCCTGCCCGATCTCGATGAAACTCACCTCCGACACCACCAGCACGCCGTCCTGGCGGCCGTGGGCCACCACCGCCACCGCGGTCATCACCTGGTGCGTGCGCCCGGACAGGGTGGCCAGCATGGCGGCCGCGTCTTCGGCATCGACGGGCTTGCCGAATACCCGTCCGTCCAGCACCACTTCGGTGTCCGAGCCGATCACCACCGCGTCGGCATCGGCGGCCACCAGGGCAAGCCCGGCCCGCGCCTTGTCAGCGGCCACGCGCTGCACATAGGCAAGCGCCGACTCGTCGGCGGCACGGACTTCGGGCACCTCAAGGTCCAGCGCACGGAACGGTCGGTCCAGGCGCGTCAACAGTTGGGTACGGCGGGGGGAGCGGGAGGCAAGATAAAGCATCTTGGAAGCATAACCTGCGGCCCGTGTCTGAATCGAAAGCAACCGCACCCAATCGCGCCTCAACCCCGGAAAAGCTCACGGAGCGTTCATCGCCCCGACACCAACCTCAACGCCTTCACAAGGAGATGTACATGCGCCGCCCATCCCTGTCCCCGCTGCTGCTCGCCCTGTCCCTTGCCCTGGGAACCTCGATGACCGCCCACGCCCAGACCTCGCCCGCCGTTGCCGTCGCCGCCGACAGCACCCTGCTCAACATCTCGGCCAATGCCGAAGCCAAGCGCGTGCCGGACGTGGCCACGCTGTCGGCCGGTGTGGTCACCCAGGCCGTCGATGGCAACAGCGCGATGCGCCAGAACGCCGAGCAGATGGTCAAGGTGCTGGCCGCGATCAAGGCGGCCGGCATTGCCGAACGTGACGTGCAGACCAGCGGGGTGAACCTCAGCCCGCAGTACCGCTACGTGGAGAACGAGCCGCCGAAGATCACCGGCTACCAGGCCAGCAACACGGTCAGCCTGAAGGTGCGCGACATCGCCAAGCTGGGCAAGGTCCTGGACGCGCTGGCGGCCCAGGGCGCCAACCAGATCAATGGCCCGCAGTTCGAGATCGACCAGCCCGAACCGGTGTATGACGAAGCCCGCCTGGCCGCGCTGAAGAAGGCCCAGGCCCGCGCCGAGACCTACGCCAAGTCGCTGGGCCTGCGCGTGCGCCGCATCGTGAGCATCTCCGAGAACGGCGGCGGCAACTTCCGCCCGGTGATGATGCGTGCGGCCGCCGCGCCGATGGCCGCCGATGTGTCCACCCCGGTGTCGCCCGGCGAATCGTCGGTGTCGGTGAACCTGGACGTGGTGTTCGACCTGGGCCGGTAACAAAAGCGGATCATGAGGAAAGCGGACCAACGGTCCGCTCCCACATGACATGGATGACGGCGCCTGCGGGCGCCGTCATGCGTTCCGGGCCCGCTTCCTGAGCGCCAGCCAAACACCGACATGCCCCCTGACTTCCGGGCCGCGCCCCGCTCCGGTATTGCTGTCAGTGCGCGGCCCCGCCTTCTGCGTCCTGCAACCCCACCGGCCGCGCCCGCACGTTTGATGTTCCCGCACATCTGGCAAGGAGAGTGGAACATGGTCCGTACCCAACCCCGCGTAATGCCGCTGCAGATCGACGTTTCCCGCGTGCTCGGCTGGAGCACCGCCTTGGCCCTGCACGTGCTGGCGCTGATGCTGTTGCTGATCCCGGCGGCCTACGTGGCCGCGCCCCTGCCACGTGAACGCATGCAGATACGGCTGCTGGTGCCACCGGAGCCTACCCCGCCGGTGCCAGTGCCGATCAAGCCGGACGTACCCACCCTGGTGCAGCCGCGCACCGTGCACAAGCCGCAGGTAGCCCCGCTGCCGCCGCCGACCGCCAGCGCCGACGATGCCCTGGCGGTGGCCCCGCTGCCGGCCAGCGAACCCCAGGCTCCGGTCCTGGCCCCCAGCGTCCCGGGGCCGGCCGCCGGGGGCGCCGGGGCGCAGTTGCAGTACCGCAGCGCGCCGCCGCCGGCCTACCCGATCGCCGCCCTGCGCAACCACGAACAGGGCACGGTGCTGCTGCGGGTGCGGGTGGAGGCCGATGGCCGGGCATCCAGCGTGGTGATCGAACGCAGCAGTGGCTCGCGGGCGCTGGACAACGCCGCCCGCCAGCAGGTGCTGCGCCAGTGGCGGTTTGTGCCGGCCATGGTGGACGGGCAGCAGGTACCGGCCGATGGCCTGGTGCCGGTCAGCTTCAGCCTCCCCGACTGAGACCGTAGGGACGTAATGGGCGCGGGGGACCGGCCACGGTTTCCCCGCGCCCTTGGTCGCCGACGGACGGCGACCCGAATTAAGCAATTTTTCACAGCTTCGTCACCCTCCGGAAACCTAGATTGTCGCCGTCGTCACTCATTTTCAGTGCCGATCCATCGTCATTGTTGGTTTTCCCAGTCAGGAGAGAAGCTGTGAAACACCCGGTCCAACGGCTCAACAGCAGCCGCAATAGCCTCGCCCAATCCATTTCCACCGTACTCGCCAGCAGCACCCTGCTGCTGGTCGGAGCGCTGGCATCCTCTTCTGCGTTCGCGCAGGAACAGGCCACCAACCTTGACCGGATCACCGTCACCGGGTCCAACATCCCGCGTACGAACACCGAAACCCCCTCGCCCGTCCAGGTCATCACCCGCCAGGAGATCGACCGCACCGGCAAGACCACGGTCGCCGAATACCTGCAGACCCTGACCGCCGACGGCTCTGGCTCGATTCCCAAGACCTTCGGCAACGGCTTCGCCGGTGGCGGCGCGGGCATCTCGCTGCGCGGCCTGGGCGCCGGTTCGACGCTGGTGCTGTTGAACGGTCGCCGCATGGCCACCTATGGCCTGGCCGATGACGGCCAGAAGGTCTTCACCGACCTGAGCACCATTCCGCTGGATGCGGTGGAGCGCATCGACGTCCTCAAGGACGGCGCCTCGGCCATCTATGGTTCGGACGCAATCGCCGGCGTGGTCAACATCATCCTGCGCAACGACTTCCAGGGCGCCGTGCTGCGCGCCTCCTACGGCACCTCCGGCGATGGCGACGGCAATGCCAAGAAGGCCACGCTCACCGCCGGTACCGGCGACCTCAACAGCGACGGCTGGAATGCGTTCTTCAGCCTGGACGTGGGCAAGACCGACGCGATCAAGATCAGCGACCGCAAGAACCGAAAGTGGATCGGCACCGGCGACACCCGCCAGTGGGGCTATGCGGCGACCGACGCCCAGTTCCTGGGCGGCGCCTTCCTCAACGGCGGCACGGGCGGCGGCACGGGCCCGAACGGCTCGGTGTTCGATGCCACCGGCCGCCTGGTCGCGTTGCCGGGCTGCGCCGGCCTGACCACCATCCCGGGCCAGACCGACGCCACCGCACAGGCGCAGGGCTGCCTGTGGGATCCGAACCAGCAGTACCGTGACCTGACCCCGGAAGAGAAGTACGTGAACGTGTTCGGCCGCGCCAGCTTCGCCTTCGGCGAAGGCGGCGAGGTGTACACCGAAATCGGCTACTCCAAGAAGGACACCACCTTCAGCAACACACCGTCGGGCGTGTCGGGCGGCTGGGGCTACCCCGGCGGCCCGGTCAACGCCAACAGCGGCCCTGGCGCCACCGTGCTTGGCCCGGGCCACCCGGACCTGCCGCCGGCACTGTCGGCCACCGGTGCACGCGTGCGCTACTCGGCATGGGACGTCGGTCCGCGCGTGACCGACAACACCAACGAGTTCAATCGTTTTCTGGTGGGCGTGAAGGGCAACTGGGGCGAGTGGAGCTATGACACCGCCTACCTGCATTCGGGTACCGACCTGACCAACAAGCGCACCGGCTTCCTGCGTTACAGCGCCGTGCGCTGTGCGCTGGGCAATCCGGCCTGCCCGGGTGGCGTGTGGCGCATCGGCGACAATGCGGGTCTGAACTCGCAGGCACTGTATGACTACATCTCGCCGACCATCAGTGCCCGCGCCAAGTCCAGCCTGGACATGTTCAACTTCACCGTGTCGCGCAGCCTGATGGACCTCAAGGGCGGCCCGCTCGGCCTGGCCATGGGTACCGAATGGCGCAAGACCAGCAACAGCCTGACCCCGCAGACCTACACCGACCAGGGCGACATCATCGGCCTGGGCTACTCGGCCTATGACGGTACCCAGAACGTGTACGCCGGCTACGCCGAATTGTCCGCGCCGGTGCTGGAACAGCTGGAACTGAGCGGCGCGGTGCGTTACGACAAGTACGAAAGCGGTGAAGGCAAGGCCACGCCGAAGCTGGGCGTGAAGTGGACCCCGACCGACTGGCTGGCGCTGCGTGCCAGCTATGCCGAAGGTTTCCGCGCGCCGAACCCGGCCGAAAACGGTGACGGCGGCCTGGCCGCGTTCTCCAACGCGGTCGATCCGGTCCGCTGCGGCATCACCGGCGCAACGGCCGATTGTCAGGCGCGCCAGGTGGCGATCATCACCCGTCCGAACCCGGACCTGAAGCCGGAAGAATCCAAGAGCTACTCGGTCGGCATCGTGATGCAGCCCACCTCGACCACCTCGCTGACGGTGGATGCCTGGCAGATCAAGCGCACCAACGAAATCGCCCCGGGCGACACCGACGATGCGATTGCGGCCGGCAACGTGCTGCGTGACAGCAACAATCTCAACGGCGTTCCCAACAGCGGCACGATCCTTGCGGTCAACACCGACTACGTCAACGCCACCTCGTCGCGGGTGCGCGGTATCGATACCGATATCCGCCAGACCTTCGACATCGGCCCGGGCCAGCTGGAGATGGACCTGCAGTGGAGCCATGTGCTCAAGTTCGAGCGCACCAGCGGCGCCACCACCGACGACTACGCGGGCACGCACGGCAACTGCGACGTGACCAACTGCATCGGCACGCCGAAGGACCGCATCAACTTCGGCACCACCTGGAAGCAGGGTGTGTGGAGCGTGAGCGGCGTGGCCAACTACATCTCCAAGATGGACAACATCGACAAGCGCGGTGGTTCCTACCAGGCCTTCTACGCCGACGAGACGCCGGTGACGAAGATCTCCTCGTTCACCACCTTCGACCTGTCCGGCCGTTGGAACGTCACCGAAGCCTTCGAACTTAACGCCTCGGTACAGAACGTGTTCGACCGCATTGCGCCGCTGGATCCGACCACCTACGGCGCGGTCAACTACAACCCGCTGCACTTCAGCGGTGCCATCGGCCGTTACTTCACCGTGGGGGCCAAGTACACCTTCAACTGATGCAACCGCACGTGTGAAACGAAAAGCCCGGGCAGTGCCCGGGCTTTTTGTTGGGGCGGTATTGGCGCTGGTTTCGATCATTGCCGCGCTGCGCGCGGCCAGCCGACCAACGGTCGGCTCGGTCCTTGCGCGCTGCGCGGTCGGTACCATCTGGCGTTGGCTTCGATCATTGCCGCGCTTCGCGCGGCCAGCCGACCAACGGTCGGCTCTACCGTCCTGGCGTGGGTTTCGATACGTGGATGGCAGGCAAAAAAAAAGCCTCGCATCGCTGCGAGGCTTCTCAAAACTTGGCGCCCGAAGTTGGACTCGAACCAACGACCCCCTGATTAACAGTCAAGTGCTCTAACCGGCTGAGCTATTCGGGCGGGGTGCGCATTGTAGCCCGTTTTTCACAGGATGTAACCCGTTTTCGCAGCTTTTCTTCAAGCCCGTTGTCAGGCGCGGTGGTACGGGTGGTTGGCCAGCATCGCCGCCGCGCGATACAGCTGCTCGGCCACCACCAGGCGCACCAGCATGTGCGGCAACGTCAGCGGACCAATCGACCATTTCTCATCGGCCAGCGCCGACACTTCCGCCGAATGGCCTTCGGGCCCACCGATCAGGAACGCCATGTCACGGCCCTGCCCGCGCCAATGCTCCAGCCGCTGCGCCAACTGCTCGGAACTGAGCTGGCGGCCCGGCACATCGAGCGCGACCACGTAGGCATTCTTCGGCAGCGCCGCAATCACCCGCTTGCCTTCATCATCGGTGGCCCGGCGCGCGTCGCGGCCCTTGCCACGCAGGCCCGGCTCGATCTCCACCAGTTCGAAGGGCAACCAGTGCGACAGACGCTTCTGGTACTCGGCAAAGCCCTGCGCCACCCAGGCGGGTGCGCGTTCGCCGGTGGCGATCAGCCTGGCTTTCATCTGCAGTCTCCCGGCATCGGGGGCGATGCCGTTGAAATGACAACGGCGCCATCGGCGCCGTCATCGTGTCAGCGACACACCGCTTCAGCGTGCGCCGTGGCCGTACTCGTCGCCTTCTTCGGCGTCGTCGTCGAGCAGGCTCGGCGGCTGGTCGCCGACCGTCCACAGGCGCTCCAGCGCGTAGAACTCGCGCACGCGCGGCAGCATCACGTGCACCACCACGTCACCCAGGTCGACCAGCACCCACTCGGCTTCGCGCTCGCCTTCCACGCCCAGCGGCATCACGCCCAGGGCCTTGGCGAACTTCACCACCTCATCGGCGATCGACTTCACGTGGCGGCTGGAGGTGCCCGAGGCGATCACCATGTAATCGGCGACGCTGGACTTGCCGATCACATCGATTTCGACAAGATCCTTGGCCTTCAGTTCTTCGGTGGCCTTGCGCACGCACTCCAGCAGCTGCGCGTTGGAGGGTGCCGGGTTCGGCATCTGGACCTTGATGGTCTGGGGCTGGGCTTGGTTGCTCAAAGCGGGTGAACTCGATAAATGTGGGGCCGATTATACGGGCCGAATGCCCTGCGCGTATTCACATCGGCCGGGCACCGTACAGGCCCCGGTCGGCGATGTAGTCGGCTACGGCCGGCGGCAGCAGGCTGCGCCAGTCTTCGCCGGCGGCGATCCGGCCGCGCACGGCACTGGCCGATTCCTCGCGCAGCGGAGTCTGCAGGCGCAGCAGGCGCCCGGCCGGGGCGCCCAGCAGCGCGCGCTCGTGGTCGGCCCAGCGCCCGGCCAGGGCGGCCTCCAGCGCGGGCGGCAGGGCCTGTTCCAACGGGCTGCCCGGGCGGTCGGCCACGATGAAGTGGGCCAGCCCGAACAGGGCCTCCCAGTCATGCCAGCCGGTCAGGCCCAGCAGGCTGTCGGCGCCCACCAGCCACGCCAGCGGCTGATGGGGGCCCAGCTCGGCACGCAGTTCGCGCAGGGTATCGACCGTATAGGACGGTACCCCGGGCTGGCGCGAGGCCCGTTCCAGCTCGCGCAGGTCGAGCAGCAGGCCCGGTTCGTCGCCGATCGCCAGGGCCAGCATGTGCGCACGCTGCCCGGCATCGGCGCCCGGGGCGGCCCGGTGCGGCGGGTCGGCCGCCGGCAGCAGGCGCACCGCCACCTGCAACTGGTCGCGCGCCGCGCGCGCGATCGCCAAGTGGCCCAGGTGTACAGGATCGAAGGTACCGCCATAATGAATGCGCAGACCCATGCCGCTCAGGCGCGGGCCAGCAGGCGCACGGCGCGGGCCTCGGCCACGGCCAGCAGCAGGCGCTCCAGCCCCAGCCACGGGTCGCCGTCGGCACGGCCCTTGGCCATGCGGTCGACCAGCCCGGCCTCGGCCACGAAACGCTCCCAGCGCTTGGGTTCGGGATGGCGCTGCAGGGCGCGCTTGAACGGCGCCTGGCGCGATTCCCAGATTCCCCGGCTCTTCATCTCGGCGGCCAGGTTGCCGCCCCGGGCCTGCACACGGGCCAGCCCGGCAGTGGAGAGCAGCTCGCGGATGACCATCGGGGTCAGCGCCGCCACCGCTTCGCCCTCGCCCCGCAGCCCGGCCAGCATGCGCAGCACGGCCACCGGCTGCCCTGAGAACGTCGCCTCCAGCAGCCGGAACACGTCATAACGGGCGGCGTCGGCCACCAGCGATTCCATCGTGTCCACGTCCAGGGTCTGCCCGGCGGCCAGCAGGGCCAGCTTGTCTATCTCCTGCGCGGCGGCCAGCAGATTGCCTTCCACGCGCTCGGCCAGGCGCTGCACGGCGGCCGGCTCGGCACGCAAGCCCTTGCTGCGCAGGCGGCGTTCGATCCAGTCCGGCAGCTCGTGCGGCTTGATCGCCCAGGCCACCGACAGTACGCCGACGCGGTTGACCGCCTCGGCCCACTTGCCCTGGTGGGCCTTGCTCCATTCGTTGCAGGTGATCAGCAGGATCACGTCCGGCGCAGGATTCGCGCAGAACTGGCTGATCACCTCGGCGCCTTCCTTGCCCGGCTTGCCGCTGGGCAGGCGCAGCTCCATCAATCGACGTGGGCTGAACAGGCTGGGCGCGTTGAAGCTGGCCTCGACCTGGCGCCAATCGAAATCGCGGCCGTCCGCGTCGAACACCTCGCGCTCGTCGATGCCGTCGGCACGGGCGCGGGCGCGCACCGCATCGGCCGCTTCGAGCACGCGCAGGGTTTCCGGGCCGGCGATCAGGTAAATCGGCGCCAGTGCCTGGCCGGCCGGCTGGCTGGCGAATTGTTCGGGTCGCAGTTCCATCCTGGCGCCGATCCGGAAGGACCGGTCAGTGCCCCGGGATGGGCGTAGCAGGGGCCGCCGGCGGCTGCACCGCCGGTTCAACCGGGGTGGTCGCCGGGGTGGCCGGCTTGGCCGGTACGCGGCCTTCCATCTCGGCGCGTACCACGCTGTCGATGCGGCGCATGATCGAGGCCGACATCTCACGACGCAGTTCGTCGGCAAGGATCTCGCGCTCGGTGGTGGTACCGGTGGCGTCGGTGGGCGGGGACACGTAGTCGCGCGACAGTTCGATCACCTGCTGCGGGACCAGTTCGCTGCCATCCTCGCGCAGGAACTTGAAGATCACCGCGTAGCGCAGGCTGTATTCCTGGGCACGGCCCTGGGCATCGATGGCGATCGGCAGGTCACCCCAGCGCTCGGACAGCACCTGCAGCTGGGCCGCCTTGCCGCTGTCGTCCGACTCGGCGATCTGCGCGCCCGACGACTGCAGCCCCCGGCGCAGCAGCTTGGCCAGCTCGCTGTACGGCGCGGTGGACACCACCTTCACTGCGGCGGTATCGGCCGGCAGCATCAACTTGTTGCGCAGGTGGAAGCCGCAGCCGGCAAGCGACGCGGTCAGGACAAGGGCAAGCAGGAATCGGGTCATGGGCACAGTCTGGGGGAGCCGGGCGGGCGCGGCAACAGGCATTGAAGATGCCCGATGCCGCGTGAACGTAGCACGTAGAGCGGGCCTCTGCCCCGCTCCAAGGGTCGCCGGGTATAACCCGGCTCTACTGGGTGCTGCAGCCGGGTAGAACCGGCTTTGCGGTAGCCGGGTAGACCCCGGCTCTACGTGGGTCAGGCCGCTACGATGTTCACGATCTTGCCGGGCACGATGATGATCTTGCGCACGGTCAACCCGTCCAGGAACTTGGCCGCGTTCGGTTCGGCCAGGCCCAGTGCTTCGATCTGGTCACGCGGCGCGTCGGCGGCCACTTCGATGGTGCCCCGCAGCTTGCCGTTGACCTGCACCGCCAGGGTGACCGCATCGCGCACCAACGCACTGCTGTCAGCCTGCGGGAAGGCCTGGTCTTCCAGCAGCGTCTCGCCGTGGCCCAGTACCTGCCACAGCGCATGGCTGGCATGCGGGGTGATCGGGTTGAGCAGCAGCACGGTGGCCTGCAGCGCTTCCTGGCGGACCGCGCGGCCCTGCCCGCTCGCGTCGTCGAACTTGGCCAGCGCGTTCATCAGTTCCATCACCGCGGCAATGGCGGTGTTGAAGCTGTGGCGGCGGCCGTAGTCGTCGCCCACCTTGCCGATGGTTTCGTGGGTCTTGCGGCGCAGCACCTTCTGCTCGGCGTTCAGCGCGGCCACGTCCAGCGCCGGTGCCGGGCCCTCGGCGGCGTGCTTCTGCACCTGCGTCCACAGGCGGCGCAGGAACCGCGCCATGCCATCGACGCCGGCCTCGTTCCACTCCAGCGACTGCTCCGGCGGTGCGGCGAACATCGAGAACAGGCGCACCGTGTCGGCGCCGTACTTGCTCACCATCACCTGCGGGTCCACGCCGTTGTTCTTGGACTTGGACATCTTCTCGGTGCCGCCGATCACCACCGGCTGGCCGTCGGCGATCAGGGTGGCGCCGATGATGCGGCCGCGCTCGTCGCGCTGCACGTCCACGTCGGCCGGGTTGATCCAGTCCTTGGAGCCGTCCGGGTTCGGGCGGTAGTAGGTCTCGGCGATCACCATGCCCTGGCACAGCAGGTTCTGCGCCGGCTCGTTGCTGTCCACCATGCGCGCATCACGCAGCAGCTTGTGGAAGAAACGGAAGTACATCAGGTGCAGGATCGCGTGTTCGATGCCACCGATGTACTGGTCCACCGGCAGCCAATAGTTGCCGCGCTTGTCCACGGCATCGCGGGCACCGGGCGAGGTGTAGCGCGCGTAGTACCAGCTGGACTCCATGAAGGTGTCGAAGGTGTCGGTTTCGCGCTCGGCCGCACCGCCGCAGTCCGGGCAGGTGGTCTTGCGCCATTCCGGATCGGCCTTGATCGGCGAACCGGTGCCGACGAAGTTGACGTTCTCGGGCAGCACCACCGGCAGCTGTTCTTCCGGCACCGGCAACGCGCCGCACTTGGGGCAGTAGATCACCGGGATGGGGCAGCCCCAGTAGCGCTGGCGGCTCACGCCCCAGTCGCGCAGGCGGTAGTTGACGCGGCGCTGGCCCTGGGCCTTGCGCTCGAACCGTTCAGCCAACGCCTCGAAGGCGCCCTGGAAATCCAGGCCGTCGAACTCGTCGGAGTTGACCAGCTCGGTGTCGCGGGTCTTGTCGCCGTACCAGTCCTGCCAACGCGTGGCGTCGTACGCGCTTTCTTCCTTGCGCAGCGTCTTCAGCGCGATCACCTGGCGGATCGGCAGGCCGTACTTGGTGGCGAACTCGAAGTCGCGCTGGTCATGGCCCGGCACGGCCATCACCGCGCCGGTGCCGTAGCCCATCAGCACGAAGTTGGCCACCCACACCGGCACCTGGGCGCCGGTGACCGGATGCACGGCGCGCAGACCGGTATCCATGCCACGCTTTTCCTGGGTTTCCAGTTCGGCTTCGGACACGCCGCCCTGCTTCATCTCGGCCAGCAGCGCGGCCAGTGCCGGGTTGGACTTGGCCGCGTGCTGGGCCAGCGGGTGTTCGCCCGCGATCGAAACGAACGTCACACCCATCACCGTGTCCGGACGGGTGGTGAACACGCGAAGCGAATCCAGCGCGCTGCCGTCGGCGTCGCGCACGTCGAACTGGATTTCCAGCCCTTCGGAGCGGCCGATCCAGTTGCGCTGCATGGTCTTGACCGAATCGGGCCAGCCCGGCAGTTCGTCCAGGCCGTCCAGCAGTTCCTGGGCGTAATCGGTGATGCGCAGGAACCACTGCGGGATCTCGCGCTTTTCCACCAGCGCGCCGGAGCGCCAGCCGCGGCCGTCGATGACCTGCTCGTTGGCCAGCACGGTCTGGTCGATCGGGTCCCAGTTCACCACCGCGTTGCGGCGGTAGGCCAGGCCCTTGCGCATCAGCCGGGTGAACATGCGCTGCTCGTGCACGTAGTACTCGGGCGTGCAGGTGGCGAACTCGCGCGACCAGTCCACCGCATAGCCCATGGCCTTGAACTGGCCCCGCATGTGCTCGATGTTGGCGTAGGTCCACTTGGCCGGCGCGGTCTTGTTCTTGATCGCCGCATTCTCGGCCGGCAGGCCGAAGGCGTCCCAGCCCATCGGCTGCAGCACGTTGTGCCCGGTCATCCGCTTGTAGCGGCTGATCACGTCACCGATCGTGTAGTTGCGCACGTGGCCCATGTGCAGCGCCCCGGACGGGTACGGCAGCATCGAGAGGCAGTAGTACTTCGGCTTGTCCGACGTCTCGCTCACCTCGAAGGCACGGGTGGCGTCCCAGAACTTCTGGGCGGCGGATTCAACCTGCTGCGGATCGTAAACGTTGGGTTCGACGCTGGTCATGTAAACGCTGTGCGGCGGCAAAGCGGTAGAGGATACCGCAGTGCGACAAGGGGCTCCAATTCCCGCCGGAAAGGACCGGCCATGCTCGCTCTTGGCCCAGGCCGGGCGCATTCCTGCGCCGATTGCCGGCCGTTCGGGCGGGATCACGGGGCCTTGGGACCGCCGGTTCTGTGACCGGAATCCGCCCACGGCGCGGGGTTTCCCGTCAGCACCGCCGGATTTCCCCCGATCCCCGCGGGGTGTCGGCGGACCGAAGCTGGGGTGGCAGGGATCGCCCGACTCCCGACCCCGCCGACCACGGTCGCCCCTCCGGAGTCCACAGGAGACACTCAAGATGCGTTTGATCCGTCAGGGCGCTGTCGCCCTCAGCATGATCTTCGCGGTGGCCGCCACCGCCCACGCCGCCAGCTTCACCTGCGCCTACACGCTCAGCGATGGCAGCTTCGGCACGTATTCGGTGGATGCGGCCGATGGCACCGATGCCACCAACCAGGCCTTGGCACTGCTCAACAGGGACCACCCGGGTGCGGGCTTCCGCCTGCAATGCAGCGCCGATTGATACCGACGGGGCGCTAGATCGCGCCCCGTTTTGCCCACGCCGCCACCGGCAGTGCCGCCACCAGCCACACCGCCCAGCAGGCAAACGCCAGCCGCTGCGCCAAGGGCGCCGGCATCCACAGCTGCAGCACGAAGGCGGCCAGCAGCATCGCCAGACCGCAGCCCAGGTGCAGCAGGGCCTGGGCGCGGATGCCAGGCGCGCGCAACGCGCCCAACCCGTACATCAATGCGCCCGGCACGAACGCCAGCACCCAGACCATCCACGCACTGGCGTGGTACTGGCTGGCCGGGCTTTCGATGTCGCTGGCATCCAGCGGCAGCACGCCCATGGCGGCGAAGGCCAGCCCGGCCAGCACCAGCAGCTGCACGCCTACCCGCATCGACCACGGTGCGGTGCGGGGCAACCGCAGCAGCAGGCGCATGCCCACCGCGACGGCCAACAGGCCAGGCAGCACGAACCCCAGCACGCTGAAGGCCTGCGCATGCGGCACCCCGATCGCGCCCAGCAACGCCACTGGATGGCGCAGCGCGTGGTAGCCAGGCAGTGCCAGCCCGAATCCGACTACCGCGGCCACGAACAGGCCAGCGGCGATGCCGCCAACAACGCGATCGAAGCGGTGCAAGGGGTACATGGGAAATCGGCCTGCGTGGTTCGGGGCTGCGCATTGTCACCGGTTTGCATCGATCCCGGGGACCGGGGTTGCGTCCCGCAACCTGCGCACCCATACACTGCGTACATCTTTAATCGTTGATTGCCGACCATGAGCGAATTGCCGCACGTCTTCGACGCCACCACCGCCACCTTCGAAACCGAGGTGCTGCAGAAGTCCCTGCAGACGCCGGTGCTGGTCGACTTCTGGGCCAGCTGGTGCGAGCCCTGCAAAACCCTGGGGCCCATGCTGGAAAAGCTGGCCGGTGAGTACCACGGCGCCTTCGAGCTGGCCAAGGTCGACGTGGATGCCGAACAGCAGATCGCAGCGGCCTTCCAGATCCGCTCGGTGCCCACCGTGTTCCTGGTCAAGGGTGGCCAGCTGGTGGACGGCTTCCCCGGTGCGATCCCGGAAGGGCAGCTGCGCGAGTTCCTGGCCCAGCACGGGGTGACCCCGGCCGAGCCGGCCGCCGACGCCGTGGCCGAGCCCGAACCGCTGGACCCGCAGGCCCAGGTCGACGTGCTGCGTGCGGCAATTGCCGCCGAGCCGGACAAGGACGAACTCAAACTGGACCTGGCGCTGGCCCTGCTGCAGACCGGCGGCACCGCCGAGGCCAGCACGCTGATCGATGCGCTGCCGGCCAACCTGGCCACTGACGACCGTGCCGTGCGCGCCCGCGCCCGCCTGGATTTTGCCAACGCGCTGCAGGACGCACCGGCCGCCGAGACGCTGGACGCCCGCATCGCCGCCAATGGCGACGACCTGCAGGCCCGCCACCTGCGCGGGGTGCAGTTGCTGCTGGGCGGCGAGGATGAAGCCGCGCTGGAACAGTTCCTGGCCATGCTGCGCAGCGATCGCACCTTCGCCGAGGGCCTGCCGCGCAAGCTGCTGATCGACGCCTTCAAGGTGATTGCCGACGAGGACCTGGTGGGACGCTACCGCCGCCGGATGGCGTCGCTGTTGTTCTGATCCGGCGCGGAATGCGCCACGTGTTCAGTTACCCGGGATGGAGGCCCCTCGCCGGCATGGAATGTGACGGAAGTCACGTTCAGAAACTCTGCACGGGTCCCGGGCGATAATGCGAACGCGGCGTCCACGACGCCGCGATCCATTCGGGGGGATGAGGTCTGGGCCATGGGGGCCGCACGGCTGAGCCCCGCCCAGCAGGGCCCAGATGACCGTGAGTTCGACCCGCTTGCTTCATTCCTGTTCGCTGTCAGCCCGCCTGGTGCTGGTGGCAGCCCTGCTGTTCTCCGCCTTTCCTCTGCTGGCCCAGGACTGGACCTACCGGGTGCGTCCCGGTGACACCCTGTGGGATCTCGGTTCGCGGTATCTGAAGCCGTCCGTTCCGTGGGAACACCTGCAAACCCATAACCGCGTGAGCGACCCGTATCGGTTGTCGCCGGGCAGCCAGCTGCGCTTCCCGGTGGCGTGGCTGGCGGTGCAGCCCGTGCCAGCCCGCGTGCTCGCGCTGCGCGGATCGGTGCAGGTGGGCGACACGGCCCAGGGCGGACTGCGTGATGTCTTCGAAGGCCAGCTGCTGACGATCGGCCAGCATCTGGTGACCGGCGCCGATGCCAGCGTCACCCTCGTGTTTGCGGATGATTCGCGGCTGCAGCTGCGCGAAAACTCGCGCCTGCGCCTGGACCAGCTCAGCCGCTACGGGCGCACCGGCATGGTCGACACCCGCATACGCCTGCAGCAGGGCCGCACCAGCAACCGGGTGACCCCCGCAACGGGGCCGGCGTCGCGCTACATCATCGATGCCCCCACGGCGACCAGCAGCGTGCGCGGCACCGTGTTCCGGGTCAGCGCCGGCGGTGACGGGCGCAGCGCGGCCACAGAAGTACTGGAGGGCAAGGTGCAGGTTGGCAACGAACGTGGCCAACGCTTGGTCACCCGCGGCCAGGCCACCCGCAGCACGTCGCAGGACACCCGCCCCGGCGAACTGGAGCCGTTGCTGCCGGCGCCGCTCCTGGACCGGGCGCAGCTGCGCCTGGACCCGCTGCCCGCACAACTGGCGTGGGCGGCGGTGGACCAAGCCGCGCACTACCGGGTGGAAGTGGTGCGCGCCGACCAACCCGAGATCCTGCTGTTCGCAGAGGACACCCCTGCCACCACCCTGACCCTGCCGGATCTGGCGCCCGGCACGCTGCGCGTGCTGGTCCGCGCCGTCAGCGCCGACGACGTGGAAGGTCTCGATGCCGAGCACGATTTCGAGGTGCGTGACCAACCGCCCGCACCGTTGACGGTGCGCCCGGTCAACCAGGAAACCATCAACAGCGCGCGCCCACGCTTCCAGTGGAGCCAGGTCGAAGGGGCTGCATCCAGCGTGCTGCAGATCGCGCGCGACGAACAGTTCCTGGTGCCCGTGCTGGAGCAGCAGAGCACCAGCCCGCATACGCGCGCGGCCAAGGACCTGGCCCCGGGCGCGTACTTCTGGCGTGTGGCCTCGCGCGATGGCAACGGCCACCGCGGTCGCTTCGGCCAACCGGTGGCGCTCACCCTCACCGACACCCCGGTCGATCCGGCCCTGCAGCCGCCGCAGGCCGCCAGGGGCCAACTGACGCTGCGCTGGCAGGCCGGCGAAACCGGTCAGCGCTACCGCGTGCAGATCGACCGCAAGGGCGATTTCACCCACCCGCTACTGGACCGCGAGGTCGACCAGCCCGAGGTGTCGCTCAAGCGTCCCTGGCATGGGACCCTGCACGTGCGCGTGCAGTACATCGACGACGACGGCTATGCCGGCCCGTTCTCGCCGGCACAGCAGGTCGCGCTGCCCTGCCGCACGTGCTACGGCGCTGGCGGCGGCGCCCTGCTGCTGTGGCTGCTGCTGTGAAACCACTGGCACTGTCGTGGCCGCAGCGGCTGGCGCTGTCGGCGCTGGTGGGTGGCCTGGCCGCCGTTGCCAGCCACTGGCAGTGGTTCTGGCAGCAGGACGAGGCGGTTTACGATGCGTACGTCGGGGCGTGGGACTACCCGCCCGACCCGCGCCTGTTGATCGTGGCGATCGACGACAGCAGCCTGCAGCAGATCGGGCAGTGGCCCTGGCCGCGCTCGACCCACGCACGCCTGCTTGACCGCCTCACCGAGGCCGGCAGCGCGCGGGTCGTGCTGGACCTGATGCTGTCCGAACCGGACCGCCAGGATGCGGCGCAGGATGCGGACCTGGCGGCGGCGATCCGTCGCAACGGCCGCGTGGTGCTGCCGGTGCTGGCCGCACCGGCCAGTGGTCCGAACATGGCCGAGGAACTGCTGCCCATCCCGCTGATCGCCGCCAATGCGGCCACGCTCGGGCACACCGATATCGAAGTGGACGCCGACGGGGTGGCACGCGGCCTGTACCTCACCGCCGGGATCGGCTCACCCCACTGGCCCGCCCTCGGGCTGGCGCTGGCCGGCGCGCGCGGCCCGCTGCCCGGCCTGCGCGATCCGGACCCGGGACAGTCCTCGCCGTATCAATGGCGACGCGATCACTACGTGCGGGTGCGCTACGCCGGCCCGCCCGAACGGTTTCCGCAGGTGTCTTACGTGGACCTGCTCAACGGCGACGTCGACCCGGCGCTGCTGCGCGGGCGGCTGGTGCTGGTGGGCATGACCGCCAGCGGCATCGCTCCCCGCCTGCTCACCCCGACCACGCGCGAGCGCTGGATGAGCGGCAGCGAGTACCAGGCCAACGTCGCCTCCATGCTGCTCGCCGACAAGGTCATCACCCTGCCACCCACGCTGTGGCGGGACCTGCTCAGCGGCCTGCTGGTGGCGCTGTGCTGCCTGGGCCTGTCGCTGCCCCGGGCATCGGCCAGCGCGCTGTTGGCCTTGCCGTCCACCCTGCTGCTCAGCTTCGTGCTGCTGCGCGCCGGCAACCTCTGGTTTGCCCCCGCCGCGGCGCTGACCGGCATGCTGGCCGTCATCTGCGCGTGGGTGTTGTGGCGGATCAGCGCGTGGCGCCGCCAGGCCAACAGCGATGCACTGACCGGGCTGGGCAACCGCCTGCGTTTCGAGCAGACCCTGCAGCAGGAGCACGACGCCGGGCGTCGCAGTGGTCGCCCGCTGAGCCTGGTGCTGATCGACGTGGACCACTTCAAACACCACAACGATGTGTACGGCCACCAGGCCGGCGACACCGTCCTGCGCCTGATCGCCAGCGAGATCGGCGCGCACGCCCGGCGGCCGCGCGACATGGCCGCGCGTTTCGGCGGCGACGAGTTCGCGCTGATCCTGCCCGACACCGCGGCCGACGGCGCGGTGCAGGTGATCGAGGACCTGCTGGCACGGGTACGCCTGCTGGAGGTGCCCGGCACGCAGGGCGAACGCATCCACATCACCCTGACCGTGGGCGTGTATACGCGCGTGCCCGCCGCCAGCAGCGAACCGCGGCATTTCTTTGAAGGCGCCGATGCGGCGCTGTACAAGGCCAAGGCCGCCGGGCGCAACGGTTACGTGGCCGACGACGGCGACTGACCGCGCCACCATACGCTTGCGAATGGTAAGCTGCGCCCCTCGTTCGCAACCTGGGTCGACCCGATGAAAGCCAGCGTGTTCCGCCACGGCATGAACCTGTGGCCGCCGTTCCTGTTCACTGGCATCCACGTCACGCAGGTCAGCCCCGACTACCGCCACGTGCGCGTCGAGCTGCGCATGCGCCCCTGGAACCGCAACTACGTGGGCACCCACTTCGGCGGCAGCCTGTTTGCGATGACCGATCCGTTCTGGATGCTCACCGTGATGCACAACCTGGGCCGCGACTACTACGTGTGGGACCGGGCCGGCGAGATCGAGTTCCTCAAACCGGGTCGCGGCACGGTGCGTGCGGAATTCCATCTGGACGACGCGCTGCTGGACCAGCTGCGTGCCGCCACGGCCGGTGGTGAAAAATACCTGCACTGGTTCAGCAACGACATTCTCGACGCACAGGGCGAGGTGGTCGCGCGGGTACGCAAGCAGGTGTACCTGCGGCTGAAGCCGGACGCGCGCAACGGCGGCACACGCAAGGGCTGAGCACGCGGCGTGCTTGCTATGCTCGGCGCCCCCAATGTCGGCCCCTGCATCATGCGCGCCCTGCTTATCGCCCTGCCCCTGCTATGCCTGCCGGCGCTTGCGCACGCACTGGACATACCGCCGGTGGATTATCCGACGCTGCCGGCCACCGCCGCCGATGCCAACGGCTTCGTGCCGCGCGGCTGGCGCATTGAACAGCGGCTGGACGGCGACCTCAACGCCGACCGGCGTGCCGACCTGGTGCTGGTACTGCGCCAGCAGGATCCCCGCAACGTGCTTGAACACGACGGCATGGGCATCAGTCCGCTGGACAGCAACCCGCGCCTGCTCGCCATCGCCTGGGCGCGGCCGGATGGCAGCTATGCGCTGGCCGCGCAGAACCACCAGCTGATTCCGCGCCACGAGTACCCGAACCTGTCGGACGTGTTCGAAGACGGCGCCGGCGGCGTATCGATCGTGCACGGCACGCTGCAGGTGGTCCTGTACGCGTTCTCCAACGCCGGCAGCTGGGCCACCGGTTCCACCCGCTTCACCTTCCGCTGGCAGCACGATGCCTTCGCGCTGATCGGCTACGACAACGATTCAATGATGCGCAACTCCGGGCAGACCGAATCGGTGAGCATCAACTACGCCACCGCGAAGGTGCGCCGCGCGAGCGGCAGCATCGAGACCGACGGCGAGCAGGTGAGATGGGAGAAACTGCTCTCGAAGAAGCGCTGGACGCTGGACAGCATCGGCGACGGCGCGGCGTTCAATCCGCTGCCGTAACCGCGCCGCTCAATGCGGGCGCCACGCCTGCGGCAGCGGTGCGCTGATCAAGGCCGGCCTCCCGTCGCCCGCGCGGCCGTACCGCGGCACCTGCACCCGCTGCCCATCGGCGATCAGCTGCGGCGGGCGCTGCGTGCTGCGCAGCGCCTGCGGCATCGCGGCCAGGCGGGCCAGCGCGTCGGTCTGGCCACGCGGCTGCCCATGCAGCCACAGCATCGCCCCCGCCAGCCGCAGCTGGGCGCCGGCATCCTGCATGCGAAGGGAATAGTCGTCGTATGCCGGCTCGCTGATGGCCAGCGTCATGCAACCGGCCGCGTTGGCCACGCAGGCCAATGACCAGATCGACGGCGCCGCGGGCAGCTGCACGGGGCGATCGTCGTGGATCTGCGCCTGCACCTTGGCGCCGCAGGTGCGCGACATCTGCCAGGCATTGCGGGCCTGGGTCTTGCCTTCGACGTGCAACCAGCCTTGCGCCTGCTCCAGCGCCGGCTGGTTGGCCATCGCCGCCCGCACGAACGCAAACTCGCCGCGCATCGGCAGGCACAGGTCCAGCTCGGCCACCGTGGGGGCGACAAGGGCCTGCTGGCACGTCGCCGGGACGGCTGCCCCCGCAGGCAGCTCGGCCAGGATCTCGGTGAACAGGCCGGCGTTGCGCTCGGCCATCGCCGACCCCACCATCGCCACCAGCACGCTGTCGCTGCGGGCCATCAGCATGCGCCCGGTGCGGATGTCCTCGCAGGTGCCCTGCAGTGCCTGGGTGCTGTTGCCGCGCACATGCGCCAGGGCATGCCACGAGGTGCGCTCCATCAGCACCTGGAATGCCGGGAACGGCATCGCCGTGTCGGGCACGAACAGCGAACGGTAGTGATCGTCCTCGCCCAGCGCCGCAATCCGTGCGTGCAGCCCGTCATGCCCGGCATGGGCCTGCGCGACCGCATCGGCGTCGGCACGTACCGCAGCCAGACAGGCGCTGACATCGCGCCTGCACCACCCGGTGGCCGGCGTGACTTTCGCAACGTGCGTTTCGACCGCCACGGCATCGCCGGCCGGCGCTGCGCCGCGGTCCGGGCCCGGCGCCCAACGGCGCGCATCCTCTGCGGTCCGCGCCTGTATCTGCGCCGGCGTCATGCCGTCATGGTCCAACAGCCAGATCGCCGGGAACGCGTTGCGTTCGGGTGCCATCGCGGGCAACCCTGCCTCCATGACCTGCAGCGCCCGGCGTTCCTCAGCCGGCACCGGCATCAGCCACGACACCAGCAGCACCCCGCCCACCAGCACCCCCATGCCCAGCACGGTCACGCCCACCCACTTCAGTCCCTTCAACACAGCATTCCCTTCATGCGCCGCTCCCTGCGACCGCAGGCAGCGTAATCCGGGTGGCCGCACCGCTACAATGCCTCGATGTCGCCCGAAGCCCCCCAACTTGTTCCGCGCCCCTCCCTGCAGCGCCTGTTCCTGACCGGCCTGCTGACCCTGCTGCCGATCTGGCTGACCTGGGTGGTGGTCAAATTCGTGTTCGTGCTGTTGTCGGGCATTTCCAGCCCGGTGGTGGTGCCCCTGTCCGAGCAGATCGCCGCCTCGTTCCCGCACTACCTGGGCTGGGTCAAGGTGGAGTGGATGCAGAACCTGATCGGCCTGGCCGCCACCCTGCTGGTGATCCTCAGCGTGGGCGTGCTCAGCCGCCGGGTGATCGGCCAGCGCCTGCTGCGCTGGTTCGGCGCGGTGATCAAGCGCATCCCGCTGGCCAGCATCATCTACGACAGCGCCAAGAAGCTGCTGGACATGCTGCAGACCGAGCCGGGCAGCACCCAGCGCGTGGTGCTGATCGACTTCCCGCACCGTGACATGAAATCGGTGGGCCTGGTGACGCGGGTGATCCGCGAACAGGGCTCCGACCGCGAGCTGGCCGCAGTGTATGTGCCGACCACGCCCAACCCCACCTCCGGCTACCTGGAAATCGTGCCGGTGGAACTGCTGACCCCCACCGACTGGACCGTTGACCAGGCAATGAGCTTCATCATCTCCGGCGGTGCCGTCGCGCCGGAAAGCGTGCCGTTCACCCGCGCTGGCGACCGCTGAGGTGAGCGCGCAGCCGTTGCAGGACCGCGCGGTGCTGTTGTTCATCGCGCTGTCGGCGTTCTTCTGCGCCAATGCGGTGCTGGCCGAACTGATCGGGGTGAAGATCTTCGCGCTCGAAGACACGCTCGGGCTGGCGCCGTTCAACTGGAACCTGTTCGGCCAGACCGGCTCGCTCAGTTTCACCGCCGGCACGCTGTTGTGGCCGGTGGTGTTCATCATGACCGACACCATCAACGAGTTCTTCGGCCGCCGCGGGGTGAAGTTCATCTCGTGGCTGGCGGTGGTGTTGATCAGCTACGGCTTCGTGTTCGCCTTCGCGGCGATTTCGCTGGTGCCGGCCAGCTGGTGGGTCACCGCGATGAGCGCCCACGGCGTGCCCGATTACCAGGCCGCCTTCGCCGCGGTGTTCGGCCAGGGCATGTGGACCATTGCCGGTTCGCTGGTGGCCTTCCTGGTCGGGCAGCTGATCGATGTCTCGATCTTCCATCGCATCCGCCGGGCCACCGGTGAACGCCACGTCTGGTTGCGCGCCACGGGCTCCACGGCGGTATCGCAGCTGGTGGACAGCTTCGTGGTGATCTGGATCGCGTTCGTGCTGGGCCCGCAGCAGTGGCCCACCGCGCTGTTCCTGGCGGTCAGCAGCGTCAACTACGTGTACAAGATGGGCTTCGCCATCGCCCTGATTCCCTTGCTGTACCTGATGCGGTGCGCCATCACCCGCTACCTGGGCGCCGAACGCGCCGCGCAGTTGCGTGCCGACGCTGCAGCTGACTGAGGCCCGTACCGCACGAAACTGACCAGGGGCCAGCGCTGGCCGTACGGGCACGGATCGGGCAAGCTCCCCGGTCTGTGTGTTTTACGGATACCGCCGATGCCCCATCCCGCCCGCGCCCTGGCGCTCGCCATCGCCGCCCTGCTGCTGTTCGGCAGCGCCGCCCCGGCTGAAGCTGCCAAGAAGAAGGCCAACCGGCCGGCTGCCGCGCAGACCCGCTCCGCCGCCAAGCCCAAGGCCAAGCCGCGCGCACGTCCGGCCGCCGCGCCCGCGCGCCAGCCACTGGTCCGCCAGCAGAGCAAGGCCGCCCAGCTCAACCGCATCTACGACGAATACTGGGATGCCTCGATGCGGCTCAACCCGCTGCAGGCCACCTTCCAGGGCGATGCACGCCACAACGACCAGCTGCCCAACATCCTGTCGGCCGCCTACCGCCAGCAATCGCATGATTTCACCGTGGAATGGCTGGGCAAGGTCGAGAAGATCGGCACCGACGGCCTGACCGGGCAGGACCTGCTCAGCTACGAGATCTTCGTGCGCGACGCGCGCATGTCGCTGGCCGCCGAGAAGTACCCCAGCTGGATGCTGCCGGTCAGCCAGTACTACAACCTGGGCAGCATCATGGCCATCCTGGGCTCCGGCTCGGGCGCGCAGCCGTTCAATACCGTGGCCGACTACGACAGCTGGTCCAGGCGCTCGCTCGGCATCGCGCCGCTGTTCGACCAGGCCGTGGCCAACATGCGCGACGGCATGAAGGCCGGCGTGGTGCAGCCGCGCGACCTGATGGAAAAGGTGCTGCCGCAGCTGGATGCGGTGATCAAGCCGACCGCCGAGGAGAGCATCTTCTGGGCCCCGGTACGCAACATGCCCGAGGACTTCCCGGCGGCGGACAAGGCGCGCATCAGCGCCGAGTACAAGCGCATGATCGAGTACCGCATCATGCCGGCCTACCGCGCCCTGCGCGGCTTCATCGCCACCGAATACCTGCCGGCCACGCGCACCAGCGATGGCCTGGGTGCGCTGCCCAACGGCCAGGCCTGGTACACCCAGAACATCGTGCAGAGCACCGCCGCCACCCTGGATGCCAAGCAGATCCACGCCGTCGCCGAACAACGCGTAGCCAGCCTGCAGGCGCAGATCGCCGCGACGCTCAAGGACAACAAGATCCGCGGTTCGCAGCAGAAGGTGCTGCGCAACATGCGCACCGACCGCAGTTTCCAGTACGCCAACAGCGAGGCGTTGCTGACCCGCTACAAGCAGTTGCAGGCCCAGGTGGGCAGCCGCCTGCCGGCCCTGCTGGGCACCCTGCCGAAGGCGCCGCTGGAGGTCCGTGCGGTTGAACCCGAACGTGCCGCCAGTGCGTCGGCGGTGGCCTACCAGCCGCCCCTGCCCGACGGCATGCGTCCGGGCATCCTGTACGTCAACACCACCAACCTGCCGAGCCGCCGCCGCTGGGCGGCGCCGATGCAGTTCCTGCATGAAGGCATTCCCGGCCACCACGTGCAGCTGGGCCTGCAGCAGGAGCTGGACAAGCTGCCGCGCTTCCGCCGGCTGGGCGGCGATATCGCCTTCATCGAAGGCTGGGGCCTGTATGCCGAATCGCTGGGTGAGCAGCTGGGCGTGTACCAGGACCCCTACGAGCGCATCGGCTACCTGCAGGCCGCGCTGACCCGCGCCGCCCGCATGGCCGCCGACACCGGCGTGCATGCGCAGGGCTGGAGCAAGCGCCAGGCGGTGGATTACCTGGTCAAGACCGCCGACATGCCCACCGAAGACGCCACCGCCGAAGTCGAGCGTTTCATGGCCCTGCCCGGGCAGACCCTGCCCAACGGCCTGGGCGAACTGAAGATGGTGGAGCTGCGCGATCGCGCCAAGGCCGCGCTCGGCCCGCGCTTCGACCTGCGCCGTTTCCATGAGGAAATCCTGCGCGACGGCTCGATGCCGCTGGACATCCTCGACGCCAAGATGACCCGCTGGATCGCGGCCGAAACCGCCGGCACGCCGACGCCCGCAGCGACCCCCTGACCCATGCACGGAGCCGGCCATGCAGCCCCCTGATCGCCCGCGTTACCGCAGCAGGCTGATGGCGGGCGGCCTGGTCTGGCTGGGCCTGCTGGCGGCGGGTGGCGCGCTGGCAGCGCCGGCGGCGGCGCCACCCGACCCCGGCATCGACGCCCTGCTGCAGCGTTATGACGGTCAGGTTCCCGGCGCGGCGGTGCTGGTCCTGCACGAGGGCCAGTCGGTGTTCCAGCGCGGCTACGGGCTGGCGGTGGTCGAAGACCACACGCCCGTGACCGCCCGGACCAACTTCCGCCTGGCCTCGGTCAGCAAGCAGTTCACCGCCGCGGCTGTCCTGCTGCTGGCCGAAGACGGCGCACTGCGCCTGGATGACCCGCTCAAACGCTGGCTGCCGTCGCTGCCCGCCGCCGCTGACCCAATCACGCTGCGCCACCTGCTCAGCCATACCGGCGGCCTGCTCGACTACGAGGACCTGATGCCCGCTGCGGCCACCGCACAGGTGCACGACATCGACGTGCTGCACCTGCTGGAGGCCCAGGACCGCACGCTGTTCCCTCCGGGCAGCCAGTACCGCTACAGCAACAGCGGCTATGCGCTGCTGGCGCTGGTGGTGGCCAAGGCATCGGGTCAGGATTTCGCCACGTTCCTGCGCGCCCGGATCTTCCAGCCGCTGGGCATGCGCGACACCGTGGCCCACCAGGACGGCGTGGACGACGTGGCCCGGCGCGCCTATGGCTACAGCGAGGTCGACGGGCGTTGGCAGCGCACCGACCAGAGCCCGACCAGCGCGGTGCTGGGCGACGGCGGCATCTACGCGTCGCTGGAGGACCTGGCCCGGTGGGACGCGGCGCTGTACGACCAGCGCCTGCTCACGGCCGCCTCCCTGCGCCAGGCCTTCGCCCCGGCCACGCGCACCACCGAGCCCGACGTGCCGTTCTACGGCTTCGGCTGGCGGCTCAACGGCGACGCGCAATGGCACAGCGGCGAAAGCACCGGCTTCCGCAACGTGATCCTGCGCTATCCCCGCCAGCACCTGACGGTCATCATCCTGACCAACCGCGATGGCCCCAAACCCTATCCGCTGGCGCTGCAGATCGCCCAGCGCTGGCTGGACACCCTGCAATGACGCCCACCCACGACACTCCGCTGCTCGGCATCCACCACGTGGCCGTGATCGGCGCGGACTACGCCCGTTCCAAGGCCTTCTACACCCAGGTGCTGGGCCTGCGGGTCCTGGACGAGAACTACCGCGCCGCACGCGATTCCTGGAAGCTGGACCTGGCCCTGCCCGACGGCAGCCAGCTGGAGCTGTTCTCCTTCCCCGGCGCCCCGCCCCGGCCCAGCCACCCCGAAGCGCAGGGCCTGCGTCACCTGGCCTTCCGGGTAGCGGCCCTGGAACCGATGATCGCGCGGCTGGCCGCCGCGGGTGTCGCCTGCGAACCGATCCGCACGGACGCGTACACCGGCCGCCGCTTTACCTTCTTCGCCGATCCCGACGGGCTGCCGCTGGAGCTGTACGAAATCGCCTGACCCCGTTGCCCATACCCCGGCGAATGGGTATACAGTCGGCCTGTACCGGCACTGCGCCGGCCTTCACCGACATCCCTGGGAGGGGAACATGCGCAAGACTTTGAAGACCCTGTTGCTGGCGCTGCCGCTGATGCTGGCCGCGATGTCGGCCAGCGCCGCCGATGGCGCGGTTGGCCGCTGGAAGACGATCGACGACAAGACCGGCAAGGTGAAGTCGATCGTGGAGATCACCCAGGCCGCCAACGGCGCGCTGACCGGCAAGGTCGTGGACATCCTGCATTCGGACAAGGGCCCCAACCCGGTCTGCGACGGCTGCGAAGGCGCCAACAAGAACAAGCCGGTCAAGGGCATGACCATCCTGTGGAACCTGAAGGCCGACGGCGCCAACGCCTGGTCCGGCGGCACCATCCTGGACCCGGCCAACGGCAAGACCTACAAGTCCAAGGTCAAGCTGCAGACCGGCGGCGCCAAGCTCGACGTCTCCGGCTGCATCGCCTTCATCTGCCGCTCCCAGACATGGGTTCGTGAGTGATTTTTCGGCGCTTGTTTAGCTAGTCATTGCTGCGGTGTAGTCGAGGCGGGTCAACCCCCACCGGGACACGCCGTGAACCCATCCATGGGGGCTCGTCCACGGCATCCATGCCGTGGACGGTCCCGGTGGGGGTTGACCCGCCTCGCCCTCCAGGCATGTGCATCGCCGGTTGGGAAGAGGAAGAAGGCCGAAGCGGCTGCGCCGCTTCGGCCTTTTGCATTTCTACTCTCCCCCACACCCCGAACCAAACCGCTCTGGCTCCGGCTTCGGTACGCAGAAGCGCAGCCCATTTCGATTCGGTCCGTCATGGCTCGGTCTGGTCTGGTCTGGTCCGGTCCGGTCCACTTCGCCTCCCGCCCCACCCGCCTTTCCCCTGCACACCAGCCAACTGTGGAAGGGCTGGGGTGGGTGAGGTTGCGGGGCCCTCCACCGCATGGATGCGGTGGCGGAGCTTACAAGGGTGAGAGCGCATTGCTTGCGAGGCACTGCCTCGCATGCGCTCGAACGCACAGCCGCCAGCGGCTGGGCCGGGCCGCGGAGCGGGACTTGCAGCGTGCCCGCGGCCTCACCCACCCCAGCCCTCCCCCAGCAGGCCGGTCAATGGGCTTCGGCTGTGGCTGTGGCTGTGGCCCTGGCTCCGGCCTTGGCTCCGGCTTCGAAAAAAAAAGCCCGCCGCAGGCGCACACCCCCTCCATGCGATAATCCCCGGTCCCCAAGGCAACAACGCAGACCATGACCCGCACCGCTCTCGTCACCACCGCACTGCCCTACGCCAACGGCCCCCTGCACCTGGGCCACCTGGTCGGCTACATCCAGGCGGACATCTGGGTGCGTGCGCGTCGAATGAGCGGCGGCAAAACCTGGTTCGTCTGCGCCGATGACACCCACGGCACCCCGATCATGCTCGCCGCCGAAAAGGCCGGCGTCACCCCGGAAGCCTTCATCGCCAACATCCAGGCCAGCCACGAACGCGACTTTGCAGCCTTCGGCGTGGCCTTCGACCACTACGATTCCACCAACTCCGCCGCCAACAAAGCGCTCACCGAAGCCTTCTACCTCAAGCTTGAGGCCGAAGGCCACATCGCGCGCCGCTCCGTGGCCCAGTTCTATGATCCCGCCAAGGGCATGTTCCTGCCCGACCGCTACATCAAAGGCATCTGCCCGGTCTGCAGCAGCCCGGACCAGTATGGCGACAACTGCGAAGTGTGCAGCGCCACCTACGCCCCCACCGAACTGAAGGACCCGCGCTCGGTCATCTCCGGGGCCACCCCGGAAATGCGCGACTCCGACCACTTCTTCTTCGAGGTCGGCCACTTCGACACCTTCCTCCGCGAATGGCTGGCTGGCGACGTCGCCCTGCCAGGCGTCAAGGCCAAGCTCGGCGAATGGCTCAACGCCGACGGCGGCCTGCGCGCCTGGGACATCTCCCGCGATGCCCCCTACTTCGGTTTTGAAATCCCCGGCCAGCCCGGCAAGTACTTCTACGTCTGGCTCGATGCCCCGATCGGCTACCTGTCCAGCTTCAAAACCCTGTGCGACAAGAACGGCGAAGACTTCGACGCCCACCTCCGCGCCGGCACCAGCACCGAACTGCACCATTTCATCGGCAAGGACATCGTCAACTTCCACGGCCTGTTCTGGCCCGCCGTGCTGCACGGCACCGGCCACCGCGCGCCCACCCGCCTGCACGTCAACGGCTACCTGATGGTCGACGGCGCCAAGATGTCCAAGTCGCGCGGCACCTTCGTCATGGCCCGCACCTACCTCGACGTCGGCCTGGAAGCCGAGGCCCTGCGCTACTACTTCGCCGCCAAGTCCGGCGGCGGCGTCGAAGACCTCGATCTGAACCTGAGCGACTTCACCGCGCGCGTCAACGCCGACCTGGTCGGCAAGTTCGTCAACCTGGCCAGCCGCTGCGCCGGCTTCATCAGCAAGCGTTTCGACGGCCGCCTGGCCGACAGCCTGCCCGATGCCGCCCAGTACGACCGCTTCGTCGCCGCCCTCGCCCCCATCCGCGAGGCCTACGAGCGCAACGACCCGGCCGCCGCCGTGCGCCTGACCATGACCCTGGCCGACGAAGCCAACCGCTACATCGACGACCAGAAACCGTGGGTGATCGCCAAGCAGGAGGGCGCCGACGCGCAGCTGCAGGCGGTCTGCACCCAAGGCCTGAACCTGTTCCGCGTGCTGGTCACCGCGCTGAAGCCGATCCTGCCGGCCACCGCTGCCCAGGCCGAGGCCTTCCTGGCCGCCCCCGTGCAGGACTGGACCGACATCGTCCGCCCGCTCACCGCGCACACCATCGCCGTGTATGCCCCGCTGTTCACCCGGATTGACCCGAAAATGATCGACGCCATGACCGACGCCTCCAAGGACACCCTCGCCGCTGCCGCCCCGGCCAAGCCGGCCAAGCCTGCCAAGCCTGCTGCCGTACCGGCACCGGCGGTGGCCGCGGCACCCGCCGACGGCCCGGCCTATATCGGCATCGACGACTTCGCCAAGCTCGACCTGCGCATCGGCAAGGTGCTGGCCTGCGAGTTCGTGGACGGCTCGGACAAGCTGCTGCGCTTCGAACTGGATGCCGGCGACCTCGGCACGCGCCAGATCTTCTCCGGTATCCGCGCCAGCTACGGCGAGCCGGATAAGCTGGTCGGCCGCAGCGTGGTATTCATTGCCAACCTGGCCCCGCGCAAGATGCGCTTCGGCCTGAGCGAAGGCATGATCCTGTCGGCCGGCTTCGACGGGGGCGACCTGGCCCTGCTCGACGCCGACAGCAGCGCCCAGCCCGGCATGCCGGTGCGCTGATCGCAGCCGGGGGCGGCGCTGCCGCCGTCCCCGCCTGCTGGCCTGCACGGAGGGAGGTGCGGTTTGGAACTGGCGTTGTTCGATTTCGACCACACGGTCACCACGTGCGACACCTATGGCCGCTTCCTGCGCCGCGTGGCCACCCCGGAACAACTGGCCCAGGCCTGGTGGAAAGTGGGTCCGTGGCTGCTGGCCTACCGGCTCAAGCTGATCTCGGCCGCACGCATCCGCGCCCGCGTGACCCGGCTGACCTTCAGCAACCGCCACAGCGAGGACATCGCCACCCAGGCCGCCGGCTATGCCCGCGACGTGCTGCCCGGCGTGGTGCGCCCGCAGATGCTCGAACAGATGCGCTGGCACCTGCAGCAACGGCATACCGTGGTGATCGTGTCCGGCTCGCTGGACCTGTACCTGCGGCCGTGGTGCGAATCGCTGGGGCTGGGCCTGATCTGCAACCGGCTGGAAAGCCGCGACGGTCGCCTGACCGGGCGCTATGCCGACGGCGACTGCGGCCCACGCAAGGCCGAACACATCCGGCAACGCTACGACCTGTCACGCTTCCAGCGCATCCACGCCTACGGCGACAGCCGCGAAGACCGGCCGATGCTGGCGCTCGCCCACGACCGCTGGTATCGCGGCAAACCCCTCAAATAACGCCCCGCGCAGCCGACGCCACGCATGCCCAGCACCACCGCCAGCTTGATCGAACGCCTCGACCGCCTGTTGCCGCAGACCCAGTGCGGCCAATGCGGCTATGACGGCTGCCACCCGTATGCGCAGGCCATGGCCCGTGGCGAGGCCGGGGTCGACCACTGCCCGCCGGGCGGTGACGACGGCGCGCGTGCGCTGGCCCATGTGCTGGGCGTACCGGCGGTGCCGTTCGACCGCAGCCGCGGCGCGCATAAACCCGCGCAGGTCGCGCTGATCGTCGAAGCCGACTGTATCGGCTGCACCAAATGCATCCAGGCCTGCCCGGTGGACGCCATCGTGGGCGGTGCCAAGTACATGCACACCGTCCTGCCCGACCTGTGCACCGGTTGCGAGCTGTGCATTCCCCCGTGCCCGGTGGATTGCATCGAATTGATCGCAGCACCCGCCCGGTAACGCCGGACGTTGATCGCGGCACCCGTCCCGCAACGCCGGACGTTGATCGCGGCCCCGCCCCGTAACACCGGACGTTGATCGCGGCCACGCCCCGTAACCCGGACGTTGATCGCAGCACACGCCCGTAGCGCCGGGCTCTGCCCGGCTGCTGTTGAATTTGCATGCCCGTCGAACAGCCGGGCAGAGCCCGGCTCTACTGGCTGCTGTTGAATCTGCATGGCCGTCGAACAGCCGGGCAGAGCCCGGCTCTACTGGCTGCTGTTTACGGCAACGCAGCGGTAATCACGATCTCCACCTTCCAGCTCGGGTCGGCCAGCTTGGCTTCCACCGTCGCGCGCGCCGGGGTCATGCCCGCCACCACCCACTCATCCCACGCGGCGTTCATGCCGGCGAAGTCGTTGATGTCGGCCAGGAACACTTCCGCGCGCAGCACGTGCTGCTTGTCGCTGGCCACCAGCGCCAGCAGCTTGTCGATCTCTTCCAGCACCTGCCGGGTCTGGCCGGTGATGTCCTGGCTGGTGTCTTCCGGGATCTGCCCGGACAGATAGGCAACCTTGTTGTGCACGGTCATTTCAGACATGCGCGGACCGACGTCGAAACGTTCCAACATGGCGATGGCTCCTCTTGGTGATGGGCCATTGTCACCGATGCGGCGTGAGCCTGTCCTTGCCCCGGATCATTGCCGCCACGGCAGGCACAGCGCACACCCTTGGCAAGCGTGCACATCCGGCGCACGATGCGCGCGCACCACCGTGCCGCCTGTCTTGACTCCTTCATCGCCCGCCCCGGAGCACGCTTCACCGATGACCGAACCCACCCCTGCTCCCGCACCGGCCCGCCTTGCCTGGCGCCGTGCCGCCACCGTCATCTTCAGCCTGGCGATCCTGGCCCTGGCCCTGCGCGGGCTGGCCAGCGAATTCGACGAACACGGCTACCGTGCCATCCGCGAAGCCTTCCGACATCTCGGCGCAGGGCAGATCGCGCTGACCGTGGTGCTCGGCCTGGCCAGTTACGCCTGCCTGATCGGCTTCGATGCGATCGGCCTGCGCCGCAGTGGCAAGCGCCTGCATCCGGCGCGCGTGGGCATCACCGCGTTCCTGGCCCACACGCTGGGCCAGACCCTGGGCTTTGCCGCCCTCACCGGCGGTGCCGTGCGCCTGCGCGGCTACGGTGGCGCCGGCCTGAGCCTGGGCGAGATTGGCCAGGTGGTGCTGATGAGCACGCTCGGCTTCGTGTTCGGTGCCTGGCTGCTGCTCGCCCTGGCCTTCGTGCTGGAGCCCGGCGCAGCGGCGCTGGCGCTGCCTGTATCGGTGCAGGCGGTGCGCGTGGCCGGCATCGTCGGCCTGCTCGGCTATGTCGCCACGCTGCTGCTGGTCGGGCGCGAAGGGCGCAGTTTCAGCATCCGCGGCCACGCCCTGTGGCTGCCCGACCGCCGCACCATGCTCTGGGTCACCGCCCTGAGCGTGGTCGAACTGGTGCTGGCCAGCGCCGCGTTCTACGTGCTGCTGCCGATGGACACCCCAACCGGGCTGCCCGGCTTTGTAGGCCTGTACCTGGTGGCGGTGTTGGCCGGGCTGATCTCCAGCGTGCCGGCCGGGCTGGGCGTGTTCGAGTGGAGCCTGCTCAAGCTGTTGCCGCAGGTGGCACCGGCCGCCGTGCTGGCCGCCGCGCTGATCTACCGGGTTACCTACTACGTGCTGCCGTTGCTGTTGGCCACGCTGCTCGCGCTGGGCCCGGCCCTGCGCAAACCCCTGCGCGTCGGTGCCGGGGCCACCCGCGCCGGTTGGACCGCGCTGCGCCCGTGGCTGCCGCAGATCATCGCACTGGCGGTGTTCAGCGTGGGCGCGGCACTGGTGATCGACGGCACCCTGCCCACGCCACGTCGGCACCTGCTCAACACCTCGCTGCCGATCCTGGAAACCTCGCACCTGCTCGGCAGCCTGGCCGGCGTGGCACTGCTGCTGATCGGCCAGGGCCTGCAACGGCGCAGCCACGCCGCGTGGATGCTGGCGCTGGGCATCTGCGTGATCGCGCCGCTGCCGATCTGGCTGCGCGGCGGCCAGGTGCTGATCGCGCTGTCGGCGCTGCTGGTGGCCATGGCGCTGTGGGCCTCGCGCCGCGAGTTCTACCGCCAGGGCGCGTTGCTGGACGAAGCCTGGTCGTGGCCCTGGATCCGCAATCTTGGGCTGGTGCTGGTCGCGGTGATCTGGCTGCTCTTCTTCGTTTACAGCCACGTGGAGTACCAGAACGAGCTGTGGTGGCAGTTCGCCCTGCAGGGCAACGCGCCGCGCGCGCTGCGTGCGTTGCTGGTGGTGGCCATCGCACTGACCATCTTCGGCCTGGCGCGGCTGCTGCACAGCACCCGCAGCCCGCTGCCGCCGGCCGACATGCCCACGCTGGACGCGCTGGCGCCGATCCTGTTGGCCGCCGAAGACACCCAGGCCTGCCTGGTGCTCACTGCCGACAAGGCGGTGCTGCGTGATGCCGAGCAGCGGGGCTTTGTGATGATGCAGCGCTACGGCGGTTCGCTGATCGCCATGGGCGACCCGGTCGGCCCGCCGGACGTGGCGCGTGGGCTGATCTGGCGCTTCCGTGAGGAAGCCGACCGGCTCGGCCTGCGCCCGGTGTTCTACCAGGTTGGCGAAGCCTACTGGCAGACCTACCTCGACCTGGGGCTGACCCTGGTCAAACTGGGCGAAGAGGCGATGGTGCCGCTGCAGGATTTCGGCCTGGAAGGACGCGAGCGCGCCGACCTGCGCCAAGCCTGGAACCGCGGCAAGCGCGGCGGCCTGAGTTTCCGCGTGGCCGCACCGGCAGAGGTGCCGGCACTGCTGCCTGCACTGGCAACGATTTCGCAACAGTGGCTGGACGACAAGGCCGGCGACGAGAAAGGATTCTCGCTGGGCAGCTTCGATCCGGACTATCTGGTGCGCTTCCCGGTCGCGCTGGTGGAAGCCGACGGCCGCATCGTGGCGTTCGCCAACCTGTGGCAGGCACCGGCCGGGCACGAGCTGTCGGTGGACCTGATGCGGCACGTCGACGATGCGCCAAAGGGCACCATGGATTTCCTGTTCATCGAGCTGTTCCTGTGGGGTCGCGCGAACGGCTTCCACCGCTTCTCGCTGGGCATGGCGCCCCTGTCCGGGTTGGCGCAGCATCGGCTGGCCGGTCGCTGGAACCGCTTTGCCAACATCGTCGCCCGCCACGGCGAACGCTTCTACGGGTTCAGCGGGCTGCGCCGCTTCAAGTCCAAATTCGCCCCGCAGTGGCGCGCGCGATACCTGGCCGCACCGGGCGGCGTGCACCTGCCTGCCGCCCTGCTCGATGCCACCCGACTGATCTCACTGGACCCACGCCGGTAGAGCCGACCGTTGGTCGGCTGCTGTCACACCGCACAGGGTAGAGCCGACCGTTGGTCGGCTGCGGTAGCGCCGCGCGAGTAGAGCAGCCGACCGACGGTCGGCTCAACCGTGTGGGCAGAGGGTCCAGCAGCGTCTACGCCGAACGGCGTGGAATTGGTCGTTGGCGTTCTTGCCGACCGACATCAAGCCGATCGGCGCCACGTTGGCGCGCGTGGCCGGGGTCAGCGGGTTGATCGCCGCCTGCAGCATGTCAACGCCCTAGACCCGGCGGATGGCGCTGGACCCTGCCCGGTAGAGCCGACCGTTGGTCGGCTGCTCGGATGCGCGGCGCTACAGCAGCCGACCAACGGTCGGCTCTACCCCGCATGGCGCTACGGCAGCCGACCAACGGTCGGCTCTACCCCGCATGGCGTTACGGCAGCCGACCAACGGTCGGCTCTACCGGGCGGGGAGATGGTCCAGCAGCGTCTGCGCCAGGCGATCGTAGTCGCCCTTGAAATGGTGGTCGCCCGGCAGCTTGATCACCTGTGCGTTCCCTGCCGGCAGCGACGGGCACAGTGCGTCGTCGTCATCTTCGCCATACAGGCACAGCGTCTTGCCCGGCGGCAGCCTGGCGATCTCCGGCGCAATCGGAAGACCGCCTCCGCCACCGCCCAGCCAGTTGCTGACATGGAATTCGTAGTCCGCGTTCTTGCCGACCGACATCAACCCGATCATCGCCACGTTGGCGCGCGTGGCCGGGGACAACTGGTTGATCGCCGCCGGCAGCACGTCGGCGCCCTGCGAGAACCCAACCAGCACCACCCGCTTGCGCTGCCACTGCTGGCTGTAGTGGCTGGCAATGCGCTCCAGGTCGCGGGCGAATCCTTCCGGGGTGCGTGCCGTCCAGAAGTAGCGCAGCGAATCCACGCCGACCACCGGCACCCCCGCCTCGCCCAGTGCCGCCGCCACTTCCTTGTCCAACCCGGCCCAGCCACCGTCGCCGGACACGAAAATGGCGAACGTGTCGCCGGGCTTGCTGGCGGGCACTTCCACCACGGGCAGGCCCTTGAGCGCCTCTGGCGGCGGCGCCAGGCTCACGCCCTTCTGCGCCCCGACCACCTGCGCGGCCGCCAACAGCCCGGGCAGGTCGTCGCCCTCGGCGCTGCGTCGGAAATCGCGCCCCATCGCCACCTTGCGCACGAATGCGGCCGCGTTGCCGGCGGCGCAATGGCTGTCGCCCGCCGCGTTCAACCACGGGAAATTCAGCTCGGCCGGTTGCAGCCGACCATGGCTGCTGCCGGCCCCGCAGACCTTGCGCTCGCGTGCGTGGTCGGGACAGAAGCCGGTGGTCAGCAGGCCGGCAAACACCTGCGTATCGGCCTGCGCGGCCACCGCGTAGGCCAGCTCGGCCCCTTCGCCGTCACCGCCGATCAGCGGCAGGTGGTAGCCGGGTACGTGCAGGTAGGCCTGGAACCAGCGCGAGAAATTCTCAACGTCGCCGGCGCCGAACGCGCAGGTGCCGCTGCCTTCCTTGGCCAGCACCTGACGCAACCGGGCTACGTCCACCTGCGCCACCAGTGCGCCCTGCGCGCGCAGGGCGTCGATGCGCGTACGGCTGCGCGCGTGGTCCTGGCCGCCGTCGAACCACACCACCACCCGCTGCGGGTGGCCCTCGGGCAGGAACACCGGCACCTGCTGGAACCGCCCATGGCTGACCTGTTGCGGAGTCGCGGCAGCTGCCATCGACACCCAGCCCCCGATCACCAGACCCAGTACCTTCCCCCACCCGGCTCGCCGCATCGTCACGCATCCCAAAAGAGTCCACGCCACGATACGCCGGTCCCCCGGCAACGGCATGTACACAGACTGGCTGCAAGGGTGCGCCGGCTCAACCGGCCTGGCGACGTCCGTGCTGCCACTGGCGCAGCGCCACCCCCAGCAGCCACACCACCACCGCGGCAATCACCAGCTTCTGCCCCGCCCCGCGCGGCGGACCGCGCCACAGCACGTGCAGCCACAGCAGCACGAAGCAGCCCCAGGCCCACCACCACGCTGGAACCGCCCAGCGCGACCAGTGCGGGTCGGCGCGCAGATACCAGCTCTGCAGCAGCATGGCCACGCTCACGCACAGGAACGCGGTATTGGCCGCCAGCCCATGCACCAGTGGCGCCACCAGTGGCGCGTACGTCGGCAACCAGCTGTCACCGATCGCCACGCCCATCAGGCCGAGCCCGGCCACGCAGAACAGCAGCGGTGCGGCCGTACTGCGCCGGGGCGAGCGGCTGCCCGCATGCAGCGACCAGGCCAGCAGCATGATCGCCACCGCCAGCAGGCAATACGCGCTGCGCAACGCCAGCCCGCCCGGGCCGTGTAGGTAGAGGCTGAGCGTGGCCTGCACCCAGTCCAGGTCGTGGCGCGCCCATTGGAGCCACAGCGCAGTGGCGGAAAACAGGACCAGCGCGGCCACCGCCGCCAGCGCGGCGTGGCCCTGCCGGGGCGAGACGCCGGGTACCGCGCGCGCAACGTTCGTCACGGCCGCACCTCTCAGTCGGTGGTGTCGGGGTGGCGCAACTGCCACGCCGCCAGCGCGGCCCGGTAGCGCTGCAGTTCGTCGCTGTACAGATCCAGCACGCACAGCGGGCAGCCACTGCCACAGCATTCGTTGGGGCCGGGTTCTTCCGGCGGCTGCGGACGCGGGTCGGGATCGGGGAAAACGGCAGGCAGGGACATGGGCGGACGGGAGGTGATGAAGGAAGGCCGGGAGTGCCACGACGGCACCGCCGTCATTATCGGATGCGGCGGCGCAGGTTGGCGCGCGCGGCGGCATCCAGCCGTGCGTGGAAGAACGCACTCAGGAAGATGCGCGGCTTGAGCAGCAGCTGCTTGAGGAAGCGCCGCCGGTTGAGCCGGAACAGGAAGCCCGGCACGTGGCCGGCGTACTCCTCGGCAATGCCCTGGTCATAGGCGTCGAACACCGCCGCCGGCGCGCCCAGGATGGCCATGTCGCAGTCCAGGAACAGGGCCGCCTCGGCATCGATGTCGGTCGCGGCCAGCGCGCCGTGGCGGGCCGTCAGTTCGATCAGCTGCACCACCCGGGCCACGTCGATGCCGGCGTCGGGCAGCCAGCGCTGGATCGCCTCGCGCGCAAGCACGGCCGAACGCGCCTCGTTGTCGCTGCGCCCGGCGTCGTAGATCGCGTCGTGGTACAGCGCGGCCAACTGCACTTCGCGCGGGTGCTCCCAGCCCGGGCCGTCGGCCACCGCGCGGCAGTGCTGCAGCACCGCCTGCACGTGCGAAAAATTGTGGTACGCCCGCGCAGGCATGGCGTAGGCGGCTTCAAGGTCGGCCTGCATGGCCGCGGGCAAGGTCATCGGTTCAAAGCGCATGCGCCAACAGTGGCGGTCCCGCCCGCGGCTGGCAAGCAAGGCGCCGCTGGCAGTTTTTTGGCCAGCCATCGCGAACGCCCGCCGCGCGGCGCGTGCACCGGCTTATCCACAGGTTTGCCCATGGCTGGTCCACACGGGCTGTGGATGGGCGATCGCGCCGACGGACGGCATTCCGGCTGCCCGGCGCAGGCCTAGACTGGGGTCGGCAACGACCGTCCCGCGAGGTGAGCGACATGTCCGCCTGGAGAATGCTGTGTGTGCTGGCCCTGCTGTCGGCGCTGCCCCTCCTGCCGGCCGCCGCCGCCGCTGCCGCTGCGCCCGCGCCCGCGCCCGCGCCCGCCCCCGAAGCGTGGACCGCCGCCGCCCCGCCCACGCCCGAACAGATCCTGGCGATACCGCCTGAGCTGCAGGCACTGCTGAAGCAGCGGGTGATCGCGCCGGTCTATTCGCGCGAGCAGCGCGTGCAGCGGCTGGTGCACATGATCTTCGACGAGGACGCCATGCACCTGGCCTACGACCCGTATGCCACCCAGACCCTGACCGAAACCTGGCAGAACCGGCGCGCCAACTGCCTGTCCTTCACCCTGCTGTTTGTGACGCTGGCGCGCGCAGCCGGTATCGACGCGCGTGTGCAGGAGGTCGCCCAGGTAGTCACCTGGTATGAAGACCAGGGCGCCATCTACAACATCGGGCATGTCAACGCCGGGGTGAACCTGGACGGGCGCATCGCGGTGGTGGACCTGGACCGCAACGTGCTCTACGACCGCTACGGCCCCCAGCAGATCGACTCGTCCCGTGCACTGGCACACTTCTACAACAACCGTGGCGCCATGCGCATGAGCGAGGGCGACCTGGTGCAGGCACGTGCCTATTTCCAGGCCGCGCTGGCGCAGGACCCGGCCTTCGTGGCCGGCTGGAACAACCTTGGCGTGCTGGATGCCCGCAGTGGCAATCTGGCCGATGCCGAGCGCGATTACCGCACCGCACTGGGGATCAAGCCGCGCAATATCGCCAGCCTGACCAACGCCAGCGCGCTGTACCGCCGGCTGGGCGACACCCGCCAGGCCGGCCTGCTGGCCAGGCGCCTGCAGCAGGTGCAGCGCAACGATCCGTTCGTGCAGTTCCGCCTGGGCAACGAGGCCGAGCAGCGCCGGGACTATGCCGACGCGATCCGTGCCTACCGCCGCGCGATCAGCCTGTATGGCACCGCGCACCAGTTCCATTTCGGACTGGCGCGCGCCTATTTTCTGGCCGGCGACAACCGTCGCGCCTCGGTGGAAATGTCCAAGGCGCGCGATCTGGCCAGCCCCAACGCCGATTTTCTCAAGGCGCAGTACCAGGCCAAACTGGACAGCCTGCACCGCCTGCGGCAAGGCACCGCGGCCATCAACTGAGCCCGGCTCAGGCCTTCTTGAGGAAGCAGGTCTTCAGTACCAGGCCCTTGATCTTGTCCGAGTTGCCTTCGATATGCTCGGCATCGTCCTCGACCAGGCGGATGTTGCGGATCACCGTGCCCTGCTTGAGCGGGATGGAGGAGCCCTTCACCTTCAGGTCCTTGATCACGGTGACGGTGTCGCCCCCGGCCAGGACGTTGCCGTTGCTGTCGCGCACTACGACGCCCCCGGTGCTGGCCTCGGCGGCGGTCCACTCATGCCCGCAGTCGGCGCAGATCCACAGCGGGCCATCGGCGTAGGTGTTTTCCAGGGTGCATTGCGGGCAGGCGGGAGCGGTAGACATGGTGAAGCCTTCGGAAACTGAACAACCCCCATTGTAACCGCCCGCCTTCCGGCCCTTGCACCGCTGGCCCGCTTGCCGCACAGTGCGCGCCCCCTGACCTCCGGCCCGGCCCCGCATGAAAATCGGCATCGACTTTGGTACCAGCAACTCCGCCGCCGCTGCGGTGGTGGACGGGAGGGTCGTGCCGATCCAGTTCGGCCAGGCCGAGCAGTTCCGCACCACGGTGTATTTCCCGGAAGTGATGCGCGACCCGAACGACTTCGAGCTGACCCCGGCACTGGAACACGAGCTGGCCCGGCTGATCGACGCCGCGGCGCGCGATGCACGTGCGGCCGGCCAGGAGCGTGCCCACGACGCGCTGCGCCGCGAAGCGCTGCGCGTGGTGCGCAGGCAGTGGATGGAAGAGCAGATGCGCGCGCCGCTGACCTCGACCAAGCTGCTGCAGAACGCGGTGTATGGCGATGAGGCGCTGGAAGCCTATTTCGAAGAGAACGAGGGCAACCTGGTGCAGAGTCCGAAGTCGATGCTGGGCTACAACCTGCATCCGCGCGCGCGCCAGACCATTACCGGTATCGCCACGCACATCCTGGAACACATCCGCCTGACCGCCTCGCGCCAGTTGGACCGCCCGGTGCGCACGGCGACGCTGGGGCGGCCGGTGCAGTTCCGCAGTTCGATCGGCGCGGCCGGCAATGACCAGGCGCTGGAGATCCTGCACAGCGCGGCGATCGCGGCGGGCTTCGACGATGTGGATTTCCTGGAGGAGCCGGCCGCGGCGGCGATGCACTACCACGCCGAGAGCGCGGAGGAGCACGAGGCCATTGTGGTGGACATCGGCGGCGGTACGACCGATATCGCGCATGCGCGGGTGGGTGGGCAGCACGCCCCGAAGATCCACCGCGCGTGGGGTATCGCGCGCGGCGGTACGGATATCGACCTGGCGTTGAGTCTGGGCGCGTACATGCCGCTGTTCGGTCGTGGCGTGAGCCGGGTGCCGGCGCACCACTACGTGGAAGCGGCGATGGTGCAGGACATGACCCGTCAGCGCGATTTCCGCCAGCACAGCTATCGCGATGCGGAAGCGCCGTGGGGCAAGCGGTTGCAGGCGCTGCAGGACACGGGCAACACGGCGCGGCTGTACCGTGAGGTGGAGCAGTGCAAAATCGCGCTGAGCAGCGCGGTGGCGCATGAGAGTGCGCTGGATTTCATCGAGCGCGGGATGGCGGTGCAGGTGGAACGCGCGCGGCTGGAAGCGGCGGCGGGCAACTACCTGGCCGAGCTGACGACGCTGCTGGAGCAGGTCCGCGCGGACATCGGCCACGACCCGGCCGCGGTGTTCCTGACCGGCGGGATGTCGCGTGCGGGGTATCTGCAGGAGGCCGTGGCGGCGGCCTTCCCGGGCGCAACCCTGATCCGCGGCAACCCCTCCTTCGGCGTCGTCCACGGGTTGGCTTGGGCGGCTGCTTCGTAACTGCGGTGAATCTAGAACGGGTCTCATGGTCTTCTGGTTTGGGTCGGGGTGGGTGAGGTTGCGGGGCACGCTGCAAGTACATCCCTGTAAGCTCCGCCACCGCATCCATGCGGTGGAGGGCCCCGCAACCTCACCCACCCCGCCCACCGACAGTTGGCCGGTGCGCATGCAAAAAGCACCGCAGCTTTTTTTGGGGGGGGGAGGATGCCGAGCGGAGCTCGGCACTTTCGAAGCAACTGCAACGTCCACTGCAACTGCAACAGCAACAGCAAATGCCACTGCAAAGGCCGAAGCAACGGCGAAAGCAGCAGCCAAGGCAGCAGCTACAGGCGCTGCCGCTCTCGCGGCCTTTGCCCATTGCCACACCCATCCACATATCCAAACTTGAGCCGCAGCCGCAGCCTCAGACAGTGCTGCCGACCAATCCGCGTGCCCGGCCCGCCGGCCAAACCGGCTTATCTGCCGTTGCTCCGGCTATTCCCTTGCGCACCGACCCTGTGTGCAGGTGCGTCGTGTGTGGGTTGGCAGGGCCCTCCACCGCATGGATGCGATGGCGGAGCTTACAGGGGTGAGGGCGCATTGCTTGCGAGGCACTGCGTCGCATGCGCTCGAACGCACAGCCGCCAGCGGCTGGGCCGGGCCGCGGAGTGGGACTTGCAGCGTGCCCTGCCAACCCACACACGACGCGCCCCACCAAGGAACACGCAGCCCAAGGCTTTCGGCTTCGGCTCTGGCTTTGAACCTGGACGTGGCTCCGGACGTTGCCCTTCGCTCTTGAATTCCACCCCTCCCACCCCCATCAAAGGGAAGGCGAAGGAAGACTGAAAGCCAGGCGCCATAAGGGTTTAGCCCCAACAATCGCGCGCATTAACAAAACGTTACGCCGAAAAGCGCTATCATCTTTCGGCGTCAATGCGCAATGCGCACGTCGTCCCGGGCCTAGTACAGGCCACCGTCCTTCTCGATGCTGCCGCCCTGGACATGTCCCGGGCGCCGGGATCGCTTTTACGCTGTGATCCGGCTCGTTCCCAGCATGTAGCGCCCTGAGCCGCCAAGAGATATCCGATTGGGCGAACGCCTGGTTGTACCAGCCCCAGTTACCGCTGCCGAACCCGACCCCATCGACTGCCGCCGTTGTGACGCGGTCTGTTGCCGGATGTCGGTGACCGTCATGCCCGACGACAACGTACCCAGCTACCTGCTGGATACCGATGAAGCCGGCCGCACCGTCATGGCGCGCAACGACGAAGGCTGGTGCGCCGCCATCGATCCCTATCACCTGCGCTGCACCATCTACTCGCAGCGTCCCGCCATCTGCCGCCAGTTTGACATGGGCGGCGATGACTGCCGCCTTGTGCGGCAGGAGTACCGTCGGCAACAGCACGATCTGTCGACGCTTTTTCCCTCGTTCCACCCATGACAGGAGCATCCATGGCTCGTACGCCAAAGACCTCCCCCAAGGCAGGCAACACCGTTCGCGTCGACCGTAAGCAGGGTTCCAGCACGGCCGTCAACAGCACCAGCATCGCAGCCGACCTGGCCGCGTTCCGCAAGGGCGGTGGCAAGATCGAAGTGCTCGGCAACACCCTGGCACTGAAGAAAACCGGCTGACCTGCAGCCGTCCGCACCGGCCCCGTGCCGGTGCGGAGGCCGCACTCAACGCCCGCCCAGGCCTACCCGCACGCTGCCCGAATGGGCATTGATCGCGATGTCGCCATCGCCGCCGCCCAATTTTGCATCCAGGCTCCGGCCCGGCCCGTACCGCGGCCGTTCCACCGTGCCCGAATCGGACTGGATGTCGCCGCTGAAGGTCTTCACGCTCAGCTGCGCCGACACCGACCGCGGCAGCTGCAGCCCGATCGAGCCGCTCACCGTCTGCAACGTCACCTTGCCGCCCGGCGCCAACCCTGCTGCCGACACCGTCAGGCTGCCCGACACGGCTTCGGCGGACAGCCGCTGCACGCGGCCCGCGTCCACTTTGATGCTGCCCGACACCGTTTCCAGCGCCACCTCGCCCGAGGCGCCGCCACCGGCCTGGATCCCGCCGCTGACCGCACGCAGATCCAGCCGCGGCGTCTGCACCTGCGAACGGATCCCCCCACTGACCGTGGTCAACGCCGTCTCGGCGCTGCGCCCGGCGGCAGCGATGCTGCCGCTCACTGCGTTGGCCTGCAGCCGCCGCACGTCCACGTCGGCCACCTCGATGTCCGCGCTCACCGTGCCCAGCTGTACCTCCACCGCACGCGGCACGCGCAGTTCCAGCGTCGCGCCTCCGTTGCTCCGGCCGCGCGGATAGACCACCTCCCAGCGCACCCGGTTGGCGCTGCGGTCCTGCTTGAGCGTCAGCCCATCGGCCATCGAACCGCTCAACGCCACTTCGTTGCGGTCCCACCCGCGCACACTGACCTTGCCGGCGATGTTGCTCACTTCCACGCGCCCGCCCGCTCCGAGCGGGGCGCGCTCATCCACACGGGTGGCCGCCTGCGCCGCCAACGGCAGCAGCAGGGCCAGGGCTGCGATCAGACGCAATGAATGGTGCATGGTGTGTCTCCTTCAGGATGGCAGGCCAGCGGCCATCACGGCCTGCTGGGTAAGTTCAAGGCGCAGCGCGTAGGTGCGCTGCAGTTGCCCGAGCAGAACGCGCGAGCGGGGGTTTTCACTGAGGGCGGCGCGGATATGGTCGGCACTGCTGTCCAGCTCGCGCAGCGCCGGCTGCCATTCGCCGCCCACCTGGGCGGTTGGCAGGGTCGCCATCGCCTGCTGGTACTCGGCCACCATCGCCTCGGCCTGGCGTTGCACCAGCGTCGGCGGCGGCGTCTGCGGTACCGGCGTTGGCACCACCATCAGCAGGCCCAGCGCGGCCGCCAGACCCAGGCCGACCCGCAGCGGCCAGCGTCGACGCCGGGTCAATCCGGTTACCACTGCCGGTGCCGGCATGGGCGCGGGCATCGGCATGGCCGGCAGCTGCGCGGCAATGCCCTGCCACACACGTGCCGGCGGCAGCCGCTCGGCCGGCAGCGCGCGCAACCGCGCCTGCAGCGCATCGGAGTCGTGGTGGTGGTTCATGTCGTTCATGCGGTTTCTCCCAGGCGTGCGCGCAACAGACCGCGCGCACGGTGCAACTGTGCCTTCGAACTGCCCACAGCCATCTGCAGCTGCTCGGCGATTTCGTGGTGTTTCCAGCCTTCTATGTCGTGCAGCACCAGCACCGCCCGGGCGCGCGGCGGCAGGGTTTCCAGCGCGCGTTCGAGGTCCAGCGTGGTGCCCGCACACCGGTCCACTGCCACCAGCGTGGCCAGGCTGTCGTGCCCTTCCTCGCCGGCATCGGTCAGCTGCCAGTGCGCGCTGGCGCGCAGTTCCATCAGCGCCGCGTTCACCCCCAGCCGGTGCAGCCAGGTGGCCAGGCTGCTGTCGAAACGGAACCCCGGCAGCGCCTTCCATGCCTGCAGGAACGCGTCCTGCAGGGCATCCTCGGCGCGTGCGGCGTGGCCGCCACACAACCGCCACAGCACCGCGTAGATGCGCGGCGAATGGCGTCGGTAGATCTGCTCATAGGCGGCCACGTTGCCCCCCACCGCGGCGCGGGCCAGAGCATGGTCGTCGGCGGCGTCGGCCTCGATCGGGGCACGGGATACGGGCATGGTGGCGTTGAGCATATCCGTTGGATGCGGGGTCCAGCGAAAAGGTTTAAACCGGTTGGCGCGATGTTCGTGAGCACCGGCTCTAAACCTTTTGGCCGCCGCCGGCATCCAAGCCTGCGTACCCCACGGGCCATCGACAAGGAATCGCCATGTCCACCAGTTGCCTCGTCCTGCTGTTGTCGCTGGCCAGCAGCTGCACCCTTCCCTGGAGCCCGGTGACTATCCGTATGTCGGTGTCGCCGCAACCGGACCTGTGCGTCCAATATGCCGCGCATGACCCGGTCTGTGCCTCGGTACTGATCGCACGGCTGGCATCGCACCCCATGGTGTGAACGACGGCGGCGGTGGTCGGCGCGCGGCCGCATTAAGATAGGAGCTCTACGCACTATCGCTGCAAGGATCCACGCTGCACATGAAAGACCATCTGCCTACCTGGACCCACGAGTGGCTGCATTACGGGGTCCCTGCCCTGCAGATCCTGCTGACGCTGCTGGCCGCCTGGCTGCTGCGCCTGATCGCACGGCGGCTGATGCGCCGCATCGGCGAACATTACACACTGCCCCCGGAAATGGTGATGGGCGTGCGCCGCGCCTTCAGTTTCGTGGTCTACAGCACCGCGCTGCTGGTGATCCTGAGCATTGTCGGGGTCAAAGCGAGCGTCCTGTGGACCGCCTTCACCGGCTTTGCCGCCGTGGGTGCGGTGGCGTTCTTCGCCGCGTGGAGCGTGCTGTCCAACATCTTCTGCACGCTGCTGATCTTCACCACGCGCCCGTTCCGCCTGCACGACTACATCGAGCTGCTGGAGAACGGCGAGAAGCCGGGATTGAAGGGCCGCGTGATCGACGTGAACCTGATCTACACCACGCTGCAGGAAACCGACGGCCACCACGAAGGGACCGTGCTGCAGATTCCCAACAACATGTTCTTCCAGCGCACCGTGCGCCGCTGGCGTGATCCGTCGCAGGCGCCGGGCGGTATCCAGGGCGATGGTTGAACAAAGGCGGGGCGCGCCCGGTGCACCGCGCAGGGGTCAACGCAGCTGGCTGTCCTTGCTGCCACGGCGGTTGTAACCGCCGCCATCGTGCTGCGCGGCGTCCTCTTCTTCCTGGCAACGCACGCACAACCGTACGCCGGGCACGGCCTTGCGCCGCGCCTCGGGAATGGGCGCGTCACAGTGTTCGCAGTGGGTCAGCCCGGGGCCCTGTTTGAGCTGCGCGCGGGCGCGCTGGATGGCATCGTCAACGGTGGCGTCGATCTGGTCCTGCACCGCGCCGTCGCCTGCCCAACCTGTCGCCATGATGCGTCTCCCATGCCGGTGTCAGTCACCAGCATAGACCCGGCCCCGCGGGCGCAGCCAACGTGCGGCTGAACGCCTTGGCGGCGGCGTGAATGCTTCAGCCGGGTGTTACCAGACCAGGTCGTCGGGCACCTGGAACTGGGCGTAGTAGGCATCGTCGTCGGCGTTGCCGGTGCTTGGCTCGGCGGTGGCCTGGGCGTTGTCGAGCACGATGGCGCTGGCATCGCGCTCACGCACCTTGTCGGCGGCCGGACGCGGCAGCAGCTCGAAGCCGTCGCCGAACCGGGCAATGACCAGCGCGCCGGACGCCAGCTGCCGGCGCAGGGCGGGGTTGACCAGCAGGGTGCGGATCACGGTGCCATCGTTGAAGCGGTACTCGCTGTCGCCGTCACGCTTGACCTTGTTGGTCTCGATGATCTGCCGGACCTGCGCCTGCAGTTCCTGGGCGCGCGCCTTTTCCTTGCGCTCAGCCTCCAGGGCGCGGTCGCGTTCAGCTTTCTCGGCCCGCAGCCGGTCGGCCTCGCGCTGGCTTTCGCTGGGCGCAACGGGGGCCTTGCCGTGTCGGGCCTTGACCTGTTCACGTGCGGCCTGTGAGACCTGGGACTTCTTGACCAGCCCGGCCTTGAGCAGCTGCTCCTGCAGGGGATTTGCCTTCGCCATACGCGTGCATCTGTTGTTGCGGGATTCCGGAGGCCATCATACTGGTCTGTCCGCCCAGTCCCAACCGTTGTCCATGACCGCCCTGAAGTACCTCGCCGGTTACCCCGAAGCCCTGCAGCAGCAGGTGCGCGAGCTGATCGCGGGCGACCGCCTGGGGCCCTGGCTGGAACGGCGCTACGCGGAACTGCATACGGTGCGCAACGATCGGCAGCTGTACGACTACACGCAGGGGCTGAAGGAGCGCTATCTGCGGCAGTCGGCGCCGCTGTCGAAAGTGGTCTATGACAGCAAGCTGCAGGTGCTGAAGCACGCGCTGGGCACGCACACGACGGTATCGCGGGTGCAGGGCAGCCGGTTGAAGGCGAGCCGCGAGATCCGGATCGCGACGGTGTTCCGCGAGGCCCCGGCGCCGTTCCTGAAGATGATCGTGGTGCACGAGCTGGCCCACCTGAAGGAATCGGACCACAACAAGGCCTTCTATCAGCTGTGCACGCACATGGAAGCGGATTACCACCAGCTGGAATTCGATCTGCGCCTGTACCTGACCCATTTGGAACGCCCCACCCGCTGACCCCTTCGCACGGCTGCTGGCCGCTGGCCGCCTGGCGTGCCGGCCGCTGGCCGGTGGGGCGCGGTAGTGCCGGCCGCTGGCCGGCTGTCAGGTAGTGCCGGCCGCTGGCCGGCTCCGCGCAAAGCTAAAGCGGAGCCGAAGCAACAGCAACAGCAACCGCAACGGCTTCTGGCGCAACGATCACTGGATTGGGTGGAGGTGTGTGGGCCCGCGGGACACGCTGCAAGTCCCGCTCCGCGGCCCGGCCCAGCCGCTGGCGGCTGTGCGTTCGGACGCATGCGAGGCAGTGCCTCGCAAGCAATGCGCCCTCACCCATGTAAGCTCCGTCGCCGCATCCATGCGGCTCAGGGTCCCGCGAACCCACACACCCCCACCCCAGACAGACTGCCGGTGGCCTATGAAGAGCTAGAAGCGGGGACGAGAGCAGGAAAAGGCCAGAGCCAAAGCCAAAGCCAAAGCCAAAACTCAGAATTCGATTTCAATCTGAATTTGAATTTGAATTTCTATTCAAATTTATATTTCAATTTCAAATTGAATTCATATTAGAAATCAAATCCAAAAAACCAGATTCAGACCAGACATCAGCTTCGGCCTTCCGGCCGAGCACCAGCCACCAAGTCACCCGCCGGACCAAAAGCCGTCCGATCGCAGTTCGCCGTTGCCTCCCCCAAAGGCCACCAGCCAACTGTCGGGGCTGGGGGTGGGTGGGTTGGCGGGACCGTTGGGCGCCATGGATGGCGCCCACGAGCCTCCAGGGATGGATTCACGGCGTGTCCCGCCAACCCACCCGCCCCCGGCCAACCCAAGCCGCCCGGCCAACCGGCTGTGGCTCCGGCTGTGGCTTCGGCTGTGGCTCCGGCTGTGGCTTCGGCTGTTAGCTCTGGCTCTGGCTCCGGCTCCGGCCTCGGCTCAGGCCCAGCAGAGCCCACCCACCCCGCACACCCAGTACACTCCCCGCCCGCATCCCGCTTTTCGTTGCCAGCCCCATGACCGACCCGATCCGACTCGACAAACGCCTGACCAGCCTCATCGGCTGCTCCCGGGGCGACGCCCAGCGCTACATCGAAGGCGGCTGGGTCACCGTCGACGGCACGATCGTCGAACAACCGCAGACCCTGGTCACCGACGAAACCATCGTCCTGCGCGACAACGCCGAAGCCACCCGCACCGAAACCGTCAGCATGCTGCTGCACAAACCCGCCGGCATGCGCGCCGACGAACTGTGCGCCCTGGTCACCCCTGACAGCCGCAGCGAACTGGACGCCACCGGCGTCACCCTCCTCCAGCGCCATTTCCACGCCCTGCAACTGGTCATGCCGCTCGCCGACGAAGACAGCGGCCTGGTCGTCGTCAGCCAGGACGGCCGCATCGTGTCCCACCTCAAGGACCGCGGCGCCACCCTCGAACAGGAATACCTCGTCGAAGTCAGTGGCGAACTCGCACCCTATGGCATGAAGCGCCTCGCCCACGGCCTCAGCTTCCGCAACTGGCCCCTGCCCCCGTGCAAGGTCAGCTGGCAGAACGAAACCCGCCTGCGCTTTGCCATCAAACCCGTACAACCCGGCCAGCTCCGCGACATGTGCCGCCAGGTCGGACTCGACGTCGTCAGCGTCCGCCGCCTGCGCATCGGCCGCGTCGCCATGGGCAAGCTGGTACCGGGCCAGTGGCGCTACCTCGCGCCCGACGAACGTTTCTGAGGTCGTCGCGCGCGTCCGGCACTCGCCGTGCACGCCCGCCCGGCTTAGCATCGGCACATGACTGAACGAAAGCCGCTCTGGCGCCGGATGCTGCGCTGGCTGGGAATCGTACTCGCGGTGCTGGTGCTGTTGGTACTCAGCGGCCTGTTGCTGGCCGACCACCTGACCCCCAAGGCGATGGGCGCCCCCAGCAGCGTACTGCCCGTCCAGCCGGCCCAGACCGTCATCGACCGCGAACTGGCCCGCCTGCAGGCCAGCCACCCCGACCAGAGCGGCGTCGCCTTCCTTGCCGACGGGCTGGATGCCTATGCCGCACGCGCGGTCATCACCGCCCATGCCGGCCGCAGCCTGGACCTGCAGTATTACATCTGGCACGACGACCTGATCGGCCACCTGATGGCGCAGTCCCTGTACCAGGCCGCCGAACGCGGCGTGCGCGTGCGCCTGCTGCTCGATGACATGAATGCCCGGGACAAGGACGCCCTGTTGATGGCGCTCGACGAGCATCCCAACATCGAGATCCGCCTGTACAACCCCTTCCGCAACCGCACCGGGCCGTGGCGGATGGTGGAGATGGTGCAGCGCTTTTTCAGCGTCAACCATCGCATGCACAACAAGGCGTGGATCGCCGATGGGCGCGTGGCCATCGTTGGCGGCCGCAACATCGGCGAAGAGTATTTCAGTGCGCGGTCGGACGTGAACTTCCGCGACCTCGACCTGCTGGTGGCCGGTCATGCGGTGAACCAGGCCAACCGTATTTTTGACGACTACTGGAACAGCGAAACCGCCGTTCCCATCGCTGCGCTGGCCTTCCACACCCCGGCCCAGCTGCGCCTGCTGGTGCGCGAATCCGAGCACGAAGCCAAGCGCGATGTCGCCCAGCCGTACCTGCGCCGTGTCCAGCAGTCACAGTCGGCGCGCTCGTACTACCGCGACGCGGTCGAGCTGCACTGGTCACCGAACGTGGAGATCGTCTCCGACCCGGCCATGAAACACCGCCGCGATGACACGTCGAACTGGCTGGTGACCCGGCTGGTCAGCGAGATGCAGGCCACCCGGCACAAGGCGCTGCTGATCTCGCCGTACTTTGTCCCCGGCGAGGAAGGCACAGAAGGCATGGCCGCCATGGTCAAGCGCGGCGCCCTGGTCGGGGTGGTGACCAACTCGCTGGCGGCCAACGACGTCGCCGCCGTGCACGGGGGCTACATGCACTACCGGGCGCCCCTGCTGCACAGCGGCGTGCACCTCTACGAACTGAAGGCGCACGGCTATGGCGACCGCAGCGGGCTGTTCGGCAGCAGCGGCGCCAGCCTGCACACCAAGGCTTTCCTGCTGGACGATCGGCGCGGCTTCGTCGGGTCGTTCAACCTCGACCCACGGTCGGCGTACCTCAACACCGAGATGGGCGTGCTGTTCGACGATCCGGTGCTGGGCGCGCAGCTGCGTGCCGAGTACCTGCGCCTGGCCGATCCGGCGCAGAGCTACTGGGTGATGCTGGACGCACAGGACCGGGTCCGCTGGCTGGACCGCGCCGCCCAGCCACCGGTAGTGCTCGACCGGGAACCGGATACGTCGTTCTGGCTGCGTGCCAGCGCGCGCGTCATCAGCTGGCTGCCGCTGGAGTCGCAGCTGTAGGCGACCGCGAGGCAGCCACGCATGGCGTGGCTCTAGCCGTGGGTCATCGCGTTCAGGGGCTGCATGCCTGCCCTCCACGAACCCTCAGGCCTCGGCCTCGTCGGCGTCCAGGGTTTCCACCGCGCGCCCGTGCAGGCGTCGCCAGATCCACTGCAGCGCATGTGGCGGGGTGCCGTGCTGCTGCTCCAGGATGGCCAGCGCCTGCGCCTGGCCGATCCGCCCGTGCCGACACAGCAGGCTGGCGGCCGCCGCCGCGCGCGCAAAGCGCAGACTGGCCGACAGCCCGTCCTGGGCCGTACCGGCGTCGCGCAGCAGCGCTTCGTGTACCGCCCCGGGCAATTCCCAGGCCGCCGCGATCCGACCGGCCACAGGCAAGGTCCAGGCATCCAGCAGTTGCATCGCCAACGCGCGCGATGGCAATGCAGCGTCCTGCACGGCGCAGGTATCCAGCAGCTGCCGCATCACCAACGCAGCGCCCAGGCCCTGGGTCAGCCCCAGCCATTGTGCGGCGAAGGCGTCTTCATGGGTCACCAGCCGCGCATGGTCGGCCGCCGCGCGCGAGGCCAGCAGCGCGTGCTCCCAGATCACCGTGCCAAACTGCGGGAACGTCTCGCAGTGCACCTGCATCACCGGCTGCACCAGTACCGCGCTGATGATCTGGCGGATGCCTTCGGTACCCACCAGGGTTACCGCCCGCTGCAGGCTGTCCACCGGCTTGGCCTGCAGGCGGTACACCGGGCTGTTGGCGATGCGCAGGAGATTGCCGGTCAGCACCGGGTCCTGGCCGATGATGGCGGCCATCGCACGCGCCGAGGCGTCGCTGTCGTTGACCGACTGGATCAGCTGCGGCAGCAGTTGCGGACGCCGGGGCAGTTGCCGGGCCGACCAGTCGCGCTGCTCCAGCGCTGCCACCACCGCCGCGTGCAAAGTGCCATCGCTGTGCCGGTCCGGGTCGGCAGCGTCGCCACTGCGCGGCACCAGCGCCAGCGCGTGCAGGCCGGCCTGGAGCGCCTCGGCCGGGGCGGTCTCGGCGACGCTGCCGGCCTGCCCAGGCAGGACCGCCAAAGGCGCACGCGGGCGCACGGCCGCCGCCGGGGCGGCGACGCGCACGCGGCGGTGCCGCGTTACCGCCAGCCCGAGCGCGACCGCTCCCGCCAGTCCTGCCACCACCATCACGTTCATATCCATCAGCGTGGCCGCCTTGCGCGGCGCCACTGTGTTGTCACTGCACCCACGTCGTCCGTCCTGGCATTGCTGGTACTGCGCACCGTTGCCACGGCATCGGCGCCATCTTCAGCAACTTTAATGGCCCGTACCGTCGCGCCCCGGGGCCGATCCCGGCCGTGGGTCGCGGCAAGCCCTGACAACACCCTCCGGCGGAATGCACTAGAATGGCGCCGCGCGACCCGTCCCCCGATCCGACGAAGTCGCTTTTTTTGTTTTACAACCCACCTTTTGCTGGTGCGTTCGCCGCTGTTCCCAGCCGTTCGCCCCATCGGAGCCACCATGTTATTTGAAACCCTCGAAACTTCCGGTCACGAACAAGTGGTGTTCTGCCACAACCGCGATGCCGGCCTGAGGGCGATCATCGCCATCCACAACACCACTCTGGGCCCGGCCCTGGGTGGCGTGCGCATGCGCCCGTACGCCAGCACCGATGATGCGCTGGCCGACGCGCTGCGCCTGAGCCGCACCATGACCTACAAGAACGCCCTGGCCGGGCTGAACGTGGGTGGCGGCAAGGCGGTGATCATCGGCGACCCGCGCCAGGACAAGAGCGAGGTGCTGTTCCGCGCGTTCGGCCGTTACGTGGATTCGCTGGGCGGTCGCTACATCACCGCCGAGGACGTAGGCACCGATGTCAACGACATGGAGAACATCTACCTGGAGAGTGAGTACGTCACCGGCGTGCATCAGGTCCATGGCGGCTCCGGCGACCCGGCCCCGTTCACCGCTTACGGCGCGCTGCAGGCGCTGATGGCCTCGATGCAGCACAAGCTCGGCCATGAAGAAGTGGGCAAGACCAGCATCGCGGTCCAGGGCCTGGGCCATATCGGCATGGAGCTGGTCAAGCTGCTGCGCGACCGCGGCGCCAAGCTGTTCGTCACCGACCTGGACAGCGCGCGGGTCGATCGTGCGGTCACCGAGTACGGTGCCGAAGCGGTGAAGCCGGACGACATCTACGACGTCAACGCCGATGTGTTCGCCCCGTGCGCACTGGAAGGGGCGATCAACCCGCAGACCCTGCCCCGCCTGAAGTGCAGGATCGTCTGCGGTACCGCCAACAACCAGCTGTCCAGCCTGGAGGTCGGCGATGAACTGCATGCACGCGGCATCCTGTACGCGCCGGACTACGCGGTCAACGCGGGCGGGGTGATGAACGTCTCGCTGGAAATCGATGGCTACAACCGCGAACGCGCGATGCGCCTGATCCGCAGCATCTACCACAACCTCGGCCGGATCTTCGCCCTGTCCCAGAGTGAGGGCATCGCGCCCCAGCGGGCGGCCGACCTGATCGCCGAGACGCGCATCCATTCCATCGGCAAGCTGAAGATGCCGCTGGGCCGCGCCACGCCGCGGCTGGGCACGCTACGCGGGAACTGAGCCGCTCTGCCGCAGAATGAAGAAGGGCGCGATTGCATCGCGCCCTTTTTCGTTTCAGACCATTACGTGTGTCGCCGACCGGGGCCTGGTGCCTAGAACGCGGCCGAATAGCGCAGCGCCACCTGGCTCAGGTCGCCCCGCGGCCCGAACCGCTGGTCGTAACCGAACGCCACCCGCGTATTGCGGGTCAGCCACGACTCCACCGACAGCCCGAGCAGGCCACCCGATCGCGCCGGCTGCAGCCCCGCCATCGGCGCCCAGGCATCCACGCCGACGAAACTGGCGTCCTGCGTCAGCCCATCACTGGACAGCAGCTGCTGCCATTCGGCATAGCCGCGCAGCGCCCAGCTGCCCCACTGGCGTTCGGCGCGCACGCCGGCCAGCGCCTGGCTGCGCGTGCTCACCCCGCCCTGAGTGCGCAGGCCAAAGCCCAGCCCGCCCTGTTCGCTGAAGCTGTCGCTGTCCACGCGGGCGTAGTCGGCCCCCAGGTACGGGGTCAACGAGGCGCGGCCGTCGCCAAGGCGGTAGCCGGTTTCCACGCTCGCCGCAGTGAACTGACCGCCGTAGCGGGCATTGACCCCGTACTGGCCGGCACCGAGCAGCAGCTGGCGATCGATTTCCCGGGTGAACTGGCCGGCCCCCAGCTGGCCCAGCGCATAGGCCCGCCCGGTACCCCAGCCGGCATACATCTGCGCCTGCGACTGGCGGTCGCGGCCACGGTCACTGCCCCAGTCGCGGCTGTTGTGGGTGCGGGTTTCGCCGAAGGCAAAGCCCAGCACGCCGTTGCTGCCGAAGGCCATGTCCTGGCCCATCATCCAGCCACGGGTATCGGCGCCGCTGGCCGAGAAGCTGCCCTGCCCTACCTCGCCGAGCTGGTTCTGCCAGGCCCCGCGCAGGCGCGGTGCGCCCTGCACCTGGCCGAACCGCGCCGACAGCGCGCGGCGGTTGAGGTCGACGCTGTCGAAGGTGGCCGCGGTGGCCAGCGCATGGGCCTTGCCAGACAAGCTGTCCAGGCTGGCCTGCAGCGCCTGGTTGCCCTGCACCTGCTGCAGCTGACCGGCCGCATCCGCGAAACCGCCGGTGCCGTTGCCGCTTCCCGTATCGAGTTGGACGAACGCCTGTTCCACACGGTTGGCCGACGCGATGGCCACGGCGTCCAGGCCCGCAGCGCTGGCGGCCGAATTCACGTTGACCCGGTTGATGTTCAACCAGGCCGTGCTCGCGTCGTAGGAGAAGTTGGCATCGAGCAGGGTGACCGGGCCGCTGAACTCCAGGCCGCCGAAGGCGCCGCTGATCCCCGTGCCGGTCTTGATCAGCGCCTGGCGCTGGTTGTTCTGCGGCACATAGCCACTGACCGCACCGACCACATTGACGCGCCCGCCTTCCAGGCTGGCATGGCCGGTCACCTGCAGTGCGGGCGCGCCCAGCGTGGTGACGTAGCGGGCATTGGCCCGCTGCACGTAATCGCCGTCGATGACCGCAGTGGTATTGGCTTCGGTGAGCACAACGCTGCCGTTGTTGTCGACGATGCCGGTAATGCGCGTGGTGCCGGTACGGAACTGCAGTGCGCCGAAGGTGCCGTTGCCGGCTGCAGGACCGACCAGCACCACCGAGGTGAGCGAGGCACCATCACGCAGCGCCAGCGTGCCACGCTCGATGCTGGTCAGGCCGGTATACGTGTTGGCGCCGGACAGCACCAGCGTGCCATCGCCCTGCTTGGTCAGCCCACCGTCGCCGCTGATGTTGTTGGCCCACACCGTGCCCGATGCCGACTGCGCAACGTTGATCGTGACGTCGCCCCAGTCGAACCGCCCCGGCCCATTGATGGCCTTGGCGATGTTGAGCAGGCCGTAGCCGAAGGTGCTGTCCACGCCGGGCGCGCCCAGGTCGGTGGCGGTGCCCAGCAGCGTCTGCCGCACCAGGTCGTTGCTGAAGTACGGGTACTTCTGCCAGACCAGCGCGGCGGCGCCGGAGACCAGCGGCGCGGCGAAGGAGGTGCCATAGTTCCAGAGATAGCTGGGGGTACCGCCAGCGGTATGGGCCGGATCGACGTACACCGCCGCGCCCGGGGCGGCCAGGCAATACCTGGCGGCAACGCCGCAGGCATTGGCGTAGGACGCCAGCTTGCCGGGACTGTTGGAATCGACGGCGGTGACGCTCAGCCAGCCGCGCTCCAGGTCGGCCGCCGGCAGTGTGCCGTTCGGGCCGGGCTGGCTGGGCAACGCCGCCATGCTGGACGGGTCCGGCTTGCTCTCGTTGCCGGTGGCGAACACCACCAGGCCGCCGTGGTTGAGGATGAAGGGGCGGTATTCCTGGGCGATCGGCGCGGTGGCCGCCGGGTTGGTCCAATACAGACCGCCCCAGGAGTTGTTCATGACCTTCACGCCCTGGTTCATCAGATCTGTGTGGACCTCGGCCAGGCCCAGCGCGCCGTTGACTTCATTGCCGCTGCCCGAGCCATCGTCGGTGGGCCGCTTGTCGGCGATGATGCGCGCCGACACGATCTGCGCGCCGGGCGCGATGCCGCCCTGCCAGGTGCCCACGGCCGCACCGGCGGCCAGTTCGGCCACGGCGGTGCCATGCCCGACGACGTCATCGACGTTGAGGTTGTTCACCCGCGGATCGACGTAGGTGTAGTTGGCCAGCACGCGCCCGGCCAGCGCCGGATGGTTGCGCATCACGCCGGAATCGACGATGCCGATGCGCACGCCGCTGCCGGTCAGCCCGGCACTGCGCGCGGCGCCGGCCTGGGTGATGGTCAGGTGCGCATCGAAGGCCGGCTGCGTAGGCGTGGTGGTCGTGGGTGGAGGGGTGGTAGGAGGCGTGGTGGGAGGCGTGGTCGGGGGGGGATCGATGCGGACATTGCCGCCCCCACCACCACCGCCACACGCGCCCAGCGCTGCCGCGAGCGCGGTGACCAGTACGGATCGACCCACTACTGCCTTGTTCATCCTTGTTTCCCCAATTGACGTGTTGTTCGCCCCCGTCTGGCCGGTCCTCCTGGACCTGGCCCGGCGGCAAGTGCCAAGCCTCTATACTTGGCCGGTAGTTCGCAGTCTGCCGGGAAAACCCGCTGCCGCCAATGGCATGCGGTCCCACTCTTGAAACCTGCTCACGCACCAACGAGATTGCCCATGTCCAACATCGTCATCGCCGCTGCCAAACGCACCGCCATTGGTTCCTTCCTGGGCCAGTTCACCGGCGTACCCACCCCGACCCTGGGTGCCACGGCAATCGCGGCGGCACTGCAACAGTCCGGCATCGCGGCGGCCGATGTGTCCGAGGTCATCATGGGCTGCGTGCTGCCGGCCAACCTGGGCCAGGCGCCGGCGCGCCAGGCGGCGATCGCGGCGGGCATTCCGGTCTCCACCGGTGCCACCACCCTCAACAAGGTGTGCGGTTCGGGCATGAAAGCCATCATGCTGGGACACGACCTGATCAAGGCCGGGTCGGCCAGCATCGTGGTGGCCGGCGGCATGGAATCGATGTCCAATGCGCCGCACCTGCTGCCCAATTCGCGCACCGGCAACCGCTTCGGCAATTTCCAGGCGGTCGACCACATGGCCCATGACGGCCTGGTCAATGCCTACGACGGCAAGGCAATGGGCGAATTCGCCGAAACCACGGTGGACAAGTACCAGTTCAGCCGCGAGGAGCAGGACGCCTTTGCCATTGAATCGGTGCGCCGGGCGCAGGCCGCCCAGGCCGACGGCGCCTTCGCCGACGAAATCGTTCCGGTGAAGGTGGCCGGTCGCAAGGGCGAGGTTGAGTACAGCCAGGACGAACAGCCCGGCCGCTCGGACATCGCCAAGATTCCGACCCTGCGCCCGGCCTTCAAGAAGGACGGCACGGTCACCGCGGCCAGCTCCTCGAGCATTTCCGATGGCGCTGCCGCGCTGGTGCTGCTGTCCGAGGACGATGCTGCGGCGCGCGGGGTAACGCCGCTGGCGCGGATCGTGGCCCACGCCACGCATTCCCAGGAACCGGAGTGGTTCACCACCGCCCCCATCGGCGCCCTGCACAAGGTGCTGGAGAAAGCCGGCTGGCAGCTGGACCAGGTCGACCTGTTCGAAATCAACGAAGCCTTCGCGGTGGTGGCGATGGCCCCGATCCGTGAATTGGGCATCCCGCACGAGAAGGTCAACGTCAACGGGGGCGCCTGCGCATTGGGCCATCCGATCGGCGCTTCCGGCGCACGCCTGGTGGTAACGCTGGTCAACGCATTGCGCACGCGCGGCGGAAAGCGCGGCGTCGCCACCCTGTGCATCGGCGGCGGCGAAGCGACGGCCATTGCCATCGAATTGATTTGATTGAACTTAACGCGCATTTCGCAAAAATGAATGCGCGATCGCTTGACAGCCAAACGTGGCTTGTCATCATGTTGCCGGGCGCGCAATAGCGCGTTGCCTAATCTAACGACGAGGATTCACACAAATGAGCATCAACAAGCTGCTGATCGCGATGGCCCTGGGCCTGGCTCTGACCGCCTGCTCGAAGCAGGAACAGGCTGCTGACGCCGCTGCTTCGGCCAACGAAGCTGCCGCTGACGCCCAGGTCGCCGCCGACCAGGCCGCTGCTGCTGGCGCCCAGACCGCCGACGCTGCCCAGGCTGCTGCCGACACCGCCGCCACCGCCGCCAACACCTCGGCTGACGCCGCTGCCCAGGCTGGCGCTGCTGCCACCGACGCTGCTGCCGACACCGCTGCAGACGCTGCCAAGGCCGGTGAAGCCACCGCCGAGCAGGCCAAGGACGCTGCTGAAGAAGCCAAGAAGTAATAACTTCTTTCTTCACGCAAGTCTGAAGAAGCCGCTGGTTCGCCAGCGGCTTTTTCTTTGGGCGCATTCCAGTGGGGCTGCGGCTGCCCGATCCGCAGCGACCCGGTCTTCACGCAGGCATGAATAGGCTGGCTTCCCCTACGATCCCGTATTGGAGACCGCCATGAAGATTCGTCCGTTCACCACGTCGCTGTTGGCCGCCTCCCTGCTGCTCGGCCTGGCCGCATGCAAGGGCCCGGAAGCCGAGAAGGCCCGCGACGACGCCGCGCAGGCCGCCGACAGCGCCAATGCCGCCGCACGCGAAGCGGTGGACAAGGCCGCCGCCTCCACGCGCAACGCCGCCGACGATGCCGCTGCCGCCTCCGAGCGCGCCGCCGCCGAAACCCAGCAGGCGCTCGACCGCGCCGCTGCAGCCACCTCCGAAGCCGCTGGCGAAGCCAAGACCGCCGCCAAGGATGCGGGCGTGCACGCCAGCGATGCCACCGCCGATGCCGCGCAGAAGGTGGCCGACAAGGCCCGCGACGTGGCCGATGAAGCAAAGAAGAACGCCGACGAAGCCAAGCGCTGAGTCTGGCGTTTCCGCAGCACCCGGAACGCCCCTTCGCAGGAAGGGGCGTTTTTTTATGGTCTTTCTTCCATCGAAGGGGAGCGTCTTTGTTGCAAGGCCGTCGCCGCGTAAGCACGACGCTGCGCGGGCGGGCATGGATCGGCTGGCGTCTCCGATCAGGCTGGTCGCGAGCATGAGGGCCCCGTAGCAGCCGGTAGGCCCTTGGGCGAAATAAAGGAGGAGGGGACAGCGCAGGCCGACGCCGGGGGACATTCGCGGGAAAGGGTCTGGGGAGCCAGCGCCCGACCCGCCGATCAACCGTTCGCACCAAGAGCGCCACCACCGAGTGCGTCACCACCAACGGTGGTGACCTATGGCAGCGCCCGCGCCAGCACCGCCGCCGTGTCCAGATCCGCCGGCAGCGTCCCGAATGCCATGCCATGCTCGCCGCCCAGCCGCGAGCGCACGAACGCGCCGGCGATCGGGCTGTTGGCACGCAACAGCACCGCCGCCTGCAGCAGCAGCGCCAACTGCTCGGTGATGCGGCGCGCCTGTGCCTCGCCCGGCGACGTCGCCAACGCACTGCGCAATGCCTGCAACGCCGCATCGTAGATCGCGTCGCGCCCCGCCACGGCATCCAGTTCGGCATCCAGCACCGGGGCCACCTGCGGCTCGCGCGCCAACGCACGCAGCACGTCCAGGCACTGGATGTTGCCGCTGCCCTCCCAGATCGAATTCAACGGGGCCTGCCGGTACAACCGCGGCAGCATCGACTCCTCCACGTACCCTGCGCCACCCAGGCATTCCTGCGCCTCGTTGACGAACACCGCCGCGCGCTTGCACACCCAGTACTTGCCCACCGCCGTGGCAATGCGCGCGAACGCCGCGTCGACGCTGCTGTGGCGCGCCCGATCGACCGCACCGGCCACGCGTATCGCGAACGTGGTGGCCGCTTCGGATTCCATCGCCAGATCGGCCAGCACATTGGCCATCAGCGGGTGGTCACACAAGCGCTTGCCGAAGCTGGTGCGGTGCCGGGTGTGGTGCAACGCCTGCGCCAGCGCCATGCGCATCTCCGCTGCCGCACCCAGCATGCAGTCGAGCCGGGTCATCATCACCATGCCGATGATCGTGGCCACCCCTCGCCCCTCCTCGCCCACCCGGCGGGCCCAAGCGCCACACAGCTCCACCTCGCTGGACGCGTTGGACCAGTCGCCCAGCTTGTCCTTCAGCCGCATCAACCGGAACGCATTGCGGTTCCCGTCGGGAAGACGGCGCGGCATCAGGAAACAGCTCAACCCCGCCGGGGCCTGCGCCAGCACCAGGAAACCGTCGGACATCGGCGCCGAGAAAAACCACTTGTGCCCCACCAGCCGATAACTGCCGTCGGCCTGCGGTTCGGCACGCGTGGTATTGCTGCGCACATCCGAGCCGCCCTGCTTCTCGGTCATGCCCATGCCCAGCGTGATGCCGGCCTTGTCGGCGATCGGCACATCGCGCCGATCGTAATGCGGGGCCGCCGCCTTGTCGGCCCACTCGGCCAGCGCCGGGTCCTGGCGCAGCACCGCCACCGCCGCATGCGTCATCGTGAGCGGGCAACTGGTGCCTGCATCGGCCTGGTGATGCAGGTAGCTCAGCGCCGCGCGCGCGACATGCGCACCGGCCGTGCCATCGTGCCAGGACAGCCCGGCCACGCCGTGCACCTTGGCCGCGTCCATCAATTGGTGGTAGGTCGGATGGAACTCGACCGTGTCGATGCGATGCCCCTGCGCATCATGCGTGCGCAGCCGCGGTTTATCGCGGTTGGCATCAAACCCCAGCCCATACAGCGCATCGCCGGCCAGGCCACCATAGCGCGCCAGCGCGACAGCAAAGCCGTCGCCGCCTTCGCGCTGCACCGCCTCGGCCAGGGCCACATCATCGGCCCACAGGTTGCGGCCACCGAACGGCGGCGGCTGGTTGAATACCTCGTGGGTGTCGAATGCGGGCAGTGCAGAGGACATCGCGGCGGCCTCCTGGCCATGGGGTTCAGCCGATTCTGCCGCATCCGGTTGCAGCGCGCCGTTCAGGTGGATTCTCACCTCCTGCACGAGCGCGGCGGCACAGTGCAGCCATGAGCCTTGGCAGCCCGAACAACGATCTGGTGGTGCTTCGCCCGGAAGGGCTGTATTGCCCCGCCGGCGATTTCCATATCGACCCGTGGCGGCCGGTGCCGCGTGCGGTGATCACCCATGGCCACGGCGACCACGCGCGCAGTGGCATGGGCCAGTACTACTGCGCCACCGGCAGCGTGCCGATCCTGCGCTGGCGGCTCGGCGATGTGCCACTGCAGGCGTACGACTACGGCCGCCCGTTCCGGCTGGGGAATGTGGAGGTATCGCTGCATTCGGCCGGGCACGTGCTGGGCTCGGCGCAGGTGCGCATCGACGACGGCGAGCAGGTCTGGGTCGCATCGGGCGACTACAAGCGCCAGCCGGACCCCACCTGCGCGCCGTTCGACGTAGTGCCCTGCGATGTATTCATCACCGAGGCCACCTTCGCCCTGCCCATCTACCGCTGGCAGGACACTGCCGAGGTGGCGGCCGAGATCGTGGCATGGCGGCACGAGTGCGCCGCACGCGGCGAAGCGGCCATCCTGCTCTGCTACGCGCTGGGCAAGGCGCAGCGGGTGCTGGCCGAACTGCTGCCGCTGGATGACCAGCCGGCCTGGCTGCATGGCGCCATTGCCAACGGCGTGGCGGTGTACCGGCAGGCGGGCATCGCCATGCTGGACACCCATACCGTGGCCGAACAGGGCCGCCAACCCGACGCCGCCGGGAAACTGATCCTGGCGCCGCCGTCGGCCGCCGGCACCCCGTGGCTGCGGCGCTTCGGCAAGCATCAGCTGGGCTTCGCATCGGGCTGGATGCGGTTGCGCGGCAACCGCCGCCGACGCAACTACGACCGCGGTTTCGTGGTCTCCGACCATGCCGACTGGCCGGCCCTGCTGCAGACCATCACCGAGACCGGCGCGCGGCGGGTGATCGCCACCCACGGCAACACCGATGCGCTGATTCCCTTCCTGCGCGAACGGGGCATCGCCGCCGAAGCGTTCCGCACCGATTTCGGGAGCGAGGAATGAAGGCCTTCGCCGCCCTCTACCAGCGCCTGGACCGCAGCACAGCCACGCTCGACAAGCGTGCCGCGCTGGTTGCCTATTTCCGCGATGCGCGCCCGCACGACGCCGCGTGGGCGCTGTACCTGCTCAGCGGCGGCAAGGTGGGCGGCGCGCGCCGCAAGATCGCCGCCAGCGGTGAACTGCGCGCGTGGATCAGCGATGCATCCGGATTGCCGCCCTGGCTGGTGGAAGACAGCTACGAACAAGTGGGTGACCTCGCCGAAACCCTGACCCTGCTGCTGGATGATCCTCTCCAACGCAGCCCGGATCGGCCCTTGGCCGAATGGATCGAAACGCATCTGCTGGCGGTAGCCAACCAACCCGAACCGGTGCGCCACGCCGCGGTGCTGGACGGCTGGCGGCAGCTGCCGGCCGATGAACGCCTGGTGTTCAACAAACTGCTCACCGGCGCACTCCGTGTAGGCGTTTCGCAACGACTGGTACAGCAGGCGTTGGCCGAACTGTCCGGCATCGACATCGCACGCATCGCGCAGCGCATGCTCGGCGAGTGGGTCCCCTCCCCCGGGCTGCTCGCCGCGCTGCTGTCGCCGCAGGAGCGCCCGGAAGACCGCCAGCAGCCGTATCCCTTCTTCCTGGCCTCGCCGCTGGAAGCCGAGGTCGAGAGCCTCGGGCCGATCACCGACTGGGTACTGGAATGGAAGTGGGATGGCATCCGCCTGCAGCTGCTGCGACGCAAGGGCGAGGCCGCGCTGTGGTCACGCGGCGAAGAACGCCTGGACGGACGTTTCCCGGAAATCGAAGCGGCGGCCATGGCGCTACCCGATGGCTGCGTGATCGATGGCGAGCTGCTGGCCTGGCGCGACGGCGATGCGCAGCCGCTGCCGTTCACCGCGCTGCAGACGCGCATCCAGCGTCGCAAGCCCGGGCCGAAGACACTGCGCGACACGCCGGTGCGCGTGCTCGCCTATGACCTGCTCGAGATCGACGGCGAGGACCTGCGAACGCGGCCCCTGCACGCCCGACGCGCACGCCTGGCGGCCCTGCTGCAGGCACTGGACGATCCGCGCATCGTGCTCTCGCCCACGCTGGCGGCCAACGACTGGCCCGACGCCGCGGCGCAACGCGCGCAGGCACGCGAGCGCGGCGTGGAAGGGCTGATGCTCAAGCGCCACGATTCGCTGTACCAGAGCGGGCGCCGACGCGGCGACTGGTGGAAGTGGAAGATCGATCCGCTCACCATCGATGCGGTGATGATCTACGCGCAGGCCGGGCATGGCCGGCGCAGCACGCTCTACACCGACTACACCTTCGGGGTGTGGAACGGGGACACGCTGGTGCCCGTCGCCAAGGCATACTCCGGGTTGGACGACACGGAAATCCTCGCGCTTGATCGCTGGATACGGGCCAACACCGTGGAGCGTTTCGGGCCGGTGCGCAGCGTGCGCGGCGAACAGGTGTTCGAACTCGGCTTTGAAGCGGTCAACCGCAGTACCCGGCACAAATCCGGTATCGCCGTGCGCTTTCCGCGCATCCTGCGCTGGCGTCGGGACAAGCCGGCCAGTGAGGCCGATACGCTGGCCCAGCTGCAGGCCCTGGCGCGGTGACGCGGCGCGAAGCGATGGCGCGGCTGGTTGACTGGTTTGCCAGCCGCGGCTGGGCACCGTTGCCCTTCCAGAAGAACGTGTGGCGCCAGTATCTGTCGGGCGCCTCCGGGCTGTTGCACACGCCCACCGGCAGCGGCAAGACCCTGGCCGTGTTCGGTGGTCCGTTGCTGCAGGCGTTGAGCGCCCCGCGCCCGGCGCCGGCGGGTGGACGCGCGCGCAAAGCGGTGCCGGCCCTGCAGGTGCTGTGGATCACCCCGTTGCGCTCGTTGGCCGCCGATACCGCCCGTGCCCTGCGCGAACCGCTGGGCGCGCTGGGGCTGGACTGGCAGGTGGGGCTGCGCACCGGCGATGCCAGCGCGCGGGACAAGCGGCTGGCGCGCGAGGGCCGCGTGGATGTGCTGGTCACCACGCCGGAATCGCTGGCGCTGCTGCTCAGCTACCCCGACGGCCTGGCGAAGATGCGCCAGCTGCGCTGCGTGGTGGTCGACGAATGGCACGAACTTCTGGGTAACAAGCGCGGCGTGCTGCTGCAGTTGAACCTGCGGCGGCTGCGCGATGCGCTGCCCGCGCTGCAGGTGTGGGGCCTGTCGGCGACGCTGGGCAATCTCGAGCAGGCGCGCGACGTGCTGCTGCCCGATGTTCCCGATGCCCCGCTGGTGGCAGGTGCACGGCCGCGCCCGGTGCATCTGGACACCCTGCTGCCCGCCCACGGCGAACGCTTCCCATGGGCCGGCCACCTGGGCTTGTCGCAGTTGCAGCGCGTGCTGGAAAAGCTGCTGACGGTGCGCACCAGCCTGCTGTTCACCAACACCCGCGCCCAGGCCGAGCTGTGGCACCAGGCGCTGGCGGCGGTATGGCCGGAAGATCCGTCCACGCTGGCGCTGCACCACGGTTCGTTGGACCCCGCCGTGCGCCGCCACGCCGAACAGGGCCTGCGCGAGGGCCAGCTGCGCTGCGTGGTGGCCACCTCCAGCCTGGACCTGGGCGTGGACTTCCCGGCGGTGGACCAGGTGCTGCAGATCGGCAGCCCGAAAGGCATTGCGCGGCTGCTGCAGCGCGCCGGGCGTGCGCGGCACCGGCCGGGCGAATCGGGCACGCTGGTATGCGTGCCCTCGCATGCGCTGGAGCTGGTTGAATACGCCGCGGCACGGCATGCACTGGCGGCTGGCGTGATCGAAGCGCGCCGCCCGCCCACGCTGTCGCTGGACGTGCTGGCCCAGCATTGCGTGAGCTGCGCGCTGGGCGGTGGCTTCGAACCTGACGCCCTGTTCGCACAGGTCCGCCGCACCCATGCATTCGCGGCACTGGACGCCACGCAGTGGCAGGGCGTGCTGGAGTTCATCGTGCAGGGCGGTCGTGCGCTGTCGCAGTATCCGGATTTCCACAAGGTGGTGCGCGACGAGGACGGCGTGTACCGCGTGCACGACCGGCGCGTAGCGCTGCGCCACCGCTTGTCGATCGGCACCATCACCAGCGATGGCAGCGTGAGCGTGCAGTTCCTGCGCGGCGGCCGGTTGGGCGCGGTGGAAGAGCAGTTTCTGGGGCGGCTGCGCCCGGGGGATCGCTTCCAGTTCGCCGGGCGCCTGCTGGAACTGGTGCGGCTGGAGAACCTCACCGCCTACGTGCGCCTGGCAAAGGGCGGCGATGGGCTGGTGCCGCGCTGGCAGGGCGGCCGGCTGCCGCTGTCTGAAGCGCTGGGGCAGGAAATGGAAGCGGTCTTCGCCGCACCGCCGGCATCACCGGAGATGCGCTGGCTGGCGCCCCTGCTCACCCTGCAGTCGCGCATCTCGATGCTGCCGGGCCCGACGTCGTTGCTGGTGGAAGTGGTGCGCCGTCGCGAGGGACAGTTCGTGTTCGTGTATCCGTTCGCCGGGCGACAGGTCAACGAAGGCGTCGCCGCGCTGATGGCACTGCGCCTGGCCCGGCTGCAGCCCAACACGCTGGGCTACGCGGCCAACGACTACGGCTTCGTGCTGGCGCCGGCACGCCCGGTCGACCTGGACGTGGCCGGCCTGCGCGCCTTGCTGCAGCCTGCGGGACTGTTGGACGACCTGCGCGACAGCCTCAACCTGGCCGAGCTGGCCCGACGTCAGTTCCGCGATATCGCGCGGGTGTCGGGCATGCTGGTGCCGGCGCTGCCCGGCCGCACCCCACGCAGCCTGCGCCAACTGCAGGCCTCCAGCGGCCTGCTCTACGACGTGCTGCGCCAGCACGATCCGGACCACATCCTGCTGGGCCTGGCCGATCGCGAAGTGCTGCACGGCCAACTCGACCTGGACAGCCTGGCGGCCACGCTGCAGCGCCTGCAGGCGCGTACGCTGTGCCTGCAGGCGCCGCGCACGCTGGGCCCGCTGTCATTTCCGCTGTGGGCCGAACGCCTGCGTGGCCAGCTCAGCAATGAAGACTGGAAAACCCGCGTCAAACGCGCTGCCGCGCAATTGGAGACCCGCCATGGCACCTGAGTTGCCCACCCCGCTCGCCGGCGAGCAGGTCCTGCTGCTGGGCGCCCGCGCGCTCTACTGGCCCGCGCGCAAGGCGCTGCTGATCGCCGACCTGCACCTGGGCAAGGCCGACGTGTTCCGGCGAGCGGGCATCGGCCTGCCCAGCGGCGGCACCGGCGACGACCTGGAACGCCTGTCGACGCTGCTGCAGCAGCACGCCGTGGATACGTTGTGGATTCTCGGCGACGTGCTGCATGGCGCAGCGCATCGGGCCGCGTGGTACCGGCAGTGGCAAGGTTGGCGCGAGCAGCACGCCACATTGGAGATCGGCGCCTTGGCCGGCAATCACGACCGCGCGTTGCCCAAGGCCGATCTCGGCCTCACGCTGCTGGGTGAACAGCTGCAGGTCGGTCCGTTTCTACTGCGCCACGATCCGCACCCGCACCCGTCGCTGCATGTGCTGTGCGGGCATGTGCATCCGCTGGCCCGTCTACCGGGCATGCAGCGGCGCTGGCCCGCGTTCTGGCTGCGTGAGCGGCTGACGGTGCTGCCGGCCTACTCGCGGTTTACCGCGGGCATCGCGCCGGTGCTTGCCAGCGGCGAACGGCTGGTGGCCTGTGTGGAAGACGAGGCCATTGCATTGCCGGCGCGCTGAGCCACCGGCATCAGGCAACCTGCGTTACGCGGCGGCCAGCACCTGCGGCATCAACTGGATCTCCGACCGCGGTGGATCCGGCCGAACTGGCCGCCGTTGAATGTCGGTCAGCATCGCGTGTGCGGCATCGCGGATGCGGCGGTGGTGCTCGGGTGCGGTGTGCGTGATCAGGCTGGTGACATGGAACTCGAAAATGTCGTGCATCACGTCGGGCTGATCCTCATGCAGCATCTGCAGCAGTCCGCGCAATTTGCAGATCTCAGCATCCAGGATTTCGGCCGGGAACAGCATGTCCATCTCCTTCAGGTAGCGATTGGCAGGTGCACGGGTGTGCGGGGCCAATCGGTTACTTGTGACAGGTCAGGGGTGAGTTCATCGTCCACTCCAGGTTAAGTGTGTCTTCACTCTCCTGGAAATGCCCGCCACGCATGGTTATCAGCAGATGATGCCTGGGCAGCATGTTCACTCATCGCCGCGATGAACCCGGGCGTGAGCGCCAGTTTGCCGATCCAGCCGCGCTGTGTGCCGCTGAGCACGCGCAGCATGTGGCCGTGTCCACCGGGCATGCGCCCCATCGGCTTGAACAGCACGTCGCGCGCACGCGCCAGGTTGTCGCGCTCGGATTGGAACAGCGGCGTCAACCAGCGGCTCCAGAAATGGTAGATGGCCACGTGCGCGCGACGCTGCGCCGCATACGCCTGCAATGCGGCGTCGCGGTCGATGTGCGCACGCAGTGCATCGCGCAGCGCCAGTGCGTCCATCAGCGCCATGTTCACGCCCTGCCCCAGCTGCGGGCTCATCGCGTGTGCCGCATCGCCGGCAAGCACCAGGCGCTCGCGGCTCCAGCGCGTCATCACCGCATCGCGGTAGCCCGCACGCGCCAGCTGCGCACTGTCGCGCACACCGTCCAGGCGCGCGTGCGCCTCGGGCCACAGCGCAGCGATCTCATCGAGCCAACGCTGCAGACCGTCGCGCTCCCATTGCGCGAACTGCTCGCGCGGCAGGCTCCAGAAGAAGCTCAACCGAGGCTCCGCATCGCCCGGGCGCGTGCCCACCGGCAGCAATCCGATCATCTTGCGCGCGGCCACGTAGCGCTGGCGCAGCTCATCGGGATAGGCCCAGTCGCCGCGCGGCAACAGGCACCACAGCGCGCCCCACGGATATTCACGATCCAGTTGCGTGGCCTGCACCTGGGTGCGCAGGGTCGAGGCGGCACCGTCGGCGGCGATCACCAGATCGTAAGGCCCATGCCACTGGCCGCGTGCATCACGCACGCGCCCCTGCACGGCGTCCACCTCCACGATGCAGGTATCGGCCTGCAGATTGGTGGGGTGCGCCCACGCCTGCGCAAGCAGGGTGAACAGTGCGCCGCGCTGCATGCCGATGCCGTGCAGGCGTGCATCCAGTCCCGCATAGCCCATCTCCATCACGGTGCGTCCGCAGGGCGTGTCGCCATACAACCGGCGTACCGCTGCGCCATGTGCGAGCACCTCCGGCAGCAGGTCCATCTGCCACAATACGTCCAGTCCACTGGGCTGCAGCAGAAAGCCGGCACCCACCGGGCCGGGCGCAGCGGCACGCTCAAAGACGTGCACGTCGTGATGATCGCGTGAAAGAAGAACGGCCAGTGCCTGGCCGGCGGTGCCGTAGCCGACGATGGCGATGGTGCGTCGTTGCGGGTGCATGCATGTCCTTATAGCGTGATGTGCATCACGCGGTGCGCGGAACGCCGACCTTCGATCCAGGCCACGCAGTATCGGCAAACCGGGTGACACCCAAAAAAAACCCCGCCGAAGCGGGGTTTTCAATGCGCAGCGTGAGCGTTACTCAGCCGGCACGATGTTCGAGGCTTGGGCGCCCTTCGGGCCCTGGGTCACGTCATACGTGACACGCTGGCCTTCCTGCAGACTGCGGAAGCCCTTGGAGTTGATCGCGGAGAAGTGCGCGAAGACGTCGGCGCTGCCGTCCTCCGGCGAGATAAAGCCAAATCCCTTGGCGTCGTTGAACCACTTGACGGTACCGTTCGGCATGGTGATGCGAGACCTTCTTCAATGAATGGGTGGTGTACGCTCAACCAGCGCACTGGCGGAGTATGCAAAGCTTGCTCCGCAATGACAATCACCCCCGCGCCAATTCACCGATCAGCTCGGGCAAACCGGCCGATGCAGCGTCCACGTTGGCCAGTACTTCGGCCATCGTGATTTCGTCGCCATCACCACAGCCGGCGGCCCAGTTGGCCACGATCGCCAGGCAGGCGTAGTCCAGCCCCAGCTCGCGTGCGAGGCTGGCCTCGGGCATGCCGGTCATGCCGACCAGGTCGCAGCCATCACGGCGCATCCGCGCAATTTCCGCGTTGGTTTCCAGCCGCGGGCCCTGCGTGGCACCGTAGCAGCCGCCGTCGTGCAGGCGCACGCCGGTGACCTTGGCCGCGGCCAGCACCTTGCTGCGCAGCAGCGGGGTGTAGGGGTGGCCGAAGTCCACGTGCAGCACCTCGCTGCCGGGCTCTTCACTCAGGGTGGAAATACGGCCCCAGGTGTAGTCGATCAGCTGGTCCGGGCAGGCCAGCACGCGCGGGCCGCAGTGTTCGGTAATGCCGCCGACCGTATTGAGCGCCAGCACGCGCGTCGCGCCGATCTGCTGCAATGCGGCAAGGTTTGCGCGGTAGTTGATCTTGTGCGGCGGCAGCGAATGCCCTTCGCCGTGCCGTGCCAGGAAGGCCACGCGCTGGCCCAGCAGCGTGCCAACCCGGATCGGGCCGGACGGCGTGCCGTAGCGCGTGTCCACCTGGTGGCTGCTGACGTCGTCGAGCTGGGCCAGTTTGTAGACGCCGGTGCCGCCGATGACGGCCAGTGCGATGTGTTCCATCATTCCTTCATCGCGTAGATGGCCGGCACGCAGCGCAGCGTTTCATTGACGTCCATCCCGAAGCCGAACACATAGCGGTCGGGCAGATCGATACCGGCGTAGTCGGCCTTGACGTCCGGCAGCGCGCGGTCGTGCTGCTTGACCGTCAGCGCGGCGATGCGCACGTCGGTGGCGCCCTGCTCCAGGCACCAGGTGCGAACGCCCTGGAGGGTGAAGCCTTCATCGAGGATGTCGTCGACCAGCAGCACGCGGCGGCCGAACAGCGCGGTGGCCGGCTTGTGCTTCCACACCAGCTCGCCGCCGGTGGTTTCACCGCGGTAGCGGGTGGCATGCAGGTAATCGAACTGCACGTCCTGGCCGCGTGCGCCCAGTTCCAGCGCGAGCTGGCCGGCGAACGGCAGCGCGCCGTGCATGATCGACAGGAACAACGGCACTTCGCCCTTGTAATCGCGCGCGATGGCGTCGGCGATGGCGGCGATGGCCGTGTCGATGGTGGGACGGTCGACCAGCAGGTCGGCCTGGGCCAGGGCCTGGGAAATGGTGAGGTTGGGCATCAGACGGTTCTTCCAAGGGTGTCAAGCAAACGGGATTGGGTAGTGCCATGGCGGGCATCGGCCAGCAGGCCGTCCCAGCCAAGCGCGCCGCGGCCGATCAGGCCGAGCAGCGCAGCGGTATTGAGGGTGCGCGGTTCCACCGCACGCAGCGATTCGTCGACCAGCTCGGGGTGGCAGACCAGCACCACGTCGCAGCCGGCATCCAGGTGCGCATCCACGCGCGCCTTGACCCCGCCGGCCGAGAACGACGCGGCCATGCCGATGTCGTCGGAGAACACCACGCCGCCGAACCCCATCTGTTCGCGCAGGATCTGCTGGATCCAGCGCGGTGAGTAACCGGCCGGCTCGGGGGCCACCTGCGGATAGACCACGTGGGCCATCATCACCGCATCGGCACCGGCGTCGATGCCGGCGGCGAAGGGAATCAGGTCCAGCGCGCGCAGTTCGTCCAGCGAGCGCGGATCGGAGGCGTCGTTGAAATGGGTGTCTTCAAGCACCGTGCCGTGGCCGGGGAAGTGCTTGAGCGTGGCGGCCATGCCGACGCTGTGCATGCCGCGCACGTAGGCGGCGGTGAACGCCGCCACCACCTGCGGGTCGGCGCTGAAGGCGCGGTCGCCGATGGCCAGGTTGCCGCGGCCCAGATCCACCACCGGGGCAAAGCTCAGGTCCACGCCACTGGCGCGCACTTCGCTGGCCATCAGCCAGGCATGCTGTTCGGCCAGCGCCAGCGCTGCCTGCGGGTCCTGCCGGTACAGGGCATCGAAGCCCTGCAGCGGCGGCAGCGCGCTGTAGCCCTCGCGGAAGCGCTGGACGCGACCGCCCTCCTGGTCCACGCAGATCAGCTGCGGGCGCGGCGCAGCGGCGCGGATTGCCGCCGACAGCTCGGCCACCTGTTCGCGCGAGGCGAAGTTGCGCTTGAACAGGATGACCCCGGCCACGGCATCGTGCTGCAGCCAGTCGCGTTCCTGGGCGGTGAGTTCGGTCCCGGCAACGCCGATCACGAGCATGGTCGATCTCCAATACGGGGCGCCATGATGGCGCACCGCCGCATTGTCGCAGAAGCCGCGTGTACTGGGCCACGACCGGCGCCGTGGGCGGCCTTCTTATGGGCAGCCGTCCACGTCGCACTGGCCGCCCTGTGCCGCGACGGGGGTGTCGGGCATGTCGGCGGCGATCTGGCGCAGGGCCTGGGCGAAGGCCTCCGGCGGTTGGGCACCCTGGATGGCATAGCGGTCATTGACCACGAAGGTGGGCACCGACTGGATGCCCAGCACCTGGGCCTGGGCCAGCTGGGCCTGGATCTCCTGCAGCCCCTCCTCGCCGGCCAGCAACGCGCTGACCCGCTCGGCAGGAATGCCACCGGCGGCTGCCGCGGCGATCAGGGTCCGGGTATCGGCCAGGTTGCGGCCCTCGACGAAATGGGCGCGGAACAGCGCCTCGCCCACGGCTTCCTGGACGCCTTCACGCCCGGCCAGCCACAGCAGCCGGTGCGCCGGCAGGGTGGTGACCCGTACCTGCCCCTGGTCGAAGTCCATCGGCAGGCCTTCGGCGCGCGCGGTGGTCTGGGTCTGCGACAGGATCTGCGCGGTGCGCTCGGCGCTGCCGAACTTGGCCACGTACGCCTCGCGCAGCGGCACCGGGGTGGTGCCGGCGTCGGGGTCGAGCTGGAAGGGATGCCAGTGCACTTCGATCTCGGGCGCGTCCGCCCAGCAGGGCCACGCCCTCCTGGAAACGATGCTTGCCGATCCAGCACCAGGGACACACCACGTCGGACCATATATCGATTTTCATGAGCCATGCCTATGGGCCGCGGGCGGCCAAAACAAGGGGCCCTGGCGCATCTGCGTGGCAAGCCTGCGTACCCACCCACCGTATCCACCAGCGGTGGATACCTACGGGCCCCGTTCAGCGCCCGACCAGCGCGCATAGGGATGCGCGGCCAGGGCCAGGTTGTAGTACCGCACCTGGTCGGTCACTTCGGAGCCGGCCCAGTCGGGCAGTTCGATGGCCTGGTCGGCGTGCTCCAGCTCCACCTCGGCCACCACCAGCCCGGCGTTGTCGCCCAGGAATTCGTCCACCTCCCAGACCAGCCCGGCATGGCGCACCAGGTGCCGGCGCTTGTCGATCAGGCCGCCCACGCACAGGGCCAGCAGCGCACGCGCGTCGTCGACCGGGATCGGGTAGTCGAACTCCTGCCGGGTGTGGCCGATCTCGCGTGATTTGAAGTTGAGGAAGGCCTGGTCGCCCTGGATGCGCACGCGCACCGAGGCTTTCTGCGCGCCGCTGTCGAGCGCGGCGGTGTCGTTGATGTAGCCCTGCGCCATCGGGATCACCGCATGTGCGGCACTGCGCCAGCCATCACCGGTAACGAGGTATTTGCGTTCGATTTCAATGCCCATGCACGCATTATGGCGCGCACGGCCTACACTGCGCGCCCTTTCCAAGGACCCGGTTCCCCCATGACCCGTCGCGCCCGTTTCCTGCTCCGATCCACCCTGCCCGCCCTGTTGCTGGCGCTGCCGGTCGCGCATGCCGCCGCATCCCCCGATCCCACCCTGGCGCAGGCCCAGGCTGCGATGGATAGCCTGTTCGACGAGGCCATCGCCGATCGCCCGGCCAGCGACAGCAGCCGCCTGGTGGCCGAAGCCTTCCGCCCGCGCCTGCAGGCCGTGTCCGGCTGCCTGCCGGTAACCGACGCGGGCCCATCCAGCATGGACTGCATCGTCACCGCGGAGGATGGCGGGGACGCGGTGCACCGCCTGTTGCGCTTCAGCCAGGTCGACGGCACGTGGGCGCTGCTGTACACGCAGCAGCAGCGTCAGCGACCGGCGCCGGTGCCGCCCACGGCGCGCGTGCAGGTACTGCTGCGCGAAGGGTTTGCTGCGCGTTTGGCGCGCGAGCAGGATGCCGGAACGCGCGCCGACCTGACCCTGGCCATGAACAGTGCCGAGGTGTTGGACGTGCGCGACTGCGCGGTCGGCGACGATGCGCCGGTGATCGAGTGCACGGTGCGCGCCGGTGCCGGCAGCGAACGCGGCGAGCAGACCATGGCGTTTGCCTGGCGGGACGGGCAGTGGGTCAACGCCCCGCAGCCGTAAGCGGCCGCCCCGGTCGGGCGCCGATGCGATGCATCGGCCGCCCGGGCGGTGGCGCGGGCCTCAGCGCTTCTCGAAGACCGCGATGCTCTCCACGTGCGCGGTGTGCGGGAACATGTCCATCGCACCGGCACTGACCAGGGTAAAGCCCTGTTCGTTGACCAGGTAGCCGGCATCGCGCGCCAGCGAACCGGGGTGGCAGCTCACATAGACGATGCGCTTGAACTGTTTCAGCGGCAGCTGCTGCAGCACTTCGATCGCGCCCGAACGCGGCGGGTCCAGCAGCAGCTTGTCGAAGCCCTGGCGCATCCACGGGGCGTTGCGCTGGTCCTGGGTAAGGTCGGCGGCATGGAACTGCGCGTTGGCCAGACCGTTGCGCTCGGCATTTTCCCGAGCCCGGGCGACCAGGCCCGCATCGCCTTCCACGCCCACCACATCACGCACGGTACGCGCCAGCGGCAGGGTGAAGTTGCCCAGCCCGCAGAACAGGTCAAGCACGCGTTCGTCCGGACCGGCCTCGAGCAGTTCCAGCGCCAGGGCGATCATCTTCACGTTGAGCGAGGCGTTGACCTGGATGAAGTCCAGCGGGCGGAAGGCCAGCTCCACATCCCACGGCGCCAGCTTGAACGACAGCGGCACCTCGGCCGGCCACAACGGCTGCACCGACTCCACGCCGCCGGGCTGCAGCGAGATCGCAAAGCCATGCTCCTGCCCGAAGGCGGTCCAGGCGGCGCGGTCGGCCTCGGTCAGCGGCTGCATGTGGCGGATGGTGAGCATGATCGCCTCGTCGCCGGCGATGAACTCGATCTGCGGGATGTCGCGCTTGCCGTCGAGGGTTTCGATGAACGTCGCCATCGCCCCGACCTTGCTGCCGATCTCCGGAATGACGGTCAGGCACTGGCTCAGGTCGGCCACGAAGCGCGGGTCCAGCTCACGGAAGCCGACCAGGGTCTTGTCCTTCTTTTCCACCCGGCGCACCGAGAAGCGGCCCTTGCGGCGGTAGCCCCAGCTGTCGCCCACCAGCGGCGGCAGCACCTTGCCGGGGGTGACCTGGCCGATCCGGGTCAGATTGTCCGTAAGGACCCGTTGCTTGGCCACGATCTGCTGCGACTCTTCCAGGTGCTGCAACACGCACCCGGCGCAGACGCCGAAATGCGGGCAGCGCGGGGTGACCCGCTGCGGCGACGGCTGCAGCACCTCCAGGGTGCGCGCCTCGTCGAAATGGCGGTTGCGCGCGGTCGGTTCGGCGCTCACCACTTCGCCGGGCAGTGCGCCGGTGATGAAGGTGACCTTGCCGCCCTCGCCTTCACGGCGGGCAACGCCACGGCCATCATGGCTGAGGTCGAGGATGTCGGTCTGGAAGGGGGTACGGTCGAGGCGGGAGCGGGATCGGGCCACGTGGCAACAGGCTGCGGGCAAAAAGGGTGCGTATTGTCGCAGATACGCGGGTCGGGCTGCCGATGGGCCCGTTGGAATCGCTTGCAGAGCGCGTTCTCATGTTTAATATGGGCATAGCTGACATGGAGGCAGCCCCAATGCAGATGACCCCTCGGGATCCAATGCCCCGATTCCTGCTCGTCGAGGACGACACCATCAGCCGCGGCTTTTTCAAGGCCGCGCTGGAGACACTGCCGGCGCAGGTGGATACCGCCGATTCGCTGGCCTCGGCGATGGACACCGGGCGCAGCGGCCAGCACGACCTGTGGCTGATCGACGTCAACCTGCCCGACGGCAATGGCACCCAGCTGCTGCATGCGCTGCGCCGTTCACGGCCGGACACGCCCGCGCTGGCGCATACCGCCGATGGTGATACCAGCATCCATGCGCGGCTGCGCGATGCCGGCTTCAGCGACACCCTGGTCAAACCGCTCACCGGCGAGCAGCTGCTCAAGGCCGTGCGGCGTGCGCTGGTCAACAGCCCGGGCACCGCCCCGCCGGCCGTTGGCGCAAGTGCTGACACCGAGCGGGAAGACTGGGACGAAATCACCGCGCTGGCCGCCCTGAACGGGCAGCGCCACCATCTCATCGCCCTGCGCGAACTGTTCCTGGCCGAGCTGCCTGGCGTACGCGACGCGGTCGCCAAGGCCCTGCTGCAGCAGGACGTGCGTGCCCTGCAGGGCCAGCTCCATCGCCTGCAGGCCAGTTGTGGCTTCGTCGGCGCGGCGCGGCTGGCACGCGCGGTGCGGCAGCTGCACCAGGCACCGGATTCCAGCGGCGCGCATACGCAGTTCCGGGCGGCAGTGGACGCGTTGCTGCATTGAAGGCGTAACCGCCCCGTGGCACCGGGCTCTGCCCGGCTGATGGGGCCGCATACCCCGTAGAGCCGGGCTCTGCCCGGCTGGCGGAGAAATTGGCGTACTTGCGTACCAAAGCAGCCGGGTAGAACCCGGCTCTACCGGCGTCTGGCCAGGTCTTCGAGCATTTCCCACGACTTCAACCCGCGCCCGCCCAGGTGGTGCAGCAGCACGGCGCGCATAGCGCGGCGCAGGCTGGCCAGGTCGTCGGGGTCGGGTTGGCGGTCCTCGGCCAGTGCCAGCAGGCCGCTGCCGGTGGCGGTGCCACGGCGGGGGTCGGTGCCGCGCTCGCTGAGCAGCCGGCGCGGCCCTTCCTGCGGGTCCAGTTCGTAGCGGGCGGCCGGGTCGACCGGCTCGCCGTCGCTGCCATGGGCCAGGTCGAACCCGAACCCCAGCGCCTCCAGCAGGTCGCGCTCGAAGCGGCGCAGCGTCCAAGCCAACGGCTCGCCGTCGCGCAGGCGCTGGCGGACCAGGCCGTAGTGGTCATACAACTCGGGCAGCGGGTCCTGGCGCGGGGCCAGCCGCATCAGCAGCTCGTTGATGTAGAACCCGGCCAGCATGGCCTCGCCGCCCAGTCGCGGCGCGGCATCCAGGGCTTCGGCACCGCGCAGCTGGGCCAGTTCACCGCGCTGCACGGCACTGAAACGGATCCACTGCAGCGGCTGCAATGCCGCCCGCAGGGCCTGGCTGCGCGGGTTGCTCACGCCCCGCGCCAGCAGGCCGATACGGCCGTGCTGCTCGGTCAATACTTCCACCAGCAGGCTGGTTTCGCGCCACGACCGGGCATGCAGCACGAAGGCGGGTTCATCATCGATGCGCATGGCGCAGCCGTCAGCGACCCGGCTTACTCGTAGCCGAACGCCTTCAGCGCGGCTTCGTCATCGGACCAGCCTTCACGCACGCGCACCCAGGTCTCCAGGAAGACCTTGGCGCCGAACAGGCGCTCCATCTGCATGCGCGACTTGGCGCCGATGTCCTTCAGGCGGGTACCGCCCTTGCCGATCACGATGGCCTTCTGGCCTTCGCGCTCGACCCAGATCACCGCGCCGATGCGCAGCAGGTTGCCGTCTTCGACGAACCGCTCGATTTCCACCGTGGTGGCGTACGGCAGTTCTTCGCCCAGCTGGCGCATGAGCTGCTCACGGACCAGTTCGCCGGCCAGGAAGCGCTGGCTGCGGTCGGTGATTTCATCCTCGCCGAACATCGGCGGGGCTTCGGGCAGCAGCTTGAGCAGGTCGCGCACCAGCGCTTCCAGGCCGTTGCGCTTCTGCGCCGAAATCGGGTGAACGGCGGCGAACGCGCGGCCTTCGGTGACCTGCTGCAGGAACGGCAGCAGCGCCGCCTTGTCCTTGAGCCGGTCGACCTTGTTGACCACCAGCACCACCGGAATGCCCGAGTCGCTGAGCACGTTGAAGGCCAGGGTGTCTTCCTCGTCCCAGCGGCCGGCTTCGATCACCAGCATGCCGGCGTCCACGCCCTCCAGCGAGCCGCGCGCGGCGCGGTTCATGACGCGGTTCATGGCGCGCTTCTGCACCCGGTGCAGGCCGGGGGTGTCCACCAGCACCAGCTGCCCTTCCGGGTAACTGGCAATGCCCAGCAACCGGTGCCGCGTGGTCTGCGGGCGGTTGGACACGATGCTGACCTTGGCGCCCACCAGGGCGTTGGTCAGGGTGGATTTGCCGACGTTGGGGCGGCCGATGACGGCCACGCTGCCGCAATGATGGGGAATTGCTTCGCTCACTTGGAATCCAGTTGCTCGAGGGCGGCCGCGGCCGCCTGTTGTTCGGCCAGCCGTCGCGAGGCACCTTCGCCTTCGGTGCTGACAGCGGGATCGGCTACGCCACAGCGTACCCGGAAGGTCTTGGCATGGTCGTCACCCGACTCTGACAGCAGCTCGTACAGCGGCAGCGTCTTCTGTCGGGCCTGCAACCATTCCTGAAGGCGGGTCTTGGGGTCTTTCTCGGGCTTGCCGGTGGCCGGCAGCGCCTCCATCGAGGGGCCGAACCAGGGCAGAACCACGCCGCGGCAGGCCTCGAAGCCGGCATCCAGGTAGATGGCGGCTACCACCGCCTCCAGGGCGTCGGCCAGGATGGAGTCGCGGCGGTGGCCGCCGGTCTTCATCTCGCCCGGGCCCAGGATCAGCCGGTCGCCCAGTTCGAGGGTGCGGGCGATCACCGCCAGCGCACCTTCACGCACCAGTTCGGCACGGGCGCGGGTGAGCGCACCTTCGTCGGCCTTGGGCCAGCGCTGATACAGCGCCTGGGCCACCATCATGTTGACGATGCTGTCGCCGAGGAATTCCAGCCGCTCGTTGTTGGGCGTGCCGGCACTGCGATGCGTCAGGGCCTGCTGGAGCAGGCCCGGATCTGCGAAGGGATGACCAATGCGGTCACCACGTTGGAAAGTCTTAGTCGACACCGGCGAGGGTCAGTTCCTGATTCGAATCGAATTTGCCCACCACGTCGAGGTTGCCGATCAGTTCACGGCGCACTTCGTAGTTGACCTTCATGTTCCAGCCGCCGTCGATGCGATCGAACTTGACGTTGGCCGGCTTCACGTTTTCCGAGTAGTTGATGTACAGCCGCTTGAAGAACAGGTCCTGCACGCGGGCAGGCTCCATGTTGCCCACACCCGGCTCCTTGGCCAGGCTCTTCATCGCCGAGCGCACCGAGTAGTACTCCTGGTACATCGGGAACAGCTTCATGCCGACATACAGACCGAACGCGACCACGATCAGTACCGCCAGGAACGAGGTCAGGGTCATGCCACGCTGCGTGTTCATCGTCTTCATTGCGTTCTCCCCAGATACGCGAGTGTGATGGATCAATTGATGCTCGAGCCGATCCGCGACGGCTCGAAGCCGTCCTTGCAGAACCAGCCCGAGCAGTTCAGCCAGATCAGGAACGCCTTGCCGCGCAGGTTCTCTTCCGGGAGCAGGCCCCAGAAGCGACCATCATCGCTGTTGTCGCGGTTGTCGCCCATCACCAGGTACTTGCCGGCCGGCACCGTCCACTGGCCTGCGCCACGCGGGTAGTCGGTTTCCAGCACGGTGTGGGTGCGGCCCGGCAGGTGCTCGACCAGCAGTGAGCTGCCCTCGCCCTGGCCGCGATGGCCGGCATACAGGCCCTTGTTGTCGTACTTGACCGGTTCGCCGTTGAGGATCAACCCGTTCCCCTCGAACACGATCTCGTCACCGGGGATGCCGATGACGCGCTTGATGAAATTCTCGCCCTTGGCCGGATCGTTGTCCGAGTGGCCCGGGAAGTGGAACACCACCACGTCGCCGCGCTTGGGTTCGCCCAGCGGGACGACCTTGGCATTGTTCAGCGGCAGGCGCAGGCCATAGGAGAACTTGTTGACCAGGATGAAGTCGCCGATCAGCAGGTTGGGCATCATCGAGCTGGACGGGATCTTGTAGGGCTCGGCGATGAAGCTGCGCACCACCAGCACGATGGCCAGCACCGGGAAGAACGCCCGGGCGTAGTCCACCGCGACCGGCTCGGAGTCCAGCAGGCCGGCACGCGCGGCACGGCGCTTGGCGAAATACAGCTTGTCGGCCAGCAGGATCAAACCCGAGGCCAGCGTCAGTACGACCAGGAGGATCTCAAACAATTTCATGCGGTGTCCTTGGGCAACGGGTGCAGCGGTGCGGGTGCAGCGGCGACGGGGCCATCCCTGCGCGCCCGGCGGCACCTGGCGGGTGCCGCGCGGCTGCCGGGCGACCTGCCGGCCTTACTTGTCCATCTGCAGCACGGCCAGGAAGGCTTCCTGCGGGATTTCCACGCGGCCAACCTGCTTCATGCGCTTCTTGCCTTCCTTCTGCTTTTCCAACAGCTTCTTCTTGCGCGAAACGTCGCCACCATAGCACTTGGCCAGCACGTTCTTGCGCATCGCCTTGACCGTGGTGCGGGAGATGATCTGCGAGCCGACGGCTGCCTGGATGGCCACGTCGAACTGCTGGCGCGGGATCAGCTCCTTCATCTTTTCACAGAGCTCGCGGCCCCGGCGGTCGGCATGGCTGCGGTGCACGATCAGCGACAGGGCGTCGACCTTGTCGCCGTTGATCAGCACGTCCACGCGGACGAACGGACCGGCGTCGAACCGCACG